>Ga0209633_10000208_pt1 | contig 71877 bp, 83 predicted proteins | sample Cruoilmetagenom1_FD_187290 | JGI IMG/M metagenome (GOLD analysis project Ga0209633, IMG submission 187290) | Oil polluted marine microbial communities from Coal Oil Point, Santa Barbara, California, USA - Sample 1 (SPAdes) (version 2) | ecosystem: Environmental > Aquatic > Marine > Oil seeps ... | reverse complement strand
TAACTTGCTGTTTGGTTGTTCCATTAGCCGCCGTTGCGGCAATATTACTAGAACAAAAATCAGAAGGTACCTCAGGTCATTTTGATATTAAAAGAGGAGCAATTTTAGGATTGTTCACGGGTTTATTTGCAGCACTTTTTGGAAGTTTCTTTGACATTTTTATAACGTTTATTACGAAAAATAATGATATAATTTTTGCGTTTAATGAACTTACCGAAATGATCGACACAATTCCGGTATCTGATGAAGTAAAAGAAGAAGTTATTTCTTTAATGAAAACGGTAGTCGATTCGATAAAAGATACCGGCTTTTCAACCTTATATGCTATTTCAATCATATTTAATAATTTAATTGTTAATTCTATATTCGGATTGATTGGCGGATTAGTTGGTGCAAAAATCTTAAATGCAAAAAATTCCTAAAGAATAGAAATGGTTATTGCAATAATTTTTCTTGCACACATTATTTTCGTATCGTTTATTTTTTTCGGGAGATTAAAAAGAGATAACATAAGTTCAGCTTTAATTGATATTGTATTAATTATTATTTTGTTTAGCGTTGGTTGGTCAATCTCAACAATGGTTTGTAAATTATTTTGGGATCCGATAGGGTTTGGTAAATATTTCGATAGGGATACTATTTCGCTTTCTCTTCTTACAATTACTGAATACTTTTTCTACAGAATTTATTTCAAAGATCTTTTATCTACTGAAGACGGAAAGGAAAAATAATTACGGCAAATTGTTCACCAACAGTTTGACTTTCCGGTATCGGTTCAAATCTCCACTGTCTTAATGAATTAATGGCTGCTTGCTCAAGTCTAGTATCGGCCTTAATTAACGGAAGTATTTTCCCAACCGTACCATCCGCTAAAATTGAAAATTTAAGTTTTACATCTATTTCTTTAGAAACCCCTTTAGGATAAGCCGGTAATGAATAACTGTAAATTTTCCTCATTCCTTTTCCGCCAAAATCTATTTCAAATCCATAATTTCCTTCTCCATCACCACTTTCTTCTTTTCCTTTTCCCGATTCTTCTTCCTTTTTAACAATTGGTTCTACTTTTTCCGGTTTTGTTTCCACTTCACTTTTTTGTTTATCAGAACTAACTACAACATTATTTTCTTCATCAGGATTTTCAACCTTTGGTAATTCAACTTTTTTAACTACCTTTTTTGTTACTTCTTTCTGAACCTCAGGTTGTTTTTTCTGAATTTCTTTAGTCTCTTCTTTTGCTAAAACTCCGGATGAACTTAATTTACCAATTGAACCAAAGCCAATTGTAACATATTCATCCTGAATTGGCTCGAGTCCAATTTTAATAAAATAGAAAATCAGAGCCAGTACCAGATGAAAAGTAATTGATAATAAATATGGAGTTCTTTTTTTTATCAAAACGATTGTTTCTCGGTTTCTATTGTAAATCTATCTATTCCTACAGCTTTGGCTGCGTCAATAACCTGAATGACTAAATCAATATTTACGGATTTATCTGCCCTAATCACGAGGTTATTTTCACTAATACTTTCTTTTAATTTATCAAGTTTTACAGCTACAGAATTTAGATCGGTTTGCTCGCTTCCTATATAAATATTATTTTCTTCTGTAATGGAAACAATCAATTTAGTTGGCAAACTCTGCTCATTCATTTTTGAAGCAGGTAATTTTACCTTAACTCCCGTTTGTATTACAAACTGTGAAGTAAGAAGGAAAAAAACAAGCAATAAAAACACAATGTCTGTTAAAGATGATAGACTAAAAGCACTGATCGGTTTTCTAGTTGTTTCAAATTTCATTTTTCACCTAAAGTTCAATTTCAATATCTTCTTCTCTAACAGTATTGCCTCTATTAGTCTCTTCAATAATATCAAGAACATCATTAGACACAACTTCCATATCAAGAACTAATTTATTAATTGATGAAGTAAGATAATTATAAAACGTAAGTGCAATAATCCCTATAGCTAAGCCAACCGCAGTTGTTATAAGTGCTTCCCAGATTCCTCCGGCTAAATCGCTTGGATTAGCAGATCCTTGCAAATCCTGAATTCTCATAAACGCTTGAATCATACCAGTAACTGTTCCTAAGAAACCTATTAATGGTGCGATTCCGGCAATAGTTGCAACCACAGATAATCCTTTTTCCAGCTTGGCAACTTCTTGTCGACCAGCATTTTCAATTGATTCTTTAACTCTCTCATGACCTAAGTGATATTTCTTAAGTCCGCTTTTAATAATATTTGCGGCAGCCGATTTCTCTTCAATGCAATAGCTGGTTGCTCCGGATATATCTTCCTTTATCAGCATACCTCTTATTTTCACTAGAAATGCCGGGACATTCAACTTGGATTTTTTAATAACTATATACCTATCAATTATTATAATTACCGCTAAAAATGAAACTATGATAAGCGGTAACATTAACCAACCGCCTTTGGATAAAATTGATAACAATGACATAAAATTACCTTAGATTACTTATTGATTTTGTTTTGTGCATCTCTAGCTTCAATTAAGGTGGTATAAGGCCCAAGTCTTACCCGATGCCATGTTCCCTTAAACTTTGGTATGTATATCTTTACTAAGTATGCAGGAAGTCCCTTACTATTTAATTTATTCATTTCCCTTTGAGCCACACTTCTTTGTTTCCAAGAAGAAACCTGAACACTATAAACAAAGCCATCATAATAGATATTTTTGGCTACTTCAGTTTCTTCATCAACGTTTTCTTTTTTTGTTTCCGATTCATTTGTTTTTATTTCAGCTGGATTTACTTTGGCATCGGAAGTTTTAATATTTTCAAAATCATCAACTATTTTATTATCTTCCAGAGTAACATCCTCAGTATTTTTATTTGGTAGTTCATCAGTTATATCTTTACTAGGAGTTAGCTCGGTTTGAATTTCACTTGTTGACTGTTCCTCATACTTTGCAGCAGGCTTTTGGAAAAATAAATAATAAATTCCAATTGCTCCAACAATAATAAATGCTGAAATAAGAAAATAAAATGGCAGTCTACTTTTTTTCTGTTTGGAAATTACTGGTTCACTTTCCACATTTGTTGATTCTTCTAACTCTTCATTTTCCTCAGTTATAGGTTCGGATTCCTCTTTGGGTAATACTTCGGTTTTCTCTAGTAAATCATCTTCTTGAATTTCTTCAATATTATCAACTTCCGGAATATCGATTTCTAAATCTACAGGTTCATCAATTTCAAGCTCTGGACCGTCAGGGTCTGTATTTTCTTGATATACCTCATCAATTTCCTCACTCACTTCCTCTGAAACACTTTCTTCCGAATCAATTAATTCGTTATCATCATTTATAAGTTCATTAACAACTTTTTCGGAATCGTCTTCAACTATTTCATCAATTAAATTATTATCAATTTCTATTTCCTCGTTGAAAGTTTCAAGGCTATCATCTTGAATAAATTCATTGTCTTCAATTAAGTCGTCAAAAACTTCGTCTTCATCCAGTTCAACAAAATCTTTTTCCAGTAATGTCTCTTCCTTAACATTAGAGGTTTCCGTTGTTTCTTCCGTTAATGAAGTATTCTCAATTTCAGGTTCTTCTTCAAGCATATTCGTTGTTTCTTTTGCTTTTAGGTAATCTTCCCAAAGATCAAAGTTTTTTAGTTTTTCAGATTCATCAATGAATTTAGAAATTTTTTCTTCATATATCTCAACCGTTGATTTTTCATTTTCTTCAACACCCTTATCATCCATTTGTACTGAAGTTGCTAAGGTTTTACCGATTCCAAGTTGAAAAACATTAGGATCAAATTCTGCTTCATCCTTTACCGTACCATCAATTTCAAAATTAATGAAAAGTGATTCATCTTCAGATTGCTTTGACTCCGGAGAAAAAACTAATGTTGAAATATTCTTATTCGAATCAATCGATTTATCTTTACCTAAGCCACTAACTTGTTCTTTCAGCTGAAAGATACCCAAGCCATTAATTTTAATGGCTTCACCAATATTTAAATGTTTAGCGATTTTATCTTTAAATAAGGAAAACACAATTGATTTGTCACTATCCTCAATATCAAGCAACTCGGCAATTTTACTTTCAAGTACTTCTTTTTTCATTCACTCCCTCTTATGGAATTCATTTCTTTACCATCTAAATTCAAATCCTGCTAAAATATCAAATGGTTTTGCTTCATAGTTCCTATAATAATAATGGTCATTATTAAACAAGTTTTCTAGGGAAAGCGTAATCTTAAAATTTCTAAATAACTCATAGTACAACGACGTATTAGCATTAATAGTTTCAGGAATGGTTTCAGCGTTCTCAATATTTGTGTAAGCTTTATTAAAATAAATTAATCCGAAGTTAATACCAAATCCATTTTCCCAATCATAAGAATATTTCAGATTGCTCGTTATAGTAGATTTGTATGGGATATGATTGTCATTTTGCCCGGTTATTTTTTGTAATTTAAGTTCTCCGTAAAATTCTCCGAGTGGTCCCTTTCTAAATAAAAAATTAATAAAAGTGTAAGAATTTTCAATATCTTGTTTTTGAATAGTGAAAAAGCCCTCATCAAGGTTATCTTCAAAATAATAATTATTATCGGAATTTATATATCCAACTCCGCCGCTAATTTCAAAATATTTTTCATACTCGTATTTAAGTGCAAACTTTAGGTTAAATTTATTTTCAACAAACATGTTAACAAAATTATTAAACTGGTAATATCGATTATTGTTTCTAAAATCCTTTAGTGTTTTAAATTCGGTATTTGGGGCAAACTCTCCGTAAAAAGAAATGTTTTTGTTAAATTTCATACTTCCGTAAGCAACCGGAGCAAAAAATGTGTTGCCTTCACTTTCGGAAAGAAAAGCTCCTGCTCTTATATTTAGCACATCATAAATTTTGAAACCTGCTGTGGCTTGTGTTTGAAAATAATATTGATTTTCAAAGCTCTGATTAAGACTAGAAATCGTTTGATTTTTATATGCCCCCATAATTTTAAAATTTAAATCCGAATATCTAAAAGTAAGAAAGGCATCTGTGCCAACTATATTTTCTTCTATTTCATCATCTTTTTGTTTATAGTAATCATCAGTTATACTAAATCCAAAGTTTTTAAAAGGATCGCTAAAATAATTAAAAGATAATTTCGCAAACCCATTATTTGTCACTCTATTAAGATCAGGGCTTGTTGATCCATAAAAATTAAACGATTCATAGAAGTAGTTTCCACTTAAATCAATTTCTAAACCTGGTAAAAATTCGGAAGCATGATCAACAAAATATTTTGCACCGGCATTTATTCCGGCAATACTTAATCCAGCCTTATTTACATACTCTAATTCATTTTTTCCAAAAAGATGAGCATTATAAGAAAAATTATCTTTCCAATCCGTATAATAAAACTCTCCATTGGGAAACGTTTCAAGGCCTGCAGAAAATTTTAATAGTGCCTTAGAACTTTGTTTGTAGGAACCCAAACTTACAAGTTCATTCTCTACATTAGGTAATTGAATTGGAGTTATCTCTTCACTAGGATACTGGGGAGTAAAAAAATCACTTGAAAGAAGAGGAATGAAATCCGGATATGCTTTTTGCATTTTTGGAATACTAATACTTTCTTTTCCTGTAATTACAAAGTCAGGTAATTCTATACTTTGACTTTGGCTCTCCTCTTGTCCAAAAAGATTTAAAACAATAAAGAATAAAAAGAAAATTATTTTTTTCATAATAGATTCAATTTTTCGTTTGCTTCATCTGCAAGTTCGTTATTTCTATGTCGTTTTAATACGGATTTAAACATTTCCGCTGCTTTCGCCTTATCATTAATTTTCACATAACTATCACCAAGTAATAATAAAGATTTTGAATACCATTCATCGTATGCCGAATAAAGTGATCTGGCTTTGATTAATTCTGTAATTGCTTTAGGTAGTTTTTCTTGTTCATAATAACTCAACCCAATAAAATATTGGGCTTGTGCTGCAATATCATCTTCTCTGTTTTTAACAACATCATTAAATAAATAAAGTGAGTTATCGTAATTGGCTCTGGACAATTCTAAAATACCAAGCTCAATTTCAGATTTGTAGTAGAAAAGTGAACCCTCCCGACTATCAACTATTTCTACAAGAGTATTATAAGCAGATGGCACGTTATTATTTTCTATCAAACCCTTTGCTTTAATAAATTTTATTTCCGATACTCTTTTAGAATCTGAAATATCAGGTAGTATTTCGTCATATAGTTTAATTTCTTCATCATACAATTTTTGTTTTCTATAAATCCTTCCTAACTCAATTACAGAATTAAATCCTACTTCAGTGTTAAGTGAGTTATTTATTACCGATTCGAAGTTATCAATTGCATCTTCATTTTTGTTTAGATTAATTGCACTTTTCCCTATCCAATAATGTGAGCTGGATTTTAAAGGACTATCTGAATATTCATCTATAACTTTCTCATATTCTGTAAATGCCGCGCCATAATTTGCTGAACTATAATAAATTTCTGCTTTCTTAAATTGAATTTTATCTAAAAAATCTGACTCTTTGTTTCGTTTTATAAAATTATCAAGATAACTAATTGCTTCTGTTTGTCTTTCTTGTATTATATAGCAATATTGAATCCCATTCACAGCATCGTAGACATACTGAGAACTAGGATATTGAGTAATTAATAGATTATAGCTTTTTATTGCTTTATCATATTGCCCTTGATTAAAATAACAATCCCCAATTGAATAATAAGCGATAGGTAATAGAGTGGATTTAGGATAATTGCTAAACAAATTATTATAATCATTTATTGCTTCATCAAATTTTCCTCTTTGGAAATTTATCCAACCAATTAAATATTGAGATTGATCAGCATATTTTGATGAGGGGAATTTTGCTTGAATATCTACCAAAATATTAATGGCATTGTTAGCTTTTCCGTCTTTAAACAAAGACTGCGCATAGTTAAAATAAGATCTCTCATCATTTGCAAATTTATTCGAATTGATTAGTACTTGTTTATAGTATGAGCTTGCTTTGCCGAAAGATTTAGTACCATAATAACAATCTGCTAATCTTAACTGACATTCATAATAATGATCGCCATTTTTAAATTCTTTAATATATTCGCTAAAGAAAAATGCAGCTTTGTTAAAATTCTTTAGATTAAAATGCGAATAAGCCTTACCGTAGATTGAATTTTCTAAAATTCTTTCATCTTTTGTACTTACATTATCAAAATTTTGAGCAGCATCTGAAAAATTGCCCAAAAAGAAATTCACTTCCCCTTTATAAAAGTTAAGTTTGTCTCTATCAACCTTGGTTAATTTTTCATCAATTTCATTCAGATTATTTAGAGCTTCAACCGAATTTTTTAGGAAAAAATTTGCAACTCCCAGTCCTAGATTGCATCTGTCATCCAGTTCTTTAGGAATTTGAGGTATTGCTAATCCTCTTATGAAAAAATCTTTTGCCGACTTATAATTATTCTTTCGTAAATTTATTTCACCAAGAAGTGTTAAAGATTTTGTTTTCGTTAATTGATCTGAAGAATTAATTGATTCTAAAAGGGCATCTTCAGATTCTGAATAACTATTTTGACTAAATTTACTAATACCAATATTGAGCCTTACTTTCTCAGTATAATGATGGTTCGGATAGGTATCTACAAATTGTTTATGTATTTCAATCGATTCTCCATATTTACCATCATATCTCTTAGCTTCCCCGCTCCAGTAAAGTGATTTAACGGCAATTGAATCATCGGAAGATTTGGCTAGAAGATTGAACATTTTATAGGCATCATTATAATTACCCTTCTGGAAGTGGATCCAAGCTAATCCATATCTAATTCTATCAAGCATTTGAGAGCTTGGTGAATTATTTAAAATTCTTCGATAAGCATCTGATGCATTATCATATTCCTTTAACCTATAAAAAGAATTTGCTAAAATATAATCTGCCTCATTAATTTGATCCGTATCCAGATTTTTAATAATGGGATCCGATAACTCTAATACAGCATTATCATATTCTTCTAAATAAAAATAGCATACCCCAATTCTAAATTGAGCTAAAGAAGATAGTTCACTTTCTTTATGGAATCCAAGTAGTTTATCATAATAATTTACTGCATCAGTATATTGTCCTTTTTTCTCATACAAATTTGCCAAAGAATAAATACTCTGATCAACCAAAGAATTCTTTTGTTTTGAATCCACTGCAGAGCTAAAGAAACTTTCTGCTTTATCTAAATTATTTTCCTCAATAAAGGTTTCCCCAATTAAATGATAAGCTGAACCAGCAAAACTTGAAGACGGATAAACATTAACTAATTCAACCAGGTTCGTTCTGCTCTTATCGTACAGTTTTTTTTCGAAGTATAAATTACCAAGTCTATAAAGCGCAAGTTCCCTGTAGTTCGAAGTTGGGTATTCATTAATAAAATATTCAAATTTAGAAATTGCTCCATCTTTTTGGTCAAGTCCCAATAAACATTCAGCCGTGTATATTTTTGAACTTGAAAGCAGCTTTTCATCAACATCATCACTTGAAATAATTTTGTTAAAATGTTGCATTGCCACGGAATAATTATTCTGATTAAAATTATCCATTGCCAAATCATAATAATCAATTAAATTTTGGGTAAAACTAAGTCTTGGGAAAAGAAATGTTAGCAAAATTAGGTAAGTTGAAAAGTTCATAAATCTCTCAGATCGCCTCAAAATAAACTTTTATATAGTCTATTAAACGTAATAACTTAAGAAAGAGTTCCAAAAATCTTAAAAATATTCATGCCAAATATAAAGAATTAGTAGACTAAGTTAAAGGATAATATGATATTAATAACATATCTCCTTATAATATAATGTTTTACCCATATGATTTAATAATTAGCAAAAAAAAACCCGACTTAATAAGCCGGGTTTTAGAATTTCACAAAAAATTAGTTTAAGTACTTAATCTCATGGTTACTACGATCTTTGTATTGTTTATCTGAGCTGGCAATTTTAAAATTTTCTTTTGCTTTTTCAATGTCTTTTAATCCTTTAAATGCCATTCCTTTATAAAAATATGGAGCTCCTTTTGGTACCTTGGACTTTTTATCACGATAATTAATAGCATTATCAGCAGCCTTAAGTGCATCTTCATATTTCCCAATTTCTACATAAACATCAGCTAATTTTACATAAGCAGCGTCGTAATCATAATTAGCAACTGCATTCAAAAGATGGGTTTCAGCTTTTTCATAATTTCTATCTTTAAGTGAACTTTCGCCAATCTTTGTGTATGCTAATCCAATATATTTTGCCGCACGTTTCTTTAATTTTTTGTCCGTAGTTTTTTCTTGAAACAATTTAAAATTTTCTACTGCTTTTTCATATTTACCCCATGAATAGTATGTAGTTCCAAGAGAATTATATGCTGTTGAAAAATCGGGATTTAATTTTAAACATTCCTGGAGGGCTTGTTCAGCAAAATCATATTGTCTTTTTTTCTTATAAACCGCACTTAATTGATAGTATATTCTATAATCTTTGGAAATTTCTAATGCTTTTTTATAAGAATCTAAAGCTCCATCATAATTACCGGATTTTTTTTGCTTGTTACCTTCATTATATAATTTTGCCGCTTCATTATCCATCGGATTACTTTGAGCAATTAACGACATTGAAAATATCATTAAAATAGAAAAACCCATAATAAAAACTTTTTTCATTATCTTACCCTTTATTTTTTTTGTAAATTACTGGTGCGGAAGGCGGGACTTGAACCCGCATGCCCTTCCGAGCACTACCCCCTCAAGATAGCGTGTATACCAATTTCACCACTTCCGCAAAGAGACCACAAAGATATGGTTATGATGCAAAAAATGCAATATATTTAATACACACTAGCTCTTTCTAAATATACACTTTAGTAAACAATTGGGCGAGTAAAAAGTTTCGATCTATTTAATTTTGATCCGGTTTTTGGTCTTCAATTCTGTTTCTAAAATATTTATTTCTTCCTTTTTCAATTAAAAGATCTCTTATTTCATTTCTAAAGCTTTTCTCAAATATTATTACTTTTGCAATTTGCTCCTTGGTTAAAATATCATCCAAAAATTTAATAAAGTTATTCTTTTCTGCATTAATCTTAGTATTATATTCGAGAGATTGATTTATAAAGGAATCAAAATTCTTGTCGGTATTACCTGAGTTTATTAATTCTTTCATCTTATTTAAAAGCTCATCATGTTCTTTCATTATTTTGTCAACCTTCATTCTGCTAGAATTTCTGCGTTTAAAGAACTTCAGAGTTGTTTCTTCATCAAGATTAAGAACTTCCATTAATTTAATTTTTTCAAGATCTTCAAACCGTTTACCAAAATGATGCGGACCTCTAGCAGGTTTATTTTGAGCTTGAAATGAGGTGGTTGTAACTAATAATATTATAATTGTAAAAAATTTCATCTTTCACCTATTATATTTTTCTTATTTGTTAATTCGTCATAAATACTATTAAATTCAGATTCAGATAATTGATTGAGTAATTCATTATTAATTTCATTACTTACTATTTTTTCTTCTAAATATTCAAATACAGTTTCATCATAATTAAGTTCATCACTATAGAATTCATAAAGAAGTTCATTATCTAGGCTACTTAGAGATTCGGTTTCATATATACTTGATAATAAATCTTCCTTTAAATATTCGTCTTCTGTAAAATTCTGCAATAACAATTCAAAATCAGAAATATTCTCATTTTTGTCAGAAAAGGTTATAAACATTGCAATAATAATGATTGGTAATAAGTAAGCAAACTTCATATAGACCGACGATTTAGATTGCTCTGCCCGTTTTCTCGCTTTTGGAATTAGAGTAGTAAAATACCTTTCATCAATTTCCACTTCTTCTTTAGAAGAGTAATACATTTTAGAAAAACTATAAAATTCTGACTGAAATTCAGCATCATCATCAAATCTTTTTTCAAAAGCATTTTTTTCACCATTTGAAAGGTCATCTTCCAAATATTTTATAAACAATTCAATATTATTCTTCATCATTCATTAATCCAAATATTTTTTTAGAAGCATGATAATAATTAGCTTTTAATCCACCAACACTTTTCCCTGTAATTTCTGAAATTTCTTCATAACTTAGTTCATCAAAATGTCTAAAAATAAAAACCTCTCTTTGTTTTTCAGGAATCTTCTGTAATAAATTATTCACTCTTTCTATTTTTTCTTTGTCATCATAATTTGAAATAATATCTTCGTTGCTATTCATATTTGAAACATTAGAATCTTCAAGGTTGAAAATTTTTTTTAATTTTCTTTTTTTAATTAAATTAAGACATCTTGTTTGAGTAATTTTAAATATCCACGTTTTTAATGATGAGTTAAATTTAAAAGTACTTAATTTTTTAAAAAGTACAATGATAACTTGTTGTGTTACTTCATCAGCATCAAGATGGTTACCCACCATTCTTCGTGCATGCCAGTATATATTTTTTTGATAATTGGCTACCAATTTATTAAAGGCTTTTTCATTTCCCTTAAGAAATTGTGTTACCAATTCAAAATCACTTTCTCTATCCATATATTCCCTTAACAATACATTAGACACACCTTGTAAAGAGGAGGTTTAATGTGATAGAAATTAAACCAAACAGAATATTCAATTGTCAAATATGCGAAACCAAAATAACAATCAAAGGAGTAAAAATGAAAAAGATAATTTTTTTAATCACTGTTGTTTTTATAACCACTTTTAGCTTTCAAGTTTCCGCTCAAAACAATAAAGGAAAAATGATTAAAGCAAAAAAAGCAATAAATGAATTAAATTTAGCAGATCAACAGGAAGAGAAATTTAATCAAATTAGATTTGAACATCAGGAAAAAAAGATAGATATTCAAGCAAAATTGAAAAAAAATAAACTGGAAATTAAAAAATTAATGTCTTTAAATGATCTTGATGAACAAAAATTACTGAACTTTGTTGATAAAGGTAGTAAATTAAGAGATGAACTTATAAAATCTAGGACAAACATGTGGTTGTCTATATACAATATTTTAGATGATGACCAAAAAGAGATTTGGAAAGATAAATTTCAACAATTTGGTAGAAAAGGAGGATTATTTAAAAAATGTAATTTTGGCCAAGGTAATAGTGCCGGAAGATCTTCCCAAAACGGGATACATCAGAGACTACGAAATAAAAACTTTTAATAAAAAAGGATTCATCATATTTTGCAGCAATTTTGCATTATATGATAACTCCAAAAACCGGGATTTAATCCCGGTTTTTTTAGCTATCCTTTTTCAATTTTTCAATCGATCTCATATATCTATTATATCCTTCAGGAATCTTTGGCCCATTTAAATTCATTTTGGCAGATGCCGACTTTTCAACAATTATTGGTTCACCTTTATCATCAACAAAATAATGAGAAACAATGGAAAATATTTCATCATAACTTTTTACGGTTAACAACTGTTGACTGAAAAGCTGATCAAAAAAATGAATTAAATCTTCTTTACTTCCCTTCCAGATTATCTTTTTCTGTTTACTTTCTTTTAGTTCTCTTATTGATGTTGAACTTTCAGATTTATTTAGATGCTCATCTAATAAATCATTTTCTGTTTTAGTTAATTCTTTCATATCACCATCTTTTTTGTTATCTAATTTGTTTTCTTCTTTATCTCTTTGAAAGATCCAATGTTCTAATTCAGAATCGATTATTTTTAGAAAATTTTTATACTTAATTACTTCTTCTTTTAAATGTCTTTTAAGAATTTCGTCACTAATATATCTATCACCATATAATGGAGAGTTATAATAACCTATTATTTTTTTTAAAAATACACTCAATTCGTCACATCCATCATCATCAAATACATTTTTTACGGCGTATTTTTTCAGTGCTTGAAACTTTTTTCTAGTAAAACACTGAATAACTCTGTTTACATCAACTTTTACCGTGTATAAATAACTTATTTTTTCCTTAGGAGTTTTTAGAGTACTAAGTGTAAATAACACTTTATTATAATTGAATTTGCTAACTCCCATCTAACCTCTTTATATTAAATACAATTTGCCACTTCAATTATCGACAAGATTTCTTTAATATTTACTATTATTTTGAAAAGTTAGGGGTTATTTGGCCGAATTTCAATTTCGCTGACTAATGCCCTGGTAGGTAATTTTAAAATAGTAAAAACAACTTCTGCAATATCTTCTGATTGAAGAATTTTTGAAGTATCTTCTGGGTGGATAGGTGAATCTTTTATCATATCGGTTTCCACAGAACCGGGACAAACCGATATTACACGTATATTATGTTTTCTCACCTCCAACATTAAGGAACGCGAGAATCCCATTACGGCATGTTTTGTTGCAGCATACATGGTCCCATACTCAAAACCAACTTTGCCCGCCTGTGAGGAAATATTAATAATAGTACCGCTGTTTTGCTTAATCATCTGATCAATAACTGCTTTGCTAAAATTATACACACCGAATAAATTAGTATCAATTTGTTCTTTAAATTTCACTAATGATGAATCAATAAATTTCTCAAAATAAGCGACACCTGCATTATTTATTAAAGCATCAATTTTGCCATAATTACTAATAATTTTAGCTACAGACTCATTAACAAAATTTTTATCTGCTACGTCCCCGCTAAAATATGTAGTATTAGAATTCAGAACTTTCAAATCTTGAGTAATTCTCTGTAAATTTTCAGTATTACGTCCGAAAATAATTACATCATAATTATTAGAAGCTAATTTTTCAGAAATCGCTTTCCCAATTCCTTTACTTGCACCTGTTACAATAACAACTTCTCTACTCAATTTTATAAATCTCCCGTAATAGGTCTAACAACAATTTCTTCAAGACTAAGAAACTGAGAATTAGAATAAATATCATAAACCAAGTTTGCCAAATTTTCCGGTGTCATCATTTTATCAGAAAATTTATTAAATGCTTGTTCAGGCCAAATATCTGTAGCTGTTGCTCCAGGATAGATATTTATTAAACGAATATTGTTTTCCCTTAATTCTTCCCTAATAACTTTACTAAATGCTTCTAAACCGGCTTTTGATGCCGCATAAATTGAACTATTAGCAAAAATCTTAACAGCTGCAACAGAAAGAATATTAAAAATAATACCGGAATTATTCTTTATCATTTGCGGTAGGACGGATTTAATTGTATAAATTGCTCCTTTTAAATTCGTATTTATGATATCATCTATATCATTTATACTATTTTCGATAAAAGGTTTAAATGAAGTAACACCGGCATTGTTTATTAAACAATGGATATTATGCTCGGATTGAATTTCTTTAACAATTTTATCAACATCGGAATAGATTGCAACATTATTTTTCCTAGGTAAAATATTAGACGGGAATTTTGTTGCATCTCTAATTTCTTCAACCAGTTCCAATCTTCTGGCCGTACCAATTACTTTATGATTTTGATTAGCAAATTTGATTGCCAATGCTTTACCAATTCCGGCGCTGGCACCGGTAATCCAGACTACATTTGACATTTATTTTATATCCTCTTGTGGGAGATTAAATCTAAAAATTCACCTCTTGTTCTCGCATCGACTTTAAAATCACCAAGCATCGAGCTAGTTAAAGTATATGAATTCTGTTTTTCAACCCCTCGCATCATCATACACATATGGTATGCTTCGGCTACAACTCCAACACCGGCCGGGCTTAAATATTCATTAATTGTATTTGCAATTTCTTGGGTCATTCTTTCTTGAACCTGCAATCTACGTGCAAAAACATCTACAATTCTGGGAATTTTACTTAAGCCAACAATTTTACCGTCTGGTATATATGCAACATGAACCTTTCCATAAAACGGAAGCATATGATGTTCACACATACTAAAAAAATCAATGTCTTTAACAATAACCATTTCATCATATTTTTCTTCAAAAATAGCATCATTCATTACGGATTTAATATTTTTAGAATATCCGGAGGTCAAATATTCATATGCTTGTGCAACTCGTTCGGGAGTTTTAACTAAACCTTCTCTATTCGGATTTTCACCAATTTCCTTCAAAATAGAAAGAACATTGGATTGTATTTTATCTGTATTCAAATTAATCAACTCCCTTTGTATTCTATATAATTATTTTCTGTTTCGTATAATTTAACAGAATAAAGTTTTCCTGATTGAATTTTATCAACTAATTGATCCCAAATAGCAACGACAAAATTTTCAGTTGTTGGATTGATTCCTTTTAAAAAATCTACGTCAAGATTAAGATGTTTATGATCCACTTTACTTATAATATTATCTATAATAATAGTTTTTAAAAGTTTAAGATCTATTACATATCCTGTTATTGGATCAATATTACCGGCAATAACAACTTCTAAAATATAATTATGACCATGTCCATTAGGATTATTACATTTACCGAATATCCTCTTGTTTTCCTCATCACTTAAATTCGGATTATATAAAATATGTGATGCACTAAAAACTTCTCTTCTGGTTATATAAATCATACTAAATCTCTTTTAAATCATTAGACACTTGTTCTACATGTCCATTTACTTTTACTTTTGGATAAATTTTTCTCACAATTCCTTTTTCATCAACCAATACTGTTGTTCTTACCACTCCCATATATTTTCTTCCATACATGCTTTTCTCTTTCCATACATCATATTTTTCAAGAACTTTTTTATTTTCATCACTTAATAAAATAAATGGTAGTTCATATTTAGCAGCAAATTTTCTGTGACTTTCAACCGAATCAGGACTAATACCAATGATTACAGCATTATTACTTTTAAATTTTGGAAACGCATCTCTGAAGTCACATGATTCTGCTGTACAACCGGAAGTATTATCTTTCGGATAAAAATATAATACAATTTTTTTTCCTATAAATTCCTTTAATGTTCTTTTATCTCCATTTCCATCAAGTAAAGTTATAGCAGGTGCTTTTTTATCAATATTAACCATTATTTTTCCTTTCTTCCATTTTTATTTTCTTAAAATATAAATAAAATGATTTTCAAAAGGTAACTCTTTTGGATTTACATTTGAAGATTTATGATAAAACTTGGTTAATTTAAAATATTAGTTTAATTATTGGTAAATCTAAAAATATAGATTAATGGAAAACAGACCTGCAATAATATTGAAAATATTGATGTTTAATAAAAATGTTAGGTTCGATAAAATTTTCCGGAGGAATTAGAAAACTATTTAATTTACATAGGATGATGGCAAGAAACATTTTGTCCTGCCATCATTAAATATTTTTCAAATAAGAATAACTTTTGTTATAAGATTAATTATTTATTTTTCTACCGATTTTTACGGTTACTTGAAATTCTATTTTATCTTCGTGAGTAACTCTTCCTCTATTTTCAACAACTTCAAACCACGAAACGCCTCCCTCTGTGTGTGCTTCCATAACAACTTTTTTTATTGCATCGGATACATTCTCATAAGAGATGCCAACGCGTTCAATAATTTCAAACGATTTTGCCATTTTTTTACTCCTTTTCAACATATTAATAAGAGATACAGAAAACAAAAGTTAGTTAATTTAATAATTTATTACAAAGTTAAAATCAGAATCACGCCCATTATACATGATTCAAAATAATTAAGTATCTTTATAAAAAAAAATTGGCAACAAATTGAAAAACGAATCAGCACACGAGCAGTTTAAAAAATTTTTAAAAAGAGAAAAACACCGTATTACACCCGAGAGATTTGAAGTTTTAGATTATGCTTTGGATTTTGAAGGCCATTTTGGGGCTGATGATTTATACATTCAGATGAAGACTAAAAAGTCCAACGTTTCTAGGGCCACAATTTATAATACTCTCGAACTATTGGCTAAGTGTAAATTACTTGCAAAAAGAAATTTTGGAGATGGTGTTACACGATTTGAATCTAGTTATAATAGAAAAAATCATGATCACTTAATTTGTACAAATTGTGGCAGTATAACAGAATTTAGTAAAACTAAGGTGCAAAAAATTGTAGACGAAGTTTGTGATGAATTGGGGTTTGAAAGTGTTGGTTATAGCTTCAATATATTTGGGAAATGCAAAAATAGTCAATCGTGTGAAAACTTAAAGTAAAATATGAAAAAGAAATTCAATCAAAAATATCCGATGGTTTGGAAAAAAAATAATTTTTATATAAAAATTTATTGTTCTATTCCCAATATTGCAACTGGCATTATTCTAACAACCAAAAAAGCAACCTTTATTGTTGATCCGGGTGATGGTATTTTACGGGATTTGAATAAGGACTATTCAGCTAAAGAAATATTAGCAATTTCCGATATTTTCGTTTCCCATGGTCACCATGATCATGTTGGCGGTGTTTGGTCGCTATTAACATATTTATCGGTAATGAAAAAGAAAACACCTTTAAATATTTATTACCCAAAGGGATGTTTAGAAATAGAAAGCATCTATCGTGCATTTCATAATGTTTATTCGCATGAATTAAAATATGATATATTACTAAAACCTATAGAAAATAGTAGAAGTTTTACAAAGAAGGATGTTAAGATCAAACCTTTTAAGGTTAATCACAGAGAACCATCTGATGATGAAAATGTATCTATTGAAGTTCCATCATTGGGCTTTAAATTTGAACACAATGGAAAAACAATTTGTTACGGTGGCGATACGGCGTATTGTGAAACATTAAATAAGATGGTTAAAAATTCGGATTTGGCAATTATTGAGGCCGGAGCCGAAAATGAAAAAGAAAGTGACCTTCATTTAACCATTAATCAGGCAAGTATGATAGGTGAAACTGCCAAAGAGTATTATCTGGTTCATGTTCCGGAATAATGTAATTTATTTTAATGCTAAATGATTTTGCATTGTTGTAAGTAAGCTATCCTTTAAAATATTATATTCAAATAAGTTACTATCTGCAACAGCTTTTGATGACGGAAATTTTTGTCTTAAATAATTCACTAATGAACCGTTTTTCCAAAATCTAAAATCTAAATGTGGCCCGGTAGATCGTCCCGTACTTCCAACATATCCAATTAACTGTCCTTGCTTAACTCTTGCTCCTCTTTTAATTCCCTTTCCATAACCTGATAAATGCAAATAAGCTGAAGAATATACACTATTGTGTTTTATTTTAACCATTTTTCCGGCGGCCCCATCTCTGCCAACTTTAATGATAATTCCATCACCAACAGCTTGAACCGGTGTACCTATCGCAGCTGCATAATCAATTCCTCTATGAGGTCTATAAACTCTTAAAATAGGATGCAATCTACGTCCTGAATAGTGAGAGCTTATTCTTTTATATTTTAGCGGCGCTTTAAGAAATTCTTTTTGCAAACTATTTCCATCTTCATCAAAATATTCTTTTCTTTCGTTTTGGTCAAAAAGAAATGCATGGAATGGATTATTCTTATGTATAAACTTTGCCACTAAAACTTCACCAATACCAACAGATTCATCATCTACAAATAATTCTTCGTAAACTGCAAAAAATTGATCGCCTTTTTGAATTGTGTAAAAATCAATTTGCCAGGCAAATATTTCAGCAAGATTACCGGCAAGGACTATGGAAGAATTTTGCTCTAATAATGTTTCGTATAAAGATGAATTTATTACACCGGTAACACTTTTCTCAATAGTTTGTATTTCTCTTTTACTAATTTCGACTTTTAGCGAATCTTCTAAATTGACTTTTAAATATTTCGTTTTATCAATTTCATAGACAAAAGCATGGAACGAATTTAATGAATCTTGATTTTTATAAACTCTATAATTTTTATTAGGCCTAATCTTTCTAAAATCAAAAATTGGTTTGGAGCTATTATATATTTTGGTAATTAAATTATAATCAATTTGGGAATTAGTAAGAATATCGGCTAAAGTTTCATTCTTTCTAATCATGCCTTCTTCTATTTTGAAAGAATCTGCAACAAAACCAAATTTATCGTATTCAATTTTTTTTTCAATAACTAATGGGATTTTGTCAGATTCGGTTGAACAGCTAATCAATAATAGTGCAATTGAAATGCCGTATAATAAGTATGTAATACGAAATAATTGGGAATTGCTTTTAGACACAATGATTGGGCAATCTATTGATTAAGATTTAATTTGTTAATAATATCTACACTGGTAATTCCTTCGGCTTCGGCATTAAAGCTTGGAATTATTCTGTGTCTTAGTACTGGAATTAATGCTCTATCGACATCTGCAATTTCCGGTGAATATCTTCCATCCATAATTGCATAAGTTTTTGCAGCAAGAATAAGATACTGAGAGGCTCTTGGCCCGGCTCCCCAACTGATTAAATTTCTAATACTTTCATTAATTAATTCGTTATCCGGCCTAGTTCTTTTTACTATTGTAACAGCATGTTTTATAACATTTTCGGCAACTGGAACTCTCCTTACTAATTCTTGAAAAGATTGTATTTTCTCAGAATTAATAGTTTTTTGTAATTTTGAGGATTGACTACCGGTGGTACTGCTTATAATATCTACTTCCTCTTCAAAACTTGGATAATCCAACCAAAGATTAAACATGAATCTATCAAGCTGTGCTTCCGGTAACGGATATGTTCCTTCTTGTTCAATAGGATTTTGTGTGGCCAACACAAAAAAAGGTTCCGGCAATAAATATTTTGTTCCTGCAGCTGTAACATTATGCTCTTGCATAGCTTCTAAAAGAGCAGCTTGTGTTTTAGGGGGAGTTCTATTTATTTCGTCTGCTAAAACAATATTTGCAAATATTGGGCCCTTAATAAATCGGAACTCTCTTTTTTTGGTAGATAAGTCTTCTTCAAGTATCTCGGTACCTGTTATATCACTTGGCATTAAATCCGGAGTGAATTGTATTCGGCTAAATTGCAGATCAAGAACTTCGGAAAGAGTTTTAATTATAAGCGTTTTAGCTAGTCCGGGAACACCGACCAACATGCAATGACCCCTGGCAAAAAGAGAAGTAAGTAAATTATCAATTGTTTCTTCTTGACCTATAATAATTTTTGCTACTTCATGCTTAATTTCTTTAACTGATTTTTGTAACTCAGTAACTAATTCAACATCACCTTGGTAATTAACAGTAGTCTGCAAATTTAATTCCTATATTCTGGTTTCCCAATAAACATTCTTTTTAATTTCACTAATCCACTTTTTAAACAATTTTTCGCGCTTTTTAAATTCAGCAATTCTCTTAACTTCGTCATAATCAAATTCTAAACTAGCTTTATGTTCCGGAATTCTTTTTAGCAGCTTTACAATATGAAATCCATATTCCCCATTTCCCAAATCTAATCTTTTTGGAAATCCAATTTTCCCTTCATCTAGCTTATAAACCTGGTCTAGCATTTGTTTATCTAATTGCCCTACTTCAAAAGTACCAAGTGAGCCATCAAATTTTGCTGTTTCTTTATCATCACTAAACTTATTTGCATAATAGCTAAAGCTGTTAGTATTATTAATTATGCTATCCCTCAATCCAGATAATTTTTCTATGGCTTTTAAATCAGCTTCATCATCACTTTTAGGTTTTAGTAAAATATGGCGGGCGTGAATAGATTCACCCCTTTTTTCAATGAGTTCGATAATATGAAAACCTACAGGTGATTCGATAATACCGGATAATTCACCTTTCTTTAATTTAAATGCAGCAGCCTCAAATTCAGGATAAAACACGCCTCTCTTTACAAAACCCAAATCTCCTCCGGAAGCTGAACTACCAGGATCATCTGAATTTTTTTTAGCAAGTTCGGCAAAATCTGCCCCATTTTTGATTGAGTCAATAAGTACTTGAGCAAATTCTTTAGATTTTTGTTTGAGCTTATCACTTGATTTAGGATTAATAAAAATATGAGAGATTTCAAATTTTTCTGAAATTAAACCCAAGGAATCTTTATTTTCATTAAAAAACTCTTTTACTTCTCTTCTTGTAACATCTATCTGTCCAAATTTTTGATTTTTAAGCATTTCTGCCATGAGGTTTTTTCTGGTATCTTCCCTCATTTCCCTTCGTATTCTTTCAGTGCTCATTCCGTACGCTTTTTCAAGTCTTTCTTTTGAACCATATTGCTGAGTATAATAACCAATTACCTGATCTAATTGTCTATTCACATCATCATCAGAAACCTCAACAGAATCTAGTATTGATTGTGCATACAACAGCTTATCTTCTATTAATTTATTTAGCAAATCTTTCTTCAGCTTTGGATCTTTTGCATCTAGGTTACGTTGCGAGGCAAACATTGCCAGCTGAAAATCTAATTCGGATTGTAGTATAACTTCGCTATCAACAATTGCAATAATTTTATCAGCAACTTCTTGAGCTGTAGAAAACGACAAATTAACTATAAATAATATAAATACAAACTTTTTCATTAAATAACCTTTAATATATCTTTACGTTTTTTTCAGAAAGTAAACTATCAATATAGTTTCTCACAAGTTCTTTTTGCTTCAAAATAAGATAACTATTTTTAACACTTTGCTTAATATATTTAAATTTTGGGACAGAATTTTTTACTATTTTATCAACTTGTTGAACAATTACAAAATTGTTAAGTTCCGTTCTTACTACTAAGCTTATTTCGTTCTTAAATAATCTTTTTATTACACGCATTGTTCTTTTCGATTGAATTTCAGATACATTAAAAATTTGATTTCTCACGTTCAAGATTAATGTAGAATCATTACCAAACGAATTAAGAGCACTATCCCATCCTTCACTGATAGCTATATCTCTAAACTTAATTGCATTCTCTTCTGTATTAAATTCAACAAAATTCAGAACAAAAGCATCATTAGAATAATTATAGTCTTCTTTATTATTTAAAAAATGCCTTCTCAATTCAGAATCAGAAAAATTATGTTGATGCGACTCTAAATATTTGTTAATCGTAATTGTAGCAGCAAGTTTTTTTGAAGATGCTTCCAGTATTAAATCATAATTATCTTTTTGCAATAACGCACTTTCTTTTGCCACTTGCGAGAGAAGTTCTGTTTCAATCCAATCTTTAATAAATTCTTCTCTATATTTGGCAAGACCTGCATTACTGCCTAATTGTTCGTTTAAATATGTTAAACCCAGTTTTGAATTTCCAACTTCAGCAATATATACCTCATCGTCCTCTATTTTTTTTTCACAACCAAATAGAAATAAGATAAAAATACATAAACCGATAAAACTAATTTTTGTATGCGTTTTCTAATTCCTCATAAAATAATTTAGGATTATATGTATCCTTTAGCCGAGCAACATAAGTGTTCTCTAACTGTGAACTTTCTATATCTTGATATGCACTTGTAACTTCAGCTCGAGCTTCTTCAAATATTTTTATTCTTGATGGATCTTTTTTAATCAATCTAATTATACTCCAACCATTTCCATTTTTAATAACATCCGAAAATCCACCTTCGTTTTTAATACCGTAAGCTGCTTTTGCCAATGCGTTTGTAGACACTTCGACAAATGTATTCTTAAATGAATTTTTTGATTTAGCTTTTTCATGATATTTAGCATAAAGAGTATCAAAATTTGCTCCGGATAATAAATTCCTATGATAAATTTTTGCCAGTGAATCACTTTTCGTGAATATTTCTGTAAATTTAACTCTGTCCGGCCAAATGTAGCTTTTTTTTGTAGCCTCATACAATTTTTTAATTGCAATACTATCCATTTTCATTTTATTCCATACTTCATCTTCTTGCAATTTAAATATGAAAATACCGTTTTTATACTCTTTCATTAATTCTGCAAATTCTGGATCTTCCTTTACTAAACTTTGTGCTTTAGTTTGAAGTACTTTATTATTTTTACAATTAGTTAACAGCTCTGAAAGAATTTTTTCATTTGCGGTTCGTCCTGACATTTTTGAATCCAATAGCGCGTACGCAAATAAACTGTCAGTTGTATACTGAACATCACCAATAGTAAATAAAACCGAATTTCCAAAGTTAGATTGAAAATCACTTTCCCAGTAGTTTTGATGAATATCCACATTTTGTAAATTAGAAACAACATTCTTAAATACTTCGTCATGCATAACCAACTTAGCTTCATTTGAGTATTTATTTATCAAAGCATCGTAGTCTATTTTTCTTCTACTTCTTTCGTAAATTTCGCGAATTGTTTTGCTTTCTTCTTCAAAACTTGGATAAGCAAGTTTATCAGTTACTTTTATTATGTGATAGCCAAACTTAGATTCTACAATATCTGATACTTCACCAATTTCCAGATTGAAAGCGGCTTTATCAAAAGGTTGAACCATTTGTCTTCTGCCAAAAAAACCAAGATCGCCATTTTTTTGTTTGGAGCCTGGATCTTCAGAATATTCTACAGCCAATTTCCCAAAATCTTCTCCATTCTTAATTCTTTCTACTAAATCCTTGGCTAAATCCAAACCAAATTTACCTTCTTTTTTGTCATCTGGCTGCTGCTTCCTAATAAGTATATGGCTTGCTTGAATTTTGGGTACTCTTGTTTTTCTTTCAGTAACTTTAATTATGTGATATCCATATTTTGTTTTAAGTGGTTCCGGATTTACAGATCCCGTTGGAGTATTATATGCAAGATCTTCAAATTCTGGCATAACTGTACCGGCAGTTATATAATAAATATCACCGCCTTTGTCTTTGGAAAATTGATCATCTGTATAGAGCTTTACTTCGTCTTCAAAAGACGACCCATTTTTTATTCTTTCAACAATCTCGTATGCCTTTTTTTTCGCTTCTTCGTCAGTTAGCGTATCGGTCCTTATCAAAAGATGGCTTAATCTTAATTCTTCTTTCCTTTTTTCATACAGATCATGTAAACCCTTATCAAATAGCTCTTTTTCAATTATGTAAGAAGCACCTATAGTTTTTTCATAATCATTTAATTCCTTTAAAATTGCCGGGTTAGTATTAAGTTTACGTATATCAGCATCACGTAATTTCATTTTATAATTTACATACAAATCCAAAAATTTCTTTAAATTTTCTATCGAATCTTTTTTAGCTTTTTCATAACTGCCTAAATTTTTAGTATATGCTTTCTCAAATTCACTCATAGTGATTTCATAATCACCATACTCCGCAACAATTAACTCAGATTGTTTTGGGGAACAAGATATTAGAGTTAAAACCACTATTCCAAATACCCCATACATAAGCCTATTTAGCATTAAAAATCCTCCTTAAATTATAATATTTAACTACAAATTTTACCGATTGTAAGTCTGAAAATCAAGGGAATCACTTAATCACAATTCTACATTTTCTATAAAATTATGCTTTTTTCTTTTCTTGAAAATTCAATGAATTTCTTTCCCAGAAAACTCCATTATTATAACCTTGAATAATCTTATCATGTTCAGTTAACAATATTCTTTTTTGAGAAATTGCTGCAAATTTTTGATCAACTTCAATTCCTACAAATTTTCTCGAAAGTTTTTTGGCTACAACCGCTGTTGTTCCAGAACCTAGAAACGGATCAAAAATAACATCATCTTCTTTACTGCTTGCTAAAATTATTTTGGCTAATAGTTTTTCCGGTTTTTGGGTTGGATGTTCCGTATTTTCCGGCATAGACCAGAACGGCACAGTGATATCAGTCCACAAATTTGAAGGATGTGTTAATCGAAAACTTCCTTCAGTTTTTTTCTCCCACCCTTTGGGCGTTCCGTTTTCTTTATAAGGAGCTAATACCCTTCTTTTGAGTTTAACTGAATCAACATCAAAATAGTAATCATCGGAAACCGTGCTAAACCAAATATCTTCAGATGAATTCTTCCAATTTCCTTTTGCTCCTCGTCCTTTTTCTCTTTCCCAAGTAATTCTATTTCTAACTTTAAAAAATTTATTCAAAGTAAAATGAATCGATGTTGATGAAAACCAATCACCACAAAAATATATAGAACTTGTAGGTTTAAGCAGCCTAGACAATTTGGACATTAAAACATCCAACCATTTTGAGTAATCATCAATTGAAAGTTTACTGAATTTATTGCTGTTAAACCTTTTACTCATATTGTACGGTGGATCAAGAAATAATAAATCGACAAAACCATTTGGCAAAAAATCTATTGCTTCAAATGTGTCCTGACAAATAATTTTATCTATTATTTGTTCTTCTTGAACAGAGTTATCAAGTAATAAGAATTTTTGGGATAATTCTTTAATTTCTCTTTTTAATATAGTTAAAGATCTGTTATGAGAAGTTTTTGGGTTGTTTTTCATTTATAAATTCACCTAACTTCAGAACCGGAAACAATATCTTGATCAACCTCAATTACATTCATTTTCCCCTTACCATTATCTACCGCAAGTACCATTCCTTCAGATAACTCCCCAAACAATTTTGCCGGTTTAAGATTACTTACAATTATAACTTTTTTATTAATTATGTCTTCAGGCTCATAGCTTTGGGCAATACCGGCAATAATCTGTTTTCTTTCTTTCCCAACTTCAATTTGAAGTTTCAAAAGTTTATTACTCTTCTTTATCTTTTCTGCATTAATGATCTTAGCAACTTTAAGCTTGGTTTGCATAAAATCTTCGTATTTTATTTCCGGATCTTTTAAGAGTTCCTCATCAGTTTCAGGTAATTTATCAATCTCAGCTTGAATAACATCATCATCAATTTTCTCAAATAAAATTTCTGATTTATTAAGTGTATGTCCTTCATCCAAATTTAATTTCCCGCAATTTAACCATTCAACCGATTCGGTATTAAGCATATGAAATATCTTTTTAGAACTATAAGGAATTACCGGAGAAAACAATTCTGCAAGAGTATTAATCGTTTGCAAACAGATATTAATTGTTGTGCCGCATGCATCTTTATCAATTTTAATAGATTTCCAAGGCTCAGAATCGTTAAAATATTTATTAGCCATTCTGGCAAGATTCATCATCTCTCTAATGGCATCTTTTACTTTGTACTCTTCCAAGTATTTAGAAACTTTAATCGGATAATTTTCTAAAGCCTTTATCATTTCATTATCCATACTGCTTAGTTTTCCAAGAACAGGAACTTTTCCATCAAAATGTTTATCAGCAAAAATGAATGTACGGTTTATAAAATTTCCGAGAATATCAGCTAATTCATTATTGTTTTTTGCTTGGAACTCTTTCCAGTAAAAGTCAGTATCTTTGTTTTCAGGAGCATTGGAGGCTAAAGTATATCGGAGTGGATCAGCAGGATATTTATCTAAAAATTCACTGGCATCAATTCCCCAACCCCTGGATTTTGAAAACTTCTTCCCTTCAAAATTCAGGAATTCATTTGCCGGAACATTTTGAGGAAACAAAAACTTACTTTCGTTATTATCATTCCATGCTTTTAACATAGCAGGGAAAATTATTGTGTGAAAAACAATATTATCCTTACCAATAAATGCGATATATTTTGTGTTTAGGTCTTGCCAATAATCTTTCCATAAATCGGGATTACCTTTTTGCTTTGAAAGAATTTTTGTTGCTGAAATATAGCCGAGCACTGCTTCAAACCATACATAAATTACTTTTCCTACAGCAGAATCTAGAGGAACTTTCACACCCCAATCTAAATCTCTGGTAACTGCGCGATCTTTCAAACCATCCTTAAACCAACCTCTGCAATATTGAAGAACATTATCCTTCCACCCAAATTTACTATTCATTTCATTAATGTATTCTTCAAGAAACTTTTGATACTTTCCTAACGAAAAGTACCAATGAGATGTTTGTTTAAGTTCAGGAGTATCTCCACTAATTTTACTTTTAGGATTTACTAATTCGTTTGGCTCATAGAGTGACCCACAGTTTTCACACTCGTCTGAACGTGCTTCTTCAAATCCGCACTTTGGACATGTTCCTTCAACGTATCTATCCGGTAAAAACATTTTTGATTTATTATCATAAAACTGCATAGAATTTTTCTCTGATAACAAACCATTGTCATAATAATTTTTAAAGAATTCCTGTGCAGTGTCGTGATGTTCTTGAAGACTTGTCCTTGAATAAATATCAAAGCTCATTCCAAAATCTTCAAATGCTTTTTTATTCTGTTCATGATATCGGTCTATAATAACTTGAGGGTTTACACCTTCATTATCAGCTGAAATGGTTATTGGAACACCGTGTTCATCTGAGCCACAAATATAAATTATGTCATCACCATTCAGTCTCTTATATCTAACATAAATATCAGCTGGTAAATATGCCCCACTTAAATGTCCAAGATGAATTTGACCATTTGCATAAGGCAATGCTGAAGTTACAAGTACTTTCTCTTTTCCCAAAATATCCTCAAAAATTCAAAAATAATTTACAAATATACATATAATTTAATATTCTATCTTAAGGTAAAGTTAAGTGGGTTTTATTTATATAATAAAAGTAGTTGCAGCAAATGTCCATTTATCAATAACTATTATACAAATAAAAAAATATTATGTGGTAATTTTAATATTTTATTTAATATGTTCCTTATACATATCTTCAATTAGATCACTATATCTATCCTCAATTATATTACGCTTTAATTTAAGGGAAGGTGTCATCTCACCGGCTTCAATTGTAAATGGTTTTTGTAATAGTGTAAATTTACGAACTTTTTCATAGCTGGCTAACTTCTTTTGAAATTGCGAAAATTCCTTTTGCATCATTTCGTCAATTTGTTTTAAACTTATTAAATCTTCATTACTGTTATAAGAAATTCTATTTGCATCTGCATATTCTTTTAATGCCTCAAAATCCGGAACAATTAAAGCACTAATAAACATGCGTTTATCACCAATAATTATAAATTGATCAATATATTTGCTTCCTAAAAATAAATTTTCAATAGGAGTAGGGGCAATATATTTACCACCTGAAGTTTTAAATAAACTTTTCTTTCTATCCGTGATTATTAAAAATCCCTCTGCGTCAAAAACACCAATATCACCCGTATGCAGCCAACCATCTCTTAAAACTTCATTTGTCTCTTTCTTCTTTTTATAATAACCATGCATAATATTCGGACCATGCGCAAGAATCTCTCCATCTTTAGCAATCTTTACTTCTACTCCTGGTATTGGTTTGCCAACACTTCCAAATTTATAGTCGTTTTCTCTATTTACTGCAATCACCGGTGAAGATTCCGTTAAACCATAGCCTTCCAAAACTAGTATTCCTACAGCTTCAAAAAACACTCCTAATTCTCTTGCTAAGGCTGCACCGCCCGATATAAAAAATCTAAGATTACCTCCTGTAACATTCCGTAATTTGCTAAATACTAATTTATCGGCAACTTTGTGTTTCGCTTTTAAGGAAATTGGAATATTCTCTTCCGATCTTTTTAACTCAGCATATTCTTGTCCAATTGAGATTCCCCAATTAAAAATTTTTTGCTTTTTCTCCGGTTGATTCTCAACATTCCTTCTAATTTTATTATACATTCTTTCAAATAATCTTGGTACGCCGGTCATAACAGTTGGTTTTATCTCACCCATATTTACTGCAATTTTTTCTATACCTTCTGCAAAAGCTACGGTAGATCCGCATGCAAATGCCAAATAATACCCGGCCATTCTTTCAAAAATATGACTCAACGGTAGAAATGATAAAAATGTATCCTTGTCGGTAACATTAACCACTTCACAAGCTGCTTTAACATTTGACAAAATATTTTTATGTGTTAGCATTACTCCTTTGGGTTCCCCGGTAGTCCCAGAGGTATAAATAAGTGTGCATAAATCATCTTCTTTTGATAAAGCTATTTGAGTTTGAAAATGATTGGTATGCTCTTGTTTAAATATTTTACCTCTTTCCAAAGCTTGATCGAATGTGTAAACATCTACTTCACCTTCAGTATCATCATTACTCATATTAATGATAAATTTTAGCTGCTTACACTTCGATTTTATTTTTAATACTTTGTTTAATTGGAACTGGGTTGATACAATAATTCCAACCGATTCAGAATTATTAAGCATAAACTCTATACTATCTGATGTCGAAATTGGGTATAGCGGAACATCAACACCACCAAGAGAGAGAATTGCTAAGTCAGAATAATACCACTCAGGTCTATTTTCCGAAATAATTGCCACTTTACTTTCTCTTTTAACTCCAAGTGAAGCCAGACCATGAGCAAGGTTCTCTGTAATAATTCGTACTTCTTCATAATTTATATCAATAAATTTTCCATCAACTTTGTGTTTTAAGTAGATTTTAGAAGAACCATAATTCTTAGTAATTACATCAAACATTTCGGGAATGGTTTTAAAGTCTTTGATAGGTGGCATTATTTCTCCTGCGAAAATTTGATTTAAAATAAATCAGAATAGCTTAAAATACAAACTATAAGAATGAATTTCTATTGAATTAAACCTTAATAAATATCCTTTTGGCGTATAATATCCACATCAAACCCAGCCAAATTGAAACGTAAGTCAATGCCCATACCAATGAAGCATTTATCGGCGATAACCAAGATAGAAACAAACTAGAGTATAACAATTCTTTAATTGATACTTCAGCACCAATTGAGTCCATAACTTTAATCAGCGATAATAACCTCGCCATTAGGCCGGAAAGAAAAAACACAGTAATTGCATTTAGTCCGTAAACTTGAAAAGGTTTAACCCACCAATGGATTTTTTTTACATCAATAAACCAATAGCATATTGCCAAAAATAATAGTGCTAATCCACTAGTGTACAGAACATAAGAACTAGTCCATAAACTTTTGTTCAACGGAAACCATCCATCCCAGATATATCCGGCAAGCATCAAAATACATCCGTAAACAAATAACCATACCGTTTTAGTTGTTTTATCATTTTTAGTTTGCAACCAATGTCCTGTTAAAATTCCAATAAGTGCTGAAACAATTGCCGGCAAAGTACTTAGTATTCCTTCAGGATCCCAAACTTTGGTTACTCTCCAAAGATGTCCACTTAAAAGCAAATTATCTAACCAAGCTGATATATTTGTTGTTTTCTCTAAATTTGCAGCTCCAATTCCAGGAACTGGAATTAGCGTCAGCAACGCCCAATAAAGTAATAAGAACAAAACTGCAGAATATAAAATTGCCTTAACTGATAACTTCAAAAACATTATAGATGAAATTAGGTATACAACAGCTATTCTTTGTAATACCCCGGGAATTCGGATTGATGAGAAATCAAAAAATGGAAATCCACTCATTATCAGTCCTAGAATAAATAAAATCAAACTACGCCTGAAAATATTTGCTATTAACTTAGACTGATCATCACCACGTGATTTTCGTTTCGATAGAGATAATGTAATTGCAACCCCAACAATAAAAAGGAAAAATGGAAATATTAAATCAGTAGGGGTACATCCATGCCAACTTGCATGTTGAAGAGGTGGATAAATATTACTCCAAGATCCAGGATTGTTAACTAAAATCATTCCGGCAATAGTAATCCCTCTAAATACATCTAATGAAATAAGTCTTTCTTTTTTATCCACAGATATCATCTTATTTAAACTCGTTTACTAAAATAGTCACAATAAATTTTTATTCACAATTTTTTTATTAAAATCGATTATATGTCAAGTTTTTAGAATTTTTATCTGGGTTGATTCACAGTACTTTTATCTATTTCTTTACTATCTTAATTTTATATTATTCAGAATATTTGGAATTTATACTTTATGGAATTTGTAAGAAAAATTTATGATTGGGTTTTACACTGGGCGGAAACTCCTTATGGACCAGCCGCACTATTTTTACTAGCTTTTGCAGAATCATCTTTTTTCCCTATACCACCCGATGCTTTACTCATTGCTCTTGCATTGGGAGTTAGAAAAAAATCGTTTTATTTTGCTGCTATCTGTACAATCTCCTCCGTTCTAGGAGCCCTGTTAGGTTATGCAATTGGACATTTTGTTTGGTGGAATGGAGTTAATGAATTCTCAGAAGTTGCCAATTTCTTTTTTGCAAATATTCCGGGATTCACTCAAGAATTATTTTATAAAGTAAAAGATTTATACGATGAATGGAATTTCTGGATAATTTTCACTGCAGGGTTTACCCCAATACCTTATAAAGTTTTTACAATTACTGGTGGGGCATTTAATGTAAATTTAGTTTTATTTATCATTGCCTCAATAATTGGTAGAGCCGGAAGATTTTTCTTGGTTTCTTTTTTAATTTGGAAATTTGGTGAGCATATAAAAGGATTTATTGACAAGTATTTTAACTGGCTGGCAATTGGTTTTACAATATTACTAATTGGCGGATTTGTTGGAATTAAATATCTATTATAAATTAAAATAAAAAAGGAGCTTATATTATTTTAATAAACTCCTTTAATAAATAGTAATTACAAAGAATTCAAAATTTATTTAAGTAATTTTTTTGCCTTTGCAACAATATTTTCTACTGCGAACCCAAATTTTTCGAATAATATATTTTGTGGAGCTGAAGCACCATAATGATCTAACCCTATTGTAATACCACTTGAACCAACATACTTTTCCCATCCAAGTGTTACTCCTGCTTCAATTGAAATTCTCCTCTTTACATAATCCGGTAAAACTGTATTCTTGTATTCTTCACTTTGCATTTCAAAAATTTCCCAACTTGGGAAACTAACTACGCGTGTATTTACTCCATCTAATTCCAGAGCAGAAGCGGTTTCAAGCGCTAAATCAATCTCAGATCCACTTGCCATAATTATCAGATCAGGTTTTTCAGATGAATCTTTTAAAATATATGCACCTTTAGAAACTCCGCTGGCAGATGAAAGAGTTTCTCTATCGACTATTTTAAGATTTTGTCTTGTAAGTGCAAGAGCCACAGGGCTTCCTTTATGTTCTAAAGTAAATTTCCAAGCTTCAGAAGTTTCATTTGCATCAGAGGGTCTGATTAATATAACACCCGGAATAGATCGCAAAGCTGCAAAATGTTCTATCGGTTGATGCGTCGGACCATCTTCTCCGACACCAATACTGTCATGCGTAAATACGAATATCGGTTTTAACTTGGAAATAGAAGCCAGTCTTAAAGAAGGCCTTAAATAATCAGAAAACACTAAGAAAGTACCACCATAAGGAATTATTCCGCCATAAATAGCAATACCATTCATTATTGCAGCCATTGCGTGTTCTCTGATGCCATATCTAACATATCTACCTTCCGGAGTATCATTATTAAAGTCCGCATATCCTTTTAAATCTGTATTATTAGAAGGAGTTAAATCAGCAGAACCTCCAAATAATGCAGGTAATTCAGAAACTATATCATTTAAAACAATTCCTGAGGCCTTTCTCGTAGCCATCGATTCACCATAGTTTTCAAACTTAGGTAATTTTTCCAACCATTTCTTTCCAAGATCACCATTCATTATTTTAGTAAGTCTCTCAGCATCTTCAGGAAATTGATGTCTATATTTTTCTAATAAGTTATTCCATTCTTCTTCATTACTTTTGCATATTTCCTTAATTTCATTAAAGTGGTCATAAACCTCTGTTGGTACATAAAAGCTTTCATTTTCCGGAAATCCTAAATTTCTTTTAGTTAGAACAATTTCCTCATCTCCCAAAGGAGCCCCATGTATACCGGCAGTTCCTTGTTTATTTGGACTCCCTTGGCCAATCACTGTTTTAGTAATAATAATTGACGGTTTATCAAGAACTTCTTTAGCGTTATTAACAGCCTTCTCAAGTTTCTCAAGATCAGTTACATCATCCACATTTTGCACATGCCAATTATATGATTCGAATCTTTTTTTTACGTCATCTGAATTTGATAGCGATGTTGAACCATCGATTGTAATACTATTGTCATCATAAAAAACTATTACCCTGCCTAATTGATTATGGCCGGCAAAAGAAGCTGCTTCATGAGAGATTCCTTCCATTAGATCCCCATCACCAACTTCAACATAGATATAATGATCAAAGATATTGAAGTTGTCTTTATTAAACTGGCTGGCGAGATGTTTTTGGGCAACCGCCATCCCGATGGAGTTGGTAAATCCTTGGCCTAATGGACCTGTGGTGGTTTCGACACCCTCGGTTTTTCCATATTCAGGATGTCCCGGAGTTAAGCTATCCCACTGTCTAAAATTTTTTAATTCATCTAAAGTAAGATTATAGCCGGATAAATGAAGGATACTGTACAATAACATACTTCCATGTCCACCTGATAAAATAAACCTATCCCTATTTAACCAGTTGGGATTTGATGGATTATGTTTCATTATTTTCGAATAGAGCAAATAAGCAATTGGAGCACATCCCATCGGCATACCCGGGTGTCCGGATTTCGCCTTTTGAATAGCGTCCACAGCCAATAATCTAATCGTATTAATACTTATTTCTTGAATCGAATTTTGAATTTTATTCATATTTTTTACTCACACTGGATTGATTACTTTAACAAAATTGAACAGCTCAAATTTGCCAAATATTTTACTAGTTAATTATTTATTTATTTTTGAGGAAATCTACTTTATGAGAATCATTTTGAATGATTCATTAACTTTTCAAAAATTACATTTTTATTCAAAGAAAATTATTTTGGTCCAATCATATTTTCCGGTTTAACAAACTCCTTAAATTGCTCCGATGTAAGAATTCCTAATGCCACAGCTGCTTCTTCGAGAGTAGTATTCTCAGCGTGAGCTTTTTTCGCAATCTTAGCCGCATTATCATAACCAACATGTGGATTTAATGCAGTTACCAACATTAATGAGTTCGTTAAATGCTTTTGAGTATTGAGTTCGTTTGCTTCAATACCAACAACACAATTATCCGAAAAACTTTCGCAAGAATCAGCAATAAGTCTAATTGATTGTAATAAGTTATAAATCATAACCGGTTTAAACACATTAAGTTCAAAATTACCACTCGCCCCACCAAAATTGATTGCCGTATCATTGCCCATTACCTGAGTACAAACCATTGTCATTGCTTCGGATTGAGTAGGATTTACTTTTCCCGGCATTATTGAACTACCAGGTTCATTAGCAGGCAAACTAATTTCCCCTATTCCGCATCTAGGGCCAGAGCCAAGCCATCTAATATCGTTTGCAATTTTCATGAGAGACGCAGCCAAAGTTTTCAAAACTCCACTTGCTTCAACAATTGCATCATGAGCTGCTAGAGCTTCAAATTTATTAGGAGCAGAAGAAAATTTTAGCCCGGTAATTTCAGATATTTTTTGAGCAGATAATTCAGCAAATTTAGGATGCGTATTTAACCCGGTCCCAACAGCAGTTCCTCCAAGCGCAAGCTCGGAAAGTCTTGGAAGACAGCTATTGATTCTATCTAATCCATTATCTAATTGTTGAACATATGCTGAAAATTCTTGACCAAGAGTTAATGGAACCGCATCCATTAAATGAGTACGGCCAATTTTAATTATTCCATTAAATTCTTCCGACTTAACTTTTAGGGCATCCCGTAATTTAGCAACCATTGGGATCAGTCTTCTGTATATCTCTTCAACAGCAGCAATATGCATAGCTGTAGGGAATGTATCATTTGACGATTGTGCTTTGTTGACATCGTCATTAGGATGAATTGGACTTTTACTTCCTAATTCTCCGCCGGATATTTCAATAGCTCTATTCGCTATAACTTCATTACTATTCATATTTGTCTGTGTTCCGCTACCGGTCTGCCAAACAACCAAAGGAAAATGATCGTCAAGTTTTCCACTAATTACTTCATCTGCAGCCTCGGATATAAGCTTTGCCTTATCATCACTAATCATTCCAAGTTCATTATTAGTTAATACTGCAGCCTTTTTAAGTATTCCAAGCGCTCTTATTAATTCACGAGGAAATCTTTCCCCCCCAATTTTAAAGTTCATTAATGATCTTGCAGTCTGTGCACCATAATACATATCTGACGGAACTTTAATCTCTCCCATGGTATCGGTTTCAATTCTATAATTCATTTTTTCCTCAAAATTTATTTTTTGTTTTTTAATTTTACTCTATTTGCACCAACAAATCTACTTGAAAAATAAATATTATCAAGTGACGATACTATTACCCCATTTGATGAGCTGGCGTGGGCAAAGAGATTATCATCAAGATATATTCCAACATGACCAGGAAAGTATTTTTTAGATGTGTTAAAATAAATTAAATCACCAAATTTTAATTCACTTTTTTCTCGAAAAATTTCGAATTTTCTATATTGTTCCCTTGCCGTTCTGGGGATATTTACACTTAAACTATTTTGATAAACCTTTTGCGTAAATGCAGAACAATCTATTCCGGATTTAGATTCTCCTCCGTATCTATAGGGTGTATTTAAATAATCGATAATTTCTTTGAGAAATTTTTCTTTCTTTTTATTTGAGCCGGTTACTCCACTCAACTTATTTAATAATAAACTTGCCTCATCATCCGAAACGATGTCCGTTGTTACATCAATTTCATCTTCAACAATGTCTTTTTTTTCCGGACTCTTATTAGATACTATTTCTTTTTTTGCGGAAGATGTTCCATATCTTTCATAGTATGATGAAGAGGAGCAAGAAATTAAAAAAAGTGGTATTATAACAAAAATGGATATTTTAAATACGTTATATAAATTTTGCATTTAAAATATTTATCCAAGATAGGCTCTTAAATTTCTACTTCTAGACGTATGCCGCAATCTTCTTATTGCTTTCTCTTTTATTTGTCTAACACGCTCTCTCGTTAAATGAAATTGTTCGCCGATTTCTTCTAACGTTAGCGAATGCTCTCCATCAAATCCGAAATAAAGTTTAATAACTTCGGCTTCCCTTTCGGTCAATGTAGATAGTGCTCTCTCAATTTCTCTTCTTAACGAATCGGACATTAAAGAAGTATCAGGTAAGGGATTTTCATCACTAGCTAAAACATCAAGCAAGCTATTTTCCTCACCCTGACTAAAAGGCGCATCCATCGAAACGTGACGACTCGACATCTTTAAGGTTTCCGAAACTTCGTCTAAATCCATTTCCAACTCTTTTGCAATTTCGGCAGCGGTCGGTTCACGCTCATATTCCTGTTCCAAATTATTATAAGCTTTTCCAATCTTATTTAAAGCACCAACTCTGTTTAGGGGTAATCTTACAATTCTTGATTGTTCAGCTAATGCCTGAAGAATTGATTGACGAATCCACCAAACTGCATAGGAAATAAACTTAAATCCCCGAGTTTCATCAAACCTTTTGGCAGCTTTAATTAGACCTAAATTTCCCTCATTTATAAGATCACCTAATGATAATCCTTGATTCTGATATTGCTTTGCAACACTAACTACAAATCTTAAATTGGCCTTAACTAATTTTTCTAAAGCAACCTGATCGCCTCGCTTAATCTTTATTGAAAAATCAATTTCTTGCTCAGGAGTTAATAAATCTACTTTACCAATTTCTTGAAGATATTTATCTAATGAATGACTATCCCTATTTGTAAACTGTTTTGAAATTTTCAAGAAAGCTCCAAATTATTATCAGAATTAACGGAATCTACTATACCTACAATTGAAGCATCAACGGGTGCCATCTCAACATCCATGGCAAGTACTGCTTCGCTAGAAGTAGCATAAAATATTATTTCCCCCGGTCCGGCCCCTATTGTATCAACAGCTATTAGCGGTTCTCCAATGCTTTCGAGCTTTGCATTTAATGGTTGAACAAATTGCATTTTATAGGACTTTAAGGTTACATACTTCCTTGTAGCCCAAATTGTACCTATAACTTTACCTAATAACATACATTTACCAAATTACGAACTTTTTTAACTAACAGATACGTCTAACTTGTCGACTATTGCCATAATTACAGCATCAATTGGTTTATCTTTTGTTTGGAAAGTTTGTCTGGCAGAACTACCTGTAGCACATAATACAACTTCTCCAACTCCAGCTCCTACTGAATCTACAGCAACTATAAAGTTATCCTTAAACTTTCCTTCTAAATCCAATTGTTTAACAATTAGAAATTTCGCTCCAACTAATTTTTCGTCTTTTCTCGTAGACCAAACAGTACCTATAACTTTACCTAGTAACAATATTTATTCCTTTTGATATTTATAAATTTAGTTAAAAGTAGAGAAGAAAAGAATCATTTAATTAAGTGCTAAAACTTACACAGAACAAGAAATAATCACAATAACTAATTAATGTAGAAAACTAGTACCATTTAGTTTATTTTCAATCCCGAAATAATCGGCAATTGTTTTTGCAACATCAGAAAATGATGTCCTCACACCTAAATTTTTCACTTCGGAACCGGGGGAATAATATAATAGCGGCACATACTCTCTAGTGTGATCAGTACTTTCAACTGTTGGATCATTTCCATGATCAGCTGTAATAATTAACTTATCGGTTTCATCCATCTCACTAATTATATCGGGTAAATTTGTATCAAATTCAACAAGAGCTTCGTGAAATCCTTCCGGATCTAGTCTATGACCGAAGTAAACATCAAAATCAACAAGATTGGCGAAAATTAGACTATTTTCTTCTGATTTTAGGTAAGAAAGAATTGAATTTATTCCCTCTAAATTCGATTTCGTTTTAACAGCCTTGCTAATTCCTCTATAGTTAAATAGATCGTTTATTTTGCCAATTCCAATTGTATTAATATTATTTTTAGTAAGATAATCTAAAATCGTATCTGAAGGCGGATCTATAGAAAAATCTTTCCTATTTGTTGTTCTTTCAAAGCTTCCCGGGGAACCAATAAAAGGCCTTGCAATAATTCTTCCTACACTATGTTCATCTATACAAACTTGATTTCTAGTAATTTCACATATTTCATATAATCTATCGATAGGTATAATTTCTTCATGGGCAGCAATTTGAAATACTGAATCAGCCGAAGTATATACAATAGGAAATCCGGATTGCATATGCTCATCACCAAATTCATCAATTATTTGGGTACCAGAAGCAGTTTTATTACCAATATAACCTTCAAGATCATTCTCTGATAAAAAGCTATCCATTAAATCTAAAGGAAAACCATTCGGATATGTAGGAAACTCGAAATCAACAACTACCCCGCCCAATTCCCAGTGTCCACTAGTAGAATCTTTTCCATTAGATATTTCTGTTAGTTTTCCAAAGGAAGCTTGAGGTTCACTAACCGAACCATAACCAAACATTTTTTTGATGTTTCCAAGGCCAAATTTTTTCAGATTTGGTAATTCGAGGCCTCCCATATAGCTGGATAAATTTCCAAGGGTGTTACTACCTTTATCATCATATTTATCAGCATCAGGTAATTCCCCAATACCTACACCATCAAGAATTATTAATAAAAAATTATTCAATTTCTTTCCTATTAATTAATACTTTTAACTGTATTTCCACCTTTTTGATAAGCTTTATTTAGTGCTAATTCTGCATTTTTAAGTATTTCTTCAATATCAGTTTTTTGATGAGCCGATGCAACTCCAACAGAGACTGTAAATGTTGTTTGTTTTGATACCACAGAAATAGGTTTTCTGGCAATTTTAATTCTCAACTTTTCCGCCCATAAAAACACATCTTTGGTTGATGAATTAAAGAAGTATACTGCAAATAATTTTTCACCTAATCTTCCCAAAATATTTAACGGTGTAATTTCTGAATTTATTGATTGATTTATTGATGCAAGAACTTTGGGAAACGGATCTGTTTCAAATAATGACCTTTCTTCTAAAAAATCATCTATTTGAATTAATGCTAATGCACATGGCGCTTCAAATTCTTTTGCTTTTACTAAATCAGCTCCAACCTGATTGACAAATGCTTCGTAGGTAAGAGCACCTGTTTCAACATCAACAGACAGTAAATTTTTAAGAATAGTGTGAGTTGAGTAAGTATAGACAAAAAATGAAAATATTTTAACTGCACTTCGCATAAATTTAATATCAGAATTAGTATATATTTTTTTCTTCAAACTTTCAAAACAGAGCACACCAAAATTTTGATTATCATATAGTAATGGTAATGCCAAAAATGAGCCACCTAATCCAACATCTTCATTCTTCGCAAATCTCTTATAATCATTTACACTTGTATCCTCAATATTTACCGGCATTCCACTTAATATTGCCTTTCCAACCAAAGTTCCGTCTATTTCAACTTCTAAATTCTCACCTACATATTTTAAAGAAGTTTTATTATCAATTTTCGAAATAACAAATTTTTGATCCGACGGCTGAAAATAAACAAATGTAAACGCATCATAATGAAGTAAATTTTTAATAGTAGTATCAGTGGTTTCTTTTATATCTTCATCATTATCAAATTTTCTTTCAGTCTTGAGAATATTCAGAAGTGTATCCAATCTTTTTTCCGCCGTTGAGCTCGAAAATTTTTCATCAAACAGTGAAATGATAATTGCAATAATTCTCACAAATCTGCCTAATGAATAAACTGTTTCAATGCCAAAAGCATCAGGGGCTTTAGAATCTACAACAAGGACACCAGTAAGAATATCTGAATAAAAAAGAGGAACTCCGACAAGACTTTTTATACCTTGAGGATTATCGTAGTATCTTATAACATCCAACTCGGCATTTGTAGAAATTTCATTTAAATGAACCGGTTCTTGATTATGAACAATTTTGCTAATTATATCATCTTCAAGAGGAAAATGTTTTTTATTTATAGAATCTATAGAATTGCTAAAATATTTTTGAATAGTTAATTCTTGATTATTCTCATTGTACCAGAAAAAGATAACACTATGAGCCAGATAAGCATCTTTTATAACATTAAGTATTTTTTCTAAAACAAAAGCGAATTGCTCATCACTGTTTACGTCTGCAGGAAGTTCCTCACCAATAATTTTTCCAAATTGTTCTTTAAGTTCTTCCGACGATATCTCATTTTTTAGTCCTGTTTGGATGGAAGGCTTATAGTTTTGAGATGTGATAATATCTGGGCCTTTTTTCTTTGACACAATTTTTACCGTTTCACCTAAATCTGTGTCATAGTCCTTATTTTCTTCATCTAAAATAGGCTCTTCTAAGAATTCCTCACTGTCATCTGACTTTAATATATCCTTAATTCTTACAGAATCTCTTAAAAAAATTATAAATGCTACGTATACTACAAGAATTAATGAGGCAATGGTTTTAATAATAATATCGTCAGATATTAAGGGAATTATAGCAAGCAGAGGAATAATTAAGAAAATTAAAATTCTCTTTTTATTTCTGGAGCTAAATATCATTTAAAGTAGATAAAATATTGAGTTGTAGAAAGTTATTTATTTGACTAATAATTATAATAAAAGTTTTTATAAATAGCATTATTTGAATAATTTAGACAACCTTATTTCAACTTCTTTCTTACCTGTTCCTTTAACGGACGAATAGAGAAATAGGTTATCTCCAATACTTAATTCAGGGAATTGTTGCTTAATCCGTTTTACAGATTTAGATTTTTCACTCTGATTTAGTTTATCGATTTTTGATAAAACAATTGTATAAGGTATTTCTTCTTCCACCAATAATTCGTTTAGAAGAAGATCAAGCTGTGTTGCTGAATGACGACTATCAATTAAATGATAAGCAAGAGAAACATTTTCACTATTTTTTAAATATTCACTAATTAATTTTTGCCATTCATTTTTAGCTTTTAAAGATACTTTGGCATAGCCATATCCGGGAAGATCAACGATATAAAATTTATCTTCAACAAGATAATAATTGAGCGCCCTTGTTTTTCCAGGCGTGGAGCTAGTCTTTGCAATATTTTTTTGTTTTGATAATGAATTTATAAAGGTAGATTTACCAACATTAGACCTACCGCAAAGAACAAGTTCAGGTATACCTGTTTTAGGTAGATCAGGTATTCTATGGACGGATTTTACAAATTTTATTTTTAGCATAAACAAAAAGAGCAGCTTATAGCTGCTCTTCATTAAAATATTTTATTTTAGTTATTCTTTTTCTTTTCCACCATCAAGTTCGTCCTGCCATTTTTTTAACTCATCCCATTTCCCATCAGCAGCTAATTTTGCTTGTTCAGACCATGTTGCCGGATCATGTGATTTATAGCTACCACCAGCCTCTTCAAGAATTTCTTTAAGTTTTTCAACTTCAGATTCTGCTAATAATGCAAATGTAGAAATACCGGCATTTGATAGTAATTCAGATATTTTAGGACCAATTCCTTCAATCTTTGTTAAATCATCTGTTTCTGGCGCCTTTTCAACTTCTTTATTTTTTTCTTCGGGATCAGGTGTAGGTTCGATTTCCTCAACTTGCGCGTCTTCAACTGTTTCAGTTTTCGGATCTTTAGCAGCCTGTTTAACCTTTCTAGGTTTTTTGGAAGCTATTTCATTATAATCCACAAGTTCAATAATTGCCATTTCAGCAGCATCACCAACTCTATTACCTAATTTAACAACTCTGGTATAACCACCGGGTCGATCACCAATTTTTGGAACAACTTCGTTAAATAATTCTTTCAAAACATCTTTATCTTGGATGTGTCTTCCAATCAATCTCCTAGCATGCAAAGAGTCTTTTTTAGCTTTTGTAATTAAAGGTTCTACAAATAACCTTGTTTGTTTTGCCTTAGCAACTGTTGTAGTAATCTTTTTATGTTTAATAAGGGCCGTAGCCAAAGCTCGTAATGTAGCCGCTCTGTGCGAAGTACTTCTACCTAATTTTCTTCCTTTAATTCTATGTCTCATTCTTAAACCTTTTACCGAAATTAGTTGTTATCAGATTTATCATTTATATATTTATCAACATCCATTCCGAATTCAAGATTATATACATCAACAATCTCCATTAATTCGGCAAGCGATTTACGACCAAAATTTCTAAATTTTAACATTTCACTTTCATCTTTACGTACTAAATCACCCATTGTTTTTATATTAGCAGCTTTTAGGCAATTATGAGATCTAACACTTAATTCCAAATCATCAACACTAGTAATCAATATCTTCCTAATTCTTTCAAATTCCAAATCTTTCTCGTTATCAACTTTATCTTCTTCTTGTTCTACATCAAAATTGATAAACATATTGATATGGTCTCTTAATATAACTCCTGCACTAGACATTGCTTCTTCAGGACTAATTGAACCATCGGTAACAACTTCTAGAGATAATTTTTCATATTCATTACTTTCACCAATTCTTACATTATCAATATCATATCTAACATTTTCAATAGGAGTAAATATCGAATCAATTGGGACTATACCAATGGTTTGATCAGTAATATTTTGCTTAGCCGCTGGAACATATCCTTTGCCAAACCCAAATCTAACTTCCATTGTAAGCTTTGCACCATCATTTAATGTTGCTATGTGCTGATCAGGATTTAATATTTCAATATCCGGGCAGCTCTTTTGTAATTCGCCAGCTTTCAATGCTCCGCTATCGTTCAAAGTAAGTTCAAGTTTACTGGTCTGCTTATTAATAACCCTCATTCTAACTTTTTTCAGGTTTAATATAATTTCAGATACATCCTCAACAACACCCGGAATAGATGTAAACTCATGTAATACACCATCAACTTTAATTGCAGTAATAGCAGCACCAGTAAGTGATGATAATAATATTCTTCTAAAAGATGATCCTAACGTAACACCAAATCCTCTTTCCAAAGGTTGGATAGTAAACTTTCCATACGTCTCGGTTGATGAAGCTTCATCTAAAATTACACCATCTGGCATTTTTATAAAGGGATAACTCATTTAGATTCCTCTAATTTTAAATCAATTTTATAATAAACTACTTAGAATATAATTCAACGATTAACTGCTCATTTACATTAACCGGTATTTCTGCTCTTTCTGGAATTTTTACAAATGTACCAGATAAATTTGCTTTTTCAATTTCTACCCATTCATAAGGGTTAGTTTTTCTAATTCTAAGAGCATTATGAAAAACATCCATTTTTTTGCTTTTTTGACGAACAGCAATAACATCTCCAGGCTTCAAAATATATGAAGGTATATTTACTGTTCCTCCGTTTACGGTAAGATGTCTATGTAAAACCAATTGTCTTGCTTGAGCACGAGAATTAGCAAATCCTAATCTGTAAACAGTATTATCCAATCTTCTTTCAAGCAATTGCAGTAAATTCTCTCCGGTAATACCGCGCATTTTATCCGCTTTTTTAAAAACATTTCTAAATTGTTTTTCAAATAAACCATACATTATTTTTAATTTTTGCTTTTCTTTAAGCTGAACACCATAGTCAGAAACTCTTTTTCTACCAGCACCATGTTGCCCTGGACCATAAGGTTTATTACTTAATATCTTATCAAATTTTGGATTTCCAAAGATATTCTCGCCAAATTTTCTAACTAGCTTCGCTTTGGGACCTGTGTGTCTTGCCATCTATAATATCCTTTTAAATTATACTCTTCTACGTTTTGGAGGTCTACACCCATTATGAGGAATGGGAGTAATGTCTTTAATTGACATAATGTGTAAACCAGCTGTATTTAATGCTCTTATTGCTGCATCTCTTCCCGAACCGGGACCCTTTACAAAAACATCTACCCTTTTCAAACCTAAATCATATGCTTCTTTAGCAGCAGCTTCGGAAGTTGTTTGAGCAGCATATGGAGTATTTTTTCTTGATCCCTTAAATCCGTTTTTACCGGCTGAGGACCATGAAATAGTATTTCCATAAACATCAGTAATTGTCACTAATACATTATTAAATGATGCTTTTATGTGAGCTATACCAACAGCATCAACATGAACTTTCTTTTTAGTTTTTCTTGTAACTTTTGCCAAGTGAAAACTCCTTAAGCTAAATTAAATTTCTATTTTTGACCTGGTGCTTTCTTTTTACCAGCTACTGTTCTCTTTCTACCTTTTCTGGTACGCGAATTGGTTTTAGTTCGTTGGCCACGTACAGGCAATCCTCTACGATGTCTCAATCCTCTATAGGTACCAATATCCATCAGTCTTTTAATATTTTGCTGAACTTCACTTCTTAATGCACCTTCTACTTTTATTTCAGCAGTCATTATTGCTCTAATTTTAGCAACTTCTTCTTCAGTAAGATCAACAATTTTTTTATCTTGATCAATACTGGCTTTTTTCAAAATATCTAAAGCAGTATGCTGACCTATTCCATAAATGTAGGTAAGTCCTATATAAACTTTTTTTTGCTTTGGTAAATCAATTCCTGCAATCCGAGCCAAATTATTATTCTCCTAAATTACGTTGTTTAACCTTGACGTTGTTTATGTTTTGGGTTTTTACAAATTACTCTTACCGTACCATGTCTTTTTATAATCTTACAATGGTCACACATTTTTTTTACGGACGCCCGAACTTTCATAGTATCCTCGTTATTTATACCTATATGTAATTCTGCCTTTATTCAAATCATATGGTGATAATTCAATTGCTACTTTATCACCTACTAATATTTTAATAAAATGCATTCTCATTTTTCCAGAAATATGTGCCAAAATTTCGTGGCCATTTTCTAACTTTACTTTAAAATGTGCATTTGGTAAAGTTTCTGTTATAACTCCATCAACCTTAATTGATTCTTGTTTAGCCATATTTTAACAAACCGATAATATTTCTGGATTATCATTAATTATTGCAACTGTATGCTCAAAATGAGCGGATGCTTTTCTATCTCTTGTATAAACAGTCCAACCATCTTGCGCAACATTAACCTCGTGTGTTCCAATATTAATCATTGGTTCAATTGCTATAGTCATCCCGTTTTTTATTTTTGCTCCACTGTTTACTCTTCCAAAATTCGGTACTTGCGGATCTTCATGTAAATATTTCCCAACTCCATGTCCGCATAAATCTTTTACAATTGAAAAACCTCTGCTCTCAATATATTCTTGAATGGCAGCTGAAACATCACCAATTCGATTATTCTTTTTAGCTTGTTCTATACCTAGATAAAGTGATTTTTCAGTAGCATCTATCAAATTTAATTTTTCTTCTTCTACCTCGCCAAGCCCAATAGTTAAAGCAGCATCTCCAAAATAACCATCTTTCTTAACACCAACATCCACTGAAAGTAAATCACCACTTTTCAAAGTTCGATTACTTGGTATTCCATGAACAACTTCTTCATTTATTGATGAACAAATAGTGCCAGGAAAATCAATAGATCCAGCTTGCGAATACCCCTTAAAAGCCGGAATTCCATTATTGCTTAATATATAATCTTCAGCAATTTTATCCAATTCCAAAGTTGTTTTTCCAACTTCAGCATATCTCTTAACTAGCTGCAAAGTTTCAGCTACTATCTTTGCACTTTCGCGAATATAATCAATCTCTTTTTTACTTTTAATTATAATCACTTAATACCAGCTATCTGCGGCCCTTCATCTTGCCGGATTTCATGAAACCATCATAGTGTCTCATGAGCAAATGAGATTCAATTTGCTGAAGTGTGTCTAATGCAACACCAACCATAATTAATAAACTTGTACCACCAAAGAAGGAAGCAAAACTACCAGAAACACCTAATCTTGATACAAAAGCCGGTAAAATAGCAACAATTGCTAAAAATATTGATCCAGGTAAGGTAATTCTGGTTAGAATATTATCAATAAATTCTGATGTTTGCTTACCAGGCCTTATACCAGGAACAAATCCACCTTGCTTTTTCATAGTTTCTGCAACTTCCTGTGGATTAAAAGCAATAGCAGTATAAAAATAAGTAAAGAACACTATTATTAGAGCATATATAATTGAGTACGTAATGGATGTATAATTAAAATATCCCGCAATACTCTGAATAAATTCATTATCAGGGAAAAACGATAAAAAGGTACTAGGTAAAAACATAATTGCCTGAGCAAAAATAATTGGCATTACACCTGCAGTATTTACACGCAGTGGAATATACTGTGTTACACCACCGTATACTTTTCTACCAACAACACGTTTAGCATATTGAACAGGAATTCTTCTTGTTCCCTGAGTAACTAAAACTATACCTGCAATTATGAATCCCATAAAAATTAATATTGCAATTTCAATTACAATATTTCTTGCTCCGGAATCTATTAATCTAATTTCATCCAAAATTGAAAATGGTAATAAATTAATAATGTTAATAAAAATTATTAATGAAATACCATTACCTATTCCCTTTTCTGTAATTTGCTCACCGATCCACATCATAAAAACAGTACCGGCAACCAGCAGCATGACTGATGAAAAAATAAACCCAACTCCTTGTACTTCTTCCGGAACTACAGAAGCACCGCCCTGAACAGTAATATTCATAATAACGCCAGTAACAACACCTAAACCTTGGAACAAAGATATTAGAACTGTCCCATATCTTGTTAACTGAGTTATTTTTTTTCTACCTTCTTCACCCTCTTTCTGTAATTTTTGAAAGTAAGGTATTACAGCTCCGCCTAATTGAATAATAATAGAAGCCGAAATATAAGGCATTATTCCAAGGGCAAAAATGGCAGCATTAGAAAATGCGCCACCAGCAAACATATCATATAAACCAAGTAAATTATCAGTAGTTTTATTGGCCATCGCATCAGCCAATAAATAAGAATCAATACCAGGTAATGTAATATGTGCGCCAACTCTAACTACTACCAAGAGTGCAAGTGTATAGAGAATTCTATCTCTTAACTCATGAATCTTGAAAATATTTCTGAAGGTTTCCTGAATTTTTCCCATTAATCTTTAATCTCTTTTAAGCTACCGCCGGCAGCTTCAATTTTTTCTTTAGCAGATTTACTAAAATATTTAACTTCAACTGTTAATTTAGCTTTTAATTCTCCGTAACCTAAAATCTTAAAAGGAGAATTAACCTTTTTAATTACACCGTTTTTATGCAAAATTTCTGCATTTACGGAATCGGTTATTTTTTTATCATCAACCAATTTTTGTAATTTATCAATGTTTACAGCTTGATAATCTATTTTAAAGATATTTGTAAACCCGCGCTTTGGAACTCTTCTTTGAAGAGGCATTTGACCACCTTCAAACCAAGCTCTACTTTTAAATCCAGAACGAGATCTCTGACCGTTCATACCCTTGGTTGCAGTACCTCCTCTTCCGGTACCTTCACCTCTACCAATTCTTTTTCTTTTCTTTACTGATCCTTCAGCGTATTTTAAATTACTTAAAATATCCATATTTAACCTTAGTCTTTAATTTCTTCCACTTTTACTAAATGGGAAACTTTATTTACCATTCCTCTTATTTGAGGAGTATCATTATGTTCTTTGGAGTAATTAGGTCTTCCTAAACCAAGAGCTTTAATTGTTAATTTTTGGTCTTTTGGTCTATCAATAACACTTTTTGTTTGAGTAATTTTTAATTTCATTCCAAAAATTTCCTTAACTATACGCTAAATAACTGACCAACTTCAAGATCTCTTTTATTAGCCATTGTTTTTGCATCAATTAAATTTAATAAACCTTGCAATGTAGCTTTTACTTGGTTATGCGGATTACTTGAACCTAAAGATTTTGTTAAAATATCCTGCACACCTGCCATTTCTAAAACTGCTCTAACTCCGCCGCCGGCAATGAGTCCGGTACCAGGAGAAGCAGGTTTTAATAGTACTTTTCCGGCTCCGTATTTACCAATAATTGTATGTGGAATTGTCCCTTTATGCAATGAAATTCTATATACGTTTTTCTTAGCATCATCAATACCTTTAGAAATAGCATCAGTAACTTCGTTTGCTTTACCTAATCCAACTCCTACATGACCATCACTATCACCAACAACCACAATAGCATTAAAGCTAAATCTTCTACCACCCTTAACAACCTTAGCAACACGATTTATATGAACTACTTTTTCCTTCAGCCCATCCAATCCACTAACTTTTTTATGCTTCAATTTTTACTCCTTAGTTTCAGAATTTTGTTGCCGGAAGAGGATTCGAACCTCTACAGACGGCGTCAAAGGCCGTTGTCCTACCATTAGACGATCCGGCAATGGTTAAAACTTTAATCCGCCTTCTCTAGCTCCTTCAGCAATTGCCTGAATTCTTCCATGATATCTATAGCCACTTCTATCAAATACTACAGATTTAATCCCTTTTTCAACTGCTTTTTCAGCCAAATATTTACCAACTACTTTACTTTTTTCTATTTTACCTTTTGCATCTTTTATATCATTTGCTATATCTTTACTTAAAGATGAAGCTGATATTAAAGTAACACTATTCGAATCATCAATAATTTGTGCGTAAATTTGCTTAAGACTTTTAAAAACAGCAACTCTTGGTCTTTCAGCAGTTCCAGAAATCTTTTTTCTAACTCTAATTTTATTTTTTAATCTTTTGTCATTCATTTTTACTTACTAACTCCTATTAACCGGCTGTTTTACCTGCTTTACGAATTATTGTTTCGTCAGAATATTTAATCCCTTTTCCTTTATAAGGTTCAGGTTTTCTGAATGATCTAATTTTAGCAGCAATTTGTCCTACTAATTCTTTATCACATCCTGAAACCTTAACTTGTGTTGGTGTAACAACTTCTATAGTAATTTCTTCAGGTGGTATTAAATAAATTGGATGAGAGTAACCAATTGTTAATAGTAAGTTTTTACCTTTAATTTCTGCTTTGTAACCAACACCAACAATATCTAAAGTTTTCGTATAGCCTTCAGTAACTCCTTGAACCATATTATTAATTAAGGCTCTTGTTAATCCATGAAGCGCTCTGTTTTCTCTTAAATCATTTGGTCTAGTAACTAATACTTCTTCACCTTCTATATTTATTGAAATATTTTGGTGAAAAGATTTTTTTAACTCGCCAAATTTCCCTTTAATCTTAATTGTGTTTCCATCTTGTGAAAACTCAACACCTTTAATATTTATTGGTTTTTTACCAACTCTTGACACGACTCAACTCCGTAACTAAATTACCAAATGTGACAAATTATTTCGCCACCAACTGATTCAACTTTTGCTTGTTTATCTGTTAATAAACCTTTGGAAGTTGACAACACTGCAACTCCAAGACCATTTAATACTCTAGGAAGATTATCTTTTCCAGCATATGCTCTTAACCCGGGAGTACTAATTTTCTTTAATCCAGAAATGGCTGGTTCACCATTTTTATATTTTAAATGAATTCTAATAATATTTTGCTTAGAATCTTCAATTACATTAAAATCTTTAACAAAATTGTTATTCTTCAGTATTTCAGACATTTTCAATTTCATATTTGAAGAAGGTATTTCTACAAATTTCTTCTTTGCATGAATAGCATTTCTAATTCTTGTCAAAAAATCTGCAATCGGATCTGTAACTGGCATTTATTGTTCTCCTATCTTTTACCAACTAGATTTCTTAATTCCTGGAATCTCACCTTTGAGAGCCATTTCTCTAAAAACTAACCTAGAAACACCAAACTTTCTGAAGTATGCTCTTGGTCTTCCAGTCATTATGCATCTATTACGTAACCTTACAGGTGATGAATTTCTTGGAAGACTTTGTAAAGCATCCCAATCACCTTTAGCTTTAAGTTCTTTTCTCAAATCAGCATATTTATCAACTAATTTTTGTCTTTTTTGTTCTCTAGCAACTAAACATTTTCTTGCCATAAGATTCCCTAATTACCCGTTGTTAATTTCTTTTTTCTTAAATGGGAAGCCAAATGCTTTTAGCAGTTCATAGGCTTCATTATCTGTTTTGGATGATGTAACAAATGTAATATCCATTCCAATAACTCTAGTAACTTTATCTATATCAATTTCCGGGAATATAATTTGTTCTTTTACACCAATTGTGTAATTTCCTCTTCCATCAAATGATTTATCAGAAACACCTCTAAAGTCTCTAATTCTAGGCATAGCCATGCTAACCAATCTATCTAAAAATTCATACATTCTTTCTCTTCTTAGAACAACCATAGCACCAATTTTCATTCCTTCGCGAAGCTTAAAATTCGAAATAGCTTTTTTTGCAGTTCTAATACTTGCCTTTTGACCAGTTACTGTTTCCAAATCTTTTACGGCTTCATCTAATGCTTTAGAATCCTGAACTGCTGCTCCAAGTCCCATATTCACAACAATTTTTTCCAATTTGGGAACTTGCATTACACTTTTATAATCAAATTGTTTCATCAAAGCCGGAGCAATATCAGCTTTATATTTTTCAAATAATCTTGGCGGAATTTTTTTCTCAACAACTTCTTTTTTTGTCGCTTCTTTTTTTTCCGCTGATTTTTTATTTACTTTTTTAGTTTTTTCTGCCATTTTATTCTCAATAGTCAATTTTTATTTTGCTAACATTTCTCCGCTAACTCTACTAACTCTAACAGATCGTTTTTTTCCTGTTTTATCATCAACAATTACCTTTTTTCCAATTCTTGTGGCTTCATTGGATTTAGGATCTAAAATCATTACGTTAGATGCATCAATTGGAGCTTCTTTTTCAACAATACCGCCTTGAGGATTTTGCTGGCTAGCTTTTGTATGTCTTTTTCTTAAATTTACACCTTCAATAATAACTCGATTTTTCTTAGGAAATACTTTCAAAATTTTACCAGTTTTCCCTTTTGAGTTACCAGAAACAACAATTACATTATCTTCTTTTTTAAGTTTCATCTATAATCCTCTTTATAAAACTTCAGGAGCTAGCGAAATAATTTTCATGAATTTTTTATCTCTTAATTCTCTAGCAACCGGTCCAAAAATTCTTGTCCCTCTTGGTTCATCTTGAGCATTAAGTAAAACAGCGGCGTTTTCATCAAATCTGATATATGAACCATCTGTTCTTCTAACTTCTTTTTTTGTTCTAACAATCACTGCTCTAGATATCTCACCTTTTTTTACACCAGCATTTGGAAGAGCTGCTTTTACGGAAACTACCACTAAATCACCTACACCAGCATATCTTCTATTACTGCCGCCTAGAACTCTAATACATCTTACTTTTTTAGCACCAGAATTATCGGCTACTACTAAATTTGATTCTTCTTGTATCATTTATAATAAACTCCCTATACAAACCTTATTTAGCTTTTTCAACTATTTCAACTAAACGCCATTTCTTATTTTTACTTAATGGCCTTGTTTCCATTATTTTAACTGTATCACCAATTCCACATTCGTTCTTTTCGTCATGGGCCATTAGCTTGGTAGTTTTCTTAAAATATTTTTTATAGATAGGATGTGCAACCTTTCTTTCCATGGCAACCAAAATACCCTTATCCATTTTAGTTCCAACAACAACACCTACTCTGGATTTTCTAACGTTACGATTTTCCATTTATTTAGAATTACTCCTGCGTTAATTTTCTTTCTGTTCTAAAGATGATTTTAGTTGTCTTTTTTTTAATACTGTCTTTAATCTAGCAATATCATTTTTTACAGTTTTTAATTTAGCTGTATTAGTTAAATTTTTAAGTTCATGTTGAAATCTTAAATCAACTAAATTATTTTCTTCTTCTTCAATCCTTTTTACAATTTCTTCGTCAGACATTTCAGTTATTTCATACATTTTCATAAAGAATCTACCTTCAATTATTCAAAATCTGGTCTAATTACTACTTTAGTTTTTATAGGTAATTTATGCGATGCTAAAATTAAAGCTTCTATAGCTAATTCTTTTGAAACACCAGCAACTTCAAACATAATTCTACCTGGTCTAATTGGAGCAACCCAAAATTCGGGTGCGCCTTTACCTTTACCCATTCTTGTTTCAAGAGGCTTTTTAGAAACCGGTTTATCCGGGAAAATACGAATCCAAACTTTACCATCTCTTTTCATTTTTCTAGTAATTGCAACTCTACAAGCTTCAATTTGTCTACTAGTAATCCAAGCTGGTTCTAAAGTCTTCAATCCCAAATCCCCAAAACTAACTCTTGCACCACGAGTAGCTTTGCCTTTCATTTTACCACGTTGGGATTTTCTAAATTTTACTCTTTTTGGCATTAACATAATAAAAACTCCTCAGTATCTTAATCGGTTACTCTTTTACCTAAAATTTCACCGCGACAAATCCAAACTTTAACTCCAATTGCACCATATATTGTATGCGAAGTACAACTAGCATAATCAATATCGGCTCTAATTGTATGCAATGGAATTCTTCCTTCTTTGTATTGTTCAGTTCTGGCCATTTCTGCACCACCCAATCTTCCGGAACACATTACTCTTATACCTTCAGCACCCATTCTCATAGAAGAAGTAATTGCTTGCTTCATTGCTCTTCTAAATGAAACCCTGCCTTTTAATTGGTTTGCAATATTTTCTCCAACTAAATATGCATCTAGTTCCGGTCTTTTAATCTCGTTTATCTGAACTTTAACTTCTTTATCAGTAAGTTTTTTTAATTCCTGCTCAAGTTGACTAATTTCCTTACCACTCTTTCCAATAACAACTCCTGGTCTGGAAGTATGGATAGTAAGAATTACATTTTTGGATGTACGATTAATCACAATTCTTGAAACACCAGCTTTTGTTAATCTTTGCCTAACATAGGTTCTAATATCTTTATCTTCTTTTAATTTCGTAGCATAGCTTTTACTTTCAAACCAATTCGATTCCCAACCACGAATCTTACCAACTCTTAAACCTATAGGATTTGTCTTCTGACCCAACTAAGCCTCCTGCAATTTTCTTTTTAAAGCTACAACTATTGTTAAGTGATTTGATCTTTTTCTTACTCTATAAGCTCTTCCCATTGGTGCGGGCAATAACCTCTTAAGAGCAGGACCTTGATTAACAAAGGCTTCTTTAACATACAAGTCTGATGGTTCACGCTTGGATTCTTCATCTTTATTAAAAAGATTTGAAACCGCAGATCTTAAAACTCTTTCAGCATCTTTTGCTGCATGTTTCGGGCTAAAGTGAAGAATTTCAATTGCCTTATCAACTGACTCACCTCTAATAAGATCAACAACCAATCTCATTTTTCTTGGCGATGTGCCTATGTGTTTATTTGTAGCTTTCGCTTCCATTTACAATATTCCTCAAACCTATTTTTTCATTTTTGAAGCTTTTTCAGCTTTTGTTCCGGGATGACCACGGAAAATTCGTGTTGGTGAAAATTCACCTAATTTATGACCAACCATATTTTCAGATATATATATGGGAATCATTTTGTTCCCATTATGCACCGCAATTGTATGTCCTACAAACTCTGGCGATATCGTGCTAGACCTCGACCAAGTTTTAATAATTTTTTTCTGACCTGATTCATTCATACTTTGAACTTTTGCTAGAAGTTTAAGGTCAATATAAGGACCTTTTTTTACGGATCTTGGCATATTTATTCTCTAACTTTTTCTACGCTTAATAATAAATTTATTTGATTGTTTTCCAACTTTCCTAGTTTTTAATCCTTTTGCAGCTTGACCCCACGGTGATACCGGATGACCACCACCAGATGATCTACCTTCACCACCACCCATTGGGTGATCAACAGGATTCATGGCAACACCTCTAACTTTAGGTCTTTTACCTAACCATCTTGTTCTTCCAGCTTTTCCAATACTTATATTTTCATGTGCAGAATTACCAACAATACCATAAGTAGCTTTACATTCTAAGTTAACTAATCTAACTTCACCAGAAGGCATTTTTAACTGTGCATTTTTACCTTCTTTTGCCATCAATTGAATACCGGTTCCTGCAGATCTACCAAGCTGTCCACCTTTTCCGGGTTTCAATTCAACATTGTGTATTAAGCTGCCAATTGGTAAATCTCTTAATTTTAAAGCGTTTCCAACTGTAATATCACTACCAGAACCAGATTGAACTGTATTTCCTACTTTTAAGTTATTTGGTGCAAGAATGTATCTTTTTTCACCATCAGCGTAATGTAATAAAGCAATTCTTGCTGATCTATTAGGATCATATTCAATAGAAAATACTTTTGCTGGAATTCCATCTTTATTTCTTTTGAAATCTATAATTCTATATTTTCTCTTATGACCACCACCTCGATGACGGCAAGTGATTCTTCCTTTATTATTTCTACCACCAGATTTGAATAATGAAGCAGTTAATGATTTTTCAGGCGTACCTTTGGTTACATCCTCAAAATCAGAAACTGACATAAAACGTGTGCCAGGTGTATTTGGTTTAAATTTTCTAATAGCCATTTAATTACTCCAATTCGAAACTACACTTCTCCAAATAGGTCAATAGTTTGACCTTCTTTCAAAGTAACTATTGCTTTCTTAAAAGTAGGTGTCTTACCTTCAAAACGACCTTTTTTTGTAAATTGCGATTTTGCCTTACCTTTCATTTTAATAGTATTTATAGCTACTGCATCTACATCAAACTTTACTTTAATAGCTTTTGCTATTTCAATTTTATTCGCATCAACATTAACAACAAATCCATACTTTGCTTGCCCCTCAGTGAGGTCATTCATCTTTTCGGTAACTAAAGGTCTAATTAAAACGTTTCGCATTTCTATTCCAATAAATTTAATTTAATGAGTTTACTATTTTATCAACCGCACCTTTTTGTAGTAATAATACTTGATTATTAACTATATCATATGTAGAGGCACTAATAGCTTCTAAAACATTAACTTTAGAAATATTTCTGCCTGATTTGTAAACATTTTCAAGGTTTTCCGTTGTCAATAGTAAAGTTTTTTTGCCTTCAAGATTTAAAGATTTTAATACATTAGCAAAATCTTTTGTTTTGGGATTATCAAAGTTAAAATCTTCTACAATAACAATCTGCTCAGCTTTAGCTTTGTAAGAAAGGGCTGATTTTCTTGCCAACTTTTTAACTTTCTTATTGACAGATTGTGAATAATCTCTTGGTTTTGGCCCAAATATTGTTCCGCCACCAACCCATAAAGGCGATCTTGTTGTACCAGCTCTTGCAGTACCTCTTCCCTTTTGTTTCCAAGGTTTTCTTCCACCACCGCGAACTTCATTTCGCTCTTTAGCTTTGTGGGTTCCTTGTCTTTTATTAGCTAAATGGGCTTTAACTGATAAATAGAGAACATGATCATTAGGTTCAATTCCAAAAACATTTTTCTCTAATGCAATGGATTCACCACTTTTCGATCCATCTATTTTGTAAACATCTAACTTCATTTCTTTACCAATTACTTATTGATTTCTATTATAGAGTTAACTGATCCCGGAACAGCACCCTTAACTAATATTAAATTTTCGTCGGGAATTATTTTCGCAATCTTCAAATTACTTACACTTACCTTATCATTTCCTGTTCTACCTGCCATTCTGGTACCCTTAAAAACTCTTGATGGGTATGAACTTTGCCCAATAGAACCAGGTGCACGCAATCTATCTTTTTGACCATGAGTAGTTCCACCAACACCACTGAACCCATGTCTCTTCATTACACCCTGAAATCCTTTTCCTTTGCTAATACCCGATACAACTATTTTTTCTCCCTCACTAAATAGATCAACGCCTAGAATATCACCTACATTTATCTCACTAAAATTTGAGAAATTTCTAAATTCTCTAAGAATTCTAACAGGTTTCTGACTTAATTTTTCAAAAAATACTTTTTGACCCCTGTTTAATTTTTTCTCCTTCTTTTCACCATATCCTAATTGAATTGACTCATAACCATCTTTTTCAATAGTTTTTTTTGAATAGACGTTACACGGACCAACTTGCAATACTGTTACTGGCAGTGAGCTACCGTCTTCAGTATATAAGCTTGTCATTCCAATTTTTTTTCCTAACAACCCAGGCATAATAAATCCTCTATAACTTAATCTCTATATCAACACCCGCCGGAATATCTAATTTACTTAAAGAATCGACGGTTTTGTTATTTGAATTATGAATATCAATTATTCTTTTGTGTGATCTAATCTCAAATTGCTCTCTAGATTTTTTATCAACATGCGGAGATTTTAGAACTGTATAAACCGTTCTATTTGTTGGCAAAGGAATAGGTCCTGAAACAACCGCGCCTGTACTTTTAACAGTCTTGATTATTTTATCCGTAGATTTATCAATCAAAATATGATCGTATGATTTTAATCGTATTCTTATCTTTTGACCAGCCACTTTATCTCCAATTTTTTAAAACTGCTTGGAACAGTTAGTTCCAAGCTTGTAGCAATAATTTTTATTCATGAATTTTAGTTACAACACCAGCACCAACTGTTCTTCCGCCTTCTCGAATAGCAAATCTTAATCCTTCGTCCATTGCTATTTCAGTAATAAGTTCTACTTTCATTTTTACATTATCACCAGGCATAACCATTTCGGTACCTTCAGGTAATGTAGCAACTCCAGTTACATCAGTTGTTCTGAAATAAAATTGAGGTCTATAGCCATTAAAGAAAGGAGTATGTCTACCACCTTCATCTTTGGAAAGGATATAAACTTCACCATCAAAAACTTTATGAGGTGTAATTGAACCTGGTTTAGCTAATACCATACCTCTTTGAATTTCATCTTTACCAATTCCTCTCATCAAAATACCGGCATTATCACCTGCTAATGCTGAGTCCAACTCTTTTCTAAACATTTCAATTCCGGTAACAACTGTTTTTCTATGTGTTCCTAAACCAATAAGTTCAATTTCTTCATTTAATTTCACTTCACCTCTCTCTACTCTACCGGTAGATACGGTACCACGTCCAGTAATTGAGAAAACGTCCTCAACCGGCATTAAGAAAGGTTTGTCTGATTCACGTTTTGGTATTGGCACATATTCATCAACAGAATCCATTAGTTCCCAAATACTATTTAATCTTTCGTCATCAACAGGAATATCATCCGAACTAGCAGCTTCAAGAGCTTGTAATGCTGAACCTTTGATTATTGGAATATCATCACCTGGGAACTCATATTCGGTTAATAATTCTCTTAATTCCATTTCAACTAATTCTAAAAGTTCTTCATCATCAACCATATCAACTTTGTTCATATAAACAACAATTTTTGGAACACCAACCTGACGAGCTAAAAGAATATGTTCTCTAGTTTGAGGCATAGGACCATCAGTAGCAGCAACAACAAGAATTGCTCCGTCCATTTGAGCCGCACCAGTAATCATATTCTTAACATAATCAGCATGACCAGGACAATCCACATGAGCATAATGTCTGTTTGCTGTTGAATATTCAACGTGTGCAGTAGCAATAGTAATTCCACGTTCCCTTTCTTCAGGTGCATTATCAATACTATCGAATGACCTTTGTTCTGACAAACCTTTTTTTGATAACGCCATTGTTATAGCAGCTGTTAGAGTAGTTTTACCATGATCAACGTGTCCAATTGTTCCTATATTAACGTGAGGCTTACTCCTATCAAATTTTTCTTTTGCCATTAGTTCTCTCCTTGTTGTTTTCTCTTTTCTAAATTTATATTAAACTGTTGATACTTTATTTGATTGTGTTTTTTCTACAATTTCGTCAGCAACCGATTTAGGCACTTGTGAATAATGTGCAAATTGCATTGAATAGATTGCACGTCCTTGAGTCATCGACCTAATTGTTGTTGCATATCCAAACATTTCGGCTAAAGGAGCAGTTGCTTTAATAACTTGTGCATCTTTTCTAGGATTAAATCCTTCAATTTTTCCGCGTCTGGAATTCAAATCACCCATTACATCACCCAAATATTCTTCAGGCGTTGTAACCTCAACGTCCATCAATGGTTCCAGAATTACAGGTTTCGCTTTTCTGGCTCCATCTCTAAAAGCCATTGAGCCAGCAACTTTAAATGAAATTTCATCAGAATCTACATCATGGTAAGAGCCGTCATAAAGTTTAACTTTAACATCCACTACCTGGTATCCGGCAACTACACCATTTCGCATTGCTTCTTGAATACCATTTGATACAGGAGTAATATATTCTTTAGGAACAGCACCACCAACTATTGCATTTTCAAATTCAAAACCTTTTCCAGGTTCATTAGGTGAAATTTCTAACCAAACATGACCATACTTACCACGTCCACCACTCTGCTTAACAAATTTGCCTTCACTCTGAACGGATTCAGAAATAGTTTCTCTATATGCAACTTGCGGCTTACCAACATTTGCATCAACTTTGAATTCTCTTTTCATTCTATCAACTAGAATTTCTAGATGCAACTCACCCATACCACTTATAAGAGTTTGATTTGTTTCATCATCTACTTTTACCTTAAAAGTAGGATCTTCATCAGAAAGTTTTTGCAATGCTTCGGATAATTTATCCTGATCAGCTTTAGTTTTAGGCTCAATTGCAATTTGAATAACCGGCTCAGGAAATGCCATTTTTTCTAATATTATGGGATCATCGTCTGAACAAAGGGTATCACCTGTCCGAGTATTTTTCAAACCTACGATTGCAGCTATATCTCCGGCACGAATTTCATCCATGTCTTCTCTGTGATTAGCATGCATTTCTAAAATTCTACCAACTCTTTCTTTTTTTCCTGAAACAGGATTATAAACGTATGATCCTGCCTTTAATTTTCCAGTATATACTCTAACAAATGCTAACTTACCAACATAGGGATCAGTCATAATCTTAAAAGCAAGTGCAGCAAATTTTTCGTCCGTACTAATTTTTCTCACAACATGATCATCCATATGAACATGATGCGCTTCAATTTCTTCAGTATCTACCGGTGATGGTAATACTTCTACAACTGTATCAAGAAGTTTTTGAACACCCTTATTTTTAAATGATGAACCACATAAGACAGGAATAATTTTCAATTCCATCGTTGCCTTACGAAGAACAGATTTTATTTCTGTTTCAGAAATTTCTTCGCCTTCCAAATACTTTTCTAATAGCGTATCATCAACATCAGATACAGCTTCAAGCATCATAGTTCTATATTTATTTGCTATTGGGATCAAATCAGAAGGTATTTCCATATCTTCAAACGTAGCACCCAATGAGTCATCATTATACATTCTTGCAGTCATTGTCATTAAATCAATAACTCCTGCAAATAAATCACCTTCTCCAACAGGCAAAGTTATTGGAACTGCATTAGCCCCTAAACGTTCTTTCATCATATCTACAGCATGATAAAAATCAGCACCAACTCTATCCATTTTATTTACAAAAGCGACTCTTGGAACTTTATACTTATCAGCTTGTCTCCAAACAGTTTCCGATTGGGGTTCAACACCACCAACAGCGCAAAATAGTGCAATTGCTCCATCCAAGACTCTAAGTGATCTTTCAACTTCAACCGTAAAATCAACGTGACCGGGAGTATCAATAATATTTATTTGATGCCCTTTCCATTCAGCCGTTGTAGCAGCGCTAGTAATAGTTATGCCGCGTTCTTTTTCTTGTTCCATCCAGTCCATTGTGGCTGCGCCATCATGAACTTCACCTAATTTATGAACTCTTCCTGTGTAGTAAAGAATACGTTCGGTTGTAGTTGTTTTACCAGCATCAATGTGAGCCATAATGCCAATATTACGAACTTTCGATATGTCAACTCTTTTATCAGACATTTATACTAATTATTTTCCTTTACCATTTAAAGTGAGCAAAAGCTTTATTGGCTTCTGCCATTCTATGAACATCATCTTTTTTCTTAACCGAAGCACCTTCACCATTCGAAGCTGCCAATAATTCAGCTGCCAAACGTAAAATCATCGTTTTATCTTTTCTATCTCTAGAATAATTTTTCAACCATCTAAATGCCAATGCTATTCTTCTTTCAGCTCTAACTTCCATTGGAACCTGATAAGTTGCTCCACCAACTCGTCTACTTCTAACTTCAACATATGGCTGAACATTACTTACAGCTTTTTTAAATACCTCAAGTGCAGGTTTTTTAGTTCTTTGCTCTAATAATTCAAAGCTACCATAAACTAATTTTCTTGCTGTAGTTTTTTTACCATCCCACATAATATAATTGATGAATTTTGCAACTAACACATCATTAAATTTAGGATCGGGTTTTACGAATCTTTTTTCAGCTCTTCTTTTTCTCATAGATTATTTCGTTTTTGGTTTTTTAGTGCCGTATTTAGACCTAGATTTCTTTCTCTCATCTACACCACTTGTATCTAGTGCTCCGCGAATGATATGATATCTTACACCGGGTAAATCTTTAATTCTTCCACCTCTAATTAGCACAATTGAGTGCTCCTGAAGATTATGTCCTTCACCAGGTATGTAAGCAGTAACTTCATTACCATTTGTTAATCTAACTCTCGCAACTTTTCTCAAAGCTGAATTTGGTTTCTTAGGAGTTGTAGTGTAAACACGAGTACAAACACCTCTCTTTTGAGGACAAGCATTTAGCGCCGGAGCCTTATTTTTAGCTACGATCTGCTTTCTTCCTTTTCTAACCAACTGACTGATTGTTGGCACTTATTTCCTCCATTAAATTTGGCACTTATAAAAAATTCAGACTCAAAATATAGATATATCCCTTGTTTTTAGCAAGGGATACCTAATTTTTTTTATTTTAATTTTAAGATAAATTATGCTTCTACAGCTTCGGAAACCTCAGATTCTTCAACAATTTCTTCTGCTTTTTCTTCTTCAGTAAGTATAATATTTTTATACTTTTTGAGACCCGTACCAGCAGGGATTATATGTCCCATAATCACATTCTCTTTCAGACCTATTAAAGTATCAACTTTAGCGGCTATAGATGCATTTGTAAGTACTTTTGTAGTTTCTTGGAAAGATGCGGCGGATAAGAAACTTTCAGTAGATAAAGCAGCTTGTGTAATTCCCAGTAATACATTACCAAATGTTGAGGGATCTGCTTCCCTTACTTTTATTTTATCCAAATCTTTTCTTGCAAGATCAGCGTTTAGTTCTCTGACTTTTGCTTTAGTTAATAAATCACCAATCATTAGTTCTGAGCCACCAGGCTCTTCAACAACCATCATTGTTTTAATGGCTTCATTTTCTTCAATAAATTTACCTCTATTAACTAAATCTTCTTCAATAAAAGATGTGTCGCCAGAAGAAACAACCTTTAATTTTTGAAGCATTTGCTTCACAATAACTTCGATATGTTTATCATTTATTTTCACACCTTGTAATCTATAAACATCCTGAATTTCATTCACAAGGTATTCTTGAACAGCATTTGTTCCCTTAATTTTCAGAATATCATGAGGATCAATAGGGCCATCAGTTATTTTTTCACCTGCCGGTATTTCATCACCTTCCTGCACTAAAATATGTTTACCATATGATACATTGTAAACATGTTGTGCAACGCCATCCAAAGATTCAACAATAATTTCTCGAGAACCTTTTTTCCTTGCACCAAACTTTACAATTCCTTCAATCTCAGAAACAACTGCAGGATCATGAGGACTTCTAGCCTCAAATAATTCTGTAACTCTTGGTAAACCACCGGTGATATCGCGCGATTTTGAAGTGGATTTAGAGATTTTCGCTAAAATAGTACCGGCACCAACTTTTTCACCTTCATCAACCGCTAAATATGCATTTGTAGGAAGGTTAAATACCTTTTCATTTCCATCTTCATCAAAAATTCTAATACTAGGTGTTAAATTCTTATCTTTTGATTCAATAACAACTTTTTGAACATGACCGGTTTGTTCATCGGCAACTTGTTGAATTGTTGAATTATCAACGAAATCAATAAATTCAACTCTACCGGGAAGATCTGTAAGAATTACAGCATTATACGGATCATGGTTATACAATGGTCTTTTCTTTTTAATATCTTCACCATCATTAACTAAAAGTTCAGCACCATAAGGAATATCGTATTTTTTAATTTGTCTGTTATCTTCGTCGTAAATACCTATAGATCCTCTACGGCCGGTAATTACTTTAACTGTGCCTCTGAAATCTTCTTTTTCAACATAGTTTATTCTATCAAACTGAATTTTACCTTCAATATTAGATTCAACTTGAGACTGACTTGCAATTCTGGATGAAGTACCACCAAGGTGAAACGTTCTTAGGGTAAGCTGAGTACCTGGCTCACCAATTGACTGTGCTGCTACAATACCCACGGCTTCACCAATATCGGCTAAATTACCTGTAGTTAGGTTTCTTCCGTAGCATTTTGCACAAACCCCTCTTTTAGATTCACAAGTAAGGACCGTTCTAATATATACAGAATCTATATTTGCTTCATCAATTTGTTCAGCAACTTCTTCCGATATTAGTTCACCGGCCTCAATAATTAGATCATCAGTTCTTGGATCATAAACATCTTCCTGAGTAGCACGACCAGTAATTCTTTCTGCTAAAGGTTCTCTCTCTAATTCAACATCTTTTAGAGCAGAAATATAAACACCTCTAATTGTCCCGCAATCAACTCCCGATACAATAACATCCTGTGCAACATCACAGAGTCTTCTTGTCAAATAACCAGCATCCGCTGTTTTAAGGGCTGTATCTGCCAATCCTTTTCTAGCACCATGTGTAGAAATAAAATACTCAAGAACAGAAAGTCCTTCTTTAAAGTTAGCTACAATAGGATTTTCAATAATTTCACCTGATTGGCCTGACAAGCTCTTTTGAGGTTTCATCATCAAACCTCTCATACCGGCCAGCTGTCTAACCTGCTCTTGAGAACCTCTTGCACCTGAATCAACCATCATATGAAGTGAATTGAAGCCATGCTGATCAACTTTAATTTTTTCAATTAAAGATTTACTAACATCATTTGTAGTATGTGTCCAAACGTCAATAATTTTATTATACCGTTCAGCATCTGTAATCAATCCTTGCTCATGTTCATCTAAAATTGATGACACTTTACTATTAGAATCATCAATTAATTTCTTTTTCTCTTCAGGAACAATCATATCGCTAAAACTAATTGAAATACCGGCTTTAGTTGCGTATTTGTATCCTAATCTTTTTAAATCATCAAGGAAACGAGCTGTAACTTCATTACCAAGTTTCATAAACATTTTATAAATAAAGCCACTAAATACTTTTTTAATAAGCAATTCATTGAAAAATCCCATTTCATTAGGAACAATTTTATTAAAAATTACTCGACCAGTTGTGGTTTCAATAAAATTACCATCATAGTTAAATTTAATTTTTGCATGTAGATCAAGCTCACCTGAATCATGTGCGATAGTGACTTCTTTCGAATCACTAAAAATTAAACCTTCACCTTTAGCACCAGCCAATACTTTGGTTAAATAATAACATCCAAGTACAATATCTTGGGTAGGAACAACAATCGGGCTACCATTTTGAGGTGAAAGAATATTATGACTTGATAACATCAATACGGAAGCTTCAAGTTGAGCTTCGAATGATAATGGAACATGAACAGCCATTTGGTCACCATCAAAATCTGCGTTGAAAGCTGTACAAACCATTGGATGAAGCTGAATAGCTTTACCATCAATTAATTTTGGCTGAAACGCTTGAATTCCCAGTCTATGAAGAGTGGGAGCTCTGTTTAACATAACCGGATGACCAACAATCAATTTTTCTAAAATATCCCACACAATCGGCTCTTTTCTATCAACAGCTTTTCTTGCGCTTTTAACAGTCTTATAGTAACCGCGATCAAGTAATTTTCTAATAATAAATGGTTTAAATAATTCCACTGCCATATCTTTAGGTAAGCCACATTCATGTAGCTTTAATTCAGGACCTACAACAATTACCGAACGACCAGAATAATCTACTCTCTTACCAAGCAAGTTTTGACGAAATCTTCCTTGTTTACCTTTAAGCATATCACTCAAAGATTTCAGCGGTCTGTTTCCATCACTTCTTACCGCACTTGATCTTCTGGAATTATCAAACAAAGCATCAATAGATTCTTGAAGCATTCTTTTTTCATTTCGCAGAATTACTTCGGGAGCTTTAATATCAATTAATCTTTTAAGTCTATTGTTTCTGATTATTACTCTTCTATATAAATCATTTAGATCACTTGTAGCAAATCTTCCCCCTTCTAATGGAACTAATGGCCGTAATTCAGGTGGAATAACCGGAACGACACTTAATACCATCCATTCAGCTTTATTAGGAACTTTGCCATCATGTTCTCTGAATGCTTCCAAAACTCTTAATCTTTTAAGGCTGTCACTTCTTTTTTGTTGTGAAGTTTCAGTTTTTAGTTTAAGCTTAAGCTCTCTAAAAGTTTTTTCCACATCAACTTCTTTCAATAAATAGCGTACACCTTCACCACCAATTTTTGCAACAAATTTTTTAGGATCATCATCTTCTAAAGCATCATTGTCATGTGGAAGTGAATTTAAAATTTCATAATATTGGTCTTCTGAAATTAGATCTTTTTTATTTAGTCCCGTTACTCCGGGATTAATTACTGCATATGATTCGTAGTAAATAATTTTTTCAAGATCTTTAGTTTTTATCCCAATAATATTTCCGATTTTGGAAGGTAGTGACTTAAAAAACCAAATATGCACAACCGGAACAGCAAGAGCAATATGCCCCATTCTCTCTCTACGCACACTTTTAAGGATTACTTCAACACCACATCTATCACAAACAATTCCTTTGTAGCGAATTCCTTTGTATTTTCCGCAAGCACATTCCCAATCTTTAACCGGACCAAATATTTTTTCACAGAATAATCCATCTTTTTCTGGTCTGAAAGATCTATAATTAATTGTTTCAGGTTTTGTAACTTCACCATGCGATCTGGATAAAATGTCGTCAGGACTTGCAAGACTAACAGTTAATTGATCGATATGTTTTATTTTGGATTCTTGATTTCTAAATCTCATTAAATATTCTCCTTAAAACACAAATAAAAAATTCAGTTTTAATTAGTTCACCTTAATATCAAGGCCAAGACCTTGAAGCTCTTTTATAAGTACGTTAAAGGATTCAGGTATATTTGGTTTACCCAAATTCTCACCTTTAACTATTGCCTCGTATGTCTTAGCTCTACCTGTAACATCATCACTCTTAACAGTTAATATTTCTTGAAGAATGTGTGCTGCTCCATAACCTTCAAGAGCCCAAACCTCCATTTCACCAAATCTTTGACCACCAAATTGAGCTTTACCTCCAAGTGGTTGTTGTGTAATTAAAGAGTATGGACCAATTGATCTTGCATGTAATTTATCTTCAACCATATGACCTAGTTTTAACATGTAGATGTATCCGCACGTAACCTTTTGATGAAATTTCTCTCCGGTCCTTCCATCATAAAGAGTTGTCTTACTACCAATTGGTAATTCAGCTTGTTCAAGAAATTCATCAACATCATTATAGCTGGCACCATCAAATATTGGCGTTTCGAATTTTAGCCCTAGTGATTTTCCGACCCAACCAAGTGCTGTTTCATATAATTGACCAAGGTTCATACGGGAAGGCACGCCTAAAGGATTAAGGACTATATCGACAGGAGTTCCATCCTCATGATAGGGCATGTCTTCTATAGGCACAATTTTGGCTACAACGCCTTTGTTACCGTGACGGCCAGCCATTTTATCACCAACTGATAATTTTCTTTTTTTAGCAACATAAACTTTTGCAAGCTGAACAATACCGGGAGGTAATTCATCACCACTTTGAATATTTGTTTTTTCTCTTTTAAACTCATCATTTAATTCAGATAAAACGTGAAAATAATTAACAAAAAGACTTTTGATTAAATTATTAGATTTTTCATCTGAGAACCAATCTTGAGTATAATTTAGTTTTGTAACGTCCGCAACCCCCGGGAAAGTAGAATCTTTTATTACTGTTCCACTCTTTAAGACAACGCTACCATCAAGATCGCGAATTCCGCTAGAAGTTTTACCAACACCAATTTTATTTAATTTTTCAATCAATTTCTGGTAATGCTTTTCTTTTGATTCGTTAAGTATTTTTTCTAGCCTTTCAATTTCTTTTTTCTCTATCTTTTTAGCTTCTATATCTTTTCTTTTTCTACTAAAAAGTCTGGTTTTTATTACAATACCTTTAAGTCCGGGAGGGGCTTTTAAAGATGCATCTTTTACATCACCCGCTTTATCCCCAAATATCGCTTTTAGTAGTTTTTCTTCAGGGGTAGGATCTGATTCACCTTTAGGTGTAATTTTACCAATTAGAATTTCACCCTCATGAACTATTGCACCTTCTCTAATAATTCCATTTTCATCAAGATTTCTGGTAGCTTCTTCGCTTACATTTGGAATATCACGAGTTAATTCTTCTTCACCTCTTTTTGTTTCTCTGACTTGTAGTTCAAATTCTTCAATGTGAATTGATGTGAAAGCATCTTCCGATACCATTTTTTCACTAATTACAATAGCATCTTCAAAATTGTATCCACCCCAAGGCATAAATGCAACAGATACGTTTCTTCCTAATGCTAATTCACCTTGATCAATTGAGGGTCCGTCAGCCAGAACATCACCCTTTTTAATTTGCTGACCAACTTTAACAATTGGTTTTTGATTAAAGCACGTTTCTTGATTAGTACCTGTAAATTTGATAAGCGAATATTCAACTCTTCTTTCATCATCAAAATTTGTTATTGCTTCATCACTGTTAGGATCAATATTGTATTTAACGCCTATTGTATTAGCATCGACAAATTCTACAATACCGTTATCTTCAGCTAAAATAATTGAACGGGAATCTTCCGCTGCCTTTGCTTCCATTCCGGTACCAACAATTGGTGCTTGCGGCTGTAACAATGGCACAGCTTGACGTTGCATATTTGATCCCATTAAAGCACGGTTAGCATCATCATGCTCTAAAAACGGAATTAATGCTGCACCCGCACTAACTATTTGAGAAGGAGCAACATCCATATAATCAACCTGCTCCGGAACCACAACCGGAAATTCACCTTTTAATCTACACTTAACGCGCTCGTTAATAAATTCGCCTTTTTCATTAATTGGAGCATTTGCTTGTGCGATAATAAATTCATCTTCCTGATCGGCATTCAAATAATGAACTTCCTTTGTAACTTTACCATTTTTTACTTTTCTATAAGGCGTTTCTAAAAATCCAAAACTATTTACTCTGGAATAAATAGTAAGTGAAGATATTAAACCAATATTCGGACCTTCAGGAGTTTCTATTGGGCATAGTCTTCCATAATGAGAGTGGTGAACATCACGTACCTCAAATCCAGCTCTTTCTCTAGTAAGACCGCCAGGGCCTAATGCAGAAACTCTTCTTTTGTGAGTTAATTCAGAAAGCGGGTTTGTCTGATCCATAAATTGCGATAATTGGTTAGTACCAAAAAATGCATTTATTACACTGCTCATAGTTCTAGCATTTACTAAATCTTGAGGCTGCATATTTTCCGTATCACGCATATTCATGCGTTCCTTAATAGTACGAGCCATTCTAGCTAAGCCAACATTATATTGTTGCATTAACTGTTCACCAACTGTTCTAACTCTTCTATTTCCTAAATGATCAATATCATCAACATTAACGTTACCAACCTTTAATTTTATTATGCTTGACATAATGGCAATAATATCTTCATTAGTAAGGATTTTAGTATCCATGGGGATATCAAGCCCTAACTTATCATTCATTCTAAATCTGCCAACTTCACCTAAATCATATCTTTTTTCATTAAAGAATAATTTATCAATTAGCGCTTCGGCAGTATCAACATCAGGTGCTTCACCTGATCTTAATTGTCTGTAAATTGCAAATAATGCTTCTTCTTTTGTTGTAGAAGTATCTTTTCTGATTGTATTTAAAATTAAGTCTTGATCCTGAGTTGCTTCTGAATCAATAAGTTTAATTGTTTTAATTCCCGAATCAGAGAGATTTTCAATAATTTCTTCTGTTAATTCTTCATCTTTAGCAATAAATATTTCACCAGTATTAATATCAATTACATCTTCAGCCGATAGTCTACCAGCAAATTCTTCATCAAGATCTTTAACTTTAGCTTCTTTTACTAAATTGAAAAGTTTTAATATTTCTTCATCAGTGGTATAACCAATTGCTCTAAGAAGTGTAGTTGCAGGAAATTTCTTCCTTCTATCTATATAAACATACATTACATGATTGATATCTGTTGCAAACTCCACCCAAGAACCTCTAAACGGAATAATTCTAGCAGAGTAGATTGGAGTTCCATTTGGATGGACAGATTGAGCAAAAGCAACACCGGGAGATCTATGCAACTGACTAACAATAACTCTTTCAGCTCCATTTATTATAAATGTTCCACTTTCAGTTAAAAATGGGAGATTACCTAAATAAACATCTTGTTCAATAGAATTAACATATTCTTCTGTTTCATCATCTTTAGTTGATAACCTTAATTTAGCTTTTAGAGGTGCAGAATAGGTTAATCCCCGTTCTTCACATTCTCGTATAGAATACCTCGATTTTTCAATATTATAGCTAATAAAATCAAGTCTATAAAATTCCTTGTTATCAAAAATTGGGAAATTAGAAGCAAAAGTTCCTTGTAACCCTTTATTTTCCCTTTCTTCAGGTTTAACATTTAACTGAAGAAAGTCCTCAAAAGATTCCAGTTGTATGTTTAATAAATCCGGACTATCAATTGCAGGTACAATGGAGGCAAAAGTAATTCGATTATTCTTTTTATTAGTTTTATATTTCTCCAAGCCGATACCTCTCTAAAAAGAATTAAACTTTTATTTGTTTAAAAATGCAAGAAAGTGGTAATACGAAAATCGCATTACCACTTTATCAAAAATTGGTATAAAATATTAAATTGATTTATTTAAGCTCAACAGTTGCACCAGCTTCTTCAAGTTCTTTCTTAACTTTTTCAGCTTCATCTTTTGCAACTTGTTCTTTTACCGTACTTGGTGCACCATCAACCAAATCTTTAGCTTCTTTCAAGCCTAAACCAGTATGAGCTCTAACGACTTTAATTACATTGATTTTTTTATCACCAAAAGCAGTTAATATTACATCAAATTCTGTTTTTTCTTCTTCAGCAGCAGCTTCGCCACCAGCTGGCGCCATACCACCCATCATAACGGGAGCAGCTGCGGTTACACCAAACTCATCTTCCAAAGCAGTCTTTAACTCAGATGCTTCCACTAAGGTAAGAGCTTTAATCTTTTCAACGATTTCAGCTATTTTTTCGGACATTTCTATCTCTCCTATCAGTTATATTACTTTATTTTCTAAAATTTTATGCAGCTTCTTTTTTACTAATTGCGTCAACCACACCAACTAGATCACGCATAACTGCATTTACAGCGCCCACTATACCGGAAGCCGGGGCAGCAATACTTCCAACAATACTAGCCATAACTTCTTCTTTAGTAGGCATTGATGCAAGAGCATCTAATTTTCCTTCACCATAAAATTGGGATTCTATGTAGCTGCCTTTAAATGAAAATTTATTTGTGTCCTTATTATATTTTTTTATAATTTTTGCAGGAGCAGCAAAGTTTTCACCGGAAAAAGCAACACCGGTCATACCTATCAATAAAGGTTCAAATTCTTCAAAGCCGCCAATGTCTTGCAAAGCCCTTTTAAGAAGAGTATTTTTAAACACTTTGTAGGTTACATCCTCTTTTAAGAATCCTCGTCTTAATTGATTAATGTCCTCAACATTAACCCCCGAATAATCTACCAAATAAATTCCAGTAGCCTTTTCGATTAAGGATTTAATTTGAGTAACACTTTCAACTTTTTGATTCTTATCCATCTTTACCCTAATTCAATAATTCTAAAAATAAACAATGAAGCGATTGTTTATATATTTGATTGAGTGCGTAATTCTTATTTAATTGATGCCAAAACTTCATCTTTGTCTATCTGCAATCCCGGTCCCATTGTACTGCTAAGGAATAAACTCTTAACATATGTACCTTTTGCAGAAGATGGTCTTAACTTCATAATTTTTTTAAAAAATTCTGTAATATTTTCAACTAATTGTTCATTTTCAAAAGATATTTTTCCAAGAGAAGCATGAACAATGCCTGTTTTATCAACACGAAAATCAATTTTACCGGCTTTAACTTCTTTTACTGCTTTTGCAACATCCGGTGTAACCGTACCAGTTTTAGGATTCGGCATTAAACCTCTTGGGCCTAATATTCTACCCAATTTACCTAGTTCACCCATTGCTTCAGGAGAAGCAACTATTACATCAACATCTGTCCAACCTTCTTTAATCTTTTCAAGATATTCCTCAAAACCTGCATAATCGGCACCGGCATCTAAAGCTTCTTGCTCTTTTCCGGTTTTAGTAATAACTAAAACTCTTACTTTTTTACCAGTTCCGTGTGGTAAAGAAACCGTACCTCTAACCATTTGATCTGCATGTTTAGGATCAACACCAAGTCTAATCGCACAATCAACTGATTCAGTAAATTTAACACTAGAATTTTCTTTCAATGCTTTTACAGCTTCTTCCAAAGAATATTCTTTCACTTGTTTAAGGTTTTCTTTTATTGTTTTAGCTCTTTTTGAAACTTTCATATTACCAACTTTATTTTAATTTATTTAACAGTAATACCCATGCTACGTGCGGTTCCGGCAATCATACTTTTAGCATGTTCAATATCGTTTGCGTTTAAGTCAACCATTTTAGATTCTGCAATTTCCTGAACTTGAGCATCTGTAACCGAAGCAACTTTCGTTTTATTCGATTCAGGTGAACCTTTTTCAATATTAGCAGCTTTTTTTAACAGAACTGCAGCTGGAGGAGTTTTTGTAATAAACGTAAAAGATTTATCTACAAAAACAGTAATAACAACTGGAATTATTAAGCCCGCCTTATCTGAAGTTTTTGTATTAAACTGCTTGCAAAACTCCATAATATTAACACCTTTTTGCCCTAAAGCAGGGCCAACAGGTGGTGACGGATTAGCTTGACCAGCCGGAATTTGAAGCTTGATATAACCATCAATTTTCTTAGCCATTATAAAACCTAATTTTTATTGTTCTAACTCTGCTTGTGCAAAATCAATTTCAACAGGAGTTTTCCTACCAAAAATTGAAACCAGCACTTTAATTTTTAATCTATCTTCATTTACTTCTTCAATAACCCCAGAAAAATTATTGAATGGGCCGTCAATTATTTTTACATAATCTCCGGTTCTAAAAATTGTATCTGTTCTTTCCGTATCTTCATCTTTAGTAATTCTTCCAACTATTCTTTTCACTTCATCAGGTTGAAGCGGATTTGGTTTTTGTTGTCCGCCAAGGAATCCCATAACGGAAGGAGTATTGGAAATAAAATCAAGAACCTTATTATCAATATCAGCTTCAACTAAAATATAACCCGGAAAGAAATTTTTAGTTTTAGTTCTCTTTTTTCCGTCTTTTACTTCAAATACTTTTTCAACAGGGACTAATATTTGCGCAATTCTTGCTTTTAATTCAACATTTTCTTCTAATTCAAGGTCAATTAATGATTTAACTTTATTTTCATGACCCGAAAAAGTTCTAACAACATACCACTTGTAATTTGGATTTTCCAATATTAAAATAATCCTTCAAATAATAAGCTGGCTCCTTTATCAATAACAAAAGTAAAAGCAGCTAAAATTAGGCAAACGACAACCACAATAGCGGTAGACTCTTTCAACTCTTCTTTAGTTGGCCAAGTTACCTTCTTCATTTCCTTTACAACACCATTAAAAAAATCAATTATTTTTTCTTTCATAGTAAGTATAATAAGTTAAATGTGCACGTCAGGAGGGATTCGAACCCCCAACCTGCGGTTTTGGAGACCGCTGCTCTGCCAATTGAGCCACTGACGTATTTACTTAGTCTCCTTAAAAATTACATGTTTTCTAACAACAGGATCATACTTTTTATATTCTACACGAGCAGGATGATTCCTTTTGTTCTTAGAAGTTGTATATCTGTAACCAGTTCCTTCAGTACTTTCAAGAATAATATTTTGTCGAGCATTTTTTGCTTTGGCCATTACTTCCTCAAAAAAATTGAGTTTAAAAATATTTAATAGAGCTAACGACCGGGATTGAACCGGTGACCTCATCCTTACCAAGGATGTGCTCTACCAACTGAGCTACGTCAGCTTATGTACAAATGGTAGAAAATCAACAGTTTAAAAAACAAAAAACCCCAAAATGTTTGAGCGGGAGACGGGACTCGAACCCGCAACCAACAGCTTGGAAGGCTGTGACTCTACCAATTGAGTTACCCCCGCT
>Ga0209633_10000207_pt1 | contig 72071 bp, 68 predicted proteins | sample Cruoilmetagenom1_FD_187290 | JGI IMG/M metagenome (GOLD analysis project Ga0209633, IMG submission 187290) | Oil polluted marine microbial communities from Coal Oil Point, Santa Barbara, California, USA - Sample 1 (SPAdes) (version 2) | ecosystem: Environmental > Aquatic > Marine > Oil seeps ... | reverse complement strand
ATATCGTCCGTGGCTACACTGGCCGGAATAATAACCGCGTACCCTATTAACTCATGGCTTGTGGGATCAGGTCTAAAACACGGCATGATGTCGGCGGTAACCGACGCAACTAAACCAATGGATATGTCCAAACATAAAGCACCAGAGGTCTCATTTTCCAAGAAGCTTGGAGTTATTATATTGACTATAGGCTGCCTGGCAGTCGCGGTGTGGATTACTTCATTCTTCATCGAGCTTAAGGTTTGATTGAGTTAAGGCTGAATGGCAAATCACGAAAAACTCGAAGAACTTAGAGCGCTTTACTCCGAAAAAAAGGATTCCATCAAAGCTCAGCTTGATGAATTTAGTGAGGTTCATCAAAATGCTGATGACAGGAGGATTTTTGAGGAGCTTTCCTTTTGCATATTAACCTCAGCCGTAGGCCCAAAAGTCGGCGCTAAATCACTTGATGCCATACGTGACATTCTACTTGAAGGAAGCCCTGAGGCGCTTGAAGAGAGACTCAGCGGAGTCCACAAATATCCTGAGAAAGCCTACTATATAGTTCACACGAGGGATTACTTAAAGAAAGAATACGATCTCAAAATTAAAGATCTGGTTAGGTCATTTGATGATCCGATAGAAAGAAGAGATTTCTTCGCTCTTAATAAAGAGATAAAAGGTCTAGGATTAACTCAGGCAAGTCACTTCTTAAGAAATATCGGCATTAAAGGATATGCGATACTGGACAGAAACGTAGTCAGGTCTCTCTATGATTTAGGTGTATTGGAATCACCCAAGCCACCCACTACAAAAAAGAAATACCTCGAAGCTGAAGAAAAGATGAAAGGGTTTGCAAACGAGCTTGGAATAGAAGTAGAAGAATTGGACATGCTGCTTTGGAGCATGAAAACAGGGCATATTCCTAAATAAAACATATCTAAAGAGTAAATCCCTATAACATCAATTCAATAAACACCTCAGCATATTGCATTTTGGCAACTCCGTGCCTCTCGTCAAAAACCGCTCGGTATCTGTTAAGTCCAACAATCCCCTCGGTATAGTTTTTGTATTCGAGCTGACTCCTGTGAGCCTCAATTGCACTAACCTTAAGATTAATATATTGAGATATATCCTCAATCCTGTCGTATTCGCTAAACGGCGTCCATACTTCATAGCACCATATTTTTTGGGGTCTCAGCTCGTCGTTCTGAGATAACTCCTTCAATTCATCAATGACAAGTTTGGACACTATTTGATGCGTCGGATGTTTATCAATTTCCGGATGAGGGATATAAACCTCTTGGGGGTTAAACCTCTTTAGTGTTTCTTTAAAATCATTTTTGAAATGCTCCCCGTTCTCCTCACTTTTAACATCTTTGAGCGGTAAGGAAATAAAGAATTGAATACCGAGAATCTCCGAGGCCTCCCTCGCTTCCTCTTTCCTTAGTAAAGCCAACTCATGACCTTCAAGACCGCTTACAGTCGTGCTCCCGCTGCCATCTGTTGCAACAAGCGATACGACGCTCACGCCTTGATCAATCATTTTGGCCGCAGTCCCCCCCATTGCAATTTCCAGATCATCCGGATGGGGAGATATTACTAAAATATTTTTATTACTCATACACTTTGCTTCCTTGACAAATTTCCACGATCAATCACCATTACTTTAACTGATAAAAGAGGTATGAAAATGGAATTTGAGCCGGTTATAGGTCTTGAGGTTCACGCTCAGCTTAAGACAAAATCAAAAATATTCTCACCTACATCAACCGAATTTGGTGGAACTCCGAACAGTCATGTAAGCCCAATATGCTTAGGAATGCCCGGGGTGCTGCCGGTTTTAAACAAAAAAGTGCTCGAGTACGCATTTAAGGCCGCAATCGCTCTTAACTGTGAACTGCATCCAAGATCGCGCTTTGCGAGGAAGAACTACTTCTACCCTGATCTACCAAAAGGATATCAAATATCGCAATACGAGGAGCCCTTCTCCACAAATGGGTGGCTAGATATCGGAACTAACGGGTCTACTAAAAGAATCAATATTACAAGAATTCATATGGAAGAAGACGCCGGTAAATTAATCCATGATAACCGAGGGAATTCAAGCTTTGTTGATCTAAACCGCGCCGGCGTGCCTCTAATCGAAATTGTGAGTGAGCCCGAGATATCCAGTGCCGAAGAAGCGGTAGAATATATGAAGAAGCTTCGTTCTATTCTGAGATATATAGGTGTTTGTGACGGCAATATGGAAGAAGGGAGTTTAAGGTGTGACGCAAACGTATCTGTCCGACCCAAGGGGAGTGATAAACTCGGCGTAAAAGCGGAGGTGAAAAATGTAAACTCCTTTAAATACGTACAAAAAGCTATAGAGCATGAAATAAAAAGGCAGATCATATTACTGGAAAATGGTGAGGAAATAATACAGGAAACAAGACTCTTTGACTCTAACAAAGGCGTAACATTTTCGATGCGCTCAAAAGAGGAGGCTCACGACTACAGGTATTTCCCAGACCCTGACCTTCTGCCGGTTGTTATAGAAAAAGAACAAATCGAAGAGATTAAAAATTCTCTCCCGGAGCTCCCGGATCAAAGGCTCGCTAGATTCAAGGAAGAATATAATATCCCGGAGTATGATGCCGGAGTACTTACCTCCACAAAGGAAATAGCCGACTATTTCGAAGACTGTTTAAAAAAACACAACAATCCCAAAATAGTAAGCAACTGGGTAATGAACGAGGTGCTAAGAGAGCTTAAAGACGAAGAGGATATTAATTGCTTTGGAATCACCCCTGTTAGGCTTGGAGAACTCCTAATATTAGTAGAGGACGGCACAATAAGCGGTAAAATTGCGAAGGATGTATTTGGGGAGATGCTCTCAAGTGGAAAATCTGCAAACCAAATAGTAGAAGACAAAGGCCTGAAACAAATATCAAACCAGTCGGAATTAGAGAATATTGTATCTCAAATTCTTGCTGACCACCCGGATGAAATTTCAAGATACAAAGCCGGGGATCAGAAGTTAATGGGCTTTTTTGTTGGCAAGGTCATGAAACAGACTCAGGGAAAAGCCAATCCTAAAGTTGTAAATGAGATATTAAGAAAAGGCCTTTCCGACTAGCAATTAAAGTCTGGCTTTTTAGTTGTTGATAATTAGACTAACATTACGAACTTATGTCAAACACAGCCACATGGCTGTGTTTGACATAAGTTAAATTAGAATGTATTTTCCCATCCGAATTCATGAAAAAAGCACTGCTTGTAATAGAAGACGGAACGATTTTTGAGGGCTACGGTTTTGGGGCCCACGGTGAGGCATATGGGGAAGTAGTTTTTAACACCTCAATGACCGGCTACCAGGAAATCCTCACAGATCCATCATACAACGGCCAAATAGTTACAATGACTTACCCCGAGATAGGAAACTACGGAGTAAATGAAGAAGATGTCGAATCGAGAAGACCATTTTTAAAGGGTTTTGTAGTTAAAGAATACTGGAGAACGCCCAGCAACTGGCGCTCTCAGGGTGATCTGGAATCTTATCTATCTAATTACGGAATAGTTGGCATTGAAGGCATTGACACTAGGGCACTTACAAAATTAATTCGTTCCAAGGGAGCCCAAAAAGCGGTCGTTTCAACATCCGACCTAGACCCTAAAAGCTTACTCAAGAAAGTACACTCATCAGAAGGCATAGTCGGAGTCGATCTCGTTACCGAGGTAAGCTGTGAAGAGCCTTACAACTGGAGCGAAGCCTCTCAAAACTGGCAACTGTTTAACGAAGAAGGCTCTCAGATAACGGATACCTTCAAGGTCGTAGCTTATGATTTTGGCCTAAAGTACAATATCCTCAGAAAACTTACTGACCACGGTTGCGATGTAAGCGTTGTTCCATCCAGAACACCTCCGAATGAAGTACTTTCAATGGACCCTGACGGAATCTTCCTATCCAACGGCCCGGGTGATCCGGCAGCAGTCTCTTATGCAATAGAGAGCGTGAGAACACTAATCGGCAAAAAGCCTATATTCGGGATATGCCTTGGGCACCAGATATTAAGCCTGGCGCTTGGCGCAGAAACTTACAAGCTTAAGTTTGGGCACAGAGGGGCTAACCAACCGGTCAAAGACCTACAGACCGGGAAAGTCGAAATCACCTCTCAGAACCACGGATTCGCGGTAGATACCGATACATTAGGAAAGGACGTAGAAGTTACTCACATTAACCTAAACGACAATACGGTGGAAGGAATAAAACACAAGAAATACCCTGCCTTTTCTGTCCAATACCATCCGGAGGCATCCCCTGGACCTCATGATGCATCATATCTATTCCAGGATTTTATTAATTTGATGAAGGTTAATAATTAAGTATTGTATGGGAAGTGAGAAATAAATATTACTCAGTTCTTTGCTCAAGTACATCCTGAGCAAGTTTTTCAGCCTTCTCTATACCTTCGATGGATTCTCCGGTTATAAGATTATAAGCCTCTTGCCCAATCTCTAATGTAATATCGAAGTTCTTTCTATTATTACTTTCATATTCAGACAGCGGGGAGAGGATATTATCCAGGAAGCGGTAAAAGGCATCCATGGTTCTTCTTCTCACCTTTCCATACCCCTTTATCATCTGAGCACTTTTTGCAACCAGACAGGCCAGTTTGTAATCGTAAGAAGCGTATTTATTAATTGATTCCCTGTACCGCGTTATTAATTTGTATTCTTTTTTATATCTAAACGAATGAGGCCGCAGAAATTTCATTTTCGCAAGCATCCATAATCTAAAATACCCGCTGAAAGAGTTTGTAACCGGTGTCTGCCCCATTGTTAAAGGCTTTTTTCTCCGCCATATTTTCTTAAACAGGCGGGTCTGAGTAAAACTAAGCACAGGGACAACCAATACATTGGGCAGGAGACCATATATCTCTTCAGCGTCGGGTTTTAGATAATCTACTACATGAAACACCTGATCATCCCTTAGCCTCATCTCCTCTTTAATTCGCTTAAACCTATCAGATTTTATTTTAAGCTCAGCAACCCGGATTCCATCCTCAAAACTCATCAAAAGTGCAAGATTTTTAGCAAACAGCTCAGTAAGTTTATAACTCGTTCCCTTGGTATTATGATCTATTTCATTGATACTTTTTACTTCACTTAGATATTTGTCAGCATAATCTATGCTTTGATAGTCCATTAATCTATAAACCGACTCAGCGAGAATCTCCCTTATATTCTCTGGGTATTCAGTTTCGATATTAGATATTCGAGCTAAATACTCTTGTTTCTCTTTATCTTCTAATTTATCTGCTCTCTCTTTTATAAAACTATTCCACTTAGTTGAGGATTCTATATCTGAATCGGAGCTTGAATGCGCATAGTCCCATCCGACTTCAAATGCCTTCAAGCTAGCATTAACCGCAATCCCCACAGTTTCTATTGAACGTATAAAGGACTTCTTATCAAGTGGAATAGCCCCGGAAGCACTAAGTGCGCCCAATAAAATGGCATTAACGGCAAGCTCATCCATTCCGTTTGCTTTGGACAGCTCGAGCGCATTGAGTTCTATCACCTTGGAGGAGAAGCCTGCTGCGATCTTTCTTAAATTCTCATCGGAATAAATACCACTCCCGATAGGCATTTTCTCAAGTGTTGAATATACCCTATGGGTACTGGTAACGATTGTTGTTTTATCTGAGCCGTAACCTAGCTCCAGAGCTCTGCCTAATTCCAAAAACTCCTGTGACAGAATAATATCAACCTCTCCAGGGACAGGAAACTGGGCAAAAATAATTGTTTTTTCCTCTGAATCCGGTTTGGGATGAGCCTCAAGGTAATATACAGTTGACCCACCTCTTTGTGAGAGACCGGGAAGGCTTATTCCCTGAGCATCAAATTCTTCAAAGAAAAAGGCTTGAACTATCCATTCAGTTAAAACCCCGCCTCCCTGACCGCCAACCGCCGGGATTAATATCTTTATTAGATCACTTTTTTTCTGCATGTTTTTTTATTCTGCTATAGTACAACAAACTATCCTATCACAAAAGATTGCTTTATAAATGTCTATAATAAGGTTCTTTTAGAGACTAAAGGACTAGCAGTCCAATAATTGAATAGCTACACAAAACTATTTTTCGAGAAGATTTAATCCAATCGATATAGGAATTAACCCATCCATCCATTTTTCGAGATCATATGAAGCAAAGATCGGTTTATCTTCGCCCCCAAGCGATCAAACATTGATGGGTTATCAATAATCTCTACCTTATAAAAAGATGGACAGAGTACAGCGGCATGGGCAATTTCACCGCATAGACCACAGCCCACACAAGAATGCTCAATATGGGCTACAGGATCTTCTCTGAGGATAGTAGGACTGTCCTTTAAAGTAAGAGAAGGACATCCGTTGTAGCGCATGCAGGAATGATCCCCTGTACAAACCTCAGGATCGACTCCCAGTTTTTGTTGCATAACGCGCCTACCAACCTTTATCTTTTCCTTAACAATCCCCTTTTCCCGCCTGGTCTTCTCTAACTGGCACTCTCCTCGTGAAATTATTACTTTGAGACCCTCATCTTCTTCATAAGCTTCGGTTAGTACTTCAAGAGACTCCCTTAAGTCATACGGATCAACCGCCTTTATCCATTTCACTCCAGTACCTTTTAAGGCTTTCTCAATATCCATCCCTACCCCTTCCTGTCTCATATTCTTGCCCGACGCGGGGTTTTCGTGATGGCCCGTCATAGAAGTCCAGAAATTCTCTAAGATAATTAAAATAGCATCTTGATTGTTGTATACGGCATTTGCAATGCTGGTCGTAAGACCACTATGCCAAAACGTACCGTCTCCCATAAATGAAATAACCCGTTTATTAGCCATACGTGATAGAGCGGCCGCCGATGCTAGACCTATGCCCATTCCAGTAATCGAATTGCTGAGATCAAATGGCGGGAGCCCGCTCATCGAATAACATCCTATATCAGAGGCGTAATAAGACCTACCGTAATCCTCCTCGAGTATCTTAATTGCGGTAAAAATGGGCCTTTCAGGGCATCCTGTGCAAAATACAGGGTTTCTCTTGGCAATCGGCTGTTTTAAATAACTCGCAGCCCTTTCCTTATGTTTTTCGGTGTATTCGCTTCTTTCTTTTATCCGTTCTTTCTCATAATCTGAAAAAGTGTTTTTTAAGAGAAAGCTACCTACTCCCTTAGCTATATGGTCAGGAGTATACTCCCCTGCTTTTGGCAGGATATCCTTTCCGAATATATCAAGCCCCAATTTTGCCCTCTGCGCAATTGAGCGTATCTGCTCTTCAATAAGATTAGGCATCCCCTCTTCCACTATTAATACAGCCTTCTTATCCCTAAGGAATAAAATTATTTCCTCAGGTACTAAGGGGTATGTAACATTGAGGTTTAGTATGGGGAGCCGCGCCTCGCCATAGAGGTTTGCCTCACCTAAGTTGTAGAGACATCTCAAAAGAGAATTATAAATCATTCCATGAGTTATAATTCCAATCGACTTCTCATCTCCATCAAAAAATTCATTCAGCTTATTATCTAGAATATATTTCTGTGCTGCGGGAAGGCGCTCATTATACTTTTTCTTCTCATGATCAAAAGTAAAAGGCGGAAGGGGTATAGTCTCTAAGTTGGTCGTCAAGTCATCAAGCTTGTTCAACATGCTGATCTTGGCTTCCTGATTATCCTCGCATTGCATCTTGTTCATTATATGCGCGACTCTGGTGGATAATAAAAACATTACTGGCATATTTGAGTATTCAGAGAGTTCAAACCCTGCCCCAACCATCTTTGCCACATGATCTAAATCGCCCCTTGGATCTATCACTGCCATCGTTGACTTAAGCGCGAATGGAAGAGCTCTTTCTGCGACACATGTACTGTCACAACCGTAATCCTCTCCCACAATTATCATTGCCCCCCCTGTAACTCCTGAGGAGGAAATATGAGAGAGTGCGTCAGAGGCTACATTGGTACCGACGATCTTCCAATTCACAGAACCCCTGATCGGGTAGCTTATCGAAGCGGAGAGCAGAGATGCCGCGGAGGCCTCATTGCCCGAGCAATCAAAATATATACCTTTTGGCTTTAAAACCGTGTCGTAGGAATCAGATATCGCATCTATCAGACTCGCTGTGGGGGAGCCGGGATAACCGCCTAAATAGGACACTCCAGACTGAAGAAACGCTTTAAGTATTACAAGGGGTGTATCCCCAAAAAGTGTCTCGCCTTTACCGTAATCTAACTGGTCAAGTAAGTCTTTAGAGTAACCCATGTACCCTCCTTCTTGGATACCAAGACGTGTTAAAACTAGCTTATAACTTACCAGATAAGGGGTCTATATACCAGAAAAATTACATTTGAGGGGAATTTATTAGATGTTGGTTACTTAGGGAACTTGGAAACATGAAGATTATCCCTAATGACATAAAAATATTCCCTTAAGGCCTCTTCTTGCCTCTCGGTCACAAGATGAACGGGCCTTCTTAACCTAACCTCTTCCAAAGCCTGATCGGGTCCTATTCCCAGATGATGGATTAAGCAAGTCGCTAACATTAGATTAGTCCTTCCCATCCCGGCATAGCAATGAACTACAATTCGTCTCTTTTGCGCAACATGTGATGCGACGAAGTCTATGAATTCTTCAAAATCCTCTAGACTGGGGGGCCCAAAATCACTTATTGGAATGTTTTTAACTATAAATCCTCGATGATCTAAAAAGTGCTCTTTCTCTTGCAAATTCACAATAACTTCAATACCTCTTGCCTTTAAAAAGTCTAAATCCTCATCAAGTTGATAAAAGAGACCCGGCCTCTCCATGCCGGCAATACTTTCTTTTATAACCCATGAAAATCTCTCAGGCATTTTTCAAGACCTCACTCTTTAACTCCGCCACATATTTATCGGCTAGTCTTGTAGGCTCAGGAATCCTGTAACCCCTGACACACGTCAAAGCTATTTTCTTAGAAGTGGACAAATCTATCTTATGTCCGATCGATACAAACACAGGTTTAGTTTTCTTTTTGGTTTTTAACACTACTCCAATTTGCTCTCCGTTTGTTGAAAACAGCGACTCGTATGAGCCCGGAATGTCCCGGGGTTCTTTATGAGTACCGTAAAGCCTCTTTTTTGCTATTCCCATTGTCGGAATATTTAATAAAACCCCCACATAGCAGGCAATTCCAAACCCCCGAGGATGGGCTATCCCATGCCCGTCCAGAATAAGCACGTCGGGCTTTTCTTTAAGCTTTTTATACGTTTTAATTATCGCCGGGGCCTCTCTAAAAGCCAATAGTCCCGGAATGTAAGGAAATTCTTCATCCACCACTTCCCAAGCACGCTCAATTTCATTTAGTTCCGGATAGCTAAAAACAATAATTCCGCATACGAGCTTCTTTTCCTCCTTCAATATAGCCAAATCAGCCCCCGCAACTGTTTTTACTTGACTAAACTCGTCTCTAGAAACTATTTTATCCTTAAGCTCCTTCTGAATCGAAACCGCTTCACCGTATAGTGGAGGATTGGATTCGTATAATTTTTTTAATCTATCTTTATCAATGAGAGACATATATTTCTCTTATAGCAACTCCGGGTTTCTTCATTTATCCCCCCAAATGAATGAATAATTAGTTACTACATATGTTTAAAATAAAGTATACACGAAACATATATCGGTTAGAACAATAGCTTGGATATTTGTCCCGGCCCATAAAATTCGGTAGAATCAAACGGCAAGAATAAGCATTCTAAAAGGGCAGGCTATGAAACTAAGAATGGCATTTGTAATGGACCCGATAGGGACAGTTGATATTGAGAAAGATACTACTTTTGTGCTAATGCTTGAAGCCCAGTCAAGAGGGCATGAAGTTTGGTATTTAGAGCTTAAGGATTTGTTCGTAAAAGAGGGCGCGGCTTTTGGCAACGCCACCCGTATTAGCCTCGAAAGGAGTGAAGAGTTTTACAACCTAGGCGAAACACAGACCCTTCCGCTCAATAGCTTCGATACAATATGGATGAGAAAAGACCCCCCGGTTAACCAGGACTTCCTATACGCAACATACATTCTCAGTTTGGTTGACGAGGACAAAACAAAAGTCCTAAACAATCCAACCGGAATAAGGGAATCAAATGAAAAACTTTACTCCTTATTTTTCCCCGAAGTTATTCCTCAAAGCATAGTGACCAAAAACATATCGCAACTTGAGGAGTTCCTCACAGAAGCAGGCGGAGAGATTGTAGTCAAACCGCTTGACGGCCATGGAGGCGAAGGGATATTTTATGTGCGTCAGGGTGACCGAAATGCCAATGTGATATTGGAATCAATTACAAAATTTGGAACAGAATATGTAATAGGTCAAAAGTTTATTGAAAAAGTATCAGAGGGTGATAAGAGAATAATAATTCTAAACGGAGAGCCTTTAGGGGCGGTGCTCAGAGTACCTAAAGGTGGTGGAGAATTCAGATCCAATTTTCATTCAGGTGGCAGCCCCGCCAAATCTGATCTCACAGAAAGAGATATAGAAATATGTAAAGCAATTGGTCCACGCTTGAGAGAAGACGGCTTATACTTTGTCGGCATTGATGTTATCGGAGGCTACGTTACCGAAATCAATACTACAAGCCCAACCGGGATCCAGGAAATAAACACCTTAAACGGGGTCATGCTTGAAACTCAGGTTATCGAATTTGCTGAGGAGTTATGCCGAGGTTAACATTTGGGACTAGGAATAGGGAGCATAAATGAAAATATCTAAAGATGATGTAATTAAGGTTTCTGAGCTTGCGAGGCTTGAATTTAAGGAGCACGAGCTTGAAAAATTTACAGAGCAGTTAGGCAATATTTTGGAATACATTGAACAGTTAAACGAACTCGATACAGATAATGTAGTGCCAACATCACATGTGCTGGACATTGCGACCCCACTTAGAGAAGACAAGGTCGTAGAATGGTTAAGCATAGAAGAGGTTCTTAAAAACGCGCCGGAAAGTGAGGATGATTTCATCGTTGTACCGCAAGTGATTGAAGACTAAGGAGACACACCCATATGGAGCTGCCGTTTCTAACTATCAAAGAAGCATCTGAATTAATAAAACAAAAAGAGCTATCACCTGTTGAGCTGACTCAGTCAATTCTGGACAGAATCCAGGACAAAGACGAGAAGCTTAATACGTATATTACCGTGCTTTCAGAAAAGGCGCTTGAGTCTGCCAAGAAGGCTGAGGAAGAAATCTCTAGAGGCGGCTATTTAGGGCCGCTCCACGGCATTCCTCTTGGACTAAAGGACATCTTTATTACTAAAGACATAACTACCACATGCGGCTCAAAGATGCTTGAGAATTTTATCCCCCCCTATGATGCCACCGTGACTCAAAAACTTTTGGACTGTGGCGCCGTTATTCTTGGAAAAAACAACATGGATGAGTTCGCAATGGGCTCATCGACAGAAACTTCTTACTTTGGTCCCACTTCGAACCCATGGGATTTAGAAAGGGTGCCGGGCGGATCAAGCGGGGGCTCCGCCTCCGCAACAGCAGCGTCTCTTTGCCTTGGATCGGTCGGCACAGACACCGGGGGTTCCATTAGACAGCCTGCGGCTCTTTGCGGAGTGGTGGGAATGAAGCCGACTTACGGGAGAGTAAGCAGATTCGGAATGATAGCATTTGCCTCATCCCTTGATCAGGCAGGGCCAATAACAAAAACGGTTGAAGATACGGCTCTAATTTTAAATGCGATCTCAGGGCCTGATCCAAAAGACTCTACATGTGTGAATATTCCTGTACCGGATTACACCCTCAGCCTTAAGGGCGACATTAAAGGATTAAAAATAGGGATTCCTAAAGAATACTTTGTAGACGGTATGGATAAAGAAGTAGAAGACGCCGCAAAGAAAGCTATTTCAACGGTCCAGGAGTTAGGTGCGGAGATTATCGAAATATCTCTTCCACATACCGAGTACGCAGTCCTGACCTACTACATAATTGCCCCTTCTGAGGCCAGCTCTAACCTTGCTAGATACGACGGAGTTAAGTACGGATTCCGCGCTGCCGATGTGGAGTCTTTAAGAGATATGTATTTTAAAACCAGGGCCCAGGGATTTGGAGATGAAGTAAAAAGAAGAATCATGCTAGGCACATACGCACTATCTTCGGGATATTACGACGCTTACTACCTAAAGGCTCAACGCGTAAGAACTCTCATTAAAAATGACTTTGAAGAGGCTTTTAAGAAAGCAGATGTGATTATGGCGCCCACTACTCCAGAGGTTGCGTTTAAAATCGGAGAGAAAACACAGGACCCGATAAAAATGTATTTATCCGATGTACTCACGATACCTTGCAACATAGCGGGGCTCCCGGGGATTTCAGTTCCATGCGGATTTTCTACGGACGGACTGCCTATCGGCATACAGGTGCTTGGGAAACCTTTTGACGAAGAGACGGTTCTTCACGTTGCTTATGCCTACGAGCAGAATACAAATTGGAGAGAAAAGAGACCAGCTGTTTAATTAGAGAGAGAGATAAACTTTCTAGAAATGAATTTCATCAGTAAACTCTAGAGTGGAGACAAAAACATGACCGAGAAGAAAAAAGTATGCATGCTTTGCGGAAAACCTTCTGGAGAGTCCATTTGCGAGTCTTGCAAGTCTAAGGTGCAGGGTGAAGCTGCTCATAATAAACAGAAGATGGAAAAACAAGTCAAGGTAGGCTCAGAGGTAGAAAAGGATAAAATCGTAAAAAAGCACCTGGATAAATAGGAAATTTATTCTCTGGCGAGAATTCCCTACCCCCAAATTTGAAGGGCCTTTTTATAAATCTTACTTTTAGAAACACCGCTATCAGCCGTAACCTGCTTTACAGCATCTTTTAAGCTTAATCCCTCTTTCTTTAAATATAACAACAAACTATCAATAGTCTCAGAATCAAACTCTTTCTTTTCCCGCAAAGCCCCCTCAATTATTAATGTAAACTCGCCTTTTAAGCTTTCCCTACTTTGAAGAATTTCCTTAATCTCTAGGAGCGTGCCTCTCAAAGTCTCCTCATACATCTTTGTGATCTCACGGCTCAAAGATGCATTCCGCTCTCCGAGTATTTCTGACATTGCTTCTAAGGTTTTAATAACCCTCCTGGGAGATTCATAAAAAATAAGCGTCTCGGGATAATCTTTTAGCCTCTTCAGATATTCAAGCAATCGTTTTTTTTGCCTTGGGGGAAAGCCGAAAAATGCAAAACCGGATGTTGGAAGCCCTGAAATACTCAGCGCCGCTATAGCGGCAGAAGGCCCCGGCACTGACAAGACCCGGACCCCGCTCTCAGAAGCAAGCTTTACAATCCGAAATCCGGGATCCGATACCCCGGGTGTGCCTGCGTCCGTAACGAGAGCAATGCTCTTCCCCTCTTGAAGCGTAGAAAGCAGCTCTTTTGCTTTTTCTATCTCATTGTGCTCGTGATAGCTGGTAAGCGGCTTTTGGATCTGGTAGCGGGAAAGCAGCTTCTTTGTAGTCCTGGTATCCTCACACGCTATGAGATCGACTTGCTTTAATATATCGAGCGCCCTTAACGTAATATCTTCAAGGTTCCCTATAGGAGTAGAAACAATATAAAGATTAGAACTCATTTACTAGAGTTTACATTTATTTTCGTTACTTTGTATTACATTTCTTCTTCTGCTCGTAATTCAAGCATTTATCTTTATCTTCCCCGCCGTTTATGCTATCAATACCGGGGCCGCCATCAAGGAAGTCTTCTCCTTTATTACCTTCTATATAGTCGTTGCCATCGCCGCCATATACAATATCATCTCCGCGGTTTCCTGTAATACGATCATCCCCACCTTCTCCGTAAATAACATCCGGTCCCCGGTTGCCCTCAATAACGTCATTACCATCACCGCCGCAGATTGTGTCTTTCCCTTCTTTACCGCTTATCTGGTCGTTACCGCCCAAGCCCACAATCACGTCATCGCTCATGGATCCGGTCAAAATATCGTCCCCGTCGGTGCCTACAATATTAGCAACTTTACCATTGCAAGTGGGGGGAGCTTTCTTATCCGCAGGTTGCGCTAAAACGATATTAGCACTTACAGCTGCAAAAGCTAACACAGCTATGTATATAAATGTTCTGCCTCTCATGTCCATCCTCCTTTATAAGCATAGTTTCAATTCCAATTAAACTACTTCGACGAAAAAAAGTCAAGCAAAAAACCCAAAATATGAGGTTTTTCGTGAAATTTGAAGATTTTTACCTATACCCGCATCTAACTAATAAGAAGACTCAGAAACCGGAGGATACACCTATGATGAAGCGTGTAATAGTTCTATCACTAATTGCAATAAGCCCTTATTTAGCTCTGGCAGACTCACCTTTCCCCGTTTGCAAAGATAATACTGACGGGATTGTGAAGGATTATTACGAAAATGGAAAGCTCAAGACAGAGTGGATGTGTAAAGACGGCCATCTAAACGGTATAACCAATTTGTATTATGATAATGGACAGCTTCAAAAAGAATCAAACTATGTAAATGATGAAAGACAGGGTGTTACAACAGGCTGGTACGAGGGTGGAGAATTAAAAAGCGTATGCAATTTCAAAGAAGGCGAGCTAAATGGGGAGCATAAAATATTAAATAAAGATGGTTCGATAAAAGAGCTTACTTATTATAAAAACGGAATAGAATTAGACCAGAACTAGATTTAGATAGACAAGAACGGGTGTGTCTCGTCTGCAAGGGCCTTTATGGTTCAGGGCAAATTATTCTGTGCAATATCCGACTTAGCTCCTGGGCATTGTATGGCTTGGCAACAATCCCCTTAAATCCATACTTCTCAAAATCCGCCATCACCGGGTCATTTGAATACCCGCTTGATACTATCGCCCGAACGTTTGGATCTATCCGGATCAAGTTCTCCATGGTCTCCTTACCGCCCATTCCCCCAGGTACGGTCAGGTCAAGTATCACCGCATCAAAAGAATGCTCTCCCTCTAAGGCTTCCTTATATAATTCCACCGCCTCTGCACCGTCTCCGGCAAGCTGAAAATCATATCCTATATCCTCTAATATCATTTCAGCAACATCTCTAATTATCTCATCGTCATCCATCACCAGTACTCTCCCCTCTCCACCTTCAAGAACACCCCTTTCCCCTTCTTTATCCCTTCTATTAACCTGCTCACTAGCAGGAATGTATATAGTGAAGGTTGTTCCCGCTCCCATCTCGGAGTCTACGGTAAGTAATCCCCCGTGTTTGCTGATTATTGAATAAGATGTCGCAAGACCAAGACCGCTTCCCTTCTGCTTCGTTGTAAAGTAAGGATCAAATATCCTCTGCAAGTATTCCTTAGGTATTCCCGTACCCTCATCTTCTACACTTATCTGTACGTAATTCCCTCCTCTTAGAACATCATGCTCCTTTTCTACAGTTATATTTGCGGCGCTCAATTTCACTATTCCACCCTCAGGCATCGCCTGCTGGGCATTTATAATCAGATTGTTTATAACCTGGCTCAATTGCCCTTTATCAACTTCTGCGGACCAAAGGTCCGGGGATATGGAATATTCACATCTGACATTGGAGCCCCGTGTGGAAAAACCAGCCGCTTCTTTTATCAGCTCTGCAATAGACGCTAATTCCTTGACCGGCTCTCCACCCTTAGAGAAGGTAAGCAATTGATTGGTCAAACTCGCAGCTCTGATAGACGCATTCTCCGCCTCTTGCAGCATTTCACATATAGGACTATCTTCTTCCATACGCAATCTGGCAAGGGAGATGTTGCCCATAATACCCGTTAACAGGTTGTTGAAATCATGAGCGATTCCACCGGCCAGGATACCTATCGATTCAAGCTTCTGAGCTTTTACGAGTTCTTCTTCTATGCGTTTTTGTTCGGTGATGTCTCTTACAAAAGCACAAATATATTCCTTTCCCTTGTAATCCAGATAATTGACCGTGACCTCTACCGCAATGATCCTGGCATCCTTTCTTTGAACTTGTGTTTCGAATGTTAACGTACCGCGTTGCTTAAACTTTCCCCATGTCTCCGGCCAGGTTTCTTCTGAAAAACTCGGGTCGACTGCATGCACACTCATGGATCGCAATTCCTCAGATGAATACCCTAGAAGGTTGCAGGCAGCTTCGTTTACATATAGGAACCGCGCATCGGGATCAATCCAGAATGCCGCGACTCCGAAGCGATCAACAGAGAACTGTGTAAATAGCAGCGCCGCTGCCTGTTGGGCATTTTTTACCGCAATCGAGATCTGATGCGATACTATCTCAAGCAGCTGTAACTCCTGTTCATCTATGGCATTCTTTTGTTTGGAAGTTATGTGTATGCAGCCTACGGTCTTGCCTTCATAAGCAATAGGCATGGACAAATAACTCTTTATTCCCTCTTTTTTTCCAGCGGGACCTAGGTACTCATCCTCATCTGCATCTGCACAATAGCGGGGTTTCCCTTCCAGAATAGTTTTCCATGTAAGGCCCTTCGGATAGGGAACTATTGTAGCCCGTTCAATATAAGCGGCGCTCAAGCCTCTATACGCTTTCAAAACCGCCTCCTCCCCTTCAACCATATAGATTCCAGCAACGTTTACAGAATCTATATTCTCACTCATGGACCCGACGGCATTATCAAGAACTTCCTGTAAGTCAATTGAGCTATGTACAATCTGTGTCACGGTCCTTATGATTTCCTCGTGCCGGCTCTTTCTGGCCAGGTCTTTATACAGCTTTGCCTTAGATATGGCCGTAGCAATCTGATCACCTATAGAGGTAAGCAAACCTACTTCACTCTCATCAAATTCTCTCTCCTTATAGCTTAAGAACCAGATGACTCCTATTACTTCCTCCTCGGAAGTTATGGGTGTCCCCAGCGCACCGTGATGTCCCAGCTCTCTGCCTGCCGGTCCAACATTGACGTCTTTTTGAACATTTGCGATATTGTCTATCTTACCGGTGTTAATGACTCTCCAGGTAGCGCCCTTGGGGGAGGGTATTATTCGGGCCCTGCGGATATAATCTTCAGGCAGGTTCCTGTGGGCCTGGACAATGGCCTCTTTTCTATCCTTGTCTACAAGATAAATTAATGTCATATCTACGTTTTCCAGCTCTGTAGCCATATCCAGGGCAATGGTGTAAATCTCCTCCAGGCTCTGGGATTTGTGTACCGCCTGAGTTACGGTATTTAATATTTGTATCTTCTTGTTTTTCCTATTTACTTCCTCCTCCGCCTGCTTGCGATCAGTAATGTCCTCCACAACTCCCATACCTTCGATAACACTACCTTCGGAATCACGCAGCGGGGAAGAGTAAAGTGACAGCCATAAGTTTGCCGAGCTGGTGGTAGCCCGGTAGAAACCTTCGTGGTAAGAAGACTCGCCTTTAAGTGTTTCCTCCATTGCAGGTATGAAGTTCCTGTCCTTGAGCTTCTTCGTGTCTAATCCTACTATTTTATCTTCGGATGATTGTAGTATTTCAGCCAGGCGTCTGTTGCATCGGGTAATCCTGAGTTCTTTATCAAAGATATAAACTCCAAGAGGTGATTGATCAAAGAGGATACGATGGCGTTCCTCTGATTGCCTCAGTGCTTCAACCATCTGAGAGCCTTCGGTGATGTCGCGAATAAGACATAGGACAAGAGATTCATCCCCGTTTCCCCATGGAGAGAGGCTTATATCTAAAGGAACTTCACTCCCGTCTTTGCATCTCCCAACAATGCCTATATCTAGACCCATAAGCTTTGCTTTGGGTTTCTTATAGTAGTTTTCACGATGCTTAGAGTGTCCTTTATGAAAACGCTCAGGTATTAAAACCTCGACCGGTTCCCCGAGCAACTCCTCTTGAGAGTAGCCGAATATTTCCTCCGTCACCGGGTTTATCAGCACAATAGTTCCCTCTCGATTGGCAACGACTATAGCATCAGGAAGGAATTTGAAGAGATTAAGGAAGTCATTTTTATGTATATCCGGCGTTTTACCCATAGAATCCCTTCCTCAGCAAGAATTGACTGTGTTCTCATTGCAACTGTTTCTTAGATCAATTATATCATATTTGATTAAAAATCTCACCAAGGAGCCTATGTTAGAAGCATAATATGGTTCTAGCCAAAAAAGGGGGGTTAAATCAGTATTAGTATTTTCTTGCAATAATCTTTCCCAATAGCATACGGCATGTCAGGTTTTACAGTCTATTTCCCGAAAGGTTTATAGTTCTTCGGGTAGTTGTATTTGCTCTGATTATTGCTGGTGTCGGGGTCCACTAGCTGCGTCGGCATATTGCTAAAATTAAAGACATCCCGAGGCCACTCCAGGGTTACCAAAGCATATGAGAACTTCTTCCCGGATGAGTACGTGCCGTGGGGGCAGCCGAACCTTGTATTAAGGGAGGGTGCGAGCGATATGCTGGACACCGTACCCTTAGTGTTGCCAAGAGGCAGACTGCCACTAGAGGGAAAGTCTTCCAGGTGAATTGTACATTTGTGATTTTTAGAAGGATCGCTGAATATAAAGATAGTATGTACCTTCATCATTCGCACAATTTCCGGATCGACGGGGTCCGGACCGTTATTCTCCAGGCCGAAGCTAAAGTAATTCCCGAAAAACCCGGCACCTTTGATTGCGAGGTCGGCGTTTATCTGTTTTTTGGCGAGTGGGGCTGTCTGGGGTTCCGTAGGCTGAACCTTTAAACCCGACATATCCATTAGCTGGAAAGGCTGCGAGACGTTGTCGGTCTCTCCGGGATCTCCTTCATAGACCTTGTTCTCTATATCCACTTCGGCGACGAACGCAGAGATATCCTGGAGTTTAACCGTCCCCGGAGACCAGGGCACGTCAACAATAACTTCCTGGCCCGGAACCATTTTCTTCCCGACCGCGGTACCCATCCATTGCTGTCCGCTCGGCCCTGCGGATCTGATCCCCACCTTGTATTCATCCCCCCACACATAGCCTGTGCCTTTATTCCGCACCTTGACCCGGATTGTCTTCCCGTCAAAGATGTGGAGGCCGTTCTGGGTCTCTACTTTGGGGACGAGGTTCGGGAGAGAGGTCGGCGTCAATAGCTTAGGCTGCTCAAGTTCTTTGAGCGGGGGATTCTCCATTGGCTGCGGGTTGCGGCTGCTGCTTGCGCAATTAATATTGAGTTCGTGCACCCGCTGATTGGTTCCCGCGTCTGCCTGGTTGCGTGGTACCCTCATGCACCACTCAAAGTGATGGCTGTAATTGTCGCTCCACGCTGGGCCGCCAAAGCCGCAGCCCTTCGAGATATTCTCCTCGTTACGTGCAATAGCATCCCTTGCGTACTGTTCGCATCTGATCCCGGGGCCCGACATAGCGCCTCCGCCTTGAGGCTGAGAGGGCTGCGCAGCTGCACATCTGTTGGTGAGGTCGTCCACCCTCTGCTTCGTTCCGGCATCGGCTTGTTCTTTCGGTACCCTAAGGCACCAGCTGTTGTGATGGTTGTAGTCGGAGCTCCACGCGGGGCCGGTAAACCCACAGGCCTTCTCCATGTTCTGCCGGTTCTGCGATATAGCGGTCTTTGCGTATTGGGCGCACTGTATCTCATCTCCTCCCAGTGCAGATTGACTTCCCCAAACTCCCGATAGAAATAGAACCAAAATCAAAAGAACCGTATTCCTGATATGAGAAGATTCCATTTTCTCTCTCCTGTTTACATCCGAGGTGTGCGCCTTATTTAACTGATACTCCTGTTATCTATCCGTCTATTGTATTCTCCTGCATTTATTCTGGAGATCGTTGCTTCGCATTTCCGTTCCCGCGTCGGCCTGCTCGCGGGGGACCCTCACGCACCAGTCGTAGTGATGGCTATAGTTGGAGACCCATGCGGGGCCTGTAAACCCGCAGGCCCTCTCCATGTTCTGCTGGTTCTGCGATATGGCGGTCTTGGCGTATTGATCGCACCTGGCATCAGGGCCCACAGGAACCCCTTCGTTTCGGAGTCCGGTCGAGCGTGTGCCGCCGCACCTGTTCGCAAGCTCATCCGCACGCATTTTCATTCCCGAGTCGGCCCGCTCTTTCGGCACCTTCATGCACCACTCAAAATGATGGTTGTAGTTGGGGCTCCACGCGGGGCCTGTAAACCCGCAGGCACTCTCCATGTTCTTCATGTACTGGGATATTGCGGTGTTGGCGTACTGATCGCACCTTACTGTGGGGGAAGGCTCAAACCCCGATCCCTCGGGCATTTTGCCATTACTGGTGGCAACAATAATGTTTTGTGTGGCCTTCGCTGTGTTGCTGCCTCCGTCGGAGGCAACTTATGTCACCGTGGTTGTGCCCACGGGAAACAAAAGGTCTTTCGGTGCGTCGTTTGTGACAAGCACCTCGCCGAGACAACTGTCCGAAGCGCGGGCTTTGCCTATGTCAATCTTTACCGGAGCAGTATCCGGAGGAGATAGAACGAAGTAAACGTCCGAAGGTCCTGATATGGTCGGCGGTTTTGTATCGCCCACTATGACCTGTAAGGTGTCTGTGTCCGCAACACCCTGGCTGTCGCGCACGACAAGTGTCATATCGTGAACGCCCAGTGCGAGCTCGTACGGCTTGATGGTTACTTTCTGGCCCTTTCCCCATAGCTTCTGTGTGACTAGCATATAGTCCTCATACCACTCGTATGCGCCCGAGGGTATTGAATCGTATATGTCGTAGGAACCTGCGGCATCGAGGAAGATCGAGTCACGGTTTTTCTTGTCAGCGCACCGAGCAAACCTGGAGGATTCTTTTCCTACGGCTTCAGGGGCGAAATTCTTGAACCGGCCGGTGAGATTAATCTTGATATCCAGAGGCGTCTGCTCGCCGTTTATGGTTACTGTGGCTTGAAGATCTCCCTTTACCTTGAATGAGCGGGTCGGGTGGTGTATACCTACGTCGAGGGGCGATTTGTTGGCACCGAAAAATAGGAGGTCCTTCCCTTTGTACTTGGAGCCCAGAATAGTGAAGTAACTCTCTTTGGGGACCTTGTATCTGTCGCAGGGGTAGCCCCAAGTCGGGGTGCCCTGACATTCGGCGCTAGAAGGCTTTACAAGAACAAATGTTATATCCGTGAATGTTCCTCCACCGGCGTCGATTGGGTCTATGAACAGCTTCATTCCGTTTATAATCATCTTATTCGTCTTATACAGATACTCGAACTGCAACTCTCCCGTAACCTTTCTTTTGACGTTCCTACCCTTTACGGTAAAGTCGGCAACCGAGATTGAAGGAAGGAATTCGATTTGGGAACTCTGCTGATAGTAGTTGGGTACTACTGTAAGCCCTATCCCCGAGCCACCTATAAGTGTATATCTCTCCGCGCACTTGCATTGATAAGTGCAACGGATATTGACGCACTGTTTGCCCGGATTTTTTGACTCGCATTCTTTTTTAGCTGTTTTGACGGGCGCAAACTTATTCACATCCCGCCAGTCCTGATTTAAGATTCTATCTACTGTGACGCAGCCCTCATACCTGTCCTTCTTGACCGTTGCTCCCTTACTGCAGTCTCCTTTCTCGTCGGGTTTTACAAGGACAATGTAATTTGCGCGGTTATTCGGCGGCACACCTCCTCCCGCCTGGCTTTGGTAGCTGTTTCCGGGAAGAGTGACCCACTGCCCTGAGGTGGTCGGCGTATTACGCTGCCAGACATTAAGCTTTATGTTTTGTGGTGTGGGGGAGGGTTTTGTTTGATCCGTCATGGTAATCTCGAGCGAATGAATCTTTCCGGCGGAGTCCTTAACCGGACTATATTCCATCGTTAGCCAGCCGGGGGGCAATATACGCGAGTCATAAGCAACGTATATGTTTTCAACGTTGTTATTGACGTGCAGTCTAAAAAGAGCCGGGTCGTTTACGTTCCAGTCATCGAATCCCGTCATGACCAGAACGGAGCCTTTTAGCTTATCGTATCCAGTGTTGTAAACGTAAACCGGCTTGTCCCAGTATGCCTGGTAGAGCGAAGCCTTATCTTTCCATAAGTCGTACTGTAATTTGTAATTGCCGACCTGAGGGAACTTCGGGTTTTTCTCGAGAGTAACTTTCAGGGGGAGGTTGACAGGAGGACACTTCATGACATCCATGTCGCATGTGTAGAAATAATCTACCGGCCTTAGACCCTCCGGATTGAACTTACAGGAACCAAGAAAGCCGAGCAGGAATAGACATATAAACAATATCCACAAAGAGTTGGTATTTTTCATTCCATACCCCCCTGGGCAAGTAGTTTTGTTTACGGCGAATTATTGCGGCTCTTCTGTTGCTCTCCTTAAACCAAAGACTCCTGAGTCGACAACCATCAATTCATTTCACAATAACGGATATTGCTGTCTCCCCGCGGGAAGACACGTAGCCGGCTTTGCTGACCTCGATGTTGAAGACATAGTCGAGGTTTGCTTGATAAGCGCTCTTCGGCTGGGTACGCCATATGGCTTTAAACGTGCCGTTATTATCCGTAGAGCCCGTGATCTTGGGGGCGCCCGCCTCTTCGAAGAGTCCTCCTCCGGCTGTTATCGTGACGCTTGCACCAGGGAGAGGCGATTTGCCGTCTGGGGTGAGTGCGGATACGGTTATGAGGGCGGTCTTGCCCGCATCGACCTTAACAGGAGATGCGGCTGACTTGATGATAATAGAGCCGGGTGGGGACTTTGAGGTAGTGCCTGTCTTGACGGCGTAAAACCCAAAAGTTCTTCCGTGCCAGTACGTAGTGCCCGCCATTTTGTTTTTATCCCAGCTAAAGATGTACGCGTCGAATTTTTGCCTGTTCCCCGGGAAATTCAGGGAGAAAACCATGTGCTGTCCCTGCTGGTCTATTGCATCAATCGTTCCGGTGTTAGAAACGCCCTTATCGTTTATGTATGAGATAACAAAAGAGCACCATGGAGATGTCGTGCAGCCGGATTTGGAGTCAGAGATGACAAGAGTACCACGCCATCCGTCATGGTTCATCCGATATGTGCCAATCCAGTCGGCCGGATTAATATTGGAATAAGCTAAAGAAGGTAAAAACAGGATTAGAATTGCTAATTTAACAAAGTGGAAAATCCTCATTCTTCTACCCCTCCCATATCCACTCTCTATTAAGGTTATTTCTTTAATAAACCTATTTGCATATATTGTGCCATATCTATATCTCTATAAGCTCTTGTATAAACAGACTATTTATTATTGTGCAAATATGAGGGGTATCAGATGTCAGATTGTCTGACATATTTGAAATTGTTGCAAAGAAGTGGCGGAGGGCGAGGGATTCGAACCCCCAAGTCCGTAAGGACGCCGGTTTTCAAGACCGGTGCAATCGCCGTTCTGCCAGCCCTCCGAATCATAAGTTAAATCTATTATACCTTTTGGAAAGGTAATGTGTAGTAGAGATTGGCTCTAGTATAGCTGAACTTATAATAGCCTCTGAAGGTCTTCATCAGATAGCTCAATAGGCTCGACTGTCTCATTTATATTAGCTCTGAAATTGCTGAGATCAACGCCGAGCAAATAACAGGTAAATAAAGACCTAATATGCTTATGCATGACTACTAATACTTTTTCGCCGGGATAGGCAAGAGCAATCTCTTTAATTGTGCGGACTATTCTCTGCTGGACCTCTTCCAAAGTCTCGGGGCCGTTAGGAATCGGAATGGAAACGTCTCCCTCATTCCACCATCGAGAAAAATCTCCCTCCGGATCAGCTAGAAGATCGTCATACTTCTGCCCGTTCCAATCTCCATGATCAAGTTCTCTTAAGTCTTGATGAATATCAAGTGGGATACCGATTTTATCTGTGTAAGATTTAGATGTGTCATGCGCTCTCTTAAGTGGACTAGTAACAACTCTGTCAAAATTAAGCGATTCAATTATAGGAAACGTCTCTTCGATTTCCGCCCAGCCTACATCGCATAGTGGTAAGTCTGTCGTACCAATAAGCCGGCCTTCCAAATTCCATGCCGTTTTACAATGACGTCCGAGATAAATTTTTGCAGTTTCTTGTGATTCGCTCATGTAATTTTCCAGTTTTATGACATTTTTATATGAATTGTTTTGATTAAATCAGGCATCAATATACCAAAGGGGTGATAATTTACAACAACTAGCTTAATTTGCAGAACTTGCTTTTTGTTCTACTTTATTATCATCCTGTTGTTCTTGGATCAGACTGCTTTTTTTAAGATCAGGCAAATATGTGCCGCCCAATTTAACATGCCCCTTGTCAACTCCATCACTTAGCCAGTTTATTATATAATCCCTGTCCATCCCCATAATGTTAACGCCATGATCAGATTCAACCAGGCAAAGCATTTTCATACCATTCCCATTCTTGTTAGCAAGCTCGTAAATGGCGGAATAATTCAAAAGAGCCGCCTCCACAGTTCCACAAGGGAGCGATGGGTTCCTAGCGCCTGAATGGTATTCACCCTTTCCGAACCAGTTGGGATCCGGATATCCGTGAAAATGAAGTATTGGAAGGCCATTCTTTATAAGATCAGGGGTATATAAAGCTGCGGCAAGGGCTTGAGCAAGAATTACATATGTATCAAAGGACGGTCTGATATCTTTTCGATTTAGGTCTACTCCCCTGGGAGTTTCTAAATGCAGCTTCCCTTTTACTACACCAATCCTTACTATGTCGCTATTAGGATCAAGGTTGGTTTTATCGCTGCCGGAACGAGATGTAGTTATCCAGACATCCGGCACCTGCTGATAAATCTCCTTCCCCCTTATAATAGTTCTTACATACCACCGGCCTTCTTTATCCTCTCTAACCATATCGTCATTAACACTTTCTACCCTGTTAAATTTATTCCATGTAGCCTTGGAAACCGTAACACGGCCTTCGTACTGCGGTGCTTCTGCTAAAGCTATAAAACCATACGACACACCGGTTCTGCCTTCCATAATCTTTTCAACAACATCTTTATGGGATTGCCGTTTAACTTTCTCACTAAATTTAGACCCCTGCGGGTAGAGGTTGGTCGACTTAATCAACCTCCCTAATTCTGCTAACTGTTTAGGGAAAACGGATTCCTCAGGATCATATTCTCCTTTCTTAAAACGATTTAAGACAGGTGGTTTAATTGGCGCGTAAATCTTGGGTATTAAAGAATTCAATACGAAATCGTCCATCCCTTCGTTTAAATATATGGAGTCTGAAAGATTCATATTAACAAGTGAAAACTTATCAGGAGCGATTCCCATTATGATTTCAGACATGGTTGCAATAAGGTTCTGCATTCCTATCGCTATCTTCCGGTCATATGTAGTGTTTTGGTCCGCGAATTCCGGCTCTAAAGGCATAAGTGTAAGAATTTGAGTATTAAAAGGATCCTGTACATATCTTGCCGTAAAATCATCGGCCCATCCGCTTACTCTAAGAATTTCCATTACCGACATATCGGGTTTACGGAAATAACCGTACATTCTTTCAGCTATGCCGCTTAAAAAAGTTCTGGTTAGGGAATACTCTCTTTTCACATCTACTACTGCGTGAATGTTTCTCTTTACCTTTCTTGTGCGCAGCACTTTAGATACTAAATCATCGGGCAATTCAGCTGCTTCATCCCAGGGAATTACCTGAACTCCATGTTCTTTTAATTTGTTTTCGAGTTTTTCTCTAAATTTTATTACAATATGGTTTCCATAATTGCGGGGCAAAGGTCTGAATGTTACCCTAACCCTCTTTGCCATCTCTAAGGGTTTTCTGGGATTAACCAAATCCTTTTGAACAGGCATTCCTGCTAAACTAATAATTGTTTCGAGTTCTAAATCTGCGAATTGCTGACTATCCATTTTCTCTCCCACTATTTACATCCCGTTCCAAAAATGCTTTCCTAATATCTCTAAATGAAAAATATAAATGCTCAGTTTAAATTTTTACCCGTTAAATCTTGACCCGGCTATTAGAAGACAGATTATATACTTACAATCTTGTCTCCATTAAACTCCCAGATATGATTTATACAGCCTATCAATTATAGACTATTGAAAGAGGTTACTCAATAAATCCAGGTTACTAATTATTAACTAGTAATGTCAGAAATCAAGAAACTATAAAAAATGGATTCACTTAGAAAATCCTATACTAATACCCCTCAACCGCTAAAACTTCTTCCATTTGTTCTCTTACTATGGCCATAAGCTCCTCTCTACCTTCTCTACCCTTGGGTAAATGATCTACAGAGATGGGAGGCAATATTTTGATTTTCATCGTACCTGGATTTGGGTGTCTGGATCCTTTAGAAAGTAGTTTGAGCCCTCCGGTAATAACCATTGTAACGACCGGCACCCTGGCCAAAACAGCAATTAAGAATCCGCCTTTTTGAAAAGGTAAAAGCTTCCCGTCTTTACTCCTGGTCCCTTCGGGCGCTACCACTACAGAAGGTCCTGAGCGTATTTTGCCTACTATTTTCTTAACTTCTTTTGTGTCCGAGCTTGAGCCGTCTCTTGCCACCAGATAGTGTCCGGATAATCTGGACACCCAGCCAATAAAAGGAATTTGACCCACTTCCCTTTTCATTATGGCCCGCCAGTCAATCGGGAGAATAGACATATAGGCAAGTATATCGAGAGCGCTCTGGTGATTGAACATTATTATGCAGGGTTCTTCCGGCAAGTTCTCAAGCCCTTGTACTTGAAGTCTTATACCACCTGCCCGCAGATTGGCCTTTGCCCAGGGTTTTACAGCATAGGGAACCACAAAAGGGCGATAGGTGAGGGATAGAATTATCCCGATGATACCGAAGAAAGTTGTAAAGACCACAAAAACGATTGCGCAATATATTGTTCTGATCATAATGGGTTAAAAAAAATCCTTATATTGGTCTTATTGGCTAGTAGATTTATCCGTAACGTAATATTTGTCAAGCAGATAACATCCTAAGCCCCGACGGGACTATCTCAATTCTATGAGTCCCTTCTTCTAGATAAAAAGGCTCACCATCCATATGGGCAGGTATTCTCGTTTCTAATGAAATTTCCATATTTGTAGCTCTTATAATCTCAACTTCATTCAAATCGGAATGAGATCCTTCCAACACCTTGGGTATTTTAATTAGCCTGTTAATTATGGACATGTCCTTAATTATATGGAAATCGAGCAACCCGTCGTCAATTTTAGCCTCAGGCGCTAGTTTAAACTTGCCCCCTTGATAGAGCCCGTTTGACGCGCCTGTGAGTAAAAGTGTCCCTCTATAATGCCAATCATCAATTTTCACTTGTACGGGGAACCCCTTAAAGGTCAACGCCTCCTGAATAGATCCCAAGAGATATCCAAGCTGTCCCCTCAATAGTTTTAATTTTTTAAACCTATGCGAAACAGCGCCGTCAAGACCAATGCCAAGACCGTTTATAAAATACTTATCTCCCAGTTTTCCTACATCGACCGCCCTTTCCTTCCCAGAGAATACAGTCTCAATAGCAAGCCTAGTGTCTAGGGGAATCGAGGCGGCTTTTGGAAAATCATTTCCGCTTCCCGACGGGACAACGCCAAAAACCGCCGAGGATCCGATAAGTCCGTTGACAACTTCATGGGAAGTTCCGTCCCCTCCCACCGATATAATATGAGTGAAACCCTGTGTCACAGCATCTTTTGCAAATTCGGTAGCCTGCCCTGCCGCTGAGGTAAATTTAAATTCACAATGAACATTTTTATTCTCAATTATATCTTCAATCATGTTAAACGCGTTATTGGTTCTTCCATGCCCGGCTGTTGGGTTAATGATGAATATATAATTTAGCTCTTTCAATATTCCCTCTTTGCTGTAGAATTCCCATACAGTTTACCACAGTATTATTTTTTATTTTCAACCGGTTTATAAAACTCAAAACTTGATAAACACCATATTTTATGTTAAATAAGTTCGTTTATCTGGATAGGTGGTTTGCAAAAAAACAGGAGGCATTTTTAATGGCAGAAGAAACACAACCGTCCGTACAACAGGCCAATGAAGCAATTAGCATGAAACAGCTTCTTGAGGCAGGAGTTCATTTTGGGCACCAGATAAGTCACTGGAACCCTAAAATGAAGGATTATATATTCGGCAACAGAAACGGCATTCACATAATAGACCTTCAACAAACCGTAGGTTTATTTAAAAAGGCCTACAACTTTGTTAGAGATGTAACCGCAGAAGGTGGTGAAGTACTGTTTGTGGGAACAAAAAAACAAGCTCAAGGTATTATTTCGGAAGAAACAGTGAAATCCGGTATGCCGTATATAAATTCTCGCTGGTTGGGCGGCACACTCACAAACTTTCCTACGATCCGTGCAAGGGTAGATTATCTACTTGAGCTAAAGAAGCTCGAAGAGGAAGGACAGATGGATCATCTTCCTAAAAAAGAAGTAAAGAACCTAAAAAGAGAGATGCAAAAACTAGAGCATTTATTAGGCGGAATCGTAAATATGAAGAGCCTTCCTCAGGCTTTATATATTGTCGATACTAGAAAAGAGCACATCGCTGTAAAGGAAGCCAGAACATTGGGAATCCCAATTGTAGCGGTCGTAGACACTAACTCTAATCCCGCTGATGCGGATGTTATAATCCCGAGCAACGACGACGCAATCAGAGCAATTAAGTTATTCACATCGAGAATATCTGATGCGTGCATCGAAGGAAAGCACATATACGAGCAAAAACTACAGGCTGGGGAAGTTGTCAAAAAAGAGCAGGAATCAAAGATAGTAGTAGAAAGAAAAGTTTTTGTATTCAAGGAATACGGAGAAGAAGGAGCGAAGGAGGGTTCAACCTCTGTAGCAGTATCTGAGGCCACTCCTGGTGAAGCAGCAGCAAAGCCTGCGGAACAACCCGCTGCCATACAAACAGAAAGTCAGCCGGCAGAAAGTTCTGATACTCCTGTACAACCAGTTGTCTCAGCAGAAGCAACGGAAAATACTGACGTGGAGACACAAAGTCCTGCACCAGAACCTGAAGTAGAAATTAAGAAGGAGGATTAGATTTAATATGGGCGAGATTACAGCACAGATGGTCAAAGAGCTTAGAGACTCAACAGGGGCTCCTTTCATAGACTGCAAAAAAGCTTTAGAAGAAGTTTCAGGAGACTTGGATAAGGCTCTTGATATACTTAAAATTAAAGGTGTTGCAAAAGCATCTAAAAAAGTGGGGAGAGACACTCCTGAGGGAACGGTAACTTCATATGTTCATGCTGGAGGAAAAATTGGCGTAATGGTCGAAGTTAACTGTGAGACCGATTTTGTAGCCAAAAACGAAGAGTTTCAGGCATTCGCAAGAGAAGTCGCAATGCAGATTGCCGCCGCAAACCCTAAATACATAAGCAAAGAAGAAATACCTGAAGCAGAACTTGAGAGAGAAAAAGAAGTAATGAAGGCTCAGGTTATAGAATCTGGCAAACCCGCAAACATTGCGGAGAAAATCGTCGAAGGAAAGGTAAAAAAATTCTTCGAAGAAGTATGTCTACTAGATCAAACCCATATCAGAGATTCCAAAGTAACAATTAATGACATCTTACAGGCATTAATTGCAAAGATTGGGGAGAATATCAAAGTTAGAAGGTTCACAAGGTTTCAATTAGGCGAACCCCTTGATTAACAAAGAGGCCCCTAAATAAAGAAAACTATGACTCCTCCAGAAACTCCAGCCGAGCCAAAATATCGCAAAGTCCTTCTGAAGTTAAGTGGGGAAGCGCTTCAGGGTCAACAAGGATACGGAATCTGCGCTGAGGTTCTTGACACCATTTCCGAAGAAATAGGTGAGGTCAACAAACTCGACATTGAATTAGCTATTGTTATTGGCGGCGGAAACATATTCAGAGGAGTAGCCGGTGCATCAAAAGGGATTGACAGGTCTACCGGAGACTACATGGGTATGCTTGCAACCGTAATGAATGCGCTAGCGCTTCAGGATTCACTAGAAAAGAAAGGCATCCACACCAGAGTACAAACCGCTCTCAATATAGAGCAGGTTGCTGAGCCTTATATAAGAAGGCGCGCGGTAAGACACCTTGAAAAAGGAAGGGTCGTAATATTTGCAGCAGGCACAGGAAACCCGTTTTTCACTACTGATACCGCGGCTACTCTAAGAGCTTTAGAGATAGGGGCAGACTTAATCCTTAAAGCGACCAGGGTTGACGGTGTATACGACAAAGACCCTTTAGAATATAAAGACGCGGTTAAATTCAAGAAATTAACCTATATGGAAGTGTTAAAAAAAGAATTAAAGATCATGGACGCAACTGCAATCTCATTATCTATGCAAGGGAATATCCCTATAATAGTGTTTAATTTATTTGAAAGTGGTAATATTAAGAATGTTATAATGGGAAGTGAAATAGGGACTATTGTAAGGAGCGATAAAAATGTGTGACGAAATGCTAGGAGACATTCTGAAAGATACTGAAGACAGGATGAATAAAACTTTAAGCGCATTTAACACTGAACTCAGTCAAATAAGGACCGGCAGAGCAACGTCTGCATTAGTAGACCACATCATTGTAGATTATTATGGAGTGGAAACTCCCATTAATCAGCTGGCCACTGTTTCTATACCAGAACCAAGGACTATCTTGATTCAACCCTGGGATATAACGGCGATTCCCGGAGTTGAAAAAGCCATTATGAAATCAGAGCTTGGTATCAATCCTTCAAACGACGGGAAAGTAATCAGACTCGGCATTCCGACTCTTACTGAGGAGAGAAGAAAAGAATTAGTAAAATACATAGCCAAGGTTGCTGAAGAGTTCAGGGTTTCAATCAGGCAAATCAGGCACGACGTTAACCATTTCGTTAAAACGTTGGAGAAAGAAGAGGGGCTGCCGGAAGACCGCGTTAAAAAGAATCTTGAAAATGTCCAGAAGATTACCGACAAATTCATTAAAAACATTAACGAAATGCTAGAGAAGAAAGAAAAAGAAATTCTTGAAGTCTAGTCCTAATAAATTTATACCTACTTCCTACCGAAATTTAATTTTAATTTCAATTTCTCAGTCACTTCTAATTTATTTATTAAGTACAATATTGATAGTGTATTATTGGTAATATTGTCTGATATAGAGGTGAAATAATTCCTGATGAGAAACCCATTACCAAGCTTCTTTTCATACCTTTTTATGACGGCTGGTCTAATCGCTCTATTTTCCGCTTTTGGAATGATTCTAATATTTTTAAGATATTATGTCATATCAATAAGCGATCTTGAAAAACAAACCGGCTTTATCTTTCTATATATTTTTATAACCAGTGTTATTTTAGCCCCGACTTTTTTCTATATTTCAGATAAACTTAGTAAAAAATGATCGCCCTTGCTATCGAGTAATACTCGTAACTCCTCCCATATAGGGAACCAGGGCTTCTGGAACTGTAACACTGCCGTCCGCCTCCTGATAATTCTCTAAAATTCCAACAACTGTTCTGCCAACGGCAAGCCCTGAACCGTTTAGTGTATGTACAAGTTTAACCTTACCTCCGTCTTTTGGACGATATCTTATGGAGGCTCTTCTTGCCTGAAAATCTTCAAAATTACTGCATGAGGAAATTTCTCTGTAGGTGTTTTCACTCGGCACCCAGACTTCAAGATCATAAGTCTTTGCAGAGGAAAAACTCGTATCCCCTGTACATAAAACTACAACTCTATAAGGCAGTCCTAAAAGCTCGAGCACCCGGGCGGCATTTTCCGTAAGTGATTCATGCTCTTCGTCTGAACTATCAGGGCTGGAAAATTTTACAAGCTCGACCTTATTAAACTGGTGCTGTCTAATAATCCCTTTTACATCCTTGCCGTAAGAACCCGCTTCACTTCTAAAACATGGCGTGTAGGCGACGTATTTTATAGGAAGATCGTCTTCTTTTAATATTTCATCTCTGTGAATATTCGTAACAGGAACTTCCGCTGTAGGAATCAGGTAGAAATTAGCACCTTCAATTTTAAATAGATCTTCCTCAAATTTAGGGAGGGTGCCGGTGCCGACAAAACTATCCGTATTAGCCATAAATGGGGGAAGAACCTCTGTGTAGCCGTGCTCGTTTGTATGAAGGTCGAGCATAAAGTTAATAAGCGCCCTCTCAAGCCTTGCCCCAAGTCCTTTGTATAGAGCGAACCTGGCCCCTGTAATCTTTGCCGCTCTATCAAGATCTAAAATGTCCAGATCTTTCCCGATTTCGACATGGTCCTTGGGCTCAAAATCAAAATCCCGGGGTTCTCCCCATTTCCTTATCTCAACATTATCTTCTTCGCTCTTCCCAACCGGGACAGAATCATTTGGAATATTGGGGATAGTTAACATGAAGTTCCTAAACTCTTCCTCTGCCTTAGCTCTTAAGTCCCCAAGGTCTTTAATTTGCGCTGATATAAACTTCATCTGTTCCTGAAGTTCCGAAGCTTCATCCTTTTTTTCCTCCCTCATCAACTCGCCCATTTTTTTAGATCCCAAATTCCGTTCACGCTCCAGCTCTTCAACCTTCTTAATTATCTCTTTTCTTCCCCTATCCAGAGCCATGAACTGATCAAAATCTATTGCGGCTCCCCGCGACTCCAATCTTTTTTTAACCTCAAGCATGTTCTCTTCCATCAGTTTTGAATCAAGCATATTAATTTATCCCTTTATCACACCTATTGGTCTTAGTTTCGCAACTTTTCTAGCAATACCCGCATTGTGTACTACACTACAGACTTCCCCGGCATCTTTATACGCCTCTGGCATTTCCTCGGCCACCGTCCTTTTCCCCTTTGCAATTACTATAACCCCTTTTTCGGCAAGCTCAGAAATCAGATTTCTACCGCTGCCGGCTTTCAGGGCTTTTCTCCTGGATAATACTCTCCCCGCCCCATGACAGCAAGTCCCGAAAGTATCCTCAAACGCCGTCTCCGTCCCCACAAGCACATAAGACCCCCTACCCATATCACCGGGAATAAATACGGGCTGCCCCACATCCCTATAGACCTCGGGTATTAGTTCGTGTCCTTTCGGGAAAGCCCTTGTCGCCCCTTTACGGTGCACACACAACTTCTTGATACTGCTATTAATCCTATGATCCTCGAATTTAGCAATATTATGGCTTACATCATACACCAATTTACTCCCCAACTCCCTGGGCCCAATATCAAAAACCTTGTAAAGAGCTTCCCTGGCAGAGTTCATAATAAGCTGCCTGTTGGTCCACGCATAATTAACAGCGACAGCAAAAGCGGAAAGATACTCTTGCCCCTCAACCGATTTAATATGGGCGCAGGCAAGCTGCTTATCCGGCAGATCTAACTTCTCCCTTCTCATATATGAAATCATCCTATCGATATAGTCTGTACAAATCTGATGGCCAAATCCTCTTGAACCACAGTGGATAAGAACACAGACATAACCGAGATGAAGCCCGAATGCCTCGGCAACCACAGGGTCATAAATCTCATCCACTACATCCACTTCAATAAAGTGGTTTCCCGACCCTAGAGTCCCTACCTGGTCATGTCCTCTTTTAAACGCCCTCTTGCTTACAGCATCAAAATCTCCACCCGGCAAAAATCCGTAATCCTCTATCTTACTTAAGTCATCCGGGACCCCCCAACCCCTTTCAACTGCCCACTTAGCCCCCTTTCTTATAATTTCCCTGTAATCCTCCTTCGTAAGTTTGACACTACCGCTAACTCCCGCCCCGCAAGGTACCCTGTCAAAAAGCTCTGAGACAAGCTCTTTTAATTTCGGCCTCACTACTTTCTCTGTTAATTCTGTGGACATTAATCTAACACCGCAGTTGATATCGTAGCCCACTCCCCCGGGAGATATCACACCATCTTGGGCGTCCATTGCCGCAATGCCTCCGATCGGAAATCCATAGCCCCAGTGGACATCAGGCATGGCAATCGAGTACTTCTGAATACCAGGAAGATGGGCGACATTTACAACCTGATCGAGCGCCTTATCGTCTTTTATCCTTTCAAGCATTCTCTCGTTTGCATAGACTCTCCCCGGAACACGCATGCCCCCGGTCTTGGGAATCTCCCACAGATTGTCATGAATTTTTTCTATTCTCATATCTCAAACCAAGCTGTTATGTAACCACCTATAATTACAGCAATTTTGTTGTTATATATCAAAGACTATATCAACCTTAAATTTATCATTCACTTTTTCTATATTCAAATTGTGGTATGTAGCGGCTTTTATGTCGAGTTGAAGCTCGTGTCTTGTAGAATCGAACACCTCACCGTAGAGGATTCCGGCCACTCGATTCCGAGCTACATTTCTAATCTCGATATCCTTGAACACCAGCTTGTCAGCCTGATGAAGGTAAAGTATCTCGCCTAGCATCTTGACCAAGAGCTCTTCCCTCGTCTCACCGTTAACTTCAAACGGAATTTCCTCACTCAACTTTACCGTTTCTCTATCTACAATCAAATCCATCAGTGCATCAGCGGCATTGCTCAGGAGTTCAGAGAAGCTCGCCCCAAAAACCCTTATACATACATCGGCCGTGTGATCGAGAAATTCGTATTTCATTGCCATTAATTCTAACATGAACTATTGCAAGAATTCGCTAGTCTCTTATAATAAATAATCGATCTTGGTTAAGATTAATGTTATTATCCTAAAAATTAAGGGGAGAGAAAAATGACTAATCTAGGAAAAGGCATTGAACTTACTTACATGGGACATTCCACATTTAAGATTAAGTCCCCCGAAGGAAAAATACTCATATTAGATCCATGGGTTGAGAGTAATCCCGCGTGCCCTGACAATTTAAAAAAGATAGACAGTCTTGATATTCTTGCGATAACCCATGCTCACTTTGATCATATCGGAGACAGCGTCCGTATTGGAAATGAGTTTCAACCCAAGGTGGTAGGAATTTATGAAACATGCGTATGGCTTAATGCTAAAGGGATTGAGAACATATTGCCCATGAATAAAGGTGGGACTCAGAAAGTAGACGGAATAAAATTCACGATGGTACACGCGGATCATAGCTGCGGTATTCAGGAAGAGGACGGAAGCATAACTTACGGCGGCGAGGCCGTTGGGTATGTGATTGAGTTTGAGAACGGATTTAAGATATATCACGCAGGCGACACGGCTATTTTTAGCGATATGAAGCTAATTGCTGAAATTTACAAGCCGGAGCTCGTTATGATACCGATCGGTGATTTGTTTACGATGTCGCCACTTGAAGCGGCACATGCATGCAGGTTTCTCGCTCCCAAATATGTAATCCCTATGCACTATGGCACTTTTCCTCTCCTCACCGGGACTCCCGAGCAACTGATAAACCTGACCCAAGACATAGAGGGACTTGAAATTATAGAATTAAAACCCGGAGAAACTTTGACATAGCCGTACTTTTATTATGTATACTTTTATTATGTATACTTTTTTGATATAGCAAATCACCGTTCTAGAGAGAGGGAAAGAACATGATTAGAAGCAGAAATTTTGTCTTATGTATAATTCTAGCAACTTTTTATTTGGTATCTTGTGATTCAAGCGGAGACAATTCCACAATTCCTCCGGCACCTCCGGACCCCGGCATAGAAAACCAATTTAGTCTGACAAGCGCGTTCAATGACCTTACTTTTGACAAACCGCTTGATATTCAAAACGCGGGCGACGGCACGAACCGGCTGTTTGTCGTCGAACAAAGAGGCGTAATACACGTCGTTGACGATATTCCCCTGACTAATCAGAGCGAAGCTCAGCTAAACGGCGTAGACGCCGCGTCAAACGTATTTCTGGATATAGAGAACCGGGTATCCGCCGATGGAGGTGAATTGGGAATGCTTGGGCTCGCATTTCATCCCGATTATGAAGTCAACGGTCTCTTTTATGTAAATTATATTACGGACGGTCCGCTAAGAAACGTAATTTCACAGTTCTCCGTAAGCGGAGAAGACCCTAATGTAGCAGATGCTGAAAGTGAGGTAATTTTACTCGAAATTGAGCAGCCTCATGTTTTTCATAATGGCGGACAGCTCGTATTCGGGCCCGACGACGGCTACCTGTATATATCATTGGGCGACGGAGGTCCCGCCTTCGGAGGGGAAGGCAGAAGCCAGGACCTTTCAAATTTATTTGGCACTATTCTTCGTATTGATGTAGACAACCCACAAGGCGAAAACAACTATGACATTCCTTCGGATAACCCGTTCTTCGGAAACATGTCCGGCTTCAGGGAAGAAATTTATGCATACGGTCTCCGCAACCCGTGGCGTATAAGCTTTGATCCTGTTACGGGGGATCTGTGGACCGGGGATGTGGGAGAAGGGGATTTAGAAGAAATCGATATTGTGGAGAAGGGAAAGAATTACGGCTGGCCTATAATGGAGGGAACGAATTGTTTTGATCCGCCTTCGGGCTGTGATATGTCCGGCCTTGAGCTTCCAATATGGGAATATGGACACGGTAGGGGCAGGTCTATTACCGGCGGGTTCGTTTACCGGGGCTCGGAATTCCCGGAGCTGGAAGGTAAATATATATATGGAGACTTTGTCTCCGGGCGAGTCTGGGCGTTAAGTTTTGAATCTATGACAGCCACAGACAACACTCAGCTTCTAAGATTTACTAACGCTGATAGTTTTGTTATAACATCTTTTGGGATAGATGAGCAAAAGGAGCTCTACGTGACTGGATTTGACGGGAAAATATACCGCTTAATCAGAAACGAGGATCTATAAAAGAATAATTTAACAAGTTACAAAAATTCAGTTTTATTGTGACTCTGAGATGCTTTAAGGGGAATTAGGGCCGCTTGATTTTAAGATGTTTTTTACCGGATGGCAATCATAATATACCCATATGTGATTTGCGTTAAAAAACCAAAACAGGCTGTCACTTATATATTTAACGACAATTATCAGTTATGATAATTATTAGCATTTGCACTTTGATGGGGGAGTTGTATTTTTGAACAATTATGTTTGAAGGAATATCTGAAAAACTAAACACGACTTTAAAAAAAGTAAGGGGTTACGGTAAGCTTAGCGATAAGAATATCGAGGAAGCTTTACGTGAGGTAAGGCTAAGTCTACTTGAAGCGGATGTAAACTTTAAAGTCGTAAGAGAATTCATAGGTTCTGTAAAAGAAAGGGCTTTAGGTCAAGAAGTACTTCAAAGCCTTTCACCAGGGCAGCAGTTTATAAAGATAGTTCATGAAGAACTAATAAGTGTTTTAGGTGACCAGAGCTCAGAGCTTGATCTAAAAGCAAGCCCCCCGGTAGGAATCATGCTGGTTGGTCTTCAGGGATCAGGTAAAACGACATCCGCGTCAAAAATTGCCAGATTCTTAAAAGAAAAACTAAATAGAAATCCATACTTAGTACCCGCCGACGTTTACAGACCTGCGGCTATAGAGCAGCTTAAAGTACTTGCCGAACAGGTCGGAGCCGGCATTTATGACACCCAGCCCGGGGCTAAACCCGTTGAGATTTGTAAAGACGCAATGGAAATCGCCCGGAGCGGTGGTTATGACACGGTAATAATCGATACGGCAGGAAGACTTCACATCGATGAAGAGCTCATGGATGAGCTTAAAAATATTAAAGCTGCTGTAAATCCTCACCAGGTACTCCTAGTAGCTGATGCAATGACCGGCCAAGACGCCGTTAACGTTTCCTCAAGTTTTAATGAGGCGATCGACATAGACGGTGTAGTGCTCACAAAAATGGACGGTGACGCCCGAGGTGGTGCGGCGCTATCAATAAAAGCTGTTACAGGTAAACCAATTAAGTTTTTCGGTACAGGGGAAAAACTTGATGCTATTGAAGTCTTTTATCCGGACCGAATCGCCTCCAGAATCCTTGGAATGGGTGACGTGCTTACCTTTATTGAAAAAGCACAATCTGCCTTTGAAGATAAAAAAGCTGAGGAGATGGCCAAGAAACTCCTCAAAAAAGAATTCTCGCTAGCTGATTTTAAGGATGCAATGCTTACTATGAACAAAATGGGTTCGCTTGAGAGTATGACTCAAATGATTCCCGGAATGAAACAAGTTTCCAATAACCCGAAAGCCTTAGAAACAGCAGAAAAAGAGATCAAAAAAACAATCGCGATTATTGATTCGATGACGCCTAAAGAAAGGCTCAACCATACTATATTAAACGGCAACAGACGCAAAAGAATTGCCAAGGGAAGCGGCACAAGGGTTGAAGACATTAATCGCATGATTAAAAATTATATGCAGATGAGAAATATGATGAAAAATATGGGGAAAATGGGGAAATTAGCAAAAAGAATGATGAAAGTTCGATAATATAGTTTATTATAATGGTATTAACCTAAGGAGGTATTAACAGTTTGGTAAAGATAAGACTTATGAGAGCCGGGTCCAAGAAGAGGCCGTTTTACAGAATCGTAGCGGCAGATTCTCGTTCACCACGTGATGGGAAGTTCCTTGAGATATTAGGATACTATGACCCAAGACAAAAACCGCATGTTCTAGAAGTTAAAACAGAAAGAGTACAGGACTGGGTCGACAAAGGTGCACAGACATCCGACAGGGTCGGCAAATTGATATCTACTTTGAACTAAGGGCTAAAATAGAATCGAACAAGAAAGTGCTTTGATAGTGAGACTATAGACGGGAGGTATTCAGTTATGGATAGACTAAAGGAGCTTGTAACTTTCATTGCGCAGTCCCTTGTAGACGACCCCGACAAAGTTGAAGTGCATGAGGTTGCGGGAGAGCAGACAGCCGTACTTGAATTAAAGGTTGCCCAAGAAGACTTAGGTAAAATAATTGGCAAGCAGGGGAAAACTGCGAAAGCAATTAGAACTATTTTAGGTGCTGCAGCTGCTAAAATGAGGAAAAGGGCTGTCCTGGAAATCTTAGAATAAAAGATGTCCCTTTAAAAGATATGGGACTAATTTTATTTGGCAAGATATCTAAAGCACACGGGCTGGCAGGGGAAGTAAGATTTCTTCCGTTTAGCGGTCAACTAGATAACATATCCACACTGGAAAGGATTATTATATACAAAACCCCCGGTGGACCTCCCCTAGAATTAAAAATTATCAAACGTATTTTCCATAAAGGCAGCGCCATATTAAAACTCGAGGGAGTCAACTCGATAGATGATGCTCAGAAACTTATAGGAAACGATGTTTACGTAGAGACATCCGACTTGCGGGTCTTAGAAGATGATGAATTCTACTGGTTTGATCTCATCGGGCTTGAAGCATTTACTGACGATGGTCAATATATAGGAGTAGTAGACAGTTTAATTGATCGCTCATTACAAAGCCTCTTGGTAGTTAAAGAAGGCGACAAAGAATATCTAATACCTCTTACGGAGCCGATAGTTAAGGATATAGACCTTGAGCAATCGAAAATTATAATTTCTCCTATAAACGGGCTTCTCGATTAACACTTAGCGAACAGGAAAGACTTCTTCTTTACAGTCATTAAAAAAATGAGATACGACATCCTAACCATATTCCCCGAATTCTTTGAATCGCCTTTCTCAATTGGAATCTTAAAGAGAGCGGAGGAAAAGGGCCTTATAGAGCTTAATACCCACGACATAAGGGATTATAGCGATAACAAGCATAAGACAGTAGATGACACGCCATATGGCGGCGGAGGGGGCATGCTAATGAATATCGCCCCTGTTTCAGCCGCAATAGATAAGGTAAAGAGCAAAAGCGCAAAATCTCTTGTCATTCTTACAACCCCCGATGGCGAGAAGTTCTCAGATAAAACAGCTAGAGAATTAGCGGATTATGAACAAATTATCATTATATGCGGAAGATACGAAGGGGTAGATGAGAGAATAAGAGAAATCTATGTAGACAAGGAGATATCCATTGGGGACTACGTACTTTCTGGTGGAGAGAATGCGGCTTCAGTAATAGTAGAAAGTGTTTCGAGATTTATCCCCGGCGTCCTGGGAAACGAATTATCTTCTCAGAACGATACTTTTAACGAAGGATTATTAGAATATCCGCAGTATACAAGGCCCGAAGAATTTAAAGGGAAAAAAGTTCCTGATGTTCTCCTCTCAGGGAATCACAAAGAGATTGACAAGTGGAGAAGGAAAGAAAGCATTAAAAGAACTTTTAAAAAAAGGCCCGACATGCTCGATAAGGCAATACTTAAAACTGATGAAATGGACCTGGTAAAAGAGCTCAAAGAAACAAGTTCTCCCTCTTTTAAAGCATATATTGCATTAATCCATTATCCCGTATACAATAATCGGTTTAAGATTATTACTACGGCTTTTACCAATTTAGATGTACACGATATAGCAAGGTCGGCGGTAACGTATGGAATTGAAAAATTCTACCTGGTACAGCCCAACCTTGAACAGCAAAAGTTAGTAAATCGTGTATTAAAACATTGGACAATGGGCGAGGGCGCGGCTTTTAATAAATCGAGATCGGAAGCCCTCCATCTTGTAGCACTAAGAAATACGCTCCAAGATGTAACGCAAGAGATAGAAGAAATTGAAGGACAGAAACCTCTAACAATTGTTACTGACGCAAGATCTACAGATAACATGATAGGGTTTGGAGATTTAAGAGAATTAATTTTTTCCGGAGAACAAAAACCTTACTTAATATTATTTGGTACAGGTTGGGGTTTGGCAAAAGAGATTATGGAAAGCGCGGATTACACATTAAAGCCGGTTAGTGGTTATACCAATTACAACCATCTTTCCGTACGAAGCGCGGCCGCAATCATCTTGGATAGATTGTTTTCATGTAAAATATAATATGGGAGATTTATGATGAATATTGTTGATGAAATAGAAAAAACTATGATTAGGAGTGACCTTCCTGATTTTCGTCCAGGCGATACAGTCGCTGTACACTATAAAATCAAAGAGGGTGAAAGGGAAAGAATTCAGGTTTTTGAAGGTGTTGTTATTGCCAAAAAAAACGGCGGAGCACGCGAAACATTCATCGTAAGAAAAGTCTCTTACGGGGTAGGCGTTGAGAGAATTTTCCCGCTCCATTCCCCACTCATTGACAAGATTGAGGTTAAGAGACAAGGAAAGGTAAGAAGAGCTAAACTCTATTACTTAAGAGGTCTTTCCAAGAAAGCTAGCAGGATCAAAGAGAGATCAAGGCAGGAGCATCTCATCTCTAAGAAAGAGGCCGGTAGCGCAAGCGCTATGCCCGAACCTGAAGTCATTGAACAAAACAACAACACTGAAGGGCAAGAAGAAACTACCACTAACGGTAATTAATTTCTGTTTTTCAGGATTGGATAGCAGTTATTAAAGTTATAAACAGGAATTTCAAAGTTGATATCAAAACCGGGACAGTCACTTATTATGGCCTCCCGGTTTCTTATTTTTGAGTTATGATTTCTACCAAGCAAGACTGCTTGTCTTGCTGCTGATCTCTGAATTCCACCAACGTACCATCTAGGAACTTGAGCACAAAACAGTTGTAGTCAAAACCATTGTCATTGTTGCAGCAGCAAATCCACATTTCCTTATTCTCTCAATCAGGAAGCCTTTTCACCCTATATGGGACACCCTTCAGAATTGATATTTTCTCAGGAATCAAGCTCAAGCATCAACTTAAAGGATAACAGAAACAACAATTGTTAAGTTTATGTTAAGAGGCTTGAACTTGCACTATCCCCCTTTTACCAAGCTCTGTTGAAGATGGAATGCTCGTAAGCACCCGGCGGACAGTATCCGCTTCCATATAATTTCTAAGATGCTTCACCTGATAAAAAGATTACTACAGATGATTACTATAAGACCACAAAGGCGGAAAACCTCAGGAACACAAGGTGCGGCACATATTGTAGTTATCCGTTATGATGTATATACTTTTTATATTAAGTAAAATTATGCAAACAGCCGCTGCGGGCGATGATAGTAAAATTAGAATAAATCGGTCAAGTTAAATAAATAGGAGGTATGAGAAATATGGCAGTAAAAAAACCAAGTAAACCTGCAACAAGAAAACCAGGGAAACCCAGTGAAGAAACCAAGCACAAGGTTGTACAGCATCTTGATGAGATCAAAAAAGATGTCATGGCGTTAAAAACAAAAATAGGTAAAACCAAACAAAGTGATCTTACAAAGTTATCCTCGGATGTTGCTAAAAAAGTAAGTCATTCGGCATCCGAAATCATGAAGAGCTCCACGGATGTCCTGCATAAGGCTACGAAAGTCCTGCAGTTTGCAGCGTTAGGCGCTGTCGAGGGCGGCAAAAAAGCTCTGAAAGAAGATAAAAAACCTAGGCGCAAAACAGCGGCAACCAAAGCAACAACGAAAACAACATCTAGAGCGACAACCAGAGCAAAAACTGGAACGAGCAGAAAAACGACTAAAAAAGCAACGACCTAGGGCTACCTAGGGTTTAGATTAATTTAGATAAGAAGTTAATCTTCTTCAACTGAACTTTTAACAATTACTGGCCGCGCCAAACAGGGTTTCTTTTTTCCAAGAAGGCGTCTATTCCTTCTTCGGCGTCGCGTGCCATCATATTTTCTACCATCACCCTGCTACAGTACTCATATGCGCTTTTTAAATCCTTATCCAGCTGTTCATAAAAAGCCTTCTTCCCGATTTTGAGAGTTAAAGGAGATTTGGAGGCGATCTTTTGAGCTAAATCATTTGCCGCGTCGTCCAATTCCTCAAAGGTCACAACACGATTTATTAAGCCGATTTCATATGCTCTCTCGGCCGAGATAAAATCACCGGTCAACAACATTTCCATCGCATGTTTTCTTGTTACATTGCGAGAAAGCCCAACCATCGGGGTAGAACAAAATAGTCCTATATTCACACCAGGAGTAGCAAATCTCGCGTTCTCATCCGCCACAGCGAGATCACATGTCGCCACGAGCTGGCAACCGGCAGCCGTTGCAATACCATGGACTTTTGCTATAACCGGCTTAGGACAATTAATGATTGACATCATAAGTTTAGAACACGTATCGAAAATCTTTTCGTAAAAATCTCGCTCAGGATTTCCGCGCATTTCTTTTAAATCATGCCCGGCACAAAACCCTTTCCCTGAACCGGAAAGGATAACAACTTTTACTGACGGGTCGTCCGATACTTTATTTATCTCTTCAATCAGGGCTTCCATACAGCTGATTGACAAAGCGTTGTAAGATGTTGGTCTGTTTATTATGAGATTTGAAATACCGTTCTCATCATTGCGAAGTACCAAAGTTTCAGAAGTTTTCTTTGTTGCGGGCATCAATTATCTCCATAATATCCCAAGATAATCTTTATTGTATTATATTTGTTGGAAATTTCTAGTTCTAAAAGGTAGGACAATAGTGTAATGCTGAATAGAAAGGATGCTAAATCAAATTAATTGTCTTTTACGCCGTCTGTCAAAATATTTACTTTATCGTCTCTTACGTCTGCAACCCCACCTTCAATGATTAACTTATTTTCAACCCCGCCTTTTCTATACCTTAGTTCACCGGTATGAAGGGTTGTTATAAAGGGGGTGTGACCGGGGAGCACTCCGAATTCCCCTGCTTCGCCCGGAGCTACAACTTCATCAACCTGCTCATCAATAACAAGGGCAGTTGGTGTAATTACTTGCAAATGAATACCGTCGGCCAATTTTCTTTCTCTCCTCTAAATTCTTAACTTGCCAAAGCTTAAATTGAGGGGCATTCAAGCCCCTCAGTCTATATTTTATGATGTAATAATTTCTTTTGCCTTCTCCTGCACTTCATCCAGATTACCTACCATATAAAACGCCTGCTCAGGGATATCATCCATGTTCCCCGCGATAACCTCTTTAAAGGCTTCTATTGTCTCTTTAATAGGCACATATTTACCAGGAGTTCCAGTGAACTGTTCCGCAACATGGAACGGCTGAGAAAGGAATCTTTGAACCTTTCTAGCTCTTGCTACCACCAGTCTGTCTTCCTCAGAAAGCTCGTCCATACCCAAAATAGCAATAATTTCTTGCAACTGCTTGTAACGCTGTAGAACTTCCTGCACCTGACGCGCAACCTCATAGTGCTCCTGTCCGACAATCTGAGGATCAAGAATACGTGAAGTTGAATCAAGCGGATCCACAGCAGGGTAGATGCCAAGCTCAGTTAACTGACGAGAAAGAACTGTCGTACCGTCAAGGTGAGCAAAGGTAGTTGCGGGAGCCGGGTCGGTAAGGTCATCCGCAGGAACGTAAATAGCCTGCACCGATGTAATAGAGCCTTTAACCGTGGATGTAATTCTCTCTTGCAGCTCTCCAAGGTCAGTTGCGAGAGTCGGCTGATAGCCTACAGCAGAAGGAATCCTTCCAAGAAGCGCCGATACCTCAGAGCCCGCCTGGGTAAACCTGAATATGTTATCAATAAATAAGAGTACGTCTTGGCCTTCTTCGTCACGGAAGTACTCGGCAAGAGTAAGCGCTGTTAGGGCGACCCTTGCTCTAGCGCCGGGAGGCTCGTTCATCTGTCCGAATACAAGCCCGGTATTTTCTATAACACCCGAATCCTTCATTTCGTGCCATAGATCGTTTCCTTCACGAGTCCTTTCTCCCACACCGCCAAATACGGAAACACCGCCGTATTCTTTTGCAACGTTATGAATAAGCTCCATTAGAAGAACTGTTTTCCCCACACCAGCACCGCCGAAAAGACCGATTTTCCCTCCCTTTAGAAAAGGAGCAATCAGGTCAATAACTTTAATTCCGGTTTCAAAAAGCTCTAGTTTCGTACTTTGTTCAACAAACTTAGGGGCTTCTCGGTGAATAGGCCAGCGCATTTTAGTAGCTACGGGACCAGCTTCATCAATTGGCTCCCCTACTACATTTACCATTCGTCCAAGGGCTTCTTTTCCTACAGGAACGGTAATACCTTCTCCTGTATTTAGCACATCCTCGCCTCGTTTAATACCCTCTGTAGAATCCATAGCAATGCAGCGGACCCTATTGCCCCCTAGCTGCTGCGCTACTTCAACGATTAGATTCCATTCCTCATCATTAATGAGTTGGTTTGTAAGTTTTAGTGCTGTATAGATTGGGGGGAGCTCGCTATTTTTAAACTCAACGTCAATAACAGGTCCCATAATCTGTACAACTTTACCCATATTTATATTAGTACTTGTGTCCATCTTACTCGGAGCCTCCTTTACTTAATGCCTCAGTTCCATTTACTATATCCATGAGTTCGGTTGTAATCATGGCTTGTCTTGTTTTATTGTATAAAAGCGTTAGGTTCTTTATAACATCATTCGCATTACTGGTGGCATTTTCCATAGCGGTCATACGCGCAGCATGCTCACTTGTCATTGATTCCTGAATTGCCCGTTGAACCCTGACCTGAACATATTGGGGAAGAAGGACGCTTAGAATCCCCTTCCTTTTAGGTTCATATAAATAATCTACAAGGGTCTCATCCTCTCCTTCAGAATCGGTTTCTATAGGAAGGACTTTTTCATAGGTAATTTCCTGGGTCAAAGCGGATTTAAAATAGTTATAAACCAATATAACCTCATCGCTGTCACCTTTGACGAATTCCTTGATTAATTCTTCAGATACTTTTTCTGATATCTGAGAGTAGTTTCTTTCCGTAATGCCCGTATAACTACTTGCGACGCTAATCCCTTCTCTTTCAAAATGATCCCTGCCCCTTCTACCCAAAAAGCTAAATGCAACTTCTTCATATGACTTTGTATCGGTCACAAGATACGTCTCAAGCTTCCTGATAAGGCTGCTGTTGAAACTACCGCAAAGCCCCCTGTCAGACGTAACAAACACAAGATGGAGCTTTTTTGGATCATCGGATTTCCTCAAAAGAGGATGCCATTTCTGATCGCACCTCTTAGCAACACTCTTAGTTGTGTCCTGATACGCATCCGAATAGGGACGATAGGCCACAAGAAGATCCTGAGCACGCTTGAGCTTTACTGCAGAGATCAGCTTCATAGCACTCATTATCCTGCTAGTACCCTTAACACTGCTAATTTTAGTTTTAATCTGTCTTAAACTTGCCATGACTTTTTTAGTTTAGAGATTGGACTATCTCTAATTGACTAATTTAGATCTCCTAATTGATTTTTAAGTTCTGAAAGAGCACCTCTTACACTCTCTTCCAATTCATCAGAAATCACTTTCTTTGTCCTAATATCATCTAAAAGATTCGAATAGCTCGAATCAAAGAATGAATAGAGTTCCTTTTCATATTTGCCTACCGACTCAACAGGATAATCATCTACAAATCCCTTCGTAACCGCAAAGATAATTAGAACCTGCTTCTCAACTGCGATCGGTTCGTATTGACCCTGTTTAAGCGCTTCAACAAGTCTGCTTCCTCGAGCTAGCTGATCCTGGGTTGCTTTATCCAAGTCAGACGCAAACTGAGAAAATGCTTCAACCTCTCTATATTGTGCCAATTCCAACCTTAAAGTTCCGGCGACACTTTTCATAGCCTTGATCTGAGCTGAACCACCTACCCTTGAAACTGAAAGCCCCACGTTAATAGCAGGTCTTACGCCTGAGTAGAAGAGATCACTCTCCAGATAGATCTGACCATCAGTAATAGAAATTACGTTAGTTGGGATATATGCAGAAACGTCCCCGGCCTGTGTTTCAATAATCGGTAGAGCCGTTAAGGATCCGCCGCCGTCTTCGTCTCTCATTTTTGCAGCACGCTCTAAAAGTCTCGAGTGAAGATAGAACACGTCCCCGGGATAAGCCTCACGTCCGGGAGGTCTTCTTAACAGCAAGGACAACTGACGATATGCCCACGCGTGCTTTGTTAAATCATCATAAATAACTAGTGCATGCTTTCCATTATCTCTGAAATATTCTCCAAGCGCACAGCCTGCATAAGGAGCAATAAACTGAAATGGAGCAGGATCACTAGCAGTAGCCGCAACAATAGTAGTGTATTCCATAGCGCCGTGTTCTTTTAATTTGTCCACGACTTGGGCAACTGTGGACTGTTTCTGTCCTACAGCTACATAGATGCAGTATACATCTTCATTTTTTTGGTTAATTATAGTGTCTATAGCGATTGCCGTCTTTCCAATCTGACGGTCACCCAATATTAATTCTCTCTGTCCCCTACCAATTGGGATCATCGCGTCAATTGATTTGATTCCTGTTTGTAAAGGTTCACTCACTGATTGTCTGTAAACAACCCCAGGAGCTTTAACCTCAATCTGGCGGGTTTCCGCGCTTTTGATCTCACCTTTACCGTCAATGGGCTGCCCAAGAGCGTTTACGACCCTACCCTTCATACCATCACCGACTGGAACCTCTGCGATTCTACCCGTACGCTTTACTATATCGCCTTCCTGAACCTGAGTATCCTCACCAAAGAGCGCGATACCAACATTGTCTTCTTCAAGGTTTAGAACAAGGCCCATAACGCCGCTCTTGAATTCTACTAACTCACCAGCCATTGCCTGGTCAAGTCCATATGCGCGGGCAATTCCGTCACCAATAGATATAACGGTTCCAACTTCGGATGTTTCAACCTTAGTTTCGTAACCTTTTATTCTATCTTTTAATATTTCTCCAATCTGTTCTATCTTCGTTTCCTGCATCTTTTTCGCTCCTTATAACTGTCTAACGTATAAGTGTCTAACGTCAAATTATTACTTGTTAATATTGCTAGGATTGAGAGAGAACACCCTTTATTCTCTCAAGTTGGGTCTTAATACTACCATCGAAAACCTTATCTTCAACCTTTGCAATTATCCCCCCAATTATCTCAGGGTCAACCTTAGATGTAACCTCGACCTCTTGGCCCATAACCTCTCTTAATTTAGCCTTTATCCTGCTCAAATCTTCTTCAGAAGGAGTAGCGGCCATTATTACCTCAGCGCGAATTCTACCCGAAGCTTTTCTTAGTTTTTGAACAAAAGGTTCCTCAGAATTCAGAAGTGATTTGAACTTATCCAGCTCAAGGACTAAACACAGGAAATTAGAAGTAAGGTTGTCATAGCCTCTATTTGAGGATAGATCCCTTGTTACTCCCTTTCTCTCGTCCAGTTCAAATGTTGAACTCCACAGCACATTCTTTAGCTCGGGAGTGCCTGATAGCACTGAAAAGAAATCTTCAATGTCAGAAGTTACTTTATCAAGTTTATTCTCATCTTTAGCACTCTGAACAAGAGCTTCAGAAAGATCTCTTAGTGTTGCGATTGATGCCATTTCTCTTCCCCTAAATTATTAGTAAAATCTTCAATGAATCTCTCTTTATCAGACTCGTTTAAATTCTCTTTAATCACTTTCTCGGCAATGGTGAGAGCAATCGTGACTACTTCGGACTGGACCTCACGCCTTGCTCTATCAATCTCAAACTGAATAGTGTCTTGAGCCTCTTTCTTAAGATGTTCAGATGCTATATTCGCATGTCTCAGAATCTCTTCTCTTTCCGTCTCGCCCTGTTTACGAATAGCGTCCTTTATACTGTCAATCTCTTGTTCAATCCCTCTCAATTTTTCAGCATACTCTTCGTATTTCTTTTTAGCATCTGAGATTGTCTGCTGAGCATGATCAATCTCGCTACTTATTGATCCTTTTCTTGCAACTAAGAAATTTCTTACAGAATCTTTTAGAAAATATACTAAGACCCCGAGCAAAATAACCAAGTTAACTGCATGCTCAAAAACATATCTCCAGTTAAAAACCTGTCCGCTTTCAGAAGCATTCGTAATCAAAAGGTTTATTATTTCAAAGTCAATCAAATTCTTGCCTCCTTACCCAAAACTCTTGAAGCTATGTCTTCAGCTAATCCATCTATATCGCCTTTTATTTTTTCTTTAATTTCTTGAGTATCAGCCTCAAGCTTAGTTTTTGCATCTTCTAGAATAACCTCTGTTTCCTCTCTGGCCTTGCCGATTATTTCGTCAGCCACAGTTTGCCCTTCTAGTATTATTTTGTTGCGCTCTTCAATGGCCAGCACTCTGGCCTCGTTCAGCTTCATGTCATATTCTTCTATAATTTTCTCTACTTGGACTTCAAGTTCTTGAGCTTCTTCAATTGCTCCTCTTGTGAGCTTATCCCTTCTATCCACAAGACTAAGAAAGGGTTTGAAAACCAGCTTATTAAGTATGAAGATGGCAATCAAAAATATTACAATCTGAATAAAAACAGTGTAGTTTACGCTCAACAAATCCTCTGAAGCAGCATATGCGTTAGTTGCAACACCAATAAGAAGTATTGAAAAGTAAAAGGTGAAATTTTTCAGTCTATCGAAGCACATTATTCTATCTCCTTAGAATCCCTAAGCGGAATCTTCCGCTGTATCGCCACCCCTGGCAAACATTATCTTCAAGAGAGGAGGGGCAATAAAGGTTGTTAACATAACCATTACTGTTACTGCAGAAAAGAGCTCAGAGGTAAATACTCCGTAAGTAAGTCCTACTTGGGCAAAAATAAGCCCGACCTCTCCTCGGGGTATCATCCCCACTCCAATAACACTCTTCTTTATTCCCTTCTGGAATACTCCAAGTCCGCTTATTAACTTACCCACTACAGCAACAATGAATAGTACCAGAGCGATTATAAGTATAGGTATGTTTTCCTTAACAAACGGATTAAACACCGCGACATCCACAGCGGCTCCGACCATTATGAAGAATATAGGTGTAAAAACATCCGCAACTGGCTTTATACGCTCCTCAATTGACTTAAATTGATGGGTGTTAGCTAGTACAAGACCTGCGGCAAATGCGCCAACTATTGGAGCTAAACCTACAAGACTTGCTAGATAAGAAAAAATAAATGCAAAGGAAATGGCGCTTAACAGAAGGACTCCCCTGACCCTCATTTTCTCAACAAGATTAAACAGCCTTTTAGATGTTAAATTCCCAATTACTATAGCTGCAATAAGAAAACCAAAAGCCTTTAAAAATATTATTCCCACACTCGCTGCCGAGACGCCGCCACCGACACCCACACCGCTTTCTGAAGATTCTATTAGTCCGCTTACGACACCTAATATGATCAAACCGAGAATATCGTCAATCACTGCTGCGCCAAGTATGATTTTTGCCTCTCCGCTCTGGAGACGATTCATATCCGAGAGCACTCTGGCAGTTATACCAACGCTTGTAGCAGTTAAGGTCGCACCCGCGGTTATGGCAATAAGGATAGTAAAATTCGGATCTACATTTCCAAGCATTCCATACTTTTCAAAAACAAGAATACTGGCAAAACCAAGAGCAAAGGGGACGACAACACCTATTATTGCAACAATTGTGGAGGTAAACCCAACTTTTATTAAATCTTTTAGATCGGTTTCCAAACCAATTTCAAATAAAAGTATTGCTACACCCACTTCAGCCAGAAGATGAAAGGTATCGTAACCCAGCATTCCGGGAACAGAGGGTACAATAGCAAGCACACTTCCTCCCAGAATAACGCCTGCTACAAGCTCTCCAAGTACGGAAGGCTGCTTGATACGTTCAGCTAACTCCCCAAAAACCTTGGAGAATATAAGTATCAGAGCAAGTGCGATAAAGAAATGTTCTATCGAGTAATGACTCGATTCTTCTAAGCTCATTTAAAGGTGTATTTCCTTAGGGTAGATATTTAAAAATCTTAATTATTTAACACGATTAAATGTGGGTGTCAAACTTATGTAGAATACAAATTTTAGATTGAGCAAAAGGCTCTTTTGCTCTTAAGTATGATAAGACTTTTTAGCATTCGAACCTTCAACAATTTTCATCCCCTAAAACCCTTAAGAACAAAAAATAATTTAACGATCAATCTGTTTTTTATTTTTATTTCAGTTTATCCCTTTCAATATCAAGCTCTGTATAAATATTGAGTGAATGAAGGGCCTGGTTAGCTTCCTCAAGACTTTTGCAGTTAGATACACATTTTGCCAGTTTGGAGAACTTTTCATAGAGTATTTTTGGTGAGAAATAATAAGTAACGGTTGAAGCCATGGAAAGGGATACGTCTCGTGTACCGCTTCTTATGGTTGTTTCTTCAAACTCCCCTTTTGCATACAATGCCGGCAAACGGCTTGCTTCAGTCGGGACAACGGCGATTACCTCATCGAGTCTTTTAAGAGCATCATGGGTTATACCCCAGCTCCCTATTACCCCGCCTTGCTGTAATATAAGCTTCATTGAGCTCTCAAGCTCTTTATGAGTAAGCTCACCGTCACTCCCAAAGCCGAAAAGGCCAATAATTGAAGGAATTTCGTTCTCTAACCTGGCAAACGCCGCGGTCATAATAGAATCCGCAAGAGGACTCATTAGCCCGGGTTCGTTGCCTTGCGCTATAACATCTCCCCCAACATCTATCCCTATTACTAAATCTGCTCCGAGTTTTTGGGCAGCATCTAAAATCCCATGCGCAATAGCTTCAGGACCGGAGTCTATTCCAACAAGCAGGGTTTCTTGACCGTATACTTCTGAGAATCCGGACTCTGCGAACCTGACTCCGGTACTCGTAACACTATCTTTATTCGCGTACCAGACCACATCGTTTAACTTGCGGACGTTTTTTGTTTCTTCAAACTTTCTGGGCCCAGGTACCGGGTCAAAAACAGATCGCTCCCAAGGTAGCCCACCGAAAACGCACTTAACTCCGAACATCCCTAGAAGATCAGCCGTTGGTATGGTCCCTACAATATCCCCTCCCCCGCCAATACCAATTAGAAGCGCCTTCTTAGAATTCTTTATTATTTCTTTAAAGGATTTTTGGGCGGACAACTAGCTTGCTCCCGGAACAAAGTTTTTACGTTTATTAATCCTACAGAATTGCCTCACAGTTTCAACAAGCTGTTTACCTAACTGGCTGCTCTAGCAATATGTAAAGCACGTTATCGCTAAATGCAGGGTCTTTTGTTAACCCTAGATGATCTGAGAAGAGAAACATTACATTTGACCATCTAATTGGAGATTGAAGATAGGGAGTCCATGTCGCTCCCGCTCTCTCATCCATAAGCGCGCTTGAGCGGGTAACCGTACCGTCACCTGGTTCATAGTTTGTGATTTTATAATGCTCTTTGGAGGAATCCACAGTGACCACTGATCCGGTCGGTATAGCATCCCCGGCTAATAGATATAATTTTAAGTTCTCTGGAGGATTTGCTGATTGATCCATTGCTTCTTGAAACTGTTTTCCCCTTTCAAGAGACTTTCTAAGATGGTCTATTGCAATCTCACGTCTTTCATCGGGATCTGAAATATCGGGGAGCAGCCACTCAAGAACCTCCGCCTGGTTTGGATTTGCAAGTCCCCAGCCATTCTCAATCCATAAATCTGCGTCTAGAATGTCCACCTCATTTCGGTTCTCATCTAATATTGCGCGGTGTCTTGCTCTTGGTAATAGTTGATACGAAGAAGGCATTGTTCCTATAATAGCCGGCTCATATTTCGGCAGAAATGGTCCGAAGTTCGGGCCCTGAAATAAATTTTCGACTGCGCCTACAGCACCGGCGTTGGGCGTTCCGATAATTATCACTTTATCCACATATTTTGCCCCGCCCCATGTCACTTCGGGTATCGAGCCGTCTTGTGGAAGATCATTTCCCCCATAACGCAAGAAATACCTGGTAACGAGACCACCCATCGAGTGGGCAACTATATCAAACTTAACATCGTCCTTGTCAATGCCTCGCTTCTTATATTCTTCTAATATGTAAGCCCTTTTTTCTTCGATGAAATTATTAAGCCTCTTTGCATTTTCCACGTTATCGAGACGCCAGTCATAAGCAAACTGAAAACATGTAAAATGATCATCGCCGTAGTCGATATTGTTTAACCCGTTTGAAGCAAGGGATTCATCTAAATAACCTCCGGCGCCCAATGTGCTAAGGATATTCACATACGCGTTTAATTCTATTGGAAGACCAAAAAGACTTACCTTTACCCTATCCAAAGCGCCGTCTGAATACACATTATCAGTCAGCTCGCTTAAAGGCACTCCCTTTTTCATCGGTATCGCTATAAGCCTTGCACCTTGTGGAGTTTCAGGATCAGCCGTACTCTTCTCGAAAGCTCCCCACACAAGCTGCCCACTCTCACCGTCTCTTAATTTTGAACCGAGAATCCCCGGAATTACTATTACAGCGTTGCCCTGGTCATGCGATCTTCTCGCGGCTTTTGTATATAGTCCCCCTAAATCAGGATGTTTATACTCAGCCTTCCCGCATGCAATAAGTATAGAAACAAATGAAAGTAGAATTAGCCTCTTTTTCATAACCATTCCCTCAGAAATACAGTAACACTTTCTTAAAAAAACCAAAAGCCCCTATAATATAAAAAACATCGCGGGCAATTAGAGTGTAGCGTAGCGAAAAACTTCACCCCTAGAGAATTCGATTACATTTATCTAAACAGTTAGAATTTACGAACCGTATAAGGACAAATGGATGTCAGAATCTCTGCAAACAATTCTTACATATACCCTAATCCCGATAGTGGTAACCATTATTGGGGGAACAATAGCCGCATACAGAACGCCGGGGGAAAAAACCAGAATTACGGTTCAACACTTTGCCGCCGGGGTCGTCTTTGCCGCTGTTGCGCTTGAGCTTCTACCAGAGCTAGTTACCAATTTGCGAATCCTTCCTTTAATTATCGGCTTCTCATCAGGTGTAGCTTTGATGCTGGTTGTAAGATGGGGAGCGGAGAAATTCGAGGGGAAGCAAGGTTCAGGGGGGCTTGTAATAGCTGCAGGGGTGGATGTTTTTATCGACGGTCTTCTTATGGGCGTTAGTTTCGATGTAGGTTTGAAGACAGGAATTATAATAACTATAGCGCTTTCCATTGAACTCTTATTCCTGGCGCTCTCTGTTGCATCATCTCTGGCCAAGGAAGGAAAAAGCAAATCGAGAATAATTCTTACCACTATTATTCTTTCACTGCTCGTACTTATAGGCGCAGCTATTGGAGGCTCTCTGCTTGAAGGTATTCATGGCTCTGCTCTAGAAGGAATTATCGCTTTTGCAGTAGCAGCTCTTCTTTACCTAGTAACGGAAGAACTGTTAGTTGAAGCCCACAAAGGGGGGCAAGACTCCGCTTTTTCTACAACTATGTTCTTTGTCGGATTTTTAATCGTTATGATTTTGGAAACGGCAACTTAATTGTTAAAGGTTTTATAACCCCCCCTTTATCAATTCAATACTCTATAACCTCTGCCCCTCATGCAATTTTTGTAGATGTGATCATAATTCTTATGGTTTTTATAGATACTCGTACCACCACCGGCAACACCGCCTACAACAGCTCCAATACCCAAACCCTTGCCGACACTACCGCCAATAGCGCCAAGCAATGCTCCAGTGCCCGCTCCGACACCTGCGCCAATCGCCGTATTCTTGGCAACATTACCCGCGCCGCCTTTATTGTCTTTGGCAAGCGCTTTGCACTCAGCATTATCTCTGTAGTATTTGTCCTGGTTCTTAATACTCGCAGGATCTACAACAGGATCAGCATATACGTATGTCGCAGAAAATATCAATAAAGCCAATAGATAAGTCATTTTTTTCATTATTATGCCTCCACAGTATTTTTTGGTAACAGAAAATTACTTACTTACAAAAGTCTCCGTAAAATCTCCGCCAATGGGTTTCCCAATCTGGTACCCCTTATACGGCTCGTAATCACCAAGTTCAAAATCACGCACTGTGTAGTTACAAACTGTTTTGGCATCTTGTGCTGAGCAGGAATAGGTTATCATTGACCCTGCTAGAGATAGATTCTCGCCTTCTATCAGAAGCGATGGTGTTAATGAGAAGTTATGTACATCAAACCCGCCTTGAGCATTCTTCCCGACGCGGTAGATTCCGCCGAACTCAGTGCCGTATGATTCCTCTGATACTTCATCCCCTTCCTCAAGCACGCTAATGCCGGAAATTTCTTCCTGGATTATGGCGCGTCCGCCAAGATCGTTGACTCTGTCTATAATATCAACTTTTACTTTCAACTCCATTTTGCCGTCTTTCGTATATGTAATGACCTGAGAGACAGGGACATCAAAATCTCCGTCACCGGTATCAATAGCTTTACCGTAACTCTTTTCTTTTGTTACGACCATCCCATTCTCTCCTGTTTCATTCACAAGAGTTTTCCCAGAGAGAAGACCATCGTATAATTTCCGAAACTCTAAAACACCTAAAGAATCCCCAGCAACAGAATTAAATGATGATAAAGCGCTTATTACAATTACGAACATAAAAATTGAAATTAATCTTAGCATTTACTCCTCCTTAGTCGATCTATACTTAATTATAATTTTACCACATATTTATATCCTTTAGTTGCTAACGCTTAACCTTATAACCCTCTTTCTTCATATCCCACGTGTCTTTTGTAATGCCTTTATCACGCAGTTTGTTCTTCTGAACCCTTAGAGTTCCGGTTTTGGGAAGCGATTTCTCCAACCTGATAAACCTGGGGATCATAAAGTAGGGCATTTTCGGCTCTAGAAATTTAATGAGTTTCACAGGATCAATTGTCTTACCTTTCTTGGGCACAACGACAATCATAAGCTCGTCTTCTGCGTAGCGTCCGCTCTCGGCCTTAACTCCTATGGCTCCGGACTCTTCGACATCATGATGAGAGCCGACAATCTTCTCGACCTCAAAAGAGCTTATATTCTCCCCTTTGCACCTTAAATAGTCCTTAACTCTATCAACGAAATAAATATATCCATCTTTATCCATCCTCCCGGCGTCTCCGGTATGGAACCAGAAGTTACGGAAATCCTCAACCGTCTTCTCTGGCATCTTATTATAGTAGTAGAGCATCACATTTGGTGTTCTAGGTCGAACTATAATCTCCCCTATCTCACCTCTTGGAACTTCCTCATCGGTCTCGGGGTCTCCTATTTTAATCTCATAACCGGGAGCTTCCTTTCCGCATGATCCAACCCTAAAGACCTCACCCGGGCGCATCCAGGTGCACTGGCCGATCTCTGTAAGCCCGTAGCCCTCCATGAACTTAATATTGAACCTCTTCATAAACTCCTTGATTATGTCATGCGGAGCCGGGGAGCCCAATACGAGCTTTACCTTATGCTGCTTTTCTTCAGGCACGGCAGGCGTGTTCCACATAAAGTAGGATATCGTTCCTACAAGATTAAACTTAGTTACGCCGTGATCCACCATCCATTTCCAGAATTTGCTCGCGCTGTATTTCTCCTCAACTACCACCTTGGCCCCCATTATTAGAGCCGGGTAGACACTCATAACCATCGCGTTTGAATGAAAGAGCGGAAGACACGTGAAACAAACATCGTTTGGACCTACATCCATTATCTCGGCATAGTTCCTCGCACTTGAATAGTCGGCGGCGCATGGCCTCACAACACCTTTTGATCTTCCGGTAGTTCCCGATGTGTACATAAGCCGCGCATGATCTACGAAGGTAATATCGACTCCGGGCTCAGCGCTCTTTTGAGGAGTGATAAATTTTGTGTATGAGGTCATCTTTTTAAAATTGAAACCGTGCTTATCGTATTTTTGAGAACCGTCTCTGGTCCACACGATTACGTTTTTTAGCTGTGGAATTTTCTTTGCTATCGGAGGCATGCGCTCAAGATACTCTTCGGCAATAAAGAGAACAACAGAATCTGAGCTGTCTAATATGTACTGCAAAAAATCCATTTTATAACCGGTGTTAATCGGCACCATAACGGCGCCCATTTTCAATATTCCAAACCAGGTTATTACGTAGTCATCTGAATTCGGCATGTAAACCGCGACCTTGTCACCCTTTTTTATGCCCATATTTAAAAGGCCGTTTGCTATTTTGTTTGCCAGTTGATTTGTTTGATAGAAGCTAAGTGGTTTCTTATATCCGAATTGTAAAAACGGCTTCTTCCCTAACTTCTTGGCCTGATCCCTCAGAACTTTCGGTAACACCCAGTTTTTTTTGTCATGATTGAGATACCACTCAACATCAAATTTGCCGTTCTCTCTCTTATAAGTAATCGGATGTCTAAGATCATTAGAGTTTTTTTGTTTAGCTTTAGTAGCCATTCGTTTTGCCCCCTTAGCATTTGTTCAATTTGCCAGTGTAATGAAAAAAATTAATTTCAGTAGGAAAATTTATTTTCTAATGAGAATAAAGTCAATCCGACAATTAATTAAATGTATCTTCTTCAGGGTTTTCTTCTTTCTTTTTCTTTCCAAACATCCATGCCACAATAATGCCGAGCTCATAGAAAATAATTATGGGAACAAACATTAACATCATCGATATAGCATCCGTAGTCGGAGTAAGCATCGCCGCTACAAGGGCACTTATTATAATCGCATACTTTCTTTTCTCCCTTAGCCACGTACTTGTAACAAGCCCTATTCTAGACAAGATAAAAATTATAATGGGAAATTCAAATACAAGACCAAAACCGAAAATTAAAGCCATAAAAAAAGATAACGCCTCCCTAATTGTCGGAAAGGCTTTTACGTAGTCAGATGAATACTCATTTAAGAGAAATTTAAACGCCGGAGGTGAAGCTACGTAATAACAAAAAGCAGCTCCTAACGCAAAGAAAAGTGATCCGAAGAAAATAAACGGAATAATTATTCGTCTTTCCTCTTTGTATAGTGCGGGAGCAACGAATTTCCAAGCTTGATAAAGTATAAAGGGTATCGCAAATATGACTGCGGCAAAAAATGAGACCTTTAAGTAAGTTGTAAACCCTTCAGCGGGCCGGGTAAAAATCAACGAGCTTCCCTCGGGCAGATTCTCAATTAATGGCTTCATTAAAAATTCGAAGATCTCATTGGAGAAGTAATACGCCGGGACAAAAAAGACAATCACGGCAAGGAGTGACCATAAGAGTCTTTGCCTCAATTCTCCAAGGTGATCAATAAATGACATTTTATGTTCGTTCATAAGATTGGGCAAAAGGTTAACTTAATCGCAAGTGGTTCTCAATTGTTGAGCTAAGAAAGCAAGATAGGGGAAGTAGTGAAATACAGATAATTAACATTAATTGATAAGTTTGTAGTACGCATTGGCTTACTTCAAATTGACAACAATTCATAGCTCGCATATATTGTTATGCCGTTAATACCACCCCTAAACATTTCTTGGAGGACAAAATTGAAAGTATTAATAACAGACGGTATGGCTAAAGATGGTCTTGAGATTCTTGAAGCGGCCACTGAACTAGAAATAGATGTAAGAAAAGGTCTACCCAAAGAGGAATTTTTAGAAATTGTGGGCGACTATGATGCCGTAATAGTAAGAAGTGCCAGTACGGTTACAGCAGAAATCATTGAAGCTGCTACAAAACTTAAAGCTATCGGACGAGCGGGAATAGGAGTAGACAACGTAGATGTAGAGGCCGCAACCAAAAAGGGTATCGTTGTAATGAACACCCCAGAGGCCAATGCGATTACAACCGCTGAGCACACAATAAGTCTTATGCTCTCACTTGCCCGGAGAATACCTGAAGCGCATGCCTCACTTAAAGCGGGAAAATGGGAAAGAAGCAAATTTAAAGGTATTGAGATATACGGTAAAACGCTCGGCTGTATAGGGCTCGGCAACATCGGTAAACTGGTTGCAGAGAGAGCCATGGGGCTTAAGATGAACGTTATAGCTTATGATCCTTTCCTAACCCAGGAAGCAGCGGACAAATTAGGGGTCGAGCTGGTTTCACTAGATGAGTTACTAAAAAGAGCCGATGTAATAACTGTACATACACCTCTTACACCTGAGACTAAAGACCTCATTAATAAAGATACATTTGAGAAGACCAAACCCGGTCTAATAATAATCAACTGCGCCAGGGGCGGGGTAATAAACGAACAAGACGTAACAGATGCCGTGAAATCAGGAAAAATAGCAGGGGCTGCTTTTGATGTTTATACAAGTGAGCCGCCTGAAAAAGATAATCCAATATTATCAATTGATGAAAATATCGTGATGACACCTCATCTCGGTGCATCTACAGCAGAGGCTCAAACAAAAGTTGGACTTGCAATTGCTAGGCAAATAGTGGATTTTCTTGTCAACGGAGTTGTAAACAATGCAGTTAATATGCCCTCAGTAAGCCAAGAAGCTCTATCAGTGATGAAGCCTTATCTCAATTTAGCTGAGAAGCTCGGCGCCTTGCAGGGACAGATTTGCAAGGGCGGAATCAAAGAAGTGCATATTGAGTATGATGGTGAGGTTTCAGAGCTGGACACTTCCCCAATTACCGTATCGGCACTTAAAGGTTTTCTAACGCCGATTATGGACATTGTGGTAAGCCACGTAAATGCCCCGGTTATTGCTAAGGAAAGAGGGATAAAGGTGGTTGAATCCAAATCATCCGAGACAAAAGACTTTACCAGCTTAATAACTATAAAAGTCAAGACTGAAGAAGGCGAAAATCAAGTATCCGGCACGATTTTTGGAAAGGAAGAGCCCAGAATAGTAAGAGTTAACGGGGTTACGATTGACATTGTTCCTGAAGGTTATATGCTGGTTAGTGAAAATAAGGATAAACCGGGATTTATAGGACATATGTGCTCTATACTCGGCGATAATGGAGTTAATATAGGACGTCTTCACTTGGGAAGGGAATCTATCGGCGGAAGAGCAATTGTATTTACCAGTGTTGACTCCCCAGTCCCTGAAGAGGGAATCAAGCAAATATCAAATCTATCCGATATAATTTCGGTAACACAGGTCAAATTTTAAATGGTAGATCGTCTAAGTCATCCACAAGGAGTTAAGGATTATATTCCTGAAAAAGCAGAGGAACTCAGGAGAATTGAAGAAGGTTTACTTGAAGAATTTTCAAGATGGGGCTACAGAAAAATCATTACTCCCCTTTTTGAATATATTGAGCCGCTCTCAGTAGGACTAGGGGAGGACCTCAAAAGTAAAGTAATGAAGTTTGTTGACCCCTCTACTGGAGAAATTGTCGCCCTCAGACCTGATATCACTCCCCAGGTTGCACGAATAGTCGCAACACAGCTAAAGAACCAGATGTCAGCTTTAAGGCTTTGTTATAATGGAAGAGTTGTAAGGTTTGAAGAAAAAGGAAGCGGAAAAGAGAGAGAAATTTTTCAAGTTGGATGTGAGCTGATAGGCATCAACTCTGCAGAAGCTGATGGTGAGATTATAGCGTTAGGCATTAAATCACTCGGCAGATCGGGGATAAAAAAACTTGTACTTGATATTGGGCATACCGGGATTTTAAGAAGTTTACTAGAAAAAACGGGGGATCTTCGAGAAGAAATCGAAGATGCGATCAAAAAGAAGGATCAGGAAGCCCTGGAAAAAGCCATACAAAAATCTAAGGCTCCTAAAAATGTTAAAGAAGCCATAATTCGTTTACCCGATCTCTATGGTGGAAAGGAAATATTAGAAGAAGCAAAAAAGATTGTATCTATTAGAAAATATATAAAAGAACTGGAAAACGTTTTAAGCGTAGTCGACGACTATCAACTTGACTGTGAAATTAACATAGACCTAACTGAGTTAAGAGGATTTAATTACTATACAGGCGTTACGTTTGAAATAATGTCTCATTTAATACCCAACCCTTTAATCAGAGGTGGAAGGTATGATGAATTAATGGGCAAATATGGGGATGAAGCCCCCGCAACAGGGTTTGCCGTAGATGTTGAATCACTATTGGATTATTCTAAAAGCAACCTTGAGAACAACCAGCTTCATTTTGTTGTAATTCCCAAAAAACCATCTTTAAGGCGCAAAGCAATACATCTCACCGAATGGCTCAGATCAAGCGGTTTTAAAGTTGTCCTGGATTTAAATCTAAGCCCTAAACAAAGAGAGCTTAGAATTAAAGAGAACCACTCCTCTAACTTTTATGGAATAATTCTTTTGGAGACTCCGAGAAAGCTAAAATTGATCGAAGCCCGAAGGGGTTCCAGCAAAGAGTTCTCAAACCTTGAAGAACTTCTCAAAGGGGGAATTTAAGAATGCCAAATGTAGTAGTAATTGGCGCTCAATGGGGAGATGAGGGCAAAGGCAGGATTGTGGACCTCATATCAGAGAAGGTAGATATAATTGTCAGATACCAGGGCGGAAATAACGCGGGGCACACAATAGTTATCGGAGATGAAAAAGTTGTTCTCCATCACTTACCTTCCGGCATACTCAGAGAAGACAAACTCTCTGTTATAGGAAATGGGGTAGTCGTAGACCCCAAAGTTCTTTTGCAAGAAATAATCGAATTAGAATCCGCTGGATACAGTGCAAATGAAAACAATCTTAAAATAAGCGATAGAGCACACGTGATCATGCCCTACCATAGAGAGATAGACATGGCGCGTGAGTCCATGAATGGAAAAGGAAAAATCGGAACCACCGGTAGAGGAATTGGCCCTGTCTATGAAGACAAAGCAGCTAGACGAGGAATTAAGTTCGCTGATCTTATCGACCCCGATTCACTTTCGGCCAGATTAAAAGATGTCCTTGAAGAAAGGAATTCATATCTGACTAAAGTGCTTGGCGGAAATCCGCTAAATTTTGAAGAGATTTTCCAGGAGTATGTTCAATACGGCAGGGAGCTTAAGAGGTTCTCGTGCGATGTATCAACCCTACTTAACAAATCTATTTCCAATGGTCAGAACATCCTATTTGAAGGAGCTCAGGGAGCGCTCTTAGATATAGATTTCGGTACTTATCCCTATGTTACATCATCAAGCTCAGGATCTGGAGGAGCATCAATCGGTACCGGAGTTAGTCCGACTAAAATTGATACGGTTTTAGGTATTTCTAAAGCCTATACAACCAGAGTCGGAGAAGGACCGTTTCCTACTGAGATATCAGGTGAATTGGGTGAAGAATTAAGGCAAGCCGGTGGAGAATTTGGCGCCACCACAGGAAGATCGAGAAGATGTGGATGGTTTGATGCCTTCGCCCTTAAATATGCGGCTCAGATAAATGGAATTTCATGGCTTGCGGTAACAAAGCTTGATGTTTTATCGGGATTTAAGAAAATAAATGTCTGTATCGGTTACCGCTATAAGGGGCAACAACTCACTTCTTTCCCCTCCAATAACCAAGTATTAAAAGATATAGAACCTATCTATCTGGAAATGGAAGGCTGGAAAGAGGATATATCTGAGGCTAAAGAATTATCTGAGCTTCCAATACAGGCCAGGAAATATTTGGAAAAGCTAGAAGAGACAACGGGTGTTCCGATATATACCGTCTCTTTAGGACCTTCGAGAGAAAAGATTATATTTCTAAATGAAATCTTTTCCTAATCCGATTTTTATACCTGAGCGAATATTAATCAAATTCAAGTTCTCGAATCCAGTAACCAAAACCCGGATTCCAATCTTCTATCCGAACAGCATCAACTACATTTGAGAAATAATCTCCCGTATTTTGAAATTCTTTCCTATAAATTCCTACAACTCTTACAAAATCACCTTCCTCAATAGGCACTTCCCCGGGTGCATAAACATCTACCCCGGAGCCCATTCTATCAGCTAATATAAAGGTTGTATAAACCTCTTCCACGCCATTTTCATTTTGACTTTTTATACTGCCGACTTTTAAATCCCAAACCTTCCCTATAAGCGATACCCCGGCGCTGTCATAAGAATCTCTACTTGATATAAGGCTTGAAATACTTAGACTCTGAGCAGGCAAGGAAGTATCGGGGTCCCGCCACTGATGTTTACAAGCTGCAAGAGTGAAAATAAGGGTAACAACAGAAATAAATACGTATAAATTTCTTTTCATTAGTGCCTCCGAGCAAAATACCTAATTCGTTTAAATTATAACATAAGGGCTAAGACTTTTGTTCGTACGCTTCTATTATCTGTCTTACTAAAGGATGCCTTACAACGTCATTTTTAGAAAAATACACAAAAGATATCCCATCAATTTTCTTAACGAGTGATTCAGCTTCAAGCAGCCCCGATTTGTCCTCCCCTCCAAGATCTATCTGGGTCGTGTCCCCCGTAATGACTGCTTTTGAGTTAAAACCAAGCCTTGTTAAAAACATCTTCATTTGCATCGGCGTAGTATTCTGCGCTTCATCAAGCACAACAAATGCGTCATTTAAAGTTCTTCCTCTCATAAAGGCCAAGGGCGCTACCTCAATAGCATTTTTATCAATTAATCTTGAAGCTTTATCGTAATCCATCATATCATACAGGGCGTCAAGTAGAGGCCTTAAATAGGGGTCCACTTTTTGCGAGAGGTCACCCGGCAGGAAACCTAATTTCTCACCAGCTTCAACAGCCGGCCTGGTTAGGATAATTCTATTGACTTCTCTATTTACTAAGGCCGATACCGCCATTGCCATGGCAAGATAGGTTTTACCTGTCCCCGCAGGACCGACCCCAAAAACTATGTCGTGCTTTCTTATCGACTCGATATAGAGTTTTTGGTTTAAACTCTTCGGAGCTATTATCTTTTTTCTGGTTGAGACACATACCGTATCTAAGAAGATATCTTCAAGCTGAAGGCTATTTTCATCCACAATCCTGGAGGCCAACTCAAGATCGCCCGGATCAAGCGAATAGCCTTTTTCCAAAAGACTGTAAATCTTATTTATAAAGTTATAGGCTGATTCAACTTCAGTACCTTCCCCTTCAAGGCTTAATTTCCCACCCCTTGAATGAATCTTAATTCCGTAGAGATTTTCTATTTCCTTTAGGTGTTCATTTTGTTGCCCATAAAGTTCTCTAATGAGATTGTTATCTTCGAATTGTAGATCCTTATTTACACCGTTTTCGAGTCTTATTGTATCCTGCATATATTTAGACAGTATCCTCCTATAATTTATTAAAAAAACTTATTCTTTTCCCGCTATTGTTGTTTAGATTGGATATCCGTAAAAAGGAAAGTATCATATGGATTTTATAGCACAGAGTATTTGTATCACTTGGATGGATGATTGCATAGTAAACAAGTCATTTTCTCGAAATTCATTCAACTATTAAGACACCCCTGCTAATAGAGTTTTTTTTATTTAACGGTAGTAAGTATAACAGAACAGTAATCAAAACCAAACCCCTTTTCAGTATTATCAAGGACCTTAGATTATTAAGAGCTATTAGTCGGACTAGTGATCCCCGGCAAAATTAAGCATCATCGATCTCTAATGGATTAAGATATTTATAGCTATAATCCAATCGCCTCTTTAGCTTCTCACTGCTAACTATTTTATAGGTATATTTTTCAGAGTTAATGAAAACAGGAGGAGTCAAGCCCAGCTTATTTGCCTCACTGACATAATAGTCCCTCCTCCTCGGATGGATATCCATACAAGCATTAAAGGTCTCAGCCCATATATTTTTTTCAATTATAGTGTGGATGATATTAATACAGTCATCTCTATGAATAAGATTTACAGGTGCTTCTCCATTACTTACTTCTTTTTTTCCAGCGAGAAATCGCCCGGGTTTACGGTCATAACCTATCAAACCGGCAAACCTTAGTACGGTAGTGTCAAATTCATTACAGTTATTTAGGAGCTCCTCGACTTTTAAGAGCGCCTTACCTGAAGATTTAGAGGGTGCTTGTGTTTCTTCTTCGGAGACTTCACAATTCAAATTAGGATATACCGAGGTTGAACTTACGAAAACAACTTTTTCTATAGATGAAAGTTTAACCCTTTGTATTAACGAAACTGCTTGAAGCTGGTGATATTTAACTATATCGTCCCGCCTTTGAGGTGGGAAGTTGATGATGAGCACATTACTTTTAAAAAAGTTATCTAGATTCTCGCCTCGAATATCAGGGTCTAAAATTAAAAGGCTTGGCTCTATGCCCTTTGACTCTAAAACGGTGAGCTCATTTTTCGTTCTTGTAGACCCCTTAATTCTATATCCACGTTTTATAAGATACTCAGCCAGGGGTAGGCCCAACCAACCACATCCTAATATGCTTACTGTTTCCATGCAGTCCAGAACCTTGTTAAAGATTTCTCCTAAGATTATAGATCAGGATGATCTATTGCAAGAAATTGGTTTGGAGACACGTTCTCTAAAACCCTTGTCTTTCCGTCAAGCCAATCTACTTGGACCTTGTTTACGAGTTCTGCATCGCTAAGACCGAAATGAGCTAATACCGGGTTTTGGGAAACGAAATTGCTTCCTGCCCTGAGCTCCCTCATCTGGACCTTATTTCCTATTGTTATTGTTACTTTTGCCCCCACACCTTCAGTGTTAGGGGGGAAGCCCGTTAAGTTTTATATTAAGGAAGCTATTCGTATTTCCGCCGTCATTCCGGAAAAGTTTTGGGGGCTGATTATTATTTGCGATAAACATATCTATATCTCCATCGCGGTCATAATCAAAACATACTATTCCCCGCCCCAGACCCGTATCAACAAGACCCAATTCAAGCGCCCTCTCCGTAAATGTGCCGTCACCGTTGGACATGAATAACCTGGTCGGATCTTTAAAGAATTCCGCAGATATACCACCTTCGGAAGACCCAAAACCATTTACGTGAGCAAGATCAAGATTACCGTCATTATCGAAATCAGAGAAACAACTACCCCATCCCCAAAAACCGTGCTCAACCCCAGCAGCCACTGTAACATCATCAAACGTACCGTCGCCCTTATTGCGGTAAAGTCGATTCCCGGATATGCCCCAGTTTGCCTCAGCCATCATATTAGGATCGTAGATACTTGACACAAACCAGTCCAGGTCCCCGTCATTATCGTAATCCCCTACAGTTGCACCCATCCCGTTTTCATCCGTTATTACATTAGAATCTGTGGTATTGAGAAATGTTCCGTCTGTCTGATTGACAAACACCTGGCTTGTGCCAAAATCCCCTGCTATGAGAATATCAGGATAACCATCGTTATTAATATCAGCAAAATTTGGCGAGAAAGTAAAATCCTGATCCCCCTGATAAGTTTGGGCTATACCCGAAGCAATGCTTACATCAGTAAACGTCGAGTCGCCATTATTTCTCCACAAATGTTCAGAGGAACCACTAACGCTACCACTACCCCAATGCGTCAAGAATAAATCCAGGTCATTATCAAGATCGTAATCCCCAAAAGCAGCGGAAAAAGTATTACTTCTAGAAACTACAGTTTCTGATGCTCCAGCTGTTATATTGGAGAAAGTGTCGTTGCCGTTATTTAGGAATAAAGAGACTCCGCTTGCGGAAACACTGCCAATAAGGAGATCAAGAAACCCGTCCCCGCTAAAATCCGCAAATGTAGGGCCTGAACCTATAGTTCCCGATATATTTAATCCCGCCGATTGACCAACCTCTTGAAACGACCCGTTCCCTAGATTTCTAAAGAGCAGGTTTGGCCCGATATCCCCTCTTACAACATAGAGATCAACCCATCCGTCGTTGTCATAATCCCCTGCGGCCACTCCTCCTGAGATCAACTGCGGTTCGTCAATGGGTCCGCCAGCTATAAAACCATGCGCATAATTAAGTCCTGATTGAGAAGTAACATTGGTAAATTGTATATTTGTATCGGTCTGTCCGGAACTATTGCCTGATCCGCCGCATCCTCCTATGAGCCCGAAGCTTAAAAGAGTTACGAGAAAAGCACTTAGAAAAATATTCGATTTAATACCGCCATTAATAATATTAAATCTCAATTTCATTGAAATTCCCTCCTTTATAGAACAATAAAAGTCTATGAAAATCGCTACTTTTCATTTTCCTTATTTACCACTGGTAATAAATATACCCAAGGTCTTATATTAATACCTGCTTCTCAAAAATTTTTAGCTGCGGATTTCAGATATTAATCAACAAGTCTATGTAAAGCCTCTCTATATTTCTCAGAGGTTCCTGAGATCACTTCATCAGGTAGTGGAGGGGGGGGAGGGGTTTTATCCCAGCTTATAGAGCTTAAATAATCTCTCACAAACTGCTTATCAAAACTCTTTTGTGAGCGCCCCGGTTCGTATTCATCTTTGGGCCAGAATCTGGAGGAGTCCGGAGTTAACGCTTCATCAATTAATATGAGCTCTTCAGTATCTTGGTCTATCCCAAACTCAAATTTAGTATCCGCAATTATTATTCCTTTTCCATCGGCAATGTCTCTGGCTTTGGAATATAGAGCTATGCTGATATCCCTTAGCTTTTCAGCCAACTCCCGGCCAATTAAATCCACAGTTTGTTCAAAGGTAATATTTTCATCATGATCCCCTATTTCCGCCTTGGTCGAAGGGGTAAATATCGGGGTTTGGAGTCTGGCAGATTCCACAATTCCGGAGGGTAAAGGTATGCCGCAAATAGACTGACTGTCTTTATACTCCTTCCACCCGGAGCCTGCAATATATCCTCTCACTACGCACTCTACCGGCAAGGGGCTCGTTTTTTTGACTAACATACTCCTGCCTTTCAGAACATCTTTATATCTATGAAACTCCTCGGGGTAATCATCTACATCTGTGGAGATTAAGTGGTTTGGAATTATATCGCTGGTCTTATCAAACCAGTACTTAGAAATCTGGTTAAGAACCACCCCTTTGCCGGGTATTCCTTCAGAGAGAATCACATCAAAAGCCGACACTCTGTCAGTAACAATAATTAACAATCTATTGCCCAAATCGTAGATGTCCCGCACCTTGCCTCTCTTGGGTGACACGACTCCATCAAAATTGGTCTGCATAACGATATTGTTTTGATTCATACTTTTCGTCTCTTTAGGTATGTATGACTAACTTAGCACCTGTGAATTTTATTGAAGATAAAAAGGGATGTCAAAAACCAAGCCCGATCATAAAATTAACAATAGCTTAAGTGCGCTTATCGATCTTATTCATTGGCTATTCTTTAGTAGAAGCTTCTTGTTCCCGTTTTTTTCTCGACGCCTCCATTAAATCCTTAAGAAGCCACATAACTAAAAATGGAACATAATAAAAAAGCCAGCCGTGTAGCGCTAAACGGATGTCATGAAAGAAAAAATATAAACCTATTATATCTATTGAAGCTACGATAAAAAATACTAAATAGGCCCTCTTTTTATCCTCTAGATTTGTTCTTTTAAATAAATACTGCAGTACTCTCGTGAGTATAAATACATTTGTGAACGAGCCGATTAATGACCAGAGTATTCCTGTATCCATATAATAAATATCCTTCAATTATAGTTTGTTAGTATATAATTCTACTTGAATATTTACTTCCAAGCATTATCTTGATTATAGTACTCAAATAGAGAAATATTAGCCAATTCATAGAGTAAATAAGCATATGCTTATTATTAGGAGATAAGAATGAATACTTTAAAAAGCGTAATACTGCTTGCAGGACTTTCGGGGATATTGATTGTAATAGGAGGCTACCTTGGAGGTCAGGGCGGTGCTACAATCGCACTTGTTATCGCAATAGCAATGAACTTCACAAGTTATTGGTGGAGTGACAAGATCGTACTAAAAATGTACAAAGCAAAAGAGGTAAAATATGAAGACGCGCCCGAGCTTTATGGGGATATACAGGAGCTGGCGCAAAACGCGGGGCTTCCCATGCCCAAGGTCTACATCACCCCTCAGGATCAGCCAAACGCCTTTGCAACCGGCAGAGACCCAAACCACGCAGCTGTAGCGGTAACTCACGGTATTATGAGACTCCTTAACCGTGAGGAGCTAAAAGGTGTACTTGCGCACGAGCTAGCGCATGTTAAGAACAGAGATATCTTAATCGGATCAATAGCGGCCACAATTGCAACAGCCATTACCTATCTCACATACTTTGCCATGTTTTTTGGGGGCGGAAGGAATAGAGGCGGAAACCCAATTGCACTGATTGCAATGGTGCTACTTGCCCCTATAGCGGCTGCCATCATAAGAATGACTATTTCGAGAACAAGAGAGTATGGAGCTGACAAAGGCGGCGCTGAGATTTGCGGAAACCCAATATATCTTGCCAACGCGCTTAGAAAACTTGGAATGGCCTCTCAGAGAATACCTCTGCAAGTAAGTGAGCAGACAGCTGACAGCACCTCTCATATGCTGATAGCAAGCCCGCTTACAGGAAAAGGGCTTGGCGCGCTCTTTAGCACTCACCCTCCTATGGAAGAGCGCATAAGACGGCTTGAAGCTATGGTTACGGGTATGGGTTAATTCTATCCTCTGAATCTAATCAAGAATTCCTGAATCAAATTATACATGCCTAAATCAAAGAAGTGGGTCAGGATTACTCATAGACCAAGCGGCATGTTATTAGCCGAGGGGCCTGTCGGGTGGGGAATTACTCCCTTTGAGGGCAACTACTATATTAGAGGGAAATACCTTAAGACAGAGAACTTTAAGATAAATTACATACCGGGGCTCTGTATATATAAGTTCCTTTATGTCTGGATGGATTTGGTGCTTGAAGATGGGAAAAAAGTTTCGAACCTGGGCTGGCTTTACTGGCTTCCAAACCCTCTATTGCCATTTATCTGGTATAGAGTTGGGCTCCCAAGTATGCACCCGGAATTAAAAGTAGAGGAATTTGAAGCAACCAAATAAGCTGTCGACAGTTCACAAAAACTATCCTTATCCGAGTTCTTCCCGGCTCCGCATATTTTCAATATGAGCTGAGACAATATCCCATCTCTCATAGGATTTTTTTATATTATTATTCAACTCACTATACTCATGCGAGAGGTCATTAGCTTGCTCTTTGTCCTGAAAACTTGAAGGGTCGGCCAGGAGCTTTTCCAGACCGGCTTTTTTATCTTCGTAAGAGTGAATTTTATTCTCGAGATCTGACAGTGCTCCCGAAAGCTGTTTTTCACTGAGCTCTTCCCAATTTTCCATATTCTCAATACCCTTCTCAACCAGCTCCTTATAAAGACGGTTACGTCTCTCAGCTTGCCTGCGTTTATTTTCAACAGCCCGGGGTTTATCGTCTGGTCCGAAGGAGTCTTCTTTATCGTATTGATTAACCGTATCATATGAGAGACCCCCTCTGCTATCTTGATGATAAGTAAATTCAGAGTAGGTTCCCGGATAGGTTACGATGCCTTTTCCCTCCGCATACCAAATCTTATTGGCAACCCGGTCGAGAAAATGCCGGTCATGACTTACGACAACAAAAGTTCCTTTGTACTGCCTTAAAGCATCAATTAAGACATCTCTGGATTGTATATCCAAATGATTAGTAGGCTCATCAAGTATCATAAAGTTCTTTGGAGACAAAAGCGTTTTTGCAAGAGCAACTCTACTCTTCTCCCCTCCCGACAAAACGCTCACAGGTTTAAAAACATCCCCTTCAGTAAAGAGAAAGGCTCCGAGCAATGATCTAATCTCAGTTTCATTCTGACTGTAGCCTGCGGACTTGAGCTCCTCAACAATTGTGTTAGAAGGGTCGAGAGACTCCGCCTGGTGCTGAGCAAAGTATGTAAGCTCTACGTTGTGTCCCAACTTCCTTGTACCCTCAAAGTGCTCTGAGCCCAGAAGGATTCTTGCAAGTGTACTTTTCCCCGCCCCGTTCTTTCCAATAAGAGCTATCTTATCACCCTTTGATATAGTCAGAGGATTTGCATCCTCGAACACTCTAAGCTCACTACCATCCTTGCCCTGATACGACTTTGAGAACTGCGATAACTCAAGCACAACCCTCCCGGATTGTTTGGGTTCTGGGAATTTGAATTTAATCGAAGCACCATCAGAATCAGGAGGCGGTATGCGCTCTAATTTCTCAAGCATCTTTATACGGCTCTGCGCCTGCTTGGCTTTGGTATTTTTGTAACGAAAGCGCTCAATAAACCTCTCAGTCTCCTTGATCATTCGCTGCTGATTATCATATGCGGACTTCTGAATGGATAGACGTGACTGGCGCTCTGTTACATAAGATGAATAGTTCCCTGTATATTCAATAATATTCCCGGCACTTAACTCGGCAATGGTGGTTACCATACGGTTTAAGAAATACTGATCGTGGGATACTAAAATTACTGTTCCTTGAAACTGTTTTAAGTATTCCTCAAGCCAGTCGATGCTCTCTATATCCAAGTGGTTTGTAGGCTCGTCGAGTAAAAGTATATTTGGGTTCTGCAAAAGGAGTTTGGCAAGAGCTACACGCATTCTCCAGCCACCGGAGAAAGTATTTATAGCCTTATTTAAATCGCTGGTCTCAAAACCGAGACCAAGGAGCATCTTTTCGGTTTGATGCCTGATCGTATGTGAATCCCTTGTTCTTAATTCATTATGAATAGTGTCTAACCTTAGAAGAGACTTTTTATACAAAGCGGAGTCGTGATCCGAGATACTATTTAATTCCTCTGCAATAGATTCTGACTCACATTCAAGCTCCTGTATTTCTTTAAAAACGCTCAGCGCTTCTTCTATGATCGTTTTATCGGAATCCGTCTCCTCAACTTCCTGGGGAAGATATCCAATTACATGAGAAGGGGGCATGGACAGAGCTCCGCCGTCTGGTTTATACAAACCGGCCAGCATATTGAGTAAAGTTGTCTTGCCGACACCGTTTGGACCAAATAACCCAATCCTTTTACCATCTTTTATGTGCCAGGAAAGGTTTTTAAATATGTCTCTTGATCCAAAAGAGAGGGATATATTTTTAAGCTGAATCATTTATGTGTGCTAAAGTAAATACAGGGACATACTATATTGTTTTATTCTTTTGTAAACTCTATTTTAGAATTGATATAAACAAACTCTGACTCCGGCTTTAATACCAACTTCTTATTATTGTCTTCAAACTCATAGGCAAAAGTTACATCGCTATCACCTTGGATATCTAAGGTTAAAGAGTCTTCGTCGTATTCGTATTTTCCTTCCAAATTAACTGATATTGTCTTTCCTATCATTAGTTTAAAGGATTTATCACCCTTAAACTCTAAATCGAAAACCCCTGACTCCCATTTCCCGACAAAGGGGTTAATCAGACCTTCAATCGCACTGCAGCTAAGAAAAAATAATAGTGCACAGGAAAAAACCGCTAATATTTTCAAATGTCTATTCATGCTGAACCCGCTCCATTATAGAATAAATGGTTTGAGAAATCTGTTTAATTTATCAGTAAAATTTCAGCAACAAATTAAGTACGAATAAGATACACTACTTGGGTAGAAATTTGTATGTATATATTTTTTTCTTTATCTTAAGCTAAAAAGGGAAATTTATTTGAAATACGATGAAAAGTCATAAACCTGTTATAGGCATAACTACCGATATCAAAAACGGGAATTTTGAGATAGAGGAGAAGTACGCACACTCTGTTGCCAAAGCCGGCGGAATCCCCGTACTCATACCCTCTATTGCCGAGAACACCCAATTGATTAAGGAAACAGTCGCAAGAATTGACGGCCTGCTTTTGCCGGGGTCTAGAGATATGGACCCCAAATACTACAACCAGGA
>Ga0209633_10000206_pt1 | contig 72086 bp, 64 predicted proteins | sample Cruoilmetagenom1_FD_187290 | JGI IMG/M metagenome (GOLD analysis project Ga0209633, IMG submission 187290) | Oil polluted marine microbial communities from Coal Oil Point, Santa Barbara, California, USA - Sample 1 (SPAdes) (version 2) | ecosystem: Environmental > Aquatic > Marine > Oil seeps ... | reverse complement strand
CATAGAAAATCAAACGAAAATAAATTTCAAAGAGGACTTATTTTCTGGCTAACCATTATTTTATAACCAAAATACAAGCTTAAAACGCGCTTTTTTAAATTATGTCAAAAACTTTCGGATGCTAGTGTACATTTATCTCATCTTCAGAAATTCGAGTAAACTGTCCTTGCGTTATCGAATGTCCCATAACTCTTGTTAATCCTGTACAATTGTTAGTATCATCAAAATGAGAAAGACTAGGGCCTGGATCCCATGAACTTGGAGAGTAAACCTTATAATTAGAGTGTACTCCCACGATATCATTGGTGCACTCTGTAGTTAAAGCTGTACTATTATAAACGGAATTCTCACCATAAGTCATCTGTGGGAATCCAGATAAGAAGGGCGTTCCATCGTGTGACAATAAATGGTCATATCTGGAAGGTCTATTTATTGAAATGTTACCAGAACCATTTTGAATAGTTGTCGATGCAAAACCAAAAATATGTAAAGCTTCACGTAATATTACTGGATATAAATTATATAAAGTGCTTTGGTCCATTTGGCCATCATCATCAGTATCTGTTGCAAAGCCAGTATATAACTGAGACAAATTATTTGAATTAAGGGTAATATAACCAACTAATGGTGTGGTAAAGAATGAATTGTATCTACCATTAACGATTTTCCACATAGAATTAGCACCATATCCATCATAAAGACCTGATCCGGTTGCCAAAGCAGTTGGAGAAGTTGAAAATCCTAGGTCAATTCTTATTGTAGGTTTAAGATCACCTCCACATATGTTAGATTGAAAGACAATTAGTTGTTCTAAATCTGAAAATACTTGATCAATAACGGTTCTGAAATCTTGAGGAATGTTATCATATATTAAAATGAAATTTCCTTGTTCACTATTAAAAGTAGCATTAGTACTTTGTCGTAAAAGAGAAGTGTTTGAGGTGGTGGTAGTGATTGTTTCACCACAATATATATTACCAAAACGGTCATATAATTTTAGTGCTTCTTTATGTACGGTTTCACCAATATTATTGACCACAAAGTGCGACCCTTCAAGACAACCTTCTATAGGTTGTACATCATAATGAATAGCTTCACAAGAACTAGTGTTTACTATTTTATAAATCTTACTAACACAATTCGCTTCTATTCTTTTAGGATCTACTATTTCATCAAGTCCACTGCTTCCAAAATAACCATGGTTATTATTTGAAGAATGATCAATAATTGCCTGGTCGTATGTCTCATCAAAGCTATAATAAGCTTCAATATTTAACAACTCAGAATTGGTAAGTGGACTAAATAAATAAGTGTCTATTTCTTCATCACTTCTTACGTCACTATAAAGGCGAACTTCATCTATTTCTCCAAAAAAATTATCAATATCTTTATGTCCTCCTATAAAAAGCGGGATTTTTTTACTTAAATCACTTAACTTAAATTCTGCTTCTTTTTCTAAGACAATTTCCCCATTTATATAAATAGTTAACAAATTATCCTTATATGTAATGGATGCTTGGTAGCATTTATTTTCATATAATTTATACTCATCAATTATAAAGTCATTATTGGATAATCTAAAAACAAGTTTATTTTTTGTATTTATATAAAGGATAAATCCATTCAACTTCTTGTGATCATAATAATGTAAAATAGTTTGTTTTTTTTCTGTGAATTTTTCTACTTTGAAAACTGACTCTATGGAAAAAGGCTTTGTTAAGAAGCTATTAAAAGAAGGTTCGTTGACTGTTGCAAAATTATTAATTTCAAAGTTGAAAAACAGACTGCTTTGGGAATGAGAGTTGAAAAATATAGTTAATAGAAAGAAAGCGAAAAAAGTATTTTTAAAATTATAATTCATCTTGAAAGAGATTTAACTAATAGTGCATGAGACTAATATATAAAAAAATGTAGGATTTTATTTATAATTTTATAAATAAATAACCCGTTGTCCATTATAAAAAAGTTGTCCATTGATTGAAAAAAATCGTATATTTAATTGAATATCAAATAGTTAAACACATGAACAACTTTAAAGCAAATTACGAGAAAATTTTGGAAGTATAAATGACAATTACAGAGAAAGAGCAATTTTTAAGACAAAATAGGAAGCCTAAATTAAAAGATATAGAGTTAATTGCCATAAACTTGACTTCAGAACATCTGAGTATTGACATTGAATGTCAGTTGTTTAGAGTTCTTCCTGAGGTTTTTAAAAATAAGATTGAACGCTCTGTTTACAATCGAAGAAAGCGGAAATTATTTTTTGCTATTGAAATTATAAGAGAAGAACTCTCGAAAAAATTCACTGAGTTTGAAGATTACTTTGTTGTAGACAGTATGCCTTTAGAGGTCGTTAAACTGTCAAGAAGTTCTCGAAGTAAAATTTGTAAAGAAGAATTTTATAGTTCACCAAATAGAGGCTTTTGTGCAAGTCAGAATATGCATTATTATGGTTATAAAATACACGCTGTTTGTTCTGTTGAAGGTGTGTTTAAAAGTTTTGACCTCAGTAAAGCATCTGTACATGATATTCATTATTTGAAAGACATTAAACTTCAATTAAATGATTGTGTTGTTTTAGGAGATAAAGGCTACTTAAGTGCTAATTATCAATTAGATTTGTTTGAAAGTAAACAAATTAAATTAGAAATTCCAATGCGTAAAAATCAACATAATTATAAAAAACAAGCATACATTTTTTGAAAGAAAAGAAAGCGAATAGAGATACTATTTTCGCAATTATGTGATCAATTTATGATACGAAGAAATTATGCAAAATCTTTTGAAGGTTTTAAAACTAACATCACTAACAGTTATTTAATACATCAATAAGTTTATATTTAACAGGAATATTAACAATTTGAAAATCAATATCGCTTAATGCACAACGAGTATATATATATAATTAATGTATTTGTGAACCTCCTTCGTCGGTTTCTTGCAATAATTTCTCAAATTAACTAGTTAGTCCTTCAAAATTATAACTACCAATTGAATAAAAATTCATTCAAACTGGAAACAAATATTAGGTAGAACTCAGGTTTTTAGACTAAAATAGTTCTTTGTTTTTGTTCTTTGTCCCTTTACAAGATTCCTTAATATTAAATGCCAAAATCAAAGCATCCCAAAGGATAGCGGTATAGATTTTTCCTAAATCACTTCCTAAAAATTGATTGAAATAAAGTTGAAAGTTTTCACGAGCCTTAAAAATGAAAACTTGTGCTGAAACTCTGAGATTCTTTGTCTTTTAGACATAGATAGTAAATTAAAACCTCTTTTTTTTGAGTGTAGAGCTCATTTTCGAGGTTTGATTTTATCAAAAAATAACTTATTTAACTGATATACAAGTACTTATGTGCTTCTAAAAATACCTACCTAGGTGTAAACACAAAAAAGACCTGCTTTACGTTAAAAACAAGTCTTTTTTATATCAGTTTACAACTTTCTATTTAGAAAGGTAAATCGTCGTTATCACCATCTTTTAAATCGCTAACTGGCTCAAAAGCTTCAGTTGGTGGCACAGGAGGCATATCTCCACTTGCAGCTTGCGCTTGTGCAGCTTCAATTCTCCAACCTTGTATAGAGTTAAAGTATTTAGTTTCACCTTGTGGATTTACCCATTCTCTACCTCTTAGGTTAATATTAATTTTAACCTGCTGACCAACTTGGTAACTATTTAGTAAATCTGTTTTGTCTTGAACAAACTCTACCATAATATGTTGAGGATATTGTTCTTCTGTAGTCACTACAATCTCTCTTTTTCTAAACCCATTACTTCCAAAAGTTTGAGTCTCACCTACCATTTTAATACGTCCTTGTACTTCCATTTTGCTTAATCTATAATTTATTTAATACTTATTTTTTTGAGATTACGAAAGTAATAACTTCCAAGCACTTTCTATGTCTCCATAGCTCAAATAATTTCGAGCTAATTTATGTTTTTCTCTGTGAGATGCTGTTTTTATGTCTGGATAACGCTCACTTACATCATCAATAAACTTATTAACATCGTCTGTATTTGGTAACGCTTCAATATTCGCTAGCATTCCAAGGTTATTTCCTGTTAAAATCATGCTGTTTTTTACATAATCTGGCATATTATCTACACCAATTCCCATAGATTTTAATGGTTTAGGGATTTCAAAAAAACCTTTTTTAGCTCTACTATAATAACTACCACCAGCTCTTGCTACTAAATCTAAAGCTTCTTGGTTTATGGTTTGATCTTTGTTTAAAACCTCTTCAGAGATATGAAGTTTTACCACTTCGCAAATCACTAAATTCCCAGCTCCACCTTCGGTTCCTAAATGAACAATCTCATTAACTTTACACTCAAATTGAACGGGTGATTCTGCTACTCTAAACGGTTTTATTTCATCTGAAGGCAACATGGTTAAACCTGCTTTTTCAAACTCATTAACATCCTCAGGATATTCTGTACTTGTTAAAGACATTTGGTGAACCATATCATAATTCACCACATTAATTACTACTTCTTTAGTAGCTTCAACATTTACTAATGTATGTTTTGTGGTATTATCTCTAACACGTCTTGCAGGAGAAAATATCAAAATTGGCGGATTAGCGCTAAACACATTAAAAAAGCTAAATGGTGATAAATTAGGATTACCATCAACATCTATTGTACTCGCAAAAGCAATTGGTCTTGGTGCAACAGCACTTAGTAAATAACTATGAAGAACACCTGTTGTAAGATCTTGAGGGTTGAATGAGATCATGTATTTGACTGATTTTCAACAAATATAATTATATTGAGTTGCCGATGAAAGTATTTTACACAATCCTGTACAATATTATCAACAGTTTTACATTATATTTAAAAATTAAACTAACCAATGACCTTTAGCTTAAACCGAAATGTAATCCGTTGGATTATTATATTTTCTTCCTTTATTATCATCTCTCTTATTCTTTGGAATACATATACTTTTTTTCAGAATTTTAAAGCTGAGGAACGTAATAAAATGACAACTTGGACTTTTGCTTATCCAGAATATTCTAAGTTCTTTTACCAAGATGATGCGAAAATAAATCTAGTTGCAGAGAAAGTAGTTATAGATACTACGGTTACAACACCAATGCTTTTGTTAGATGAAAACAATAAGATATTAAATACTAGAAATATAGATAGTACTTTAATAAAGGGGCCAAAATCGATTGTGAATACGTTGAATAACTTGATGTCACAAAATGAACCTATATCTGTGATTTTAAAAGATAATAAAAAAGGTAAACTCTATTACGGCAACTCACCTTTACTAAACAAACTAAAATATTATCCTCTAGCTTTATTGTTAATTATTCTACTTTTTGCAGGAGTTGTATATTTCTTTTATAGAAGTTCTAAAATAGCCGAACAGAATAAACTTTGGACAGGTATGGCAAAGGAGACGGCTCACCAAATAGGTACACCTTTATCGTCATTAGTAGGTTGGGCAGAAATTTTAAAAACCGAAAATGTCAATCCAGATTATATTCTGGAAATTGAAAAAGACATTGATAGATTGCAAACTATAACTGAACGTTTTAGTAAAATAGGCTCTGCGCCTACCCTTAAAACTATGGATATTGTAGAAGTTACTAAATCGTCTTACGAGTATTTAAAATCGAGATCTTCTAAACTTATTAATTTTAAAATTGTAATTCCTGAAACAGAAATATCAGTTAATTTAAATGAACAACTCTTTAGCTGGACGATTGAAAATTTAGTAAAAAATGGAATTGATGCTATGAAAGGTAAAGGTGATTTAAAACTAGAACTCACACAACTAGAACAGCAAGTGTTTATTAATATTTCTGACACAGGTAAGGGCATTCCAAAATCATCATTCACTAAGATTTTTGAACCTGGTTACACCACAAAAAAACGTGGTTGGGGACTTGGGCTTTCTTTAGCAAAACGTATTGTTGATGATTACCACAATGGTAAAATAAAAGTATTAACTTCTGAAATAGGAAAAGGAACAACCATACAAATTATGCTGAAACAGGTTTAGTTTTTGTCATTCAGAGCGCACCTGTCATTCAGAGCGTCGGGAAGAATCTCTAAATAGTCGATAAAAAGACTCTTCGTTCGCTAGGTTTACTCTAAATGATAAAAATTTACCCTAAATTTGAATATGAGTTCGTCAAGATTTTTCACTTTAAAAGAAGCTAGAATAAGTAATAACTGTCCAGAATGCTATTCTAATGATAGTTTAGAACTCACATTCAAGCAAAAATTAATTGAAACTAAATTTTATAAAGCCATTACTACTGATACAGCTAGTGAAATACGTTGTCTTAATTGTGAGGTGCAAATTTTCCCTATACGATGGACAGATGAAATAGAGCAAGTTGTGAATTATCACAAAAGAGGGCTTAAAACCAAATCTAAATCTATTAGGTTAAAGCCAATTGCTTGGTTTTTAGTCGCTTTTATCGTTGTTGCTATAATTATAGTTGTTTTATTTGCAACAGGAGTAATCTCAATTTAATCACAAAAAAGAAGCAATTTTATTTGCAATAGCCTTAAACTCTCCAGTCTCTAATTTTTGTTTTTTTGAAAAACGAGCGTCTTCCATAGTGTGCAACGGAATTAAATGTACATGCACGTGTGGTACTTCTAAGCCTATAACTGTCATTCCAACACGTTCGCAAGGCACAGCTTTTTCTATTGCTATAGCTACTTTTCGAGAAAATTGCATTAAGGCTGTGTACGTGGCTTCATCTAAATCGAAAATCTTATTAACCTCTTTTTTAGGAATACAAAGTGTATGCCCTTTAGAATTTGGATTAATATCTAAAAAAGCAAAAAAATCTTCGGTTTCGGCAACTTTATAAGATCGTATTTCACCTGAAATAATTTTTGTAAAGAGTGTTGCCATATTTGTTGTTTATAATAAGCGTTATTAAATTTCGTCATTTGCTATGTCAACCCTTTGTGCTAATATTTAAACTACGAGATTATCGTTTTGTGGATCAAGTCTTTGTTCTTGGTTCTAAAAGCAAAGCGGTCTTGATTCTATTTTTGTATATAAATATAAAAAGATTCCTTTTAAAGAGGAATCTTTTTGCAATATAACTTTTGAGATTTCTGCATGAGCAGGAAATTTTGTTATCTCGAAATTTCTAAGATATCAAATTTCATCGTGCCATTTGGCACTTGTATTTCTGCAGTATCACCAACGGATTTTCCTAATAAACCTTTGCCAATTGGTGAGTTTATAGATATTTTACCAGAAGTTATATCTGCTTCGCTTTCTGCAACCAAAGTATACGTCATTTCCATACCATTGACTTGGTTTTTTATTTTAACTATTGATAATGCTAAAACTTTAGAGGTATCTAATTGCGATTCGTCAATTACTCGTGCACCAGATAAAGTCTCTTCCATTTTTGATATTTTCATTTCTAACATTCCTTGTGCTTCTTTGGCTGCATCGTATTCTGCATTTTCACTTAGATCACCTTTATCTCTAGCTTCTCCAATAGCTTGCGAGGCTTTTGGACGCTCCACATCTTTAAGGTGGTTTAACTCTTCGCGTAACTTTTTTAAACCCTCAGCTGTGTAATAAGATACTTTACTCATAATTCATTCGTTTATTAAATAAAAGATGCCGAACTACAGAAACAATTTAAGTACAAGTCTGCTCAGCATAAAAAAAATCTCGCGCTGACGAGATTACTATACAAATATATAAAATATTTACGGTATAGTTGAATTAATCGTAAATTGACCACAAAATTTGAAGATGAAGAAATTGCTATTAGTATTAAGTTGTATTGTGTTTTTTGGATGTAATAAAAATGACAATAACTACAATTGTAACTTTTTACTAGATCTAGGTGTTAATCTTACTGTAAATCTAAATCTACCTCAGTTTAATCAATTACTTTTTCCTGGTAGTGCAATTAGAGTGGAAGGTCAAGGTAATGAAGGAATCATTCTTGTTAGAGCCAATGGCGATTCAATTTTAGCTTGGGATGGTGCAGATCCCAATCATCCTCCATCTGCATGTTCTGCAATGACTATTAGTGGATTAAATGCCGTGTGTGGTTGTGGTGATGGTAATGAATATAGTTTAATCTTAGGTACTGCGATTAATGACAATCCTCAACCTTGTACGTTAAAACCATACAGAGTTGAGGCTATTGGAAACAATACTTATTTTGTAAGTAATTAAAAAATTAATGTAACACCAACTAAGAAATTAGTGGTGGCTTGTGGATAAAAACCTGCACCTTCAATTGTTGAAATTGTCCCTGGATTGGAAAAATCATCATCATAAGTATAATAAAATCCATTTGAGAGATACTTCTCATTAAAAATATTATTGACTAATCCTGAAAATACAATTGAATCAAAAATGGATTTTGTTTCCAAGGTATAATTAATGTTGAAATCATTAACAAAATAACTATCTAGTTTTGATAATTTTGCTTCAGTATTACTCATATATTGCTCGCCAACAAACTTGCTTAATAACGACATCTGAAGGCATTTTATAGGTTGAAAAACAATAGCATTTGCAGCAACTAAATCTGGTGAGAATGAAATATCAGTTTTTCCTAAATTTCGAGGTTCTGGCTCACCATTAAGGAACACTTTAGCTTCCATATTTTTATTAGAGCTTATGGTTAGATTAGGTTGTAAAGTCAGTTTTGAACTAACAGGAATTATAGCTTCTAACTCTAATCCTAATCGGTAACTTTTACCACTATTGGTTCTAATTGGGTTTCCGACATCATCTAACTGACCTGATAAAACGAGTTGCTCATTATACAACATATAATAGGCATTTGCATTGAATGTGAAGTTTCCTTTTTTGTGTCTCCAACCTAATTCGAAATCATTTAATTGTTCTGATTCAATATTATTATTACTTTCAAAATCTGTTCTGTTTGGTTCTCTATTTGCTCTAGCATAAGAGAAATATAAATTGTTGTCAGTATTTAATTCGTACGTGATTCCAGCTTTGGGATTAAAAAATATAAATCCTTTATCAATTTCAAAATTAACAATATCAGAAGTTGTACCTCTTGTTTTATAAGTGACATTTCTCATTTGTAAATCACCATACAAACTTATTTTATCGTTTAGTTTATAGTTTGCTTTAGTGAAAACGGATAGGTCATTCTTTTTACTATTACCATCATAATAACGATCTCTAATTTCCGATTGACTGGCAAATTCTGCCCAAATGACTTCACCAAAATGATCACCATTGTAATGACTATATGAACCGCCAAAGATGAGGTTTAGTTGGTTGTCTTTATAATTCACATTTGCATTAAATACATAAAAATCATTTTCTAACCAACGTCTTCTAATTAAATCGGTTTCATCTACAATTTCTCCATTGAAGTTTAAAGGAGTAAAACCATAGTCTTCAAAATTTTCGTCTTCTTTGTATTGTTCAAAATAACCACGACCATTAGTATAGTTTAATCCTATAGTTGTAGACCACTGATTGTTGTAACGTTGATTCCAGTGTAATTGATAATGATCTTGACTATAATTATCTACTTCATTATCGTAAAATTGAATATCTCCATTATCATTAAAATAGACACCAGACACATTAAATTGTCTATTCTCGTCAATATTTGGGTTTTCACCTAATGAATCAATAAAATCTGGATCAAATCCGTTCCAAGATTGATACGTAACTTCGCTACCACCAAAAGCTATCGCTTTAATCAAAGTATTATCATCTACATAAGAACCTTGCAAGAAATAAGATTTTAAATCTGCCGAAGCGCGATCTATATAACCATCTGAAGAAATATTGGATAAACGACCAGCAATTTCTATGTGGTTATTCATAAGACCAGTACTAAATTTTACAGTATGCTTTCTGGTATTAAAACTTCCGAAGGAATTTGAAATTTCACCAGAAGATTCTTTAGAAATCGCATCAGTTAATACATTAATACTTGCACCAAAAGCTCCAGAACCATTTGTTGATGTTCCAACTCCACGTTGCAGTTGTAAACTTTCTACAGATGAAGCGAAGTCTCCTAAATTTACCCAAAACGTACCTAAGGATTCGGCATCATTATACGGAATGCCATTAATAGTAATGTTGGTGGATTGTGAACTGACACCTCTAACTCTAATACCAGTATAACCAACTCCAGCACCAGCATCTGTAGTGGTTACTACCGAAGGTAAAAAGTTAAGTAACATCGGAATATCTTGTCCCAAATTCCGTTTTGCTAAATCTTTTTTAGTAACATTTGAGTGTGTAATTGGTGATTTAGCATCTACTCTTACAGCTTTAACTAAAACTTCGTCTAGTTTTTCAACTTTTGTTGAATCTTGCTTTTTTTCTTGTCCATAAGCTGAACAAATACCTAATAAAAAAAATGAAAGTGTTAATCTCTGCTTACACGTCGACAGGCTCAGTGCTACGCTTTTTTTTGAGAGATTGTTGAATAAAATTTTAGTTTCGGCTATACTATTTTGAAAGACGAAACTGAATCTAGTTAATGAGTAGACATTACTAGATCGAAATTTAAGAATACTAGATTTCATACGACTATAAGTTTATAATCGAATAAAAAGAGGTCATTATTCCGGTTAATAATTAATTGTTTGAGCAATAGCTAATTTGATTTGGTATATGTTGCTTTTCTTTTGAATCTTTAATATAGATATATAAAACATCATCAGATTCAGAAGTAAAAACAAACATTGATGACCTTATCGCACTCGCTAAAAATGTCCACAGGACATTTTCTTTACGCTCGCTTCCTAAACAGCATTACCTGTTCTAGGTTCAATGGGTATGATCTCAGCTTGATAAGTTTTAAAGTTACAAGTTTAAAATTCTAAGTTGCTTTGCACAACTGCGAACTGAAAACTGCGACTGCCAACTCATTTTAGCACCCCTTTTTTGAGAACGCTGCAAATATAGAATAGATTTCTGATTTCTGAATTATGATTTCTGAATTATTTTCTTCTCGCGAAGCCGCAAAGTTGTGTGCACTCCGCTTTGCAATTTTGCGGCTTTGCGATATTTTTTTGGAATTTAGTTTTTGAGATTTGGAATTTACTCCAAAGTTGGTGGTTTCCGATTCTCCTTTTTTTCTGAAGTTTTACGCTTATTCTTCAATCTTTTTTTAACAACTGCTCTTGGTGTTTTTGTCGGAATTCTTTCTTTTTCTTCTTTTAAACCTTCTTCAATTAAGTCTAAAAATCGTTTTGTGACTAATGCTTTGTTTCTAAACTGACTTCGGCTTTCATCACAGGCTAAAATCAAAACACCTTCTTTGGTTAATCTGTTATTGAAGAATTCTGAGAGTTTTTGTTTTTCATCTTTGTTGAATATTTGTGAATCTTCAAGGTTGAAATATAATTCGGCTTTAGATGAGACTTTATTCACATGTTGTCCTCCGCTTCCTGAGCTTCGGACATATTTATAAGTTAATTCAGATTTTAATAAGTTAGAGTCCACTATTCCTTAATTTGATGTGGAGCTTTCAGTAAATCGTTTACTGTTTTTACAGGGTTGAATGTAATGATAGGTACTTCAACAAAAATGGTATTCCAATGTGCCATACTTCCATTCCAAAGTCCAGGTAGTTCTAGCGCTTTTAGATTCTTACCATTTTTAGTTTTCTGAGTTATAAATGCAGCATTATGATCCACAAAATTTTCTAAGTCAAACTTTTCGCCTTTATAATTTTTCACTCCACAGACTAAATCTACAGGATTAAAATGTGTAGCGTTTTTAAGAATTTCTTCTTGCTTTTGGTCTTTCAAATTAATCTGTGCAGACTCTACAATTTGAAGTGATTGATTAGATTTTTCATCCTTTACCCAAAATGGTCCACCTCCAGGTTCGCCTTCATTTTTTACCATTCCGCAAATACGAATTGGACGATTTAGTTTTTCTTGTAAATATTCAATTTTATAACGATCCGCATATTTTTTATACTCATCAGATATTTTGATGCTTAATTCTTGTGTTAAAAAATCTTCAATACTTTTTAAGGTTGCTTCTGTAACAGTATTTGAATCTAAATTGTGCAAATACTCAAACGTTTTGGTTTGTAGTTTCAATAGAATTCCTGCTAAAACCTTTTTGTATTTTGCTACTTCATCTTTATATTTATAGACGACGACATTGTCTATGTTTTTAACAAAAATAATATCAGCATTGAGCGCATTTAAATTTTTTAATAAAGCGCCATGTCCAGATGGTCTAAATAATAATGAACCATCGGCTTCTCTAAATGGTCTATTTTCTAATGTTACAGCAATAGTGTCTGTGGATTGTTGTTGGTATGAAAACGAAATATCGAAATTAACGCCTGTGTTTTTTTCTATATTTTCTTCAATACCTTTAAATTCTTCAGTAAACTGATCTTCATAAGCTTCTGATATTGTGAAGTGCAGTTTTGCTAGTCCGTTACTAGATGCATAGAGTGCTGCTTCATATAAATGTTCTTCAAAAGCTGTAGAAATATGATTTTTTTTATACTCGTGAAAGGGTAATAATCCCTTAGGTTGATTTCCGAAATTTAGTTGATTATGATCTAACATAGCTTTAGCAAATTCCCATACTTTTTCTTGGGTTGATAAAGTGTGAAAATCGATGCCGTTAGATTTAAGTAATTCTAGAACTTGTCTATAAAAAGGAAACTTTTCTAAACCAACCATAAACAGTGATAAATCCCTTAAATTATTTTTATTTATGTAGGAATTTAGAGATTGTTCTTTAGAATTATATTGACTAACAAACTGAAACAAAAATTTGAACATCCGAGTTGCTGCACCAGATGCAGGAACAAATTTTAATAATGATTTCCTGTCTTTTTCAGCTTCAAATAAAGAGACATAGTGTTCAATATCAGAATCATTTAAAGTCATAATTCCATTATTTAGTGTTGCTGCGCCAGAAATATTAGTAAACGGAATTCCTGTTTCAAAAATCTCGATTTGTTTTTTAACTTCTAATAAAGTTAAATCGTTAGATTCTATTTGTTTTATATCGTTTTCGGTAAAACTCATTTTTTGTTTGCTAATAATTTATCAATATGCTTAACGGCTAATTTTAATCGCTCTTTTTTATTTCCTTTCAAAAGCACATAAGGTTTATTGTAGGTTTTTAAAGCTGTTTCAAAAGCCTTAAACATACGTTTTCTTTCATTGGGTTTGTCTCTTAGATCATCTGCTTCCCAAGGCGTGTCAATATAAGTTAAAAAGTAAAGGTCGTAAGCATTTTTTAGAGCATGTGTTTCTAAAATCGGGTCACAGGTTCCTTGGTAATATGCTTCGCTATAGACTTTAGTTTCAAGCAAATCGGTATCACAAATGAGAACCGAATCAGTTTTTTGTGCTGATTCATTTTCCAATTTCATTTGTCCTATGGCTATTGGTAACAAATCTTTTGGTTCACAAGTTTTACGCTCATTGTTCCATTTTTTTTGAAGATAGTTACGTGCATACTCGCGTACCCAAACAGAATTATAATGTCTTGCTAACTGACGAGACAGTGTGGTTTTTCCTGTGGATTCTGGACCAAACAAAACTACTTTTATACAGTTTGAAGGTTGTTGTTTAAGCTTTTTCTCCATTGTTTATATGCTAGAATTGCTAGTGTTAAAAAAATAATATATTGAATACCTGTAAAACCATACCCTTTTACAAAATATAAAGGAATTGATGCTATGTTTCCAATAATCCAAAGTATCCAGTTTTCAATTTTTTTAAGAGCCATTAACCACATTGCTGCAAAAAATATTCCGGTTGTAAATGTATCTATAAAGGGTGTTGCAGCTCTAAAGTTATCTAAGTTTCCAGAAGTTAAATTTGTAAAAGCATAGTTTATACTTTCTGTTAGGTTTAAAGTGTTTGGCATAACATTGTAGTAACGATAAACTATAATAACGAAAATGGAAGTAAATAAAAATATACCAATTGCTTTTAACTTATCTGTACTATTTGTTCTTGAAATGGGAATATGACTTTTTTTATCATCAATCACTTTACTCCACATATACCAACCAAAAAGGCTCATTAATGTATAGTATATATTTATGATTAAATCTCCGTAAAGATTCCATTGTGACAATAAATAAACATAAATTACTGTGCTGATAATACCTGTTGGAAAAACCCAAATATTCTCCTTTTTAGCCAAAAATACACTTGCAACTCCAAAAGAAGCAGCTATGAATTCTAAAACAATATTTAAAGCCGAAGCTGTTTTGTATGGTTCTAAAAAAAAGTCTATAATCTCACTCATGATCTAATTTCCATCTTAATCTTCCAAAAGGGAAGAAATTGTTGTGTGTTAATGCTTTCGGTTAAAAATTGATTTATTCTTTTTCTACACTTTAGGAAATTATGCAAATTAGCTATGCAAATTTTTCTGCTACAGTTTCCTTTTTGGGGATTAAGGGGATTTAAGTTCCTCAAAAAAAGCTTCATCCTCCTCAAAAGCGGTTCCTATAACCAATAAATCTGCTCCTGCTTTGTATGCTTGTTCCATTTCTGCTTTAGTTCTTATGCCTCCTCCAACAATCAACGGTATGTTTAATTCTTCTTTTACTTCAGCAATAATATTGGTTTCAATTGGGTGTGTAGCTCCACTACCAGCTTCGAGGTAAATGAGTTTCATACCTAATAATTCTCCTGCTTTTGCGGTGTCTTTTATGGTTTGAATGTTTTTTCGTTGTATTGGTTTTGTTTCACTTACACGTTGTACTGCTGTTTCTTTTCCGTTTTCTATGAGTAAATATCCTGTTGGAATTATTTCAAGATTGGTTTTAGCCAATTTTGAAACGGCTTCAACTTGTTTTCCTATTAAATATTCGGGATTACGACCAGAAATTAATGATAAAAATAAAATACCATCAGCTTTATCTGTAATTTGAATAACATCTCCTGGGAATAATATTAAAGGAAGCTTAGTGTACTTTTTAATTTCTATGACCAGAGTTTCAGTCAATCCTTCATCTACTTCACTTCCTCCAACAAAAATATGAGTTGCTATAGATTGATTCACTTTAGATATAAAACCTGAAACCGCTTCAACTTTCATCTTATCTGGATCGATTAAAACGGCAAGGCTTCTTTCAACTGACTGTATTGATTTTAATATGCTGGTTCCCTTTAATTTCATTCAGTTATTTAACTTATAGTCATAAATTCCAATCCCGATAGCTTCTCTATAAAATCTTAAACTTAAGCATCTATTTTCTCTTCTCTGTGTTCTTTTTTAAGGAATAACATACGCACAAGTAAAGCCTTCAAATTCTAAAAAAGCAGTATTATATCTGTACTTTTTGTTTTCATAATCTATCCAAGCCACAGTATTTGCATCTTCTATCATAAATGGAATCACCAAAAAATGTTCTTTAAACAACATACCTGGTGTCGCAAAAAGTTTATAAAGTGATTCTTTAATTCCCCAAATAACGGTCAATCTTCTAATGTAATCTTCATCAGAAATTTTTAAATAGTTATATTCATAATCCACAAATTTATGAGCAATGACTCCTATTTTTTTACGTTGCTTTTCAATATCAATGCCGACTTTATTATTACTGACAATCACTCCAGAAAATATAAACGAATGTGTAATAGAAATGTATTTACCATCATTAAGATGAGGTTTTCCGTTCTCGTCATAAAACAAATCTTGATCTGTGTAGCCAAACTCACGCAACAAATGACGCACGCTTAAAAATCCGCGTTGGTGCAACTGACTTTTCATACCTAAAACACGTTTTAAACTGTGCGGTTTTAAATCTAAAGGTTGCATTAAATCGTCGTAAGATTCTTCAATCTTCCAGATTTTAACAATAGTTTGTGAATTAACACTAATGGATTTATATAGTGGCATTTAGGATTTTGAATGTAATTGATTATCTTTGCACTGCCTAAGGCATATTTGGTAATATTGGATAGACGAATGTAACCAAATTTAGTGCAAAATCCCAACGGTAAATCATTAAATAAAAACACAGAATAAAGAATATGAGTACAAAAACAATTGCTTACGTACCTAATAAGGTAAAAGATATGTCGCTTGCGGCTTGGGGAAGAAAAGAGATTGAATTAGCTGAGGCAGAAATGCCAGGTTTAATGAGTCTTAGAGAAGAGTATAAAAACGAACAACCTTTAAAAGGGTCTCGTATTGCAGGATGTTTACACATGACGATTCAGACTGCAGTTTTAATTGAAACTTTACAAGCTTTAGGAGCAGAAGTAACTTGGAGTTCTTGTAATATTTTTTCTACACAAGATCAGGCTGCAGCTGCAATTGCTGCTGCAGGAACAGCTGTTTATGCATGGAAAGACATGACGGAAGAAGAGTTTGATTGGTGTATAGAGCAAACCTTATTTTTTGGTGAAGACAGAAAACCATTAAACTTAATTTTAGATGATGGTGGCGATTTAACCAATATGGTTTTAGATAAGTACCCAGAATTATCTGCAGGAATTAAAGGTCTTTCTGAAGAAACGACGACTGGAGTTCATAGACTTTACGAACGTGTTAAAAATGGTACATTAACAATGCCAGCAATTAATGTTAACGATTCTGTAACAAAATCTAAGTTCGATAACAAGTATGGTTGTAAAGAATCTGCAGTAGATGCAATTCGTAGAGCAACAGATATTATGTTAGCTGGTAAACGTGTAACTGTTTGTGGTTATGGTGATGTTGGTAAAGGAACTGCTGCATCTTTTAAAGGAGCAGGAAGTATTGTAACAGTAACTGAAATTGACCCAATTTGTGCATTACAAGCTGCAATGGACGGTTTTGAAGTTAAGAAACTAGAAACTGTTGTTGGTAATTCTGATATTGTAATAACAACTACTGGAAATAAAGACATCGTTAGAGCTGAGCATTTTGAGGCTATGAAAGACAAAGTAATCGTTGCAAATATTGGTCATTTTGACAATGAAATACAAGTAGGTTGGTTAAACGAAAAGCATGGTCATACTAAAGATACTATTAAGCCTCAAGTAGATAAGTATAACATCAACGGAAAAGATATTATCTTACTTGCTGAAGGTCGTTTAGTAAACTTAGGTTGTGCAACAGGTCATCCTAGTTTTGTAATGAGTAACTCATTTACTAATCAAACTTTAGCACAAATTGAACTTTGGAAAAATAGTGACGCGTATAAAAATGACGTGTATATGTTACCAAAGTATTTAGATGAAAAAGTAGCAAAATTACACTTAGAAAAAATTGGTGTTGAGCTTACTGAATTAGCAGAATACCAAGCAGATTATATTGGTGTGAAAGTTGAAGGGCCTTATAAGCCTGAGCATTACAGATACTAACAAATTCCTTTGAAAAAAGGAATCTCATCATCGAAAAATCCCAAGCTTTTTTGTTTGGGATTTTTTGTTTGGGCAATTTTCTTTTGGCAGAAAAAGCCAAAACAAACCACGCTTTCCACTATATCTTTTTCTCGTACCTCAAAAAAGGATGCCGTTTCAATCGTTAGTGCGAAATAAAATTTATAAATATATTTGCATATTATTTAAGTTTTACTTAAATTTGTATGTGTTTAAGAAATTTGCAAATGAAATAATCAGAATCTTTAATCCCTTATATGGGTTGAGCGTATCTGATGCTGAAGAATATACATTTCAAAAAACTTTAAAACAACGAATTGTAAAAAGTAATCCTGAATTAAAGTTATGGTTGTGGACAATTGATTTAAAAGTAAATTTAACCTCCAATTTTGAAAAACTTTTTGGGAATGACTCTGACATACTTATAGAGCATTACAAATCTGAAGTCAAAAGATTAGAGTCACAAGCTCGTCGCAATTTCGAGAAATTTAAACAAAAAATTATTGAAAGAGATGGTGAGAATTCGGAACTTTATAACCATCTCAAAAACCTATCTCACAAAGAGTTAATAGAATACTATTTAGATTTTGAAGACAATAATTCTTATAGTCTAAATCATAGACTTTATTATGGTGACATTGATCTAAGAAACTATGTAAGGAGGTCTTATCAAGATTACGATAAAATAAAATCATATAGTCGAATAATATCTCTTCTTACTAGGAAATATAAAAAGTCAAATAGACAAACTTCATTTTTCTTGGAGGATAGAAGGAGTTTATTTCGAAAACTTATTAGTTCTCATTTCAAAAATTCTAAAAATTACAGTCATAATTCAATCTTGTTATCCGTATAGTTTAGAAAAAGTTTCTAAATATCACTACAAAATTGAATTAGTAATGAAAGATAAAATAATAAAAAAAATTGATGAAGCAATAAATCGCAAAAACACCTCAAATGAAAATAAATTATTATTAATCGAGGCAAGGAAAAAGCTAATAAAAGCAAAAACTGAAAATAGAATTATAAAAATAGTAGCTGTAATAATAAAAGTAATTACCGGACTATTTGATAATGATTAAGAATATGAAATTAGGACAAGTAATTGGACAATTAATAAAAAAAAGAGGCTTAACTCAAAAAGAAGTAGCTTCTAAAATCGAGAAAAGCCCAACAGCTTTATCTCAAATTATTAATGGTGCTTACGAACCAAATCCCGAAACATTGGATAAGATTTGTGAAGTTTTAGATGTCCCTAAACCAATTCTACATTTTATGATGATTTCTGAAGATGATATTCCTGATGATAAAAAGGAAATCTATAAGATACTAGAACCAAGTATTAAAGAATTTATCTTCTCTGTTTTTGGTTCTAATCAAACAGAAGTACTTGATTCCTTTGAAAAAAGGAATCTCTAATTTTCAAAACCCAAATGTTCAATTGAATATTTGGGTTTTTATTTTAATCACCTTTTCAATATAACAAAATGAAAACATTAGATATTACAGTATTGCAAAATACCTTAGATGATATTGAAGGTTATTTACCACATAGTGAAGCAATAAATACTAATGTCTCAAAGGTTAATGTGTCTTGGCATCTAGACCATAGCTTAAAAGTTATTAATGGTGTTCTTGAAAATATGCATAATTCTGATCCAGCATTGTACGAAAACAATTTTTCGTTTATGGGTCGTGTAGTCTTTGCGTTAAAGTATATACCAAGAGGTATAGGAAAAGCACCGAAATCTGTAATGCCATCTGATACAATTTTAATAGACGATATTAAAACGCAATTAGTTGAAGCCAGACAGAATATAGAAATAATTCCAGATTTAGACAAAAATGCCTTTTTTAAACATCCTTTGTTTGGTAACATAAATACATCTAGAGTGATACGTTTCTTGGATGCGCATACCAATCATCATTTAAAAATTGTGAAGAGTATTTTGAAGTAGCTGTTACCATTTCATTATTTCTAAAATGTGAATAATAAAAGACCTCACAGGTTTTAGAAACCTGTGAGGTCTAATAACTTTCGCAATCCAAGACTTCTACTCTAGACTTAAATACTGTCTATTTTTTATTCTTTTTACGCTTCTTTTTCTTTTTAGAACTATCCTTCTTAGGATGCACCAATTTCATTTCATCAATTAAATGCTTAGCACCAGCATATTTATCTACAATAAAAAGAACATAACGTAAATCTACCATAATGTTTCTGCAGATTTCTGGGTCGTAATTCATATCGCTCATAGTACCTTCCCAAACTCTGTCAAAGTTTAGTCCAACTAAATTACCTTCGGCATCAATTGCAGGACTTCCTGAGTTTCCTCCAGTGGTGTGGTTGGTTCCTAAAAAGCAAACTGGTATTTTTCCATTTTTGTCAGCATATTGTCCGTAGTCTTTTGAATTGTATAAATCAATTAGTTTTTGTGGTACATCAAACTCATAATCGTCTGGCACATATTTTTCAATCACACCATCTAAATAACTCACAGGATTGTAATAAACCGCATCTCTTGGAGAATACCCTCTAACTTGTCCATAAGTAACGCGAAGTGTACTATTTGCATCAGGAAAATAACGTGCATTTGGTAATGCTTCCATAAGAGCCGTCATATATTTGGTCTGCAATGTATTTATAGGCGCATTTTTTTGTTGATACTCATCATTAATAGTATCAAAAAATTCAGCGATAATTGGTTTTGCATACGCATAAGCAGCATCGCTATTTAAATTTTTAATTACTTCGTTTGCATCACCTTCCAAAAGCTTTAAAGCCGATTCTAAATTTGTAAAAGCTGTTTTGTCATAAATAGAAGCATCTACTTTTTTACCATATAAAGGCATTACATTTTTGTAAACACCTTTATCTACACTAACATTGTAATTTTTATGAATTCCTTCTAATCGACCTTTTAAACTAGCTTTTGCTTTTTCAAGGTTTTCCGGATTTGCAATTAAGGCTTGCTCAACTTGGTAAGCCCTAAATGTCATTTGCATTAATTCATTAGTTACAATAAACACTTCGATAAAGTTTCTACGCTTAATATTTATAGCTGCAAAGTCTTTGTATAGTTTATCAAATTCAGGTAAAATGTTACCGTATTTACTTTCTAGTCCTTTTTCTTTTAAAGCTTTAGTAAACGTTGCTTCAAATGCTTTGCGCTTTTCAACCGCATTACTTTTTTTAATTCCTAAATTTTCGCCAATCCATTTTTTCCAAGCGTTTGCAATTCTGGCTTGTTTAGATGCATATTTAATTCGTACATCATCGCTTGTTTTCATTTTTTCGTCAATGACTTTTAAAGCCGCTTCTCTAATCGCGATATTTGTTGGATTATATTCTTTTGTAATATGTTCAATAGCAACTGCAGGTAAATATTCATTAGTAACACCAGGAAAACCAAAAACCATGGTAAAATCGCCTTCTTCAACACCATCTAAAGAGATAGGAAGAAAATGTTTTGGCTTGTAAGGCTTGTTATCTTTGCTATATTTCGCAGGTCTATTGTTGGCATCTGCATAAATTCGGAATAAAGAAAAATCACCAGTATGTCTAGGGAAAACCCAATTGTCTGTATCGCTTCCAAATTTACCAATACTTGTAGGAGGTGCTCCAACCAAACGAATATCCTCAAAACGTTCCGTTACAAATAAGAAATACTGATTACCTTTATAAAACGCTTTCGTTTTTACATCTTGCCAAGATTCTTTTGACCACGTTTTCAAGGCTTCATTACTGTTTTTAGAAATTTGAGATTGCTTTTCGGTTTCGGTCATAGCATCAGTTACACCATTTAAAACAACATCAGTTACGTCATGAATACTCACAATAAACTCAATAAATAACCCTTCGTTTGGTAATTCGTCTTCTAAAGACATTGCCCAAAATCCGTCTTTTAAATAATCGTTTTCTAAAGAGGAATGCGACTGAATTTGTCCAAAACCACAATGATGATTGGTAAGCACCAAACCTTTATCCGAAATGACTTCGCTAGTACAGCCTCCATTAAAATGACCAATAGCATCTTTAAGACTCGAATTGTTAACATCGTAAATATCTTGAGCCGTTAATTTACTGCCTAGACTTTGCATTTCGGTTTCATTCATGCCTTCCAAAAGAGAAGGAATCCACATTCCACCTTGTTGGGCAGAAACTTGTAAGGCTATAAAAAATAAAAGGAATTTTAAAAATTTCATATTGAATATTTTTTGCGTTTTTGTAAAGATAGAAAAGCTTGTTTTATATCTTTAATGTTTTCGCATTTAAAGCGCACTTTTTTTATGAATTTCATATCTAAATTACCTAACGTAGGCACAACAATTTTCACAGTAATGAGTGCGTTGGCAAAAGAGCACAATGCCATAAATTTATCTCAAGGTTTTCCTAATTATCCAAGTTCTCAAAAGTTGAATGATTTGGTTGCCAAAGCTATGAATAATGGTTACAACCAATATGCACCAATGGCTGGAAATTTAGATTTGCGTTTGGCGATTTCTAATAAATATGAATTGCTCTACAAAAGCACCTATCATCCCGAAAAAGAGATTACAGTTACAGCTGGAGCAACGCAAGCGATTTATACGATTATTTCAGCATTTGTAAGACCAAATGATGAAGTTATTCTATTTAAACCAGCTTATGATTGTTATGAACCAGCTGTTGAAATCAATGGCGGAAAAACCATTCCTATTCAATTATCTGCTCCAAATTATAAGGTGAATTGGAGCGACGTGGCTTCAAAAATATCGAGCAAGACCAAAATGATACTAATTAATTCACCTCACAATCCAAGCGGAACAATTTGGTCTAAGGATGATATGCTTCAACTTCAAAAATTAACACAGGAAACAGATATTATTGTATTGAGTGATGAGGTTTACGAACATATTGTTTTTGATGATGCACAACACCAAAGCGCTTGTTTGTTTCAAGATTTAAAACAACGCAGTTTTATTACAGCTTCTTTCGGAAAAACGTTTCATAACACAGGTTGGAAAATTGGTTATTGTTGCGCACCAGAATACTTAATGTCTGAGTTTAGAAAAGTGCATCAATTCAATGTGTTTTCTGTGCATCATCCATCACAAAAAGGCATAGCAGATTATATGCAAGATGCTGAAACCTATTTGAGTCTGAATACTTTTTTTCAACGAAAACGTGATTTATTTTTGAATTTAATTTCAGAATCAAGATTCAAATTTAAACCATCACAAGGCACTTATTTTCAGGTATTAGATTATTCTGATATCACAGACGAATATGATGTTGACTTTGCAAAACGATTAACTAAAGAGTTTAAAATAGCATCAATTCCACTTTCAGTATTTAACGATAAAGACAAAGATGATAAGGTATTACGATTTTGTTTTGCAAAAACGGATGAGACTTTGATAAAAGCTTCTGAGATTTTATTAAAGATTTAAGTTACTTTTTGTAAATTTCTGTGTCTTAAATAACGAACTATAAAAACATAAACAACATGAAATATTATATTATCGCATTATTCTTAACCTTTTCACTAAGCGCGTTTGCGCAACAAGTAACACGAGAAGGTAAAATCTATGAAGTTAAAAAAGAGAAAATATTTTTAGATGGAAAGGACGTAACAGCAACTTTGAATCTTGAAGAAAAAACAGCCATTTTAAAAGAAGCTGTTGCGGTTTTGGAAAAAATGAAACTTGAAGAACAAGTAAAACAAGAAACGGAAAAGGCGAAAGTAGAGCCGGAAAAAGTGAAAATCGAAGAAGAACTAGCTATTATGGCTGATGAAAAAGTAATTAAAGCCGAAGAGAAAGCAAAAAAAGAAGAGGAAAAGGCTTTAAAGAAAAAAGAAGATGTAGCAGAAAAACTCGAAAAAGAGACCAAAAAAGCAGAAAAAGCACAAAAGAGAGCAGAAAAAGCACTAAAAAAGAAAGTAAAGATTCAGAAAAATTTTGAGAAAGCGCAAAGCAATCTTGAAAAAGGACAGAAGAAATACGAAAAACTAAAACGAAAAGGTAAATTATCTCCTGAAGATGAAGGTAAATGGCTTGAAAAACTTGACAAGCTAACTAAGAAATTAAGCAAAGGAAAATTATAATTCAGTATATTTCAAAAAACAAATGTGTCACATTGAGCGCAGTCGAAAATGCTATTAGAACTAAATTTCTAATGTATTTCGACTGCGCTCAGACTGATACTTAACATATAACCATTTTTTTTCTTGGAATTTAAAATTATTGACAATGTCTAATTCTCTAAAAGTTGTTATAATACAAACAAATTTAGTCTGGGAAAACCCAGAAGAGAATAGACGTGTATTAAATGATAAGATCAATGCTATTAAAACTAGTGTTGATCTTTTTGTTTTACCAGAAATGTTTACATCTGGTTTTACCATGAATCCAGCTTCTGTGGCAGAAACCATGAAGGGAAAAACCATAACTTGGTTAAAGACTATTGCTAAAGAAAAACAAGTTGCAATTACTGGGAGTCTTGTGATTTCTGAAAATGGAAATTATTATAATCGTATGGTTTGTGTAGAACCTTCTGGCAAAATTACTCAATATGACAAACGCCATACTTTCACGTTGGCAGGAGAGCATAAAGTTTATACATCAGGAACAGAAAAAGTGATTTTTAATTATAAAGGTTGGAAAATTTGTCCGTTAGTTTGCTACGATCTACGTTTCCCGGTTTGGGCAAGAAATGTAGAAGACTATGATCTTTTAATTTATGTAGCCAATTGGCCAAAAGTGCGCATTAATGCTTGGGATGCTTTGTTAAAAGCAAGAGCTATTGAAAACATGACCTATTGTATTGGTGTGAATAGAGTAGGATTGGATGGAAATGATTACGAATATTCCGGATATTCTGCAGCTTATGATGTTTTAGGAAATAGAATGGATACAATTCTCGCAAATAAAGAAGCTCTTGAAATTATTGTTTTAGAAAAAGAGCACATCAAAAAGTATCGGGAGAAACTTAATTTTTTGAACGATAAGGATAATTTTAGTCTAAAAGCGTAAAATCTATAACAAAGTCAAAACTAGAACGAATAGCTTCTATTGGAGGAGAATAACTAACACGTTCTGGTTGAATACCTAATAGATAATTCCCAGTATCATATTTTTCGTTACCGTTAGTATCAAAAATTGCACGTAAACTATATAGTTTAGGTTCTAAGTTTGTAAAATCTACCACAGGCGAATCTTTAGCATAACGCTCGTAAAACACCTCACCTTTGTCGTCCACTAATTGTACTATCAATGGCAATTTAGCATTTCTAAGATTTACTCTAATATTACCATATTCAGATTTCATTTTTGTTTTAACGGAATAATTCAACGTGTCTAGGTTGATGCTATCGTAGAAATCAGTAAATGCACCTGGAAGCATTGTAAATTTGTAAGTCTTTCCTTCTTGCTTGTCAATAGGGAATTTGTAGTTATTATAAATAGAATCGTAAACTACTTTATAAGGTACAGAAAGCGAATCTTTATCTATTAATTTAATTTTTGTTGTATCAATTTTAGACAACGGAATATTGGCTTCCATTGTAAACTCGTCTTCATATTTTAAAGTTCCTTTTGTTAAAGCTGTAATTTTTAAGGAATCGGTTTTTAATTTTCTAAAACGATGTTTAAAAGTATCAATATATTTTTCATTGCTAACGATAAAAAATGTGGTATCGACTTCAAATTTTGGCTTGTACCAATAATATAAGGTGTCTGTTTTAGGGTCTTTAATAATTCTGGTTTTATAACCTTCTGGAGTTTTATCTAAAACTTTAATTCGCATATTTTCATAATTGCCTTCATACGGAAATATAATTCTGGTTTCACCATCTTGTTTCGGTTTCACCCCTTTAAAATTTACATTTTCTTTGAATAACGTCAATTTATGAGAAGCTGAATCTTCAGGAACTGTAATAAAACCTTCTTTAAAACCAATTTTATCGTTTTTCTGATTAAACTTATAATTAGAATTTTTATCCTTTAAAGCAATTAATTTATAAGTTCCCGCTTTAATATTATCAATGCTAAAAGTTGTAACACTATCCAGTGTATTGGTAATATATCTTGGTTTTTGCTTGTACACTATGGAATCGGAATAGGTAGAATCTGCTTCGTATAACATTACAGAGACAAAAGTATCTGGTTCTTTTAGTAAGGCATCTTCTATATAACCTTTTACAGATAATGAATCTATTGTATTTCCTGTTGAAAACACATAACGATAATAAGGATAAGGGTTTTGTTCGTTGTTATCTACAATACTTTCTCCAAAATTAAAAGCATAAGTCGTATTGTCTTGTAATGTATCTTGTATTTTAATGGAAATATATTTACTCGCTCCACCCATTGGAGTCACAACAGGATCTGTGTCCATTGGAGGAGAAACAATAAGTTGTTTTCTAAGATCCTTTATTTTAACATACTCATCAAAGTAAATTTTAATCTCTTTTCCTTTAAAGTTAGTAGAATAATTTTCTGGTACAGATTTCGTTATTACTGGTGGTAAAATATCTTTTTCGCCTCCTGAAGGATTGCCACGATTGGCACAACTAGCAATGCTTATTGCAATTAAAACCAGACTTAAAATTCGCATTAAATGTAAACGCATCTATTCAAAATAATTTAGCACAAAGAAACAATATAAATAGCTACGCTCAAAACATTTCATTTTAGGTTTTTATTCGTGACCTCTGTAGTTTTTTGATTATTTAAGTTCAGAGTTTCTTAATTCCTCATAGCTAAATGCTAACGAAAAAATCAATCTGCAATTGCCATTGTAGCAAGACTTAACTTAATATTATCAATTTTTAACAAAACGGTTGCACAAGCTTCAACTGTTGCGCCTGTTGTAATAATATCATCCACTAATAAAATATGTTTTCTTGCTAAGGATTTGTTTTCAGAGATGTCAAATACGGCTCCATCGTCATTCCAACGCTTTAAACGCCCTTTAAAAACTTTTGTTTTAGTAGATTTCGTTTTTATTAAAACGGTATCATTATATTCCGCGTTTAGTGCTTTTGCAATGGCTTTCCCGAATTTTGTGACCTGATTATAACCACGTTTTCTCAATTTAGATTTGTATAATGGTACAGGTATAACCACATCAATAGAGTTGTAAGTTTCTACAGTTGCCAGTTCTGCACCAAGCCATTTACCAAAGAATTCGCCAATGTCTTCATGACCTCTATATTTTAAATTATGAAGTATTTGCTGTACAATTCCCTTTTTAGAAAAATGTAATAATGCGGTTGCATTTTCTAATTTTACTCTGCCATAAACTACCTTTTTTACGTCTTCAGCATCATTAAAATGAAAGTTTGTAATAGGTAAATGGTGCCTGCAAGATGTGCATAAAACCACTTCATTATCAGTTAAGACATCATTACATGCTTCACAAACCTTTGGAAAGAACAAGTTTAACAAGTTTTTCATCACTTCATCGAATAAAATAAATTTACGCTCATATTAATTCTAATTTCGCATTAAATTAAGAAAATTAATAATGATAGTTAACCCTCAATTATTTAACTATAGATTAATTATAAGTTCTTTATTAGTCGTTTTAACTGTTTTAGGAATATATAGCTTTAATAAATATAAGTCCATTGAATCCTACGAAGAATTCTTAAAACAAGAAAAAGTTTTGATAGAAACAGAACTATCAGACATGTTAACAAGTTATGACGAACTGAGCCAAGACTATAATCTTATGGCTTCACAGCTCCAAGAAGCAAAAACAGAAACTAAGGATGCCTTAGATTCTTTGAGATTGTTGGATGGTGATTTATCTATAATCACTAGGTTTAAAGAGCAGCTTATAGTTTTAAAGAGTAAGAGTAAAGTGCTGCTAAGCACTATAGACTCTTTAAATTCTGCAAATATAAAATTGCAGAAAGAAAAACGTTACGCCTTAAATACCATAAAAAAGAATACAAGTACAATTATTGATTTAGAGGAAGTTAATGACTCTTTAAATAAATCTATTGATAATGCTGCAGTAATAATTGCTAGTAATATAAATGCTACATCATATAAATTAAAGTCTGGTAAAAAACGTTTTACAGATCGTGCTAAACGTGCCAATGTAATTGATGTTTGTATTACGCTTAATGAAAACCATTTGGCATCAAAAGGAAATAAAGATATTTATATACAGATTGTGAGTCCACAAGGTAACGTGGTTTCTGATAAAGGAGAAGTTGTTTTTGGAAATACGTCATTAAATTATAGCAAAAGAGAACTTGTAAATTACAATAACGAAAATTTAGAAATCTGTACTGCTGTTGTTGCAGATAAAGAGGATCAACCCTTTTTAAAAGGCTACTATTTTGTCAATGTTTTTCACAGAAATGTAAAATTGGGTAGTACTAGTATTGAACTAAAATAATAAAAGGTATAATTAACGATATAATTTTTGAAAAACCGCTCTGTTAATCAGAGCGGTTTTCTATTTTTGCAATATGGCAAACGATGATCAATTTAAAAAAGTAATCTCTCACGCAAAGGAGTATGGTTATGTATTTCAGAGTAGTGAAATCTATGATGGACTTAGCGCAGTATATGACTATGCGCAAAACGGAGCAGAATTAAAGAAAAATATAAGAGACTATTGGTGGAAAGCCATGGTGCAAATGCATGACAATATTGTAGGTATTGATACTGCAATATTTATGCATCCAACCACTTGGAAAGCTTCTGGTCACGTAGATGCTTTTAGTGATCCTTTAATTGATAATAAGGATTCTAAGAAACGTTACAGAGCAGATGTTTTGGTAGAAGATTACTGCGCTAAAATTGAAAACAAGATTGAAAAGGAAGTTAAAAAAGCAGAAAAACGCTTTGGAGACGCTTTTAATAAAAAAGAATTTGTTTCAACCAATGGAAGAGTTCTAGGTTACCAAGAAAAAATCGATTCTATTTTAAAACGATTAGGTCAATCTTTAGAAAAAGAAGATTTAGCTGATGTTAAAGCTTTGATTGAAGAATTAGAAATTGCAGATCCTATTTCTGGAAGTCGAAATTGGACAGACGTTAAGCAATTTAACTTAATGTTTGGGACTAAATTAGGTGCTTCTGCAGAATCTGCAATGGATTTGTATTTAAGACCAGAAACGGCTCAAGGTATTTTTGTGAATTTCTTAAACGTTCAGAAAACAGGGCGTATGAAAATTCCGTTTGGAATTGCACAAACAGGAAAAGCATTTAGAAACGAGATTGTTGCGAGACAATTTATTTTTAGAATGCGTGAGTTTGAACAAATGGAAATGCAATTTTTTATTAAGCCAGGAACTCAAAAAAAATGGTTTGAACATTGGAAAGAAACTAGATTAAAATGGCATTTATCGCTCGGAATGGGAGAAGATAATTACCGTTTTCACGATCACGAAAAATTAGCACATTATGCAGATGCTGCAACAGATATAGAATTTAAGTTTCCTTTTGGGTTTAAAGAATTGGAAGGCATTCACTCACGTACTGATTTTGATTTAAAGCAACACGAGGAATTCTCAGGAAAAAAACTTCAGTATTTTGACCATGAAGAAAAAGCAAGTTATACACCTTATGTACTTGAAACATCAATTGGTTTAGATCGTATGTTTTTGGCAGTGTTTTCAAATGCGTTGGTTGAAGAAGATCTTGGAGATGGTAAATCACGCACAGTTTTAAAATTGCCTGCAGTTTTAGCACCAACAAAAGCAGCAATTTTCCCTTTACTTGCAAAAGATGGTTTACCAGAAGTTGCAAAACAAATTGTAGAAGATTTAAAATGGGATTTTAATATTGTTTACGAAGAAAAAGATACCGTTGGTAAACGTTACAGAAGGCAAGATGCTAACGGAACACCATTTTGTATCACAGTAGATCACGATACTTTAGAAGACAACATGGTTACGATTCGTCATAGAGATACAATGGATCAAAAACGTGTAAAGATTGAAGATCTAAAAGATATTATTAAGGCAGAAGTTGATGTGAAGCATTGGCTTATGAAGATGTAATAAAACGAAGAAAACCCAAGCAATGAGCCTGGGTTTTTTATTATATAAAGTTTTCAAGAATTAAAATCTCCAGCCTAAAGTGGCTCCTAAGCGTGGTACAAACTCACTACCAATGTTTTCATTAGATTGAATGATATTTCGTCCAACACCACCAAATACTTCAAAAAGGAAACCTTTTTTACTAACAAATTTTCCACCCACAGCAATACCAAAGGCAATATTATTTGAAGTTTCATCTGAAACTACATATTCGTAGTCACTTGGAAAACCATTATTTGTATATACATCATGTGTTCTATCTTGAACATTATACATACCAAAGGCTTCTAAGAAAAATCCCCAAGCATATTGACTAGAAAAGTAGCGTCTGTAATAAGGTGTAAATGCAAATTTTTCGTTATAAAAAATGTCCTCAGAAGAATTAGTATCTCTTAAATTAAACAATACAGAAACACCTACAGAAGATTCCGAATCTATTAAATATTCATAAGAGAAATCTGCAGATTTAAAGAGAATAAGGTTAGCTGTATTTACTTTTATTTCACTATGCTTTACTTTTTCTTCTTGTATCTCATCTTGAGCAAAAGAGAATAATGAGGTTAATAGTAATAAGCCTAAAAAGGTCTTTTTCATAAGTTATATTTTAAGTTAAGTTTTAATGATATCAAAAGTTGTACCAATAATAAGATGCTAAGTGTAGTAAATGGTTGCGTTGAAAAAACAAATATTTTTATACCAATTTCTTAATACCCACATTATGTGTTTTATTTAGTTCTAATGACCATGGTCACCTTAACTTTCGTTATGTAGCATACCAATACCTTTAATCAATATTTGTTTGTTTTTTAAAGCTTCGGAATTTAAAATTTCGGCAGCATCTTCTGTTTTTTTTCCGAGTTCTAGTTTTACTTTTTCAAAATGAAATTCATTATTTTCTTTTTTCTCCAAAATTAGAATGTAAGTTTCGTCCTCTAATTTAATTAATGCTTCTTGGGGTAATCCTAGACTTTTGGCGCTTTCGGTAATAATTTCAGCTTCTACAAACATTCCAACAATGAAATTTTCTTTATCGTTATGAACGTGACCGTGAACTTGCACACGTCTGCTCACTGCATCAATGGTTGTACCAACAAGATAAACGTCAGCTTCGTATATCTCTTTGGAAGCTTCAGGAATTTGAAATTGGATTTTCTGCCCTTTTTTTATGTTCATAATATCTTTTTCAAAGACCGTTAATTCTAAATGAACATGGTCTGTATCCACAATTTCAATAATGACATCACTTGGCGAAACATAAGTTCCGTTACTAACATTTACTTTGGTAACAAATCCGTTAATTGAAGCATAAAGGTTAATACTTGAAGAAATACTGCCTTGCTCCACACGCTTTGGATTGATATTCATCATTTGCAATTTTTTACGTAAGCCATTGTAATGTGCAAGATTACTTTTATAGGTGCTTTCGGCTTTTAAATAATTTTTTTCTGAAGTAATTTGTTCGTCAAATAAGGTTTTTTGTCTTATAAATTCAGACTTCAAGTAGTTTAATTGTTCGGCAACTTCGAGATAGTTTTGTTGAATTTCAACATATTCTGGATTTTGAAGCGTTACTAAAAGTTGACCTTTCTTTACTTCGCTACCAACAAGTAAAGGTGTTTTTGTAATATAACCACCGATAAATGTAGAAATACTAGATTTGTTTTGTGGTGGCACGTCAATCATCCCATTAACTTTAATGGATTGGTTAAAATCGAATTCTTCCAAACTTCCAAATGCCATTTCTTCGCTTTCAAATTGCGCTTTAGTAACAGTAATATAATCGTGATCTGGTTCTGTTTGCGTAACCTCAGATTCATTGGTTTTTTCATTTCCACAGGCTATAAAAACTAGTGCGAATAGTATGATATATAGATTTTTCATTTTTAAAAAATATTTAAAATAAGGTGATTAATATTGATAATGGTTTGGTTATAAGCGTTTAGGTTTTCTAAATAAGTTAGCTCAATATCCTTTGCTGTTTCTAAACTTTGAATGTATTGAAAGAAGTCAATTTCACCTTCTTTAAAGGTTCTGTTGGCTGTTTTAATAATTTCATCTTTCAATCGTTTTCCTTGAGTTTCATAATAGCTAATGGCTTCTTCATATTTATTTAGAGACGTTAAGAGCGATTTATATTCAGCATTTAACTGTACTTTATAATCTTGTTGCTGTTCGATAATGACTTTTTTAGCAATTTTTGAAGCTTTTATTTTTGAAGAATTCCCGAAAAACAATAACGGAATTTTCAATCCAAATTGATAGCCTTTAATATTGGTATTCAATTGGTCATTTGTTCCTTGAAAATACTCAAAACTAAGATCTGGTAATAAACTTTGTTTTTCCGATTTATGAATGGCATTCTGATAATTTTTAGCAGTATCAAAATATTGTAAACCTGCATTACTTTCAAGAGATGGACTATGCAACTCTAGCTTCTCTAAATCTTGATTCACAATTTCTAAAGTATCAACTTGGACAATTGCTTTTAATTGTTCTTTCGAAAAAACAACATCTTGCAACGCTTGTTTATAAAGCATTTGAAGCTGTTGTTGTTTAGATTCTGCCGAGATTTTTTCTAAATAATTGGTTTCACCAAGCTCAAAACGTCTAGCTGCTTTTGTAGCAAAATCTTGATACAAACTATCTAAAAATCGAAACGTTTCTGCTTTACTTTTTGCATAGCGTAATTGATAATAATTAGAATACACCGATTTTTTAAGCCTTTGAAACTGCATATTGTATTTAGATTCCTCTAAACTTACTTTAGCGTTATTCACTTTTTTATAAGCGAAATAAACGGTTGGAAATTTAATGTCTTGAGCAATCCCAAACACCTTTAAAGGTTCATTATTTATGGCAAGATTATTTTCATCGTAATTGTAATAGACCGAAGTTTTATCGAAACTAAAAGCACTTCCAACGAAAGCATGACTTTGTTCTATTTTTAAATTTGAAGCTTTTAAGTTCGCATTGTTTTCTATAGCTAAATCTAAAGTTTCTTCGACTGTTAGTATAGTTTGCGCATTACTATTCCACACAAATAGAAAACATATAATGGTTACAATTGCTGTTTTATTCATTTTTAAAGCCTTTTTATTTTGAAACCAAGCGTACAATACTGGTAAGACCACTAGTGTTAAAATAGTTGCCGTAAATAAACCACCAATAACAACGGTTGCTAAAGGTCGTTGTACTTCTGCGCCTGCATTTGTAGAAATTACCATTGGTAAAAATCCGAGTGCAGCTGCCAAAGCGGTTAATAAAACAGGTCTTAAACGTTCGGTAGTTCCTCGTTTTACGAGTGCTTCAATATCGTTCATTCCTTCTTCTTTTAAGGCTTTAAAATGTTCAATTAATACAATTCCGTTGAGTACTGCAATTCCGAATAACGCAATAAAACCAACTCCTGCAGAGATACTAAAAGGCAAATCACGTAACCACAATAATAAAACACCACCAACAGCTGCTAGCGGAATTGCAGAATACACAATTAAGGCTTCTTTTACAGAGTTAAATGCAAAATACAGCAGAACAAAGATTAAGATTAATGCAATTGGTACTGCAACAGCTAAACGGTCTTTGGCACTTTGTAAGTTTTCAAATTGTCCTCCATAAGTAATGTTATAGCCAACAGGTAATTTTAGTTGTTGATCTAAAATTGACCTAATCTCGTCAACAACCGATTCTAAATCCCTATTTCTAACATTGACACCAACAACAATTCTGCGTTTTGTATCGTCTCTAGAAATTTTTGCAGGTCCTTCAGTATAAGTAATCTCAGCTAATTCGCTCAATGGAATTTTGTTTCCATTAGGAACATCAACATATAAATTTTGAAGACTTGCTAGATTTTTTCTACTGTTTTCGTCTAATCGTAATACTAAATCAAAACGTTTTTCACCTTCAAAAACATTACCAACAGTGCCACCAGCAAAACCCATTGAAATAAGATTGTTTACATCTGAAATATTTAATCCATAACGTGCAATTTTATTCCGATTAAAAATGACACTCATTTGTGGCAGTCCTTCTACTTTTTCAATTATTATATCAGATGCACCTTGTACATTTTCAATTAAGGCTTTTACTTCATCAGCTTTATTGGCTAAAATAGATAAATCTTCACCAAAAATTTTAATGGCAACATCTGCTCTAACACCAGTAATTAGTTCATTAAATCGCATTTCAATAGGTTGCGTGAATTCTACTTCCATTCCAGGAATAACTTTTAAAGCTTCTTTAAATTTATCTGCCAATTCATCTTTACTACTTGCAGAAACCCATTCTTTTTTTGGTTTTAGTTTAATAATTACATCACTTTCTTCCATAGACATTGGATCCGTAGGAACTTCCGCAGCTCCAATTCTGGTAACCACTTGTTCTACTTCGGGAAATTCATCGCGTAAAATTTGTTCTATTTTGGTGGTGGTTTCTATGGTTTTACTCAAAGAAGTTCCTGTATTTAGTACAGGTTGAATTACAAAATCGCCTTCATCTAAAGTGGGTACAAATTCGCCTCCCATTGTACTAAAAAGCCAAGCGCTTATTACCAATAAAAATGAGGATAGCAGAATTACTGTTTTTTTATGCGCTAATGACCAATTGATGGTTGGCTGATATGCTTTATTTATAAAGTTCATCAATCTTACCGAAATATTTTTAGAAGATTGCTTATTCGGTTTTAAAAATAATGAAGCTACGACAGGAACATAAGTTAAACACAACAACATTGCTCCAATTAAAGCAAAACTAAATGTCAATGCCATAGGTCTAAACATTTTACCTTCTACACCACTTAAAGCTAAAATTGGAATAAAAACAATAAGAATGATTAATTGTCCAAAAATGGCAGAATTCATCATTTTTGAAGCACTTTTTAGTGTAATTGCATCAATTTTGGACTGTTTTTCGTGTTTTTCGAGTGTTTTCAGTTTGTCACTTTCAGTTATAATCCTAAAGGCAATAAATTCTACAATGATTACAGCACCATCAATAATAATCCCAAAATCTATGGCTCCAAGACTCATTAAATTAGCATCTACACCAAAGATATTCATTAAAGAAATAGCGAATAATAAACTCAACGGAATCACGGAAGCGACAACTAAACCAGAGCGTAAATTACCAAGTAATAAAACCACCACAAAAATCACGATTAGTGAACCAAGAATTAAATTTTCGGATACCGTAAATGTGGTTTTGTTAATAAGTTCGCTTCGTTCTAAAAAACCATTAATAAAAACACCCTCTGGCAAAGTGTGCTGTATAGATTTTACACGATCTTTTACAGCATCAATAATGGCTTTAGAGTTACCATCTTTAATCATCATTATTTGCCCTAAAACTTTTTCGCCTTCACCATTTCCTGTAATTGCTCCAAACCGTGTGGCACTGCCAAAACCAACTTTTGCAACATCTTTAATAAAAATTGGTGTAGATGTATTTTTTACAACAATATTTTCAATATCATCCAAGCTCTTTACCAAACCTTCACCTCGTATAAAGAAAGATTTATTGTTTTTTTCAATATAACCTCCTCCTGCAACACTGTTGTTTTTTTCTAAGGCGTCGTATATTTCGGAAATTGAAATATTCATCGCATTTAACTGCTTCGGATTAATAGCAACTTCATATTGCTTTAAAAATCCTCCCCAAGTATTTACCTCAACCACACCTGGAATTCCCGAGAGTTGCCGTTTTACAATCCAATCTTGAATAGTTCTTAAATCGGTTGCTGAATATTGGTCTTCATAACCTGACTTAACATCTAAAATGTATTGATAGATTTCACCTAAGCCTGTAGTGATAGGACCCATTTCTGGACTTCCAAAACCTTCTGGAATTTTCTCTGATGCCGATTTTATTTTCTCGGCAATAAGTTGTCTTGGAAGATACGTTCCCATATTATCCTCAAAAACAATGGTTACCACAGACAAACCGAATTTAGATACGGAACGGATTTCTTCCACTCCTGGTAAATTCGCCATTTCCAATTCTACAGGATAGGTAATAAACTGCTCTACATCTTGTGTAGATAAATTACGAGATGTGGTAATAACTTGGACTTGGTTATTGGTAATATCTGGAACAGCTCCAATAGGAATTTGGGTTAAAGAGAAAATTCCAAAGCCTATGACAAATGCTGTGAATATGAAAATAATCAGCTTGTTTTTTAAGCTGAACTTAATAATGCTTTCTAACATAATTCAAATAAATTAAGAAATAATGAATGCCCATTTTTAATAAAATAGGATTAAATCTGAAATGAATTATGCGTGTTTTGGTGGTTGAAAAACAGACGATTTTTCGAAGTTAGTATGTGAATCTGTATAGAAAAAGTTAAAAGGAATTGTTATAAATTCTTGATAGCTAAAATCAAAATTATTAGCAATGTTTATAAAAGAAGTATTGGTATGAGATAAGAGATGTTGACTGTCTTTAAAAGGTAAGTCCTCATGTTCTTTATGATTATTAGTGTGGTCGTCTTTTACATCACCATAATGTTCTGCTATAAACTCAAAAAATGTATCGCCATATTTTTCCTTATGAAATTGAGCATGCTCAATCAAAGTGTTAATCTTAGAGAAGTCTTCTAAGTTAATACTGAAACTTTGAATAAGAATCAAAAATGAATAAGAAAAAGCAACTAGTTTAGTCATTACATTCGCGAAGATACAAATTTACGTGTTTATAATATGTGATATTGGTTACATAACTAAAAATATGCCTTTAACTGAATGGTTCCTGTATGAATTACTTTGGAGGTCTCTGATTTTCTTCCAAAGTAATTCAAATTCAAATCTAAATATTTCGTTAGTTTCTTTTGTGCCAATAAACTCCATGTAAAGTTTTTTCCTGGTTGTAAACCTTCAAGGATTTGGTATGCCACAGGTGAATTAGTATTGCCTTCAAATTCATTTTCAAAGAAATTAAATTCACCTGTCAAAGCAATTTTCTGCGCATTGTTATAGGTAAAAGATAAGCCGTAATTATTCTGAGTTAAAGATTCTAAACTTCCGATGGTATTGTCTTTGGATGTATATTGGTAAAACACATCAAATTGTGCGTTTTCGCTAAATAGGTAACTTAGTTTTGGTTTAAATTGGTATGATTTTATGACGAAATTTCGATTTGCGAAATTCTGACTTTCACTTTCTTCTTTTCCTAAACTGGCCAAAGCGTTTACCAACCAATTCACATCAAATTTATGATTAAAATTAAGTTGATGACTGTTGGTTTTGTTTTCTTGAAAACCTATAGACAATAGGTTTTTGCTCTTATTGGTTAAAAAGGTATAAGATGTTGTGTAGCGTTGTTTTGCTCTATTAAAAAATAAGACATTTCTCAGGCTATAATTTAAGGACAAAAAACCTTCAGTATCTAAATCGTCTTTTAAGGCTTCAAACGGATTTAAATTAAAGGAATTGTCCGCTTTTAACTTTTTACTATCAACGATAAAAGAAGCTTGGTCATAGAAATGTGACCAAAACTGCTTCGACTTATTTTCCGACACATTCCATGATTGTGGATTAATAGTTAGCGTTTGTCCAAAACGATTTTGATGTGTTTGCACAAAAACCTGATTAGGTAATAACACTCTAATATAACTGCCTTGGTCTGCAAATTGTGCAATTTCAAATTCATTCAGTTCTTGTATACCATTTTCGTTGTAGTCAATCCAAGTGTAGGCTCCTTGTCCTGCTTCTACTTCCACATACGTAAAATCTTGTTGTGGTAAGGTGCCAGAATTAGTTTCAAAACTAGTATTCAAAAGAATGAGATTGTTGAATAGTTTCTTGTTGAAATTTAAACGACTATTTAAACTTTGCTCATTTTCAATAGTATTGTCTTCCGATTTTAAATCTCTGTAATTTAAAAATAATTGAAGCGTTGTGTTTTTATTTTGAATTAATCGCGATTTTAAATAATACGTATTAGAACTATTAACACGCTCTAAATTATTATTCCTTAAACTGTCATTAAAACGTTTTATATAACCCGCTTCTACAAATACTTTGGTGCTATCTCCAACACCAACAAAGGCTTCATAAGATTTAAATTTTTGACTCAAAGACGTTAAGACGTTGGTTTCAATAACACGTTGTTCATTATCTTCAGTAGCAAACTTTACTCCAGCCCATTTCTTGTTTTTACCATAAACCACGCGATTAAATGAACGTAAAAAAGTAGAACGGTTAATGGTACTTTCATTATTTAGAATACTGGAATTTGAAAATATTCTAAAATTACCCAAATGCAAATTGGCAGATATGTTATGTCTATTTCCATTGAAGTTTTCAGAATAATTTAAATGTTCAAAATTGTAAGTCGCAACTCCTTTTTTTGAATGCGATAATCGCAACCCAGAAGTGAACAATAACTGATTTCCGAAATTAAAATTTCCTTGGTCACTTTCTGCAGTATCCAAGTTCCAATCTCTATTAAATTCTGCTCTGTACAAACGTTGAATAGTTTTAAAATCTTTTTGAATAAAATCAGCATCGACCAATGCAGATAAATTCCAAAGACTATCTGATTTTACTAGATTCTGTTTTAATGTGAACTTCCCAGCAAAACCATCATTATTATCATCGTCTAAATTTGAAAATAAGTTATCATCCTTTTTACTGCCTGCCAATTCAAAAAAAACATCTGTTTTTTCAGAAGGTTTATATTTTCCATTAACAATAGCAATTTGTAGTCGTTCTGGTGCAATAAGCTGAATAATAGGCTCATAATTTCCTTGAGGCACACCAGCAATTGGTGCTACATACTCAAAAATATTGTTGATGGCATTTGCATTACTCAATACATAATTTCCTTGGTTAGCACCAACCAAAGTAAAGCGAACACTAAATAAATCGTCTTCAGGATTATTAGAAAACACAAAAATTTCTTCTGCTCCGAGTAATTCCTTTTTATATAAAATACGGTTTTCAGAAAATGCGGCTTGTGCTGCAGAAGGAGCTGTCATTAAATCTCTGTTATCGCCAGCTTCTGCTAAAACCTGAATTTGTTCCGTAGATAAATTTTGTTGTAAAGATTGGTTTTTAGCATCACTTTCTGAAAAAACAGAGACATTCAAACTTAATTTATCAGTATTATAATTTGCTCCACCAAAAACTGTGAATCGTGAATAATTACGTTCACTAAATTGATAATCTACTGTAATCCGCATTTCGGAAGTAATAGGAAATGTAGAGTTGAAAATAATTTCACCTGCATTGTAATCTATGATGTAATCGTTGTTTTCACCTCGTTCTAATGGAATTCCATTTACATAAACTGTTTCGCTACCAGAAACGATAAGTACGAATAATTCATTATTTTGTCCACGCAATTTATAAGGACCTTGGTTGCCTTCTTGTGCTGTAAATTGTGTAGTGGTAAATTGACCTCTCACCAAAGCTCCAGATGCGAAGACCGAAGTTTTTTCACTCAAATTAGCTTTAACTGATAGCCCTTGCACACGTTTTGAGAAATTGGCAAAATAACTTTTGGTATTATCTAAATCAATATCTCCTGCACGTATGCTCCAATCATCGCTAAATAATTCTATAAATACTTGGTCAAATTCATCTAGTTTTTGCGAATAACCACTTTCTTGTAACGGAATATTTGCATCTTGAATAGAGGCTCTCAATGAGACTTTATCGCTCAGTTTTCCAGAAATCTGTAAATCGAGTTCACTATTTAATACTGAGTTTTGGTTGTTCCCAATTGTTACTCCTCTCGAAATACTTCCTGAAGTTGTTAAACCATCAAAAGGAGTAAACGTGTTTTGTTTGTTTGTGTTTTCAAGCGTATACAATTGCTGAAATTGCGATGAACGCTCTACAATAACTCCATCATCCAATTGTCTGTAAACTTTGGTTAAGAATTTTGGATAGCGTAAATATTCAATTTGAATGGTGTCAATTTCAGTGGGTTGTTTAAAGCGCAAAACCGCTTTTGCGAAATCAACAACATATAAAGTAGAATCTAAAACTTTGTTGTCCTTGGTTTTTACAACAAATCGCGACGGATTAATGCTTACAGAATCAATACTAATAGAATCTTTAACGGCTACTTTTTTTAGTCTATAATTACTATTCTGCTCTTGGGAGAATCCAAAAAAAGCAGATAGAATTAGTAGAAAGGAAATAGCAATTTTCATGTAAAGTTATAACTGTTTTAAGCGCAGAATATTTTATTGTCGAACTTGAATTGATTTTTGTTTTCATCCGAAAATTTTCGCTTTTGTACTATAATGAAATACTTTTTTTTCAACATAGCATCGTTACGTTAAAAAAATAAGGACAAAATTAGAGCGCAAAATGGGATTTTTGCAGGCAAAAGAAAATTTTAATTCAAGTTCGTTAAATGAAGCTTAAAATTTTAGTGTAAAAGTAGCGTATTATTTAATTTAGCAGTTATTGAAAAGTTTAACGAAAAAAGAGATTCCTACTTTCGTGGGAAATGCGTATGAAAATTGTTTCTTACAACGTAAATGGTATAAGAGCTGCCTTAAAAAAAGGTTTTATTGAGTGGTTAATTGCAACAGATCCAGATGTGATTTGTTTGCAAGAAATTAAAGCGATGGAAGAACAACTAGATCTAGATGTGTTCACTGAAGCTGGTTACAACTATAATTATTGGTTTAGCGCACAGAAAAAAGGGTATAGTGGAGTGGCCGTTTTGTGTAAAAAAGAACCTAATCATATTGAATTTGGAACAGGAATTGAATCTATGGACTTTGAAGGTAGAAACCTTAGAGTAGACTACGATGACGTTTCTGTAATGAGTATGTATTTACCTTCTGGAACTAATGATGCAAGGTTGTCTTTTAAGTTTGAATATATGGATCTTATTCATAACTATTTGAATGAATTACAAACTAAAAAACCAAATCTAGTGGTTTGTGGTGATTATAATATTTGTCATGAGTCAATTGATATTCACAACCCTAAAATGAAAGGTGTTTCAGGGTTTTTACCAGAAGAGCGTGAATGGTTAGGTAATTTTATAGACAATGGTTTTATAGACAGTTTTAGGTATTTACATCCAGAGCGTCAGGAATATTCTTGGTGGAGTTATAGAGCCAATAGTAGAGCTAATAATAAAGGTTGGCGATTAGATTACGCAATGGTTAGTGCACCATTACAAGAAAAAATAAAACGAAGCGTTATACTAACGGAAGCGGTTCATAGCGATCATTGTCCTATTCTGGTTGAATTGGATCTTTGAAAATGAAACTAAACTCTAAATTGAACTTGAAATCTCCTACGAGATTTTATGGTGGCTAAGCGTAGTCGAAGTCACAACCCTATTGATATAATTTTAAAACAACAACACTTGTCCATCCGAAGCTTTGGTGAAGGTGGAAACGACTTAACAGAATTAAAATGATAAAAAAACTTTCAATACTAGTATTAACTATTTCGTTATTCACTTCTTGTGTGTCCAAGCAAATTTATACAGATCTTGAAGACAAATATGCCAATCTAAAAAAAGAAAATAGAAGTCTTACAGATGAAGTTGAAGGGTTATCTAAAGAAAAAACTTCAATTTTTAATGATTTGAATAAATTAGAATCTGCTTATGAGTCTGCTGTTTCTGAACGAGATAAACTTCAAGGAGACTATGCAGCGGCAAAAACTAACCTTGAAACATTAAAAGCATCTTACAAAGCCTTAGAAGAAAATAGTTCTGATCTATTGCTAAAAATTCTCAAAAAAACAGAGAGCTTTTAGCGAAGTTAGAAGCTAAAGAACAGGCTTTGGCAGCAGAAAATAAACGCTTAAGTACTTTGAAACAAGAATTAGATAGTCGTTCTAAACGTGTTGCCGAATTAGAAAATGTAATCGCCTCAAAAGATGCCAATATGCGAAAATTGAAAAATGCTATTTCTAAAGCATTAACCAATTTTGAAGGTAAAGGCTTAACCGTAGAACAACGCAATGGAAAAGTTTATATTTCTATGGAAAATAAATTGCTATTTGAATCTGGAAGTTGGTATGTTGGAGCGCAAGGAAAACAAGCGGTAAAACAATTAGGTAGTGTTTTGGCTGAGAATCCTGAGATTTCTGTTTTAATAGAAGGTCATACAGATAATGTGCCATATAAAGGTAATGCGCAACTCAGTGGTAATTGGGATTTATCTGCAAAACGTGCCACAGCTATTGTAAATATTTTGAGAGAAAATAATGCTATTAATCCTGAAAATTTAACAGCAGCTGGTCGTGGTGAATTTGCACCAATAACTTCAAATGATACTTCAGAAGGCAAAGCAAAAAATAGAAGAATTGAAGTAATATTGACACCAAAATTAGATGAAATTTCTAAGCTTTTGAATGAGATTTAACAAAATCCTGCGAACGCAGAAATCTCATGAGTAGAAACCTTAACACACTTTTAGACCTCAAAGGTTTTTAAAACCTTTGAGGTCTTCTTATCTTTAACCTTTAAGTTTAACTAAAAAGAGACTCCTGCTTTCGCAGGAAGTATTATGAAATACACAACACTACCAAACACAGATATAAAAGTTAGCAAAATTTGTCTTGGCACAATGACTTGGGGAAACCAAAATACGCAAGACGAAGGTTTTGCCCAAATGGATTTAGCACTAGACAAAGGCGTTAATTTCTTTGATGTTGCGGAATTATATCCTGTGCCTGCAACTGCAGAAACTTATGCAGAAACCGAACGTATTATTGGTAATTGGTTTACTAAAACAGGAAATAGAGATAAAGTAGTTTTAGCTTCAAAAATTGCTGGACCAGGAGATTACACAGCACATATTAGAACCAACGGTTTTAGTAAAGAAGCACTAAACGAAGCTGTTGATAATAGTTTAAAGCGACTTCAAACGGATTATATTGATTTATATCAATTGCATTGGCCAGAACGAAATACTAACACCTTTGGAGTGAGAGATTATAAGATTGATGCCAATGATAAATGGGAAGATAATTTTAAAGAAGTTCTTCATAATTTAGATACAATCGTAAAATCTGGAAAAGTAAGGCAAGTTGGTATTTCTAATGAAGGTGCTTGGGGAACGATGCGTTATTTACAAGAATCAAAGCAGCATTATTTACCACGAGCAATTACGATACAAAATGCCTATTCGCTTTTAAACAGAGTTTTTGAAGGCGATTTAGCAGAAGTAACACACAGAGAAAATATTGGATTATTGGCATATTCACCAATGGCTTTTGGTGTCTTATCTGGGAAATATATTAAAGGAACTGCAGCTGATAATGCACGATTAAAATTGTTTCCAAGATTTGCAAGATACAGCAGCGAACAAGCTACAGAAGCAACAAAACGCTACCTCAAAATTGCAGAAGATAATAATATGAGCTTAGCACAAATGTCTTTAGCTTTTGTAAATGACAGACCATTTGTAACAAGTAATATTATTGGAGCAACAAGTTTAGAACAGTTAGAAGAAAATATAAATAGTATCAATATATCTTTATCTGAAGAGGTATTGAAAGCGATTAATGCTGTGCATGATGAGATGCCTAATCCTGCGCCATAATTCATAACACTAATATGTTAGCGCTCGTTTGAGACGAGTGCTTTTATTTATTTCACCTTATAAAACCACCTGCTTTGCAGGCGATCCTGTTCTAAAGGCTATACCGAAATGGCTAACAAAATGGAAACATTAGACAAACATCAAAAATAGAGTTTTTGCAACTTCTAATAAAATACAAACTTATTTTAAGCCTAAAGGAATACCTTCAAAACACAGAAAGCAACAACTACAATTAGCCAGAATAATAGCCAAAGAACGAGCCACTAGATTGGAAGGAAGCTTTGGCAAAGAAAAGGAGTATTATCATTTAAAGAAGATAAAAGTCAAGACAAAGAAAACAGAAATACTTTGGATTTTCTTTGGAATCCATACTGCAAATTGTCTAGAGATTGGCAGAAGAATGCAACAACAAATTTTAGAAAAAGTAGCCTGAATTTTTAATCAGAAAATTAAAAACAATGAAAACCTATGTACTAATCTGACCAAAACTCTAAAAAGAATATAAAAATTGTGCAATTTCTATATCCTTTTTAATTCTGAAAATATTTATTGTCTTACTTCTGAAAGTGCCTACACATATTATGCGAAAAAACAAAAAAAGTCTCGATGGTTAGTCGAGACTTAGTACTAATGGTTTTAGGTTTGACCTTTACAAACAAACTTAAAAAAAAGCAATGATGAACAAAATTTATATCATAAAGGTCAACTCAAATATCCATAAAATTCTTTTAGTATCAAAGCTAAATTCCTATTTTAACTGTAAAAACGTAACTTCTGTTTTTAGCCTATGCACTTTCTAACCCAAAAAATCGAATTTCCAGATGTATCTGAAGCTTCTGCTGAAGGCCTTTTAGCCATTGGAGGTGATTTATCTCCAGAACGATTGCTCTACGCCTATTTAAACGGCATATTTCCTTGGTTTGAAAATACAGAACCTATCCTTTGGTGGTCACCAGATCCTCGATTTGTATTATTTCCTAACGATTTAAAAGTTAGTAAAAGCATGAAGCAAGTTTTAAAAAAAGAGCTATTTAAAGTCACAGAAAATAAAGCTTTTATAGATGTTATAGCAAATTGTGCAAAAACAAAACGCATTGGGCAAGATGGCACTTGGATTACAAACGAAATGATTGAGGCTTACGTAAAATTACACAAACTAGGTTATGCAAAATCGGTTGAAGTTTGGCAAAATGACGAATTAGTTGGTGGTTTATATGGTATTGCGATTAACGATGCTGTTTTTTGTGGAGAGAGTATGTTTGCCAAAGTGAGTAATGCTAGTAAAGTTGGTTTTATAGCGTTTGTTCAAAATTCTAATTACAAATTAATTGATTGCCAATTGCACACTAAACATCTTGAAAGTTTAGGCGCTAAGCATATTTCACGCTCTAAGTTTTTAAAATTTTTACCTAAGAAATCGCATTAAAAGTATTTTTTTCAATTTCTAATTCAAATTCAATTTTAGTTTTACACTTCATTATATCTAAAACAAGACACTTCGTGATCGTTTACCATACCTGTAGCTTGCATATGCGCATAAATTACAGTTGATCCTACAAACTTAAAACCACGCTTCTTTAAATCCTTACTAATGGCATCACTCAAAGGTGTGTTTGCTGGCGCTTCTTTATAATTTTTAATTCTGTTTTTTATAGGTTTTCCTTCTACAAAATCCCAAATATACTTAGAAAACGACCCAAACTCATCTTGAATTTTTATAAAAGCTTGCGCATTGGTAATTGTGGCTTTTACTTTCAGTTTATTTCTAATGATTCCAGCATCTTGCAATAATTCATCAGCCTTAGATTGTTTATAGTTGGCAATTTTTTTATAATCGAAATTATCTAAGGCTTTTCTGAAATTTTCACGCTTTTTCAAAACGGTTATCCAACTTAAACCCGCTTGAAAGGTTTCGAGAATTAAGAATTCAAATAAAGTATCATCATCATAAACAGGAACTCCCCATTCTTCATCATGATAAGCTTCATATAAAGGATCTCCAACACACCAACCACATCTATTTTTTATCATCTTGTAAGGAATTTTAATTCGTGCTACTAATGTAACAACTGTTGCATAAAAAATGGCAATAGAATCTTATTTTTGTTATATGAATACAGATACACTCACAATAAAAGATATTATTTCAGAAAGTCTAAAAAATAGTATGACTTATACTGAATACCGAAATTTGGTTATAAAATTAGTTGAAGAAAAATCAACCACAGGAAACGATAAATCGGAAGCTATGGCAGAATATACCCAACTTAACGATAGACGCATGAGACGTTGGGATAAAACCGCTAAAGTTTCTGATACCATGAAATCTAAAATAGAAAGCTTCAACAAAAAAGTAACTTGGTTGGTAATTTCTGAAAGTTGGTGTGGAGATGCTGCGCATATTATGCCAATTATTAATAAAGTAGCAGATCTCAATGCTAATATTGACTATAAAGTTGTGCTTAGAGATGAAAACGAAGCATTAATGAATCAGTTTTTAACTAATGGAGGACAATCTATTCCTAAGTTAATTATGATTGATTCTGAAACAAACGAAGTCCTAAATACATTTGGATCACGACCAACCGTTGCGACTAATATGGTACAAGCTTATAAAGCCGAACATAGTATGTTAACTCCAGAGTTTAAAGAAGATTTACAACGTTGGTATAATAAAGATAAAGGGCAATCTACAATTGAGGATTTGGTTATTCTTTTGGATATATAAAACATGATACTTCTAAACGCTATATAAAAGTGCTTCAGGCAAAGGCACTAAGGCGCAAAGTTTAATGAGACGATTAGAGAACATTCGTGTAATTTGTGTCATAAAAATTGGTAATTGAGCGAAGTTGATGCCTTATTTCCCTTTAAACAAAAACGTAATAGTTCCAATCTGCTCTTTCCGATCAGAAGTATCAAACTGTACAGATTTAGCATAAACTATGGCATGGTCTGTTAAACACTTGTTATTAGAATTAGATGATCCATTAACATTTGCATCAAAGACATCACCTGCTTCATTAACTCTGATACTAACTACTATTTTTCCACCATTTTCGCACAGATAACGTGGTATTTTGTAATACGTTAATGTTCTACCTTTTAAAGAATACGTTAATGTTCCTTTATTTTTAGCATGTTCGTCTGCTTGTTTCTTGTTGTCTTGACGTTGCTTTAACTCTTCTTGAAGGTTTTTATACGATTGTGTTTCTTCAGAATTTAAAGCATACGCATTACTATTAGCATACGATTTGTTAATGCTGGTTTCTTCTACTATTTCTTCACTTGCTCTAGCTTCTTCAATCGCTTTTGTAGTTCGCTGAAAATCATTTGCACTAACCGTTTTAAAGTTGCGCATCATTTCTTTGTATTCTTGGTCTTCGTTAAACGCTTTGTTGGTTAATTTGGCGTTTATATCTTCTATTTCCTGAAGTTCATTTTCGGTTTTTTCAACTTCAGGTTCTGGTTCAAGAAGATAATAACTTTCGGTAATTAAATCTTTATGTTGTTTCAGTTGAAAACTAAACATACCTAAGACTACGATTCCTGAAATAAGAACTGTAATGATTAATGCTTTATGTTGTTCGGTTAAGTTCAGAGAACAATTTTTTTGTATTAAATAGATACGAATATAACAACGAAATAGTTTAAAAACCAATCTTAAACTCTTCTTAATTTATTCTTTAGTAGGTAGTTTTCCTATGAAAGCTTCAGGAGTTAAGGCATCATCAACTTTAAAATCGCCAATTCTTGTACGACGTAAAGACGATAAATGTGCCCCAGAATTTAGTGCTTTTCCAAAATCGTGAGCTAAGGATCTAATGTAAGTGCCTTTGCTACAAACCACTCTAAATTGTAATTCTAAAGCACCTGTACTGAGCGCAGTCGAAGTATTGATTTGTGTAATTTCAAACTCTGTAATTTCTACTTGTCTCGATTTTATTTCAACCTCCTCTCCTGCTCTTGCAAATTCATACAAACGTTTTCCATCTTTTTTAATGGCAGAAAACACAGGAGGAAATTGATCTATTTGACCTATAAACTGATGCGTAGCCTTATGAATTAATTCTTCTGTAATATGAGAAGTTGGGTAAGTTTGATTTACTTCAGTTTCTAAATCAAAAGAAGGTGTTGAACCGCCTAAAACAAAAGTACCTGTGTATTCTTTTTCTTGACCTTGAAAAATATGGATTTGCTTGGTCATTTTACCTGTACAAATCACTAATAAACCTGTTGCTAAAGGATCTAAAGTACCTGCATGACCAACTTTTATTTTCTTAATACTGAAAGCTTGTCGTATAGACCAACGTAATTTATTTACGGCTTGGAAAGATGTCCAAGTGAGCGGTTTGTCTATTAATAAGACTTGTCCGTTTTTAAAATCTTCTTCGGTTTGCATTAGCTTTGAGTCCATATTATTGCAGTAATTCCGACGATAACACAATAGATTGCAAAGTAAGTTAATTTACTTTTCTTCACTAAAGCAATCATCCATGTGCAAGCAAATAAACCTGAAATAAAAGCTGCTATAAAACCAACACTTAAATACCCAAAACTTGAACTATCATAAGTTAATTCTCCAGAAATAATATCCTTGGCAATTTTACCAAATATTAGAGGAACGACCATTAAAAATGAAAAACGTGCTGCTTTAGTTTTGTCAATTCCCAAAAGCACAGATGTGGAAATAGTAGCTCCAGAACGCGATATACCAGGAAGCATGGCAATACCTTGAGCAATCCCAATAATAAAGGCATTTCCAAACGTCACTTTTTTATCAGTTTCTTTTGCTCTATCTGCCAAATACAAAAGAACAGCAGTAACAATTAGCATAGCACCAACAAGAAGAATATTATTACCAAATAATTCTTCAAATTCAGTTTCGTATTTATAACCAACAACTGCAGCAGGAATCATAGATAATAAAACTTTTGCTGAAAATTGGGTGTCTTCATTCCATTTAAATTGAAATAAACCTTTAAATATTTCAACGATATCCTTTCTAAAGATAACTATGGTACTTAATGCGGTTGCAAAATGAAGCACAACAGTAAACATTAGACTTTCTTCAGGAATAGCATCACTGCCAAGAATCGCTTTCCCAAGCTCCAGATGACCACTAGAAGACACAGGTAAAAACTCTGTAAGTCCTTGGATAATTCCTAAAATAATAGCATCTATAATTTCCATTGGCGCAAAAATATCAAATAAGAAAAAGATACAGCGTAAAAGTGACTAAAAAAGGTATTATTTTTTGGAATCTTTGTTCGGGTTTAAAAGAATAGCATACACTTGAATGCCAAAGCCAATTAATACTAAAGTTGGTGCTAATCTAATACGTCTCCAGCTGTAAATAGATTCGTCAAAAACATTAGGATCGTCACTACCACCTCCTGACATTAGTATAAACCCAATGACAATAAATGCTAAACCTATAAATAAGAATTTATAATTTTTCTTTCCGAAAATGAATTCGGATTTAGACTCTTCCTTACGTTTTTGTTCTCCCATGATATTCAACAGTGATTTGCAAAGTAACAGTTTTATTTATAAATATAACTTCACATTAGTAATTTCCTAACACTTAGAATGATTTAAATCATGTTTTCTTAAAAATCAGCTCAATTATAATAATTCTCATTTGCCCATTCCACAGATGGCTCAATCCACTCTTTGAGTGGTTTAAACAAAAAACCATGTCCTAAACCTGTATTGAGCTCAATGTCTTTATAATTTTCAATATTACAAGTTGAATTGTTCCTTCGCTCTATGGCAGAAACACCATTAGGATCTGTCTTTTCGTAAATATTTAAGATATTTCCACAATAATTAATTTCAGGAATACTTTCAATATCCTGATTTCTAAAACTTGCAATAAACACAAAATTCAGGTTTGGATTGTTAGCTAAAGTAGAAACGTATTGCGCAATATAGCCTCCTTTTGAAGTTCCTATAATCGTAATTTTTTTTGCTTCTACTCCATTAGCTATTAAACTATCTATTTGGCTGACAACAGTTGTTGCATAGTTTCTAGCATTAACATTTCCTGTTCTTATTTCACTTATAACTTTAAATCCGTTGTCTTCAAGCACACTAACAATCTCTTTATACGCTGTTCTACCGAATTCTGGATGTAATTCATCTAATTGATGTACTTCTAAAAATCGATTGTGGAGAAAGAAAATAAAACGATCATCAGGTTTAGAATCACATGTAAAAAAAAGTGAGGAGAAAATAATTACGATAAGTAGATTTACTTTCATATCACTATCAATTCTATAGTTAGTAATACAACTGATCCGTTTTCAAGTTTAAAAAGCGCTGTGTTGCAATAAAAGTACTAATCCATGTAATAAGAATTCCTAACAAGAAAATACCAACAAAAAGTGCTATAATGGACACCGTATTTCTTAGCAACTCTAATTCCGGAAATGTAATATCCAGATAATATAAAACAATTGCCATTCCTACTAAAGCGACAAGTGCTCCAATAATACCTAGTTGCACACTTTTCCATACAAAAGGTTTGCGAATAAAGCGTTTTGTAGCTCCAACCATTTGCATGGTTTTAATAATAAAACGTTTAGAATATACTGCCAAACGAATAGAACTATTAATTAATAAAACTGCAATAAGTGTGAATAAACCACTAATAATCAATACCCAAAACGTAATTTTTTTAACATTGTCATTCATTAATTCCACCAAGTCATTATCATATTTAATCTCTTCAATAAATGCTTTATTAGATAGACCTTCTGTGATTTCAGTCAATTGTTCTGTAGTTACAAAGTCTGCTTTTAAATGAACGTCAATGGAATTCTTCAGCGGATTATAACCTACAAAATCCATAAAGTCTTCGCCTGTTTCAGCTTTCATAAATTCAGCAGCTTCTTCTTTAGACACGTAAAGCGCATCTTTAGTATAATCTGCCATCGCTAAACTCTTTTTTAGCTGATTGACTTCCACATCTTTTGCTGTATCGTTCAAATAAATAGTCATTACAACCTGCTCTTTAAAGTGATCGGCAACTTTTTTAGAGTTAATCACCAAAAGTCCCAAACAGCCCAAAAGGAACAAAACCAAAGCAATACTTATCACTACAGAGACGTAAGACGATATAAGTTTACGTTTTTGATATTTGTCAAAAGATGATGCCATGAATTAATGCGAATTTATGATGTAAAAATAATAAAGAATTTGCATCTGTGCAGTATTACAACGTTTAGTTTTTAAATGTGTTGTAATACAGTTAAATTTGCACCTCAAAAGCACAAAAAGACAGACGCTCGCAAAGCCGCAGAGTCGCAAAGCATACCTTACTAACAATTTTCTTTGCGGCTCTGCGCCTTTGCGTGAAAAAAGAATTTATATGACTTACAATTTCAACGACATAGAAGCCAAGTGGCAAAAATATTGGTCAGATAACCAAACGTTTAAAGCCTCTAACACAAGTGACAAACCAAAATATTATGTCTTGGATATGTTCCCTTATCCATCTGGAGCCGGTTTACACGTTGGGCATCCATTAGGTTATATTGCTAGTGATATTTATGCACGTTATAAACGTCACAAAGGTTTCAATGTATTGCATCCTCAAGGTTATGATAGTTTTGGTTTGCCTGCAGAACAGTATGCGATACAAACTGGTCAGCATCCTGCAATTACTACAGAAACAAATATTAAAACCTATAGAAGACAATTAGATCAGATTGGGTTTTCTTTTGATTGGAGCAGAGAAGTGAGAACATCAAATCCTGAATATTACAAATGGACACAGTGGATTTTTATTCAATTATTTGAATCTTGGTATAATAACGATTCAAACAAAGCAGAACATATTGATACGTTGATTTCAAAATTTGCTTCAGAAGGAAATACAACAGTAAATGCGGCTTGTGATGATAACATTGTACCATTTGCATCTGAAGATTGGAATAATTATTCATCAGAACAACAACAAGAAATACTTTTAAAATACAGATTAACATATTTAGCCGAAACAGAAGTGAACTGGTGCCCAGCATTAGGAACCGTTTTAGCTAACGACGAAATTGTAAACGGAGTTTCCGAACGTGGAGGACATCCTGTGGTACGTAAAAAAATGACACAATGGAGTATGCGAATTTCTGCTTATGCAGAGCGTTTGCTTCAAGGATTAGATACTATTGATTGGACAGATTCACTTAAAGAAACCCAGCGTAATTGGATTGGAAAGTCTGTTGGTGCTTCTGTAACCTTCAATGTCATTCCGACAGAGCGCAGCGACGAGGAATCTCATCAGATAGACGTATTCACAACAAGACCAGACACCATCTTCGGTGTGTCTTTTATGACATTAGCTCCAGAACACGAACTAGTTTCTAAAATAACAACCGAAGCACAAAAAGCAGACGTTGAAGCTTATATAGAAAAAACAGCCAAGCGAAGTGAGCGCGATCGTATGGCAGATGTAAAAACCATTTCTGGTGTATTTACAGGAGCTTATGCAGAGCATCCATTTACCAAAGAACCAATTCAAATATGGATTGGTGATTATGTTTTGGCAAGCTACGGAACAGGAGCTGTAATGGCTGTACCATGTGGTGATCAACGTGATTATGATTTTGCTAAACATTTTAATATTGAAATTCCTAATATATTTGATGGCATAGATATTTTTGAAGAAGCTTACGGTTCTAAAGACAATGTCAAAATTGCCAATAGTGATTTCCTTAACGGCATGAACTATAAAAAAGCAAGCAAACGTGCTATTTACGAGCTTGAAAAAATAGAACAAGGAGAAGGTAAAACCAATTACAGATTGCGTGATGCGGTATTTTCTAGACAGCGATATTGGGGAGAACCATTCCCAGTATATTACGTTAACGGAATGCCACAAATGATAGATAAAGCACATTTACCTATTGTGTTACCAGAAGTAGAAAAGTACTTACCAACCGAAGAAGGTGAGCCACCTTTAGGACGTGCAGATGTTTGGGCTTGGGACGCCCTCAAGGGCGAGTTGGCAAAAAATGAAGATATTGATAATGTAAATATTCATCCTTTAGAACTAAACACAATGCCAGGTTGGGCAGGCAGTTCTTGGTATTTCTTCCGTTATATGGAAGATGCTATGCGAGATGAAACCTTTGCAAGTGAAGACGCACTTAACTATTGGGAAAACGTAGATTTATACATTGGTGGAAGCGAACATGCCACAGGTCATCTACTCTACTCACGTTTTTGGGTGAAGCTTTTAAAAGACAGAGGTTTTGTAACTATTGAAGAACCTTTTAAAAAGTTGATAAATCAAGGGATGATTCTTGGGACTAGTGCTTTTATTAAAACATTTGAATTACTTCCTTCTTTTAGTAGATCTAAATTAAAAGATTTAAAAGAGAGAAAACCAAATGAATTAGCAAAGTTTGATTTCTTACCTCAGATCGTTATTTCAAGTGACTTTGATATCCAAAACGATGAAGACGCATATATAATAGTTGATTCAATCGAAGACATTTATAAAAAAGTTGAAGGGTTAGATTCATTAATAATATCATTAAATCTTGACAAAGAAATATTTTCATATTGTGAATTTAAGATAAGAGAGCATAGGGTCGATGTAACCTATATTGATAATTCTGATAATCTTATTATTGAAGATTTTATAAAAGATAAAAAATATGAAGATTATAAGAATGCATTATTTTTAACTAATGATAATTCCATAAAGGTTAACCGCGAAGTAGAAAAAATGTCCAAATCCAAATACAACGTTGTTAATCCAGATAACATTGTCGCAGATTACGGAGCAGACAGTCTAAGACTCTACGAAATGTTTCTTGGTCCATTAGAACAATATAAACCTTGGAATACTGCAGGTATCACAGGTGTGCATAATTTCCTTAAAAAAATGTGGAAATTGTACGTTGGCGAAAATGGTTTAAAGGTTAATAATGCTCAGCCAACAGCAGATAACTTAAAGACCTTACATAAAACTATAAAGAAAGTCCAAGATGATATTGAGAATTTTTCTTTCAATACATCAGTTTCTACCTTTATGATTGCTGTAAATGAGTTGACGGCTCAAAAGTGTACAAGTAAAGACATACTAGAACCATTATTAGTTCTAATGTCACCTTATGCACCACATATTGCAGAAGAATTATGGTCGCAATTAGGTAATAACGAGTCTATCTCAACTGCACCTTTCCCAGAATTTGATGCAAGTCATTTAGTAGAAAGCAGCAAGAACTATCCTATTTCATTTAATGGTAAAATGCGTTTCACCATAGAATTACCAATGGATATGAGTAAAGATGATATTGAAGCTGCGGTTATGGCTCACGAAAAAACCATTTCGCAATTAGACGGCAGAACACCGAAAAAAGTGATTGTGGTTCCTGGTAAGATTGTGAATATTGTAGGGTAAATTTCAATAAAGACTTAATGCTATGTTTTTAGAAAAACCAATACCTAAAAAGAAGCGTAAAGGTCTTAGGGATTTTTTTGATTTTCGTAATAGTCAGATGAATCAAATTGGCTTAATACTCTTTTCTGCATTTGTTATCAGCACGTCCTTATTTTGGCTTTTTGAAGAACGTTTTGATGCAGAGCAATGGAGAAACCGTTATGCTTCGCGCTACAAAATGGCAGAAGACCTCATAGATAGTGAGTTGTTTATTAATAAAACACAAGAGGAAGTCTTTACTATGTTAGGAGAACCAGACACTTATAATTCAGAAGGGAAAGTCAATTTTATTTATTACTTAGCTCAAAAACCAAGCTTTTTCGATACTAGACCAACTCAGCTCATATTTCGATTTAAAAATAATCGCGTCATTGAAGTGGTACAAGAAGATAGGTAAATTGGTTTAGCTTCTCGATACAATTCCTCATTCTTCGGAATCACTTGAAGAGACAATGTCAAATACTCAGTAAAAATCACTTCATCGAAATTATTACACATTCGTCTATTAGCATATTGTGCTCAAAATCAGTGCTATTTTTAAAATTTTTCAAAAATAAAAGCTTCAAAATAATAATTCCATAAAAATCACTTCAACAACGTGTCGAAATTTGGATAATTAAATTTTTTGATGGTACTTTCCTATAGCTATTAATCTCAAAAATCTACAAAAATGAAAATTGGAGTTCCTAAGGAAATTAAAAACAATGAAAGCCGAGTTGGTATGACACCAGCTGGTGTTTTTGAACTTACAAAAAACAAACACAAAGTCTTTGTGCAAAAAGATGCTGGTTTTGGCAGTGGTTTTTCTAATCTAGATTATATCGATGTCGGAGTCATAGTTCTGGATACCATAGAAGAAGTTTATGCGTCTAGTGATATGATTGTAAAAGTAAAAGAGCCTATTGCAGAAGAGTATCCTTTAATTAAGCCACATCACGTTGTATTTACGTATTTCCATTTTGCGTCTAGCGAAACCTTAACAAAGGCTATGCTTAAAAGTGAAGCCGTTTGTATAGCTTACGAAACGGTTGAAGATAAAGATGGGTCTTTACCATTATTAACACCAATGTCTGAAGTTGCAGGTAGAATGGCCATTCAACAAGGTGCAAAATATTTAGAAAAACCGATTAAAGGGCGTGGAGTTTTATTGGGTGGAGTTCCTGGAGTACCACCTGGAAAAGTTTTGGTACTTGGAGCTGGTATTGTTGGTATTCAAGCTGCAAAAATGGCTGCCGGTTTGGGTGCTCATGTGACTGTTATGGATATTAATATGAAGCAATTACGTTATGTTAACGACGTAATGCCAAGTCACGTAGTCACCGAATTTTCTAGTGAATACAATATTAGAAGACGCATAAAAGATCACGATTTAATTATTGGCGGAGTATTAGTCAGAGGAGCAAAAGCTCCAAAACTAATTACTAAAGATATGCTCAAAGATATGCGTCCTGGTACTGTTTTAGTAGATGTCGCTGTAGATCAAGGAGGTTGTATGGAAACTACAAAAGCCACAACTCATGAGGATCCTACATTTATAATTGATGACGTGGTACATTATTGTGTCGCTAATATGCCAGGTGCTGTGCCATATACATCGACTTTAGCTTTAACAAATGTAACATTACCTTATGTATTACGTTTGGCAAATCTAGGTTGGGAAAAAGCTTGTGAGAACGATGTGACATTAGCTAAAGGATTAAATGTTGTTAAAGGTAAGATTGTCTATGAAGAAATAGCTGAAGCCTTTAATTGGTCTGTTGATGCAATTTAAAAGGCTCTTCTATCATTACATTAATTACCTGACAAAATTTCTTAACTGGGATTTGGCTTACTATTTGCTATCTTTATAAGTATAAATTCTAATATGCATAAATTATGATGGGATATTATATTATTGCAGGAGTCATATTCGTTGTGAGTTCTTTTGTAAGTAATAAATTAAAAAAGAAATTCGAATATTACTCTAAAGTGAGTCTTAAAAACGGATTGAGTGGTCGAGAAATTGCTGAAAAAATGTTGGCTGATAATGGTATTTTTGATGTAGAAGTGATTTCTACACCAGGACAATTAACAGATCATTACGACCCAAGAAATAAAACTGTTAACTTAAGTGAAGTTGTTTATAATCAGCGAAATGCTTCGGCTGCAGCCGTTGCTGCTCATGAGGTTGGTCATGCTGTACAACATGCAAAAGCCTATAGCTGGTTAAAAATGCGATCTGCAATAGTGCCTGCAGTTGGTATAAGTAGTAAACTTTCTAATATTGTTATCATGGCAGGTTTAGTATTGTCTGCAACAAGTTCTTTTGGTAGTTCTATACTTCTTTTAGGTATTGTTTTATTTGGAGTAACCACTGCATTTACATTTATAACTTTACCTGTGGAATATGATGCAAGTAATAGAGCTTTGGCTTGGTTAAAGGATAAAAACATGGTTACGCCAGAAGAATATAAAGGTTCTGAAGATGCACTTAAATGGGCTGCAAGAACATATTTAGTAGCAGCATTAGGCTCTTTAGCAACGTTACTTTACTTTCTTAGTATATTTTTAAATAGAAGATAACAATGTCTTAAAATTTCAAAAAAATATTCTCAAACAATAAAAAAGCTTTGAAAATCAAAGCTTTTTTATTGTTTTAAATTCTGAAAACACTTACATTTATAACTAAACTCGATATTATATTATGGAAGATCAAATACCAGACCAAATGCCACAAAAAATAATGATAGGTAGTCTTACTGACGTTGAACGTGTCGCCTTTTACAAAAAAACGTATGCACATGTTGCAGGAGGTGTCCTTGTCTTTGTGTTATTTGAATATTTACTACTACAAAGTGAAACTATAGTTGATTTTATGCTTTCTATGACAGAAGGCTATAAATGGTTACTTATGCTTGGTGGTTTTATGCTAGCCACAAATTATGCCGAAGGTATGGCAATGAAAACTACGGATAAAAATATGCAGTACTTAGCTTATGGCATTTACATATTTTTTGAAGCCTTAATTTTTGTTCCAATGATTTACATTGCAGCTTTTTATATGGATTCAGGACCAGAAATCCTTAACCAAGCTGCCATTGTTACTTTAGCATTATTTACTGGGTTATCTGCCGCAGTCTTAGTCACTAAAAAAGATTTTTCATTTTTAAAAACAGGATTAACCATAGGCTTCTTTATAGCCATTGGTTTAATTGTAGCAGGAGCACTTTTTGGTTTTAACTTAGGCTTATGGTTTTCTGTAGGTATGTGCCTGCTTGCAGGAGGATCGATTTTGTACCAAACGTCTAATTTAGTTAAAACATATGGTGTTGAAGATTATATTCCAGCTGCATTAGGGTTATTTGCTTCCTTGATGTTATTGTTTTGGTATATCCTTAGAATTTTTATGTCTAGAGATTGATTAAAAAAGAGTCAAGATCACTTCGCTTATAGTCCCAATAGTTATCGGGATAGAATCAAGACTGAAGTGTGGTAAATTGAAAATATAAAGTTCCTGAAAAAGCTTTAAAGTTTCAATTATACAACGTTAAAATAATTTAAAGGCTCTGAGAAATCAGAGCTTTTTTTTGTTTCATAAAAAGAAGATTCCATTAAATGTTTATAAACTGAGTTCTAATTAGCAAAAAAAGCAAAAATCTTTAAAAACAAAAGCCCAACAATCTCGACAGTTATCGAGATTATTGGGCTTCTTCAATTAGTATTAGTTACTATTTTATCATTTTTAACCCTTAAATACAACATTGGGTTAATTTACCATACAAATAGGACAAACCTGTTGTTTTCTAGCGGCTATAAGGGTTTTACATTTGCAGTCCCAAAAAAATTAAAATAAATAAATTATGAATACGAGTAAGAGAATGATAGTAGAAAGTAAATTAGGAACAAAAACAAAGCAATTTGGTAATGCAAGTTCACTTGTTTGGAACACAAAAAGACGTTACAAATAAATAGTAATAAAATTGTTAAAAACAAAAAGCCCTTCCAAATTATTGGAAGGGCTTTTCTAATAGATATTATTTGATTTTGTCACCATTTTTGTCAAAAAAATGATATTCAAGATATGTGTAAGCATCTCTAGGTAAAACTTTTACCCATTTTTTGTGTTCAAAAAACCACTTTGAACGTACTGATGGAAACCCTTTGGTTAAGAAGGCTGCTATAAAAGGATGTGTATTAAGTGTTATCTTTTTATAGTCTTTTCTAAAAAGCCGTTCTAGGTCTTGATTAATACGTTCCACCACTTTAATTGGTGCTTCGATTTCATCTCCTCCTATTAGATTCGGGTTTTCTTCTTTTGTTTTAATATTGCGTTCTGGCCTAACGCGTTGTCTGGTTATTTGCACTAAACCAAACTTACTCGGCGGCAATATTTTGTGCTTTGCTTTATCATCTTTCATCTCATCCCTAAGATAATTGAAAAGCTTTTTTCTGTTCTCGGCTTTTCCCATATCGATAAAATCGATAACGATAATTCCTCCCATATCACGTAAACGTAATTGGCGAGCAATTTCTTGAGCAGAGATCATATTAACTTCTAAAGCCGTATCTTCTTGGTTCTTCTCTTTATTAGAGCGGTTACCACTATTAACATCTACGACATGGAGGGCTTCAGTATGTTCTATAACCAAATAAGCGCCTCTAGACATAGATACTGTACGGCCAAATGATGTTTTAATCTGGCGTTCAATACCATATTTTTCGAAAATAGGACCGTTTTTGTGATACTTCACAATAGATTCCTTTTTCGGTGCAATTTGTTGCACATAATCTTTTACTTGTACATACATTTCTTCATCATCTACAACAATACCAGAAAATGAATCATTAAAAATATCTCTCAAAATAGAGGATGCTTTATTCATTTCTCCCAATACTTTCGTTGGGTGATGTGCTTTGTACAATTTTTTACACATTGCTGTCCATCGATCCAGCAAATTCTGTAAATCACTATCGAGCTCGGCAACTTTTTTGCCTTCTGCTACTGTACGAATAATAACTCCAAACCCTTTAGGTGTAATACTTTTTACAAGTCTTTTTAAGCGATCTTTTTCTTCTTGCGATTCAATTTTTTGTGAAATTGAAATACGGTTAGAAAAAGGTACTAAGACAATGTATCTCCCAGCAATAGACAATTCTGAGCTAATGCGTGGTCCCTTAGTAGAGATTGGTTCTTTTACTACTTGTACTAAAATGGATTGATTAGATTTTATGGCATTTGCAATACTACCATGCTTATCTAAATCTTTTTCCATCGGAAAATCTTTAAGAGTATAGTCTCTAAGTTTCCCTGTGCTTACACGCTTAATGAATTTTAAAAGCGAAGGCATTTGCGGTCCTAGATCATGATAGTGTAAAAAACCATCTTTCTCGTAGCCAACGTTAACAAACGCGGCATTTAAACCAGGAAGAACCTTACGTATTTTGGCAATAAAAATATCACCAACCGCAAAGTTGTTATCCTCTTCATCTTTATGTAATTCAATAAGTTTTCCATCTTTTAATAAGGCAAAATCAACAATATCTGAACTCGATCTTACGATTAATTCTTTGTTCATAATGTTAATTTATATCTAACTCTTAATTGAGATAGATGGATTTTTACTTAATAAGCTCATTTAAATTCTTTTAAGTTGCTAAAAAATTGCTGTTTTTTGTCCTTTTTTTGCCTTTTTTTCTTCCGTAGCGCTGCTATGAAACTCAAAAAAAGTCTTCAATAGAACTAAAAACATCTAATTTTCGCTTAACTTCAAAAAATCCAAAGTAGCTCAATTATTTGACACAGGATGTAATAATAATCCAACAAATTTAGGAACACTCTATTAAATGTTTCTAAATTCTATATCAAAGAACGTTTCTTTAAAAAACTTATTTTGAGTTTTTGATTGAAAACAAAAATTCAAAATGAGTTCAAACTGAAAAAAGTAGCTTTAAAAACTACTTTTAACAATTTATTTTTTCTTGTGACGATTAGCGCGTCTACGTTTTTTACGCTTGTGCGTCGCTACCTTGTGTCTTTTTCTTTTTTTACCACTTGGCATAATAAATAATGCTTTTTAATTAATATTTTATTTTAAATGCTTTCTTAGTTAACCTCAACATTAGATTTAACTCCTTCTAAAAATACTTTAGCTGGCTTAAATGCAGGTATGTTGTGAGCTGGAATTTTTATTGTAGTATTTTTTGAAATATTACGACCTGTTTTTTCAGCTCTTGTTTTAATAATGAAACTTCCAAAACCTCTTAAATACACGTTATCTCCGCTTTCTAAAGATGTTTTTACTTCTTCCATAAAGGTTTCTACAGTTGCTTGTACGTCTCCTTTTTCAATACCTAACTTATCAGATATCTTTGCTACCAAATCGGCTTTTGTCATTGTTACTAGTTTTAGGGTTACTATAATTTCTAAGGGATGCAAATATAGGTAATTTAATTTCAATATTTCAAACGTAATTAATTAAAATTAAACACTATAAACAATTAATTTTGCATTCTCATTTAAAAAGTCATATGGATTTTAAAAACAAACTAATCTACTGGTATTCAATTAATAAACGAGAATTACCATGGCGAGAAACTAACAACCCATATTACATTTGGCTATCAGAAATTATTTTACAACAAACCCAAGTTAGACAAGGCTTACCATACTATGAGGCTTTTGTTAGAAAATATCCTACAATTTTCGATCTAGCTGAAGCATCTGAGACATCTGTTTTAAAATTGTGGCAAGGCTTAGGTTACTATTCTAGAGCTAGAAACCTTCATATTACAGCAAAACATATTGTAAATGAACTTAATGGTGAATTTCCAAATAATTACAAAGACCTATTAAAATTAAAAGGAGTTGGTGATTATACGGCAAGCGCCATTTCTTCTATTGCTTTTAATGAAGTTGCTGCTGTGGTAGATGGAAATGTTTACAGAGTTCTATCTCGTTATTTTGGAATTGATACAGCGATAAATTCAACCTTAGGAATTAACGAGTTTAAATCTTTAACCTCTTCTTTAATAGACATTGAACAACCTGCAACTTATAACCAAGCCATAATGGAGTTTGGTGCAAAGCAATGTAAGCCAAAAAATCCGGATTGTACAGTTTGTCCTCTTTCAGCTAGTTGTGTTGCACTTCAAAAAAAATTAGTGGATGTGCTTCCTGTAAAATTGAAGAAATCAAAGGTCACTAAAAAATATTTCAATTTTTTAGTTTGCATCGATCATAACAAAAAAACGCTTTTTGAAAAACGCCTAGGTAAAGGTATTTGGCAGAACCTCTATCAGTTTCCTTTAATTGAATCTGAAAAAAGTTTGAATGCTGAAGAGTTTCATCTTTTGAATCTAGATAATTCATTTTTAAAAACAACTCAATTCGATTACTCCTTATACAATGAAGCAGATATTGTACATAAATTATCACATCAACATCTTTATACTAAATTTTGGATTATTGAAGTAGAACAGCTGCCAATGGCAGCTATTTCCATTAAATCATTAACTAAATATCCTGCACCTGTACTTATAAGTGACTTTATAGACAGATTCAATTTTTAGAACCTTAAAGAAATCACATTTTTTTATTACTTTTAAAGTAGTGATATCAAAAACAGTAACTTTGTACCTTAAAATAGAATTATTATGGCTGGAACGTTAAATAAAGTAATGCTAATAGGAAACTTAGGAGACGAAGTAAAAATGCATTATTTTGATGATAAAAATTGTGTTGGTCGTTTTCCGTTAGCAACAAGTGAAAGTTATGTTAGTAAGCAAACAAATGAACGTGTTACTAATACAGAATGGCATAACATTGTAGTTAGAAATAAAGCTGCTGAAATTTGTGAAAAATACCTTACCAAAGGGGATAAAGTCTATATTGAAGGCAGAATAAAAACTAGAAAATGGACTGATGATAAAGGAATGGATCGTTATTCTACGGAGATTCAGTGTAATGAATTTACATTCTTAAGCACTAAGAATGACAAAAACCAATCACAACAATATAATACACCAAATGCTAATCCTCAAACGCAACCGTCTGCACCAACCAACGCAGAACCAAAAGGCGATGACGATTTACCATTCTAACATTTAATATCATCTTACATTGGACCCAGAACCCACGGTTTTAATTTCACATTTATTAGTTATTAATACTTCGTTTGTAACAAGTATTATCATCCTTATCGTTTTATTAATGTGTTCTGCTTTAATTTCTGGTGCCGAAGTCGCCCTCTTTTCTTTAACCAAATCTAATTTAGACGAAGGCTTAGAAAATAAATCTGCTGCTATGCAGATTATTGCAAAACTCTTAGAACGTCCTAAAAAATTATTAGCCACTATTTTAGTTGCCAATAACTTTATAAATATTGCGGTTGTTTTACTCTTCGCTTATATAGGAGAAACGATTTTTAGCAGCATTACCAATGCGCTTTTTCGGTTTTTACTTGAAGTTGTTTCCGCTACTTTCTTAATCTTGTTATTTGGCGAAATTATCCCTAAGATTTACGCCAGTAGAAATAGCGTAAAGTTTTCATCTTTTATGGCAAAGCCTTTACGGGTTTTAGATGTTGTGTTTTCACCATTGAGTTTGCCTATGCGATATGTTACCATTAAAATTCATAGTAAATTTGGAAAGCAACGTTCTAATCTTAGTGTAAATCAGTTATCGCAAGCCTTAGAATTAACAAACGATGAAGACACCACTAAAGAAGAGCAAAAACTACTACAAGGTATTGTATCTTTTGGTAATACAGATACCAAACAAGTGATGCGACCACGTATGGATTTGTTTGCATTAAGTATGGACACGCCTTATGAAACCATTATAAAAGAAATTATACATAATGGGTATTCTAGAATTCCTGTTTATGAAGAAAGTATTGACACCATTAAAGGAGTACTCTACATCAAAGATTTGTTACCACATTTGAATAAAAAAACATTTGATTGGACTACCATTTTACGTGAACCGTTCTTTGTACCAGAGAACAAGAAGTTGGATGATTTAATGGTAGAGTTTCAAACCAAAAAAGTACATCTTGCAGTTGTTGTTGATGAATATGGAGGTACATCAGGATTGGTTTCTCTTGAAGACATTATAGAAGAGATTGTTGGAGATATTAGTGACGAATATGATGATGACGATTTAGTCTATACCAAATTGGATAACAACAATTATAGTTTTGAAGGAAAGACACCGTTAAAAGATGTGTATAAAATTGTTGGTATTGAGGCCGACGCAGAACTTTTTGAAACTAGAAAAGGTGAAGCAGAAACACTTGCTGGTTTTGTTTTGGAAATTTCTGGTGGATTTCCAAGAATAGGCAGTAAAATAAATTTTGAAAATTACGTTTTTACAGTAGAAGCTTTAGAGCGAAAACGTATAAAACAAATTAAATTAACTTTATTAGATTTGTAAACCCGTTACATTTCATCGGTTTTTGACTTAACCCTAAAGGGAATATCGCTGAAATGCACAACAAGTTTAGTTTAATATTAAAAAGATTCCCACTTTCGTGGGAAATATTATGAAACGAGCATTTTAATAACATTATCGCAAAATGGAATGGTTAATAGCGAACAGCATGTGACCACTAAAAAACAATAAATAAAGACACATGAAAAGAATAGCACTTCCTATATTAAGCCTATTAATGTTAAGCTGCGGAGATGATCCACTACCTAAACCAAAAGGTTATTTAAGATTAGAATATCCTAAAGCTATCTACGAAAAGGCCAATATTCCTCTGCCGTTTTCTTTTGAAAAAAACAAGCTTTCGAATCCCATAAAATCCATTAAATCTTCAGCTAATACTAATGGTATTAATATTGATTATCCATCGTTAAAAGCAACAATTTATTTGACTTACAAAGGGGTTAAAGATGATAACTTAAATAGTTTGTTACGAGATGCTCAAAATCTAACTCAAAAGCACACTATAAAAGCGGATGAAATTTCTCAAAATCTTTTTGAAAACGAAGAAGCAAAAACTTATGGTATGCTATATGAAATAGGAGGTGACGCAGCATCGCAATCGCAATTCTATGTTACAGATAGCATCAATCACTTTTTAAGCGGTTCGCTATACTTTTATGCTAAACCTAATTACGATTCTATTTATCCTGCAGCAGAATACCTAAAAAAGGATATTAAACGTATTATGGAGACTGTACGTTGGAAGGATTAGTTTCTCATAACTTTTTCACATAAAAAATGCCCATCGGAAACGATGGGCATTTTTAAATTATTTATGTTGATTATAAGAGTTTAATTAATTTCCATTAAGAACCCATTCGCCACCTTCTTTAATAAGGCTTATATCTGCATTACCAACACTACCACTATATGTTTTATATGTTAGAATATATTTTTGATCTTCGTCAGCATTCGGATCATTATTATCTAATAAGATATCCATAGCAGTTAAAATCATCTCTGGAGCCCAATATTCATTATCAGTATCTCTAATTTCAAAACTTCCAAAATCACCTACATTTTCTGCTGCTGCTTCAAAACCAGCCTCGTTAATTAACTCCGCAGAGATGTAGTCGTAATCGTCACCAGTTAATGTATATCTAATAGTATTATCTGGTACCCATACATCATTTTGAAAACCAAATTTTAATGATGATATATTTGGAGACCAACTACCATTAGTGTAAGTATATAAATTTCCTTTTACAATTGTACCTATATCAGATCCTCCATAATACTTGTACGTAAGAAATATTTCATCTTCTTCTTGAGCAAATGGAAATCTAATGCTTAAAAACTGAGGTAAATAACTTGATGCGACAGTAGAGCCACTAAAGTTATTGAATCGACCTGGCTGACCAGACTCTTCGCCCATTGAGTCATAATCTTCAGAGGTCAAATAATACACATCATCAACTATATTCCATGATGACCCATCGTATTTATAATAATTAGTTTTTGTTGTAGTGTCACCAGTTATACCAACTGTTTTTAATGCCATACTTGATATTCTCCATCTTCCTGCATCATCATCTGTAGACTCATACTTAAAAGCAATATTAATAGTTTGACCATCATAAGCCGAAAAATCATAATCTTCAGATGGATCTAAAGTATCTACACCAGGAGGTATTGATAAAGTAATTTCTTCCCATTCTGCAACTGCTGTATCTCCATCATAATCTTCAGATACTAAAATTTTAAGTAATGATGTATCATTCGCATATTTAAGTGCTCTAGTAATTTGAAACCTAAGATCACTCTCACCTGATAAGTCAATAGAAGGCGATACTAACCACTCTACGTTGGCTACTTGACCACCAAAGAAACCATTCCCTTGTACATAATCATCTTGAGATGTCCAAGCCGCCTCATTTCCTGATTCTTCAACGATGCTCCATCCTTCTAAACTACCAGCAAAATCATATTCAAGATAAGGAGCAAATCCTATTTCTGGTTCGTTTATATACTGCTCATATTCCATTAACACCACTTGACCCGAGACAGGACTAGCTATTTGTGTTGCTAATATATTTTCTAAAAAATCTGTAGGTTCTTCATTTGGAAAAAATGCATTACTAGCTGCTGTTGGATAATCTTCCGAAGCCAGTTCATAATCATCTGCATTAACATATGCACTTATATCTTCTGGGTTACCATCATAAAGGTTATAGTTTACAGTTACCGATGAACCTTCACCCCAAAATGGATATTTATCACCTAAAAAAGGAGATAGCATTACCTTTGCATCATCAACATCGCTAAATGCTTCAAATCTTTCATAATAATCTGTCTCTTCGTCATCTCCTTGATCTACTATATCAGTATAGTCATCTGTTGTCATTGTAAACTCAGTTACACCTATAACTGGATTAGCCTGTGCATCAATTTCGTTATTGATGTCTTCTATAGGGTTGCAACCTGTAACGGTTACCCCTAAAACGATTAATAAATAAAGTAATTTTTTCATTTTCTTTTTTTTTAAAATTTAAGTTTCGCTCCAACACTAAACGTTCTTCCAAAACCGTAATATACTTGAGCTGTTTGTGCAATTGAATCATCACCATCCTGAGCATCTGCTACATAACGTGTATCGAATATATTATTCATCCTAGCTGTTAAACTTGCATCAAATTTTCCAAATTTAAAACCATGTGTAAAAGCAGTATCGAAAATTCCATAAGCAGGTACTTTCCATGCGTCTGGGCCTACAGTTCCTCTATCACTAGGATTATAATCTGCGTATAGGTTATCGAAATAATTATAATCAATAGTAAATCTTGTTTTAGTAGCGAGTTTATAGTTAGCACCTAAAGCAAAAGTTGTTTGTGCAGCATCACCTACGTGTAAATCTTCAATAAAAAGATTTACTGTATCAATTAAGTTTTGCTCTTCATCAAAAATTTGAACATTTTCAATATTATTTTCCCATCTCCAATCACCTAAAGAAACCATACCTGTAAGATTCAGTTTATCTGTTGCTCTATAAACAAAATCTACTTCAATACCTTGGTGAATAGCATTTACACCTAAAATATTAGCAGAAGCAAACTCGCCACTTGGTTGCTGAAAACCAACTGTTTCAGTTCTATCGTTCCAAGTTGTTCTGTATAGGTTTACATTGGCAGATAATTTCTCACCTCTAAATCCATAACCTAATTCGAAACTTAAAATCTTTTGATTCTCAGCATCTTCAATAATGTTTTCATTATCAAACTCTGTGAATACAGCATCAAAATCGGCTGCTTTTTCAAAATACCCTAAGTTACCAAAAATATTATGGTTTTCCGTTATACGCCAATTTGCACCACCTTTTGCACTGTAGCCAAAAAAGTTATAACGGTCTGTCTCTTGTAAAGGATCACTATCTAAATAGGTAAAATAATCAATTCTTTTATATGATGTATTAGATGCCGCTAAAGATATAAATGCATTTACATTCTCATTAATATCATACTCTGCTTGAGCAAAAACACCAAACCAACCTACAACTCCATCATTATGATAGGCAATTTTATCACCAACTTGAGCTGCATTGTTTGGATTGTTTTCATTACTATCATCTAATAGAAATTGACCTCCTAATAAATCAGTTACCTCTCTAAAGTGAATTCCTCTGTAATTCCTAAAATCTAAACCTGCTAATAGCACTAAATCATCAGATAAATCTGTTTTTAATGTTGATAAAATACCGTACCAATTATGATCGTTGCGTGATGCTCTTAAAGCAGTAGTAGAACCAAGCGCTCCATTTGCTTCATTTTCCTCGACAATTTTATCAAAATCTAAAGGTCCAAAAGCCCCTATTCTGTATTCATCATTATCAAAATCAAACTTACTCCGGTCTGAACCTACAGTTCCACCTCCACCACCAGAACCAAAAGAAGCATAAGCTGCTGTTGATAAAGACGTCTTATCGTTAATATCCCAATAATGGTTTAAAGATATTTGTGGCTTGTGATAAAAGTTATCTTCAATAAAAGTTACTTGTCCGTTTTTATATCCCCAATCTGAATTGTACTTAATTCCGTCTTCAGCTTTTCTATAAGTTTCGATTAAGTGTCTATTTTGTCTTTGACCGTGACGCTGTTTAGCACCAAAAGCAGTGAAAGATAATTTGTGGTTTTCATTTAATTCTTTAGACACGTTAACAAAGTAAGATATTGCGTTAAATTGCGTACCCATAACATAGCCATCTCCATCTGTTTTAGAAGCAGATACAGTCGCTGCCAAGCCATTTTTCATTAAACCTGTAGAGTATGTTAATCCGAATTTTTTGTACCCATCGTTACCTAAAGTAGTATAAAAATTCCCACCTTCTTCCATATCTGTAGTCTTCGATATAATGTTTATTGTTCCACCAACTGAAGGTACAGCTACTTTAGATGCTCCAAGACCTCTTTGTACTTGCATAGAACTTGTTACATCACCTAAACCTGCCCAGTTACTCCAGAACACACGTCCGTTTTCCATATCATTAACAGGAACACCGTTAATCATAACGGCAACATTTTCAGAGTTAAATCCACGTAAATTAATACGACCATCACCAAATCCACCACCTGATTTTGTAGCGTACACACCTGGTGTAGATTTTAAAACTTCTGGAAATTCTTGAGTTCCTAGTTTAAGTTCAATATCTGCAGCTCTAACAGTAGAAACAGCTACAGGTGTTTTTCTATCAACGGCAATAGAAGCTACAATCATTATTTCATCTAAGCCAAGATTGCTAGATGCTAATGTTATGGTTCCTAAATCCGTATCGCCACTATATGCGATAGTTTGCGACACATAACCTACATAAGAAATTACAACCTCTCCAGAGTTTGACGCTGCATTTAAAGTGAAATTACCATCAAAATTGGTAGTCGCACCATTAGTTGTTCCTTTTACTATAATATTAGCACCAGGAAGTGGCGAGTTCAAGTCACCATCAATAATTTTACCCTTGATAGTGGTTTGGGCATATGCGAATGTTGTTAAACAGGTTAATACAACAATACATAAAAAATGATTAAATTTTTTCATATAAAATTTCAGTTAATTGGTTTCAATAATTAGCGCAAAATTACACATAACTAGAGTTATAATATTATCTAAATGTTAAAAATTTTAACATTGCAAGTTAATATATTATTCTATAAAATATATACGTGCATAGTTAAAATGTTTAGAAACTTTTTAACAATTTTTAACGATTCTTCTTGTAAAATGCCACTAGGTTTTGTGTAGAAGTATCATGTTGCGTGTTAGCAACATTCTCATTGAGTTCGTTTAAAATAGATTTAGCCAATTGTTTCCCTAACTCAACACCAAATTGGTCATAGCTATAAATATTCCAAATAAGCCCTTGTACAAAGATTTTGTGCTCGTACATGGCAATGAGTTTTCCTAAACTCTCTGGAGTTAATTTTTGAATTAATAGCGAAGTTGTTGGTTTATTACCTTCAAATACTTTGAACGGAATTAATTTTTCAATAGCTTCTTTGGAAAGGTTAGATGTATCAAATTCAGATCTTACTTCTGTTTCCGTTTTACCATTCATTAAAGCTTCTGTCTGTGCAAAGTAATTAGACATTAATTTATCGTGATGATCTTTATTACCATATAAAGATTCAACATAACCAATAAAATCTGTTGGAATAAGTTTAGTGCCTTGATGAATTAATTGAAAAAAGGCATGTTGCGAGTTTGTACCTGGTTCTCCCCAAATTAAAGTTCCGGTTTCGTAATTTACTTGGTTTCCGTCTCTATCTACACTTTTACCATTACTTTCCATAATACCTTGTTGTAAATAAGTTGCAAACTGATTTAGGTATTGTGTGTATGGAATGATGGCTTCACTTTCAGATTGAAAGAAATTATTATACCAAACAGTTAGTAATGCTGAAACAACTGGAATATTTTCATTAAAATCTGCCGTTTTAAAATGGACATCCATTTTATGTGCTCCTTCTAATAAGCTTTCAAAATGTTTATATCCTAGTGCTAAGCTTATAGAAAGTCCGACTGCACTCCACAATGAAAAACGACCACCAACCCAATCTTTCATTGGGAAAATATTTGCTTCATCTATCCCAAAGTTTTTTACGCTTTCAATATTTGTAGAAACGGCAACAAAATGTTTAGAAACAGCTTCTTTTGGTTGCGATTTTAAAAACCATGTTCTAATAGAGTTTGCATTAGATAAGGTTTCTTGTGTTGTAAATGTTTTAGACACAATCACAAAAAGTGTCGTCTCAGGATTTAAGTTTTTAATGATTTCATTATAATGATCGCCATCTACATTGCTTACAAAATGCGTGTTTAAATGGTTTTTATAATATTGAAGCGAATCTACAACCATTGCTGGTCCAAGATCAGAACCTCCAATACCAATATTTACAACATCTGTAATAGCTTTTCCTGAATGGCCTTTGTGATTTCCGTTGACAATTGAATTGGTGAAATTTTCAATCTTTTGCTTTACTTCATGTATTTCAGGAATCACATTCTCTCCTTCAAAAAGAACTTTTGCATTTTTTGGTGCTCTTAACGCTGTATGTAAAACTGCTCTTCCTTCGGTTGCATTAATTATATCGCCTTCAAAATATTTTGAAATTGCATCTTTTAAGTCTAGTTCATTGGCTAATTCAGTTAACAAATCTAAAGTTTCTGTTGTGATTCTATTTTTAGAAAAATCAACATAAAAATCTTCCCATTTTACGGTTAAATCATTTGCTCTTTCTGCATCTGAATTAAATAAATCTTTTAAATGTTTAGATTTTATAGATTCGAAATGTGATTGTAATTTTTTCCACGAGTCTGTGGTTGTTGGGTTAGTTGCTTTTAATGCCATTATTTTAAGTCTCTATCTAAGTCTTCGGTTATTGTGTTTTCTTGTTCAACTGGTTCAGCCTCTAAAAAAAAGATATTATCTAACCGCAGTCTTATTGGTTTAATATGCTCTAAATAATTAACTTTTAGACTATCAGAAATTGGTTCTGCTTCTGGTAATTTTTGTTTAAAAGGATCGACTTCTCTTCCGTTTTTCCAAAAACGATAACATACGTGTGGTCCTCCAGTATTCCCTGTCATACCAATCCAACCAATAACATCACCTTGTTTTACATACTCTCCTTTTTTTACTTTTTGAGCCTTCATATGCAAATACTGTGTGCTGTACGTTGCATTATGTCTTATCTTAACATATTTTCCGTTACCTCCTCGTCTTCTTGATTCTGTAACTGTACCACTTGCTGTAGCAAGAATTGGTGTACCAATACGCGCTGCGAAATCGGTGCCTTTGTGTGGTCTTATTTTATTACCATAATATGCAATGCGCCTTTTTAAATTATAGCGTGACGAAATTCTACTAAATTGCACAGGTGCTTTTAAAAATGCACGTCTTAGGTTTTTTGCATCTTCATTAAAGTAATCTATTATACCTTTTATAGAATCTGATTTAAACTGAAATGCGTATAAAGAATCCCCATTATGTTCAAAATAAGCAGCTTTAACGTTATGAACTCCAGCATAAATAGTATCATCAATATATTTATCTGTGTAAATTACTTTGAAACGGTCTCCTTTCTGTAATCGTCTAAAATCTATTGTCCATGCATAGATTTCATCTGCCATTTTAAAGGCTAGTTTCTGACTTAATCCTTTTTCTTCTAGTGTTTTAGAAATACTACTTTCTATAACTCCTGTAGCAGTTTTTTCAATATATGTTACTGGTTTTCTACTTGTGTAAGCATGAATAGAATCTTTTAAACCAATAACAACATATTCTTCTTGATTATTTTGATAAATAAAAGTGTTTGGACTTGGGAGACTATCGTTTTGCGATTCTTTAGAAAACAACAGCGTATAAGGTTTTCCTGGATGGAGTTTTCTTATGTCAAATGTATCTTTTGCAATTTCAGCAATTTCAAAAATTTCAGAATAACCAATATTATTGCGTTGTAAAATTTCACCAAAACTATCCCCTTTTTGAATGGTATCTCGCTTTACTATGTGGTTTTTGAGATTAAAGCCAAACTCAAGAATTTTCTCTTCTTCTACTATTTCGGCAAGTTCTTTTTCGTAAGCTACTTCAGCCGAGTTATCCTCTTTACAAGCAAACATACTTACTGCAATTATTACTATTGCGATTAATGATTTTAACTGCATTAATTAAGCTAATTATAAATTATTTCCCCAATTTTTTAATTCTTCTGCACTCCATAATTCCGGAAAGAAAATACGTCTCTGATATTTTGGATGCATATATTTTTTCCAATCACTTCCTCCAGTTGCTTCTCCATCACCAATACCACTATCTATATAATGTTTGGCTGCATTGTAATGTGCCATTACCCAACTCACATTAACCGTGTAATCGTAATGGCGCATAGCTTTTATAAGCTCTTCGTTCTTCTGGTCTTTTTCTGGTAGCTCTTTAAAACGTGTCCAAAGATTTTTAGTGTTATAAGTTTGCATAAACCTTAAAAACTCGTCTTTGTAGCGTTTTTCAAAATTAACTAAAAGTGTGGATTTCTTTCCTGTTTTATGATCTTTTCCTGCAGCTTGCCAATATAAATGCTCAAAGGCATGTGTAAAAGGTGTATCTCTATCTATATCTTTTCTAAATCTATTATCAATAAGATTAATTAATTCAGTGGATGCAAATTCAATAAGTCTGTATTGCGCACTTTGAAAACCACTAGCTGGAGTTAATGTATATCTAAATTTCATATACTGCTCAACCTCCATACCTTCTCTCATAATATTGAAAGAGGTAGATAACATATCGAAATACCGACTAACTCGCATGAGTTTGCTTTCAAAAAAAGTAACATCTAAATCTTCTTTTTCAGCAACTTGGGAAATTTCCCAAAGAATCATTTTAAAAATGAGCTCGTTAATTTGATGATAGCCAATAAACACCATTTCATCAGGTAACGTAGTACGTTGTGTTTGAAGCCCTAATAAGGCATCTGTTTGTATATAATCCCAATATGTAATTGGTTTACTATAAAGCAAACCGTATAAATGGTCTTCTGTGTCTTGGTCTATTTTTTTATACTTCTCTTGAAGTCCATTAATAATGTTGTCGTAATTAGGTTGGTCTGACATATACTATTTAATATTAGAATTCTATTTGAAAGGGATGCTTTAAGCCTTTAAAAGCAACGAGGTCTGCTCGCAATGAGCCTACAGCTAAATCTGCTTTTATTTTTAAAGGCATTTTATTTTTATCTGCACTTACCCATAATGTTAAACTTTCTTCTTCTTTA
>Ga0209633_10000205_pt1 | contig 72571 bp, 70 predicted proteins | sample Cruoilmetagenom1_FD_187290 | JGI IMG/M metagenome (GOLD analysis project Ga0209633, IMG submission 187290) | Oil polluted marine microbial communities from Coal Oil Point, Santa Barbara, California, USA - Sample 1 (SPAdes) (version 2) | ecosystem: Environmental > Aquatic > Marine > Oil seeps ... | reverse complement strand
TTTGAATTTATCTTTTAATCCGAACAGCATGAACCCGCGGAATAAGAACTCCCACCCCAGCATATAGACACCCATCTGGAGCGCGTATTTAAGCAGGTCAAAGTTTCTGCCGGAGCGGTAGTAACCTTGGACTGAAGACATGTCGGAGCTGAAATAGAGTATTGGAATCGCTATAGCTAAAAAGATTACAACGTAGGGAATCCAGAGTCTGTAATTCCCTAGCTTAAGGCCGAAATCAAGCGGGTTCTTTTTTAAAAATATTAAAATAGTGACTACGGGGAATAAGCCAAAATAGATAAATGAGCTGATCCAGAAGTTTTCTATCTGATGGTAGCTATGGAGAACCATAAAGAGCGTTGCAAAAGATATAACTACAATTTCGTTATACCAATTTTTGAGAAAGCCGCTCAGATTCTTAAGTTCTAGGGATAGATTGTTGGACATAAGCAGTTTTTAAACTATTTATTGATTTTCTGATGCAATTGTTTTTAGAAGTTTTTTGGAAAGCATTGGTCCGCGTTCAACAAATTTTCCATCAGGGCCGTAAATAAGAAAATAGGGAATTGCGGGTATGTTGTAATATTTAACCAGCGGATTTTCCAGATTTATTATATCGATTTCCCTAAGCGCCATATTATCGACTCTCTCGGCAAGCTCCCCAAGTTTTTCCTTAAGCGGCCCGCAAGGCGCGCACCAGTCGGCATAAAACATAAAGACCGTATATTTGGAAGGCTCAATATAGTCCATAACATTTATCAGCTTCCCTCTGCTAATCACTTTAACTTTCTCGAATGCGGTTTTGTTGTAAGCGAGCTTCTTGTTATCAGAGCCGTATGATAGATCGGGGTTTGAACACAGTATTGCTAACAGGATAAAAAGACTGAGAAAAATTTTATGTGTTAGCGGGTTCATATGCATGGTTAGCTGGAGACTCTTTTCCCCTATTATACGCATATTCAGAAAATCAATCAAAGATTAAAGTACGGTTGCCGTATACAAGTATGTGGCGTTTTAGATGGTGCCAGATTGCCTGGGATAGGACCACCTTTTCAAGGTCACGCCCCTTTCTGACCAAGTCCTCAATATTATCCTTATGGCTTACCCGGACTACGTTTTGTTCTATAATGGGGCCGGCGTCTAACTCGGCAGTGACATAGTGGCTAGTGGCGCCGATAATTTTTACCCCTCGCTCGTATGCGGAATGGTAAGGCTTTGCACCCGGAAAAGCGGGCAGAAATGAATGATGGATGTTGATTATCTTATTTGGGTAATGTGATACAAATTCATCACTTAAAATCTGCATATACCTTGCAAGAACAATAAAATCGATCTCATAATTTTTAAGAAGCTCAAGCTGTTTCTGCTCGGCTTCCTTTTTATTCTCTTTGGCAACCTGAATCACATGATAGTCAATTCCGAAATTGTTGGCGATCGGCTCAAGATCCGGGTGATTGCTTATAATGAGAGGAACCTCTACATTCCACTCACCTGACTGGCTTCGTGACAAAATGTCATGAAGACAGTGGGACATCTTTGAAACAAAAATAGCCATTCTTGGAGTGTGGTCTGAGAAATAAAGCCGCCACTGCATTTCAAATTTTTCGCCAATCAGAGTATCAAAGTACTCTCCGATTTTGTCAGATGATATCGAAAAATTGGCTAAGTCCCATTCTACTCTCATAAAAAAGACCTTTTGCTCTGTGTCAACATGCTGATCGAGATATAGTATGTTACCGTCATTCTTAAAAATAAATTCAGTTATGGCTGAGACCAAACCCTTTTTATCCGGGCAGTGTATTAGTAATATTGCAGATCGGTTTTGTTCTTGTTTGTTCATTTTAGTTTCTTCATTAGCTCCAGAAATTTAAGACGATCAATGTCTTCCCATTAGTTCATATATCTTATCATCATTTAACCCGAAATAATGAGCTATCTCGTGCTGAAGGACCTCATTGACCCTTTCTTCTATTTCCTTGTCAGTCCTGCATACCTTCTCTATATCTTTTTGATAAAGTACTATTTCATCGGGCATTCTGACACCCTGCCAAACACTTCTTTGGGGTAGAGGAGTTCCTCTATAAAGCCCAAGCAGCAAGCCTTTTCCTCTGATCTTTAACTTCTCAAGATCATCTCTACTTGGATAGTCCTCAACTGTTATAGCGACATTGTCAATCTTATCCCTGAATTTCTGAGGGATATTATTGTAAGCTTTATCCACCAGGTCTTCAAACTTTTTTTTGTTCACTTTTCTAACCTACCAAATTCATTATGAAATCGAATAAAATACTATATCATGTTTCGAGTCCTTTCAATCTGAAATGATCGTAAAATCCTGCTTTTGAGGTTTTCTTCTTAAAAAAGTCACGCATCTTTTTCAACCATCGATTATCATATAGATAAATAGACTTTTGTATAAAGTTGTAAAATAGATTAAGAGGTGGGTCATGAACAAATTGTTAATTATAATTCCTATGGTAGTAGCAGTCTTTGTTTTATACACATTCCTTTCCCCAGGCATCACAAAAGAAGATAACGCTAGTAACAATACAAATCCACCAATTGCTCTCGCAGAATTTCAGAGTGTTAAAGACGCGCCAATAGAACTTGGACAAGTGGACTGGATTAGAAATTTTGATGAAGCAACCCTAAAAGCAAAAGAGCAAAACAAACCTCTACTTGTTCTATTTCAGGAAGTTCCAGGCTGTAATACATCTTCAGGTTACGGGAAGAATGTACTTAGCCACCCGCTGATAGTAGAGGCGATTGAATCGTTATTTGTTCCTGTAGCAGTATACAACAACCATAAAGGCGAGGACGAAAAGGTTCTCAATTCATTTGGAGAGCCTTCCTGGAACAACCCTGTAGTGAGAATTATCACCCCTGAGAGAAAAGAGCTTGTTTCAAGATTAAATGGTGATTACACAAAGGCTGGATTGGTAAGGGCTATGATCACAGCTCTAGAGAATAATAATAAGGCTGTCCCTTCATATTTAAGTCTCTTGGCGCAAGAACTGAATGTTAACAACGGAAGGTCTGATCGGGCTGTATTTGCAATGCACTGCTTTTGGGTAGGTGAGGGCAAACTCGCAAATGTGAATGGTGTGATTTCAACTAAACCCGGTTTTATGGGCGGTCATGAAGTTATCGAGCTTGAGTATAATCCTGACATTATTTCATATGAGGATCTTGTAAAAAAAGCTAGATCTCAGAATGTCGCAAGACATATTTTTACAGAGAATTCTGAGCAGAGTTCCATAGCAAAAAAAATCGTGGGGGAAAGTGCTGTTTCTCCAAAAGGCACATTCAGGGCAGATAGTAGGCCTAAATACTATTTGTCTGGAACTTCTTACAAATACGTACCTATGACCAATACACAAATAGCCAGAGTTAATGCTGCAATAGGCGGTCTGCAGTCTCCAAATATATTTTTATCACCAAGACAAGTCGAGATTTATAACTATATTCAAGGTCATCAGGATTTGAACTGGCCAAATATGGTAAGCAGCTCAAATTTTAATAGCAGCTGGGACAAAACTGTTTCTTTACTTAATAATCAAATCAGTAGAAGGTGATTTGTCGGTCTCAAAAGTGGTTTTTCTATAGAGATCTACAAATGTTATTAAGTCTGGGAAGAATTCACTGAAGTTTTGCTCAAACTCTTGATAATTTTTTTTGATATCATCTAATCCGTCCTTTATTGGCTTAGTTTTTTCAAAACGGCTGAGTCGTTTTGAGATTGCGTGAAGAGCAAGCCCTATAGTATCGAGATTCTTATAAGACCCAAGCCAGTCATCTTTAACCATATAAGGTAGACGCTCTCTGAGTTTTTGTGGGAGAGTTTGTTCACGGCTTAATAGAACGCTATAAACTCTATCGGTAAATTCGCTTAGTTTTAATTCCGAATAGTCAGACCAATTTTTAGCCAAAAAGTGGTCAAAGCTTAGATCTACTATTATTCCTGCAAATCTTCTCCTATCAGGTCTGAGGAGCTTTTTGCATGCCAGGAAATTGTGATGGGCGTCGGTATAGGCATCGACTTTCCTATGTGTTTTGATACCTTCACAGATCTCAGGGTTGTACTCGTTTCCGAGGCGCCCTTTGACAAAGTCTCCCAATAGATTTCCTAATAGAGATTCATCTGTGCCCTCAGCTAAATATAAATGAGCTAGATAGTTCATCGTCTCTCTTTTAAGGACATTTTGTTGTAAATCTTAAATAAGAATAAGATGTTCAGATTGTCTGAAAATCTACCGGGAGTAACTCATCAATTAATTTCTACTAATTCTACATCAAAAATAAGTGTTGAATTAGCCGGAATCACAGGTGGATAACCGTTAGATCCGTATCCTAGATCAGGCGGAATTATAAGCTGGCGTTTTCCACCTTGTTTCATATCTGCTATACCTTCATCCCAGCCTTTAATTACCTGTCCTACACCGAGGGTGAATTCTATTGGCACGCCTCTTTGTACAGAACTGTCAAATACAGTTCCGTCTTCTAATTTTCCCGTATAATGGACTTTTACTTTTTTCCCATTTTCAGGTTTATCCCCATTGCCTTCTTCAATAACTATATATTTTAACCCCGATGGCGTTTCCTGAATATCTCCAGACATTTTCTCCTCCTTTGAGATCGCATTTGCGCTTAAGTTAAATGAAACAGCTATGACTAAAACAAATAAAAATAGTGTTATACGACTAAAATGTATACTTGATAACATGTAATAATCTCCTTGTTTGGAATAGACTTATCTCGGTGAGTTAACGATAGAATAATATTTTACCTTATACCAATTAATAAACCATCATTATTTTCCCTTAAAATCAGGATCTCTTTTTTCAAGGAAAGCTTTCATTCCCTCTGCTCTATCATCTGTATCAAAACAAGAGATAATAAGTTCTTTTTCCAGATCTAGCGCTGATTCTAAATCCATTTCAGATCCTATATTAATAGCTTTTTTTGCCGCGCTTATAGCTAGTGGTGCCCGTTTGGCAATAGACCCGGCGAATTCTTTTGCTTCACTCATTACTACCTCATGAGGTACAACCCTTTCTACCAAACCCATTCTGAGTGCTTCTTCGGCGCTAACCATCTCGCCTGTATATATAAGTTCTTTGGCTTTAGCATTTCCCATGATTCTTGTAATTCTTTGTGATCCTCCCCAGCCTGGGAATATTCCAAGTTTAACCTCAGGGAAACCAAGTTTAGCTTTTTCAGATGCGATTCTTATATCGCACGCAAGGGCTAGCTCACATCCTCCTCCCAGAGCATATCCATTTACAGCAGCTATTGAAGGGCAGGGGTTGTCTTCGATTAGATTATAAATTTTATGCGCGTAATCTACATACTCTTTAAATTCTGAACTGCTCATCTCGCTCATCTGTGTAATATCTGCTCCAGCGACAAAGGCCTTGTCTCCCGATCCTGTGATTATTAAAGCTCTTAATTCTTCATTAGGAAGATCATTTTCAACAAAGCTGCCCAGATCTTTGAGAGTGTCCCAATTTAGCGCATTTAAAGCCTTAGGACGATTAATACTTAGAAGGCCCACTCCATTATCATCCATCTCGAAATCGATAAATTCATATCCCATTCGATTCTCCTGCTTAATTTTCTATAGTCAAAAAAAGCTGTATATTAAAATCCGTATCTAAGAAATCGTATTTATAATGTTATGAGCATTAAGGACTTTGGGTTTTCATTTTAGCTTTCTTAGTTTTGCTTTTAGATTTTGATGAATCCTTTTCAGGTTTTGTTTCTAGGTTTTCAATTTTTTCTTCCAAATTAGCTATTTTTAGTTCGAGGGCATCAATAGTGTTTATAAGCTTGTCCATTTCATCTCTTTCTGGGACATTCCTTTCTTCTAGGGACTGTTCCATAAAAACCTGAACATAATTCTTAAATTCAGAAGATTTTTCAACAGCCCTTTCCATGAGCGGGCTGTTAAACCATACATCCATCATCTTATGTGTGGATAATTCCCATGACTCATAAAGCTTTTTGAAATATCCAAGGTAATAAATTTCGTCGAGTTCTTTTTTCTTAGCCAAACTCAGTCTCCCATGAACTTATGATATTGAAGCTTTCTTTTATTATTGTACCAAGCGATAAAGAATATATAAAGAACACCTCGTATATTCTCGAGGTGATGATTCTGCTTCTTTGAGTCTTATAATATCTACGCTTCTAGGTTTTAACCAAAGAAGTTATGCTGACCGGGGGTTAGGTATCCAATCACAAATAGAGTGAAAAGAATAATGCAGAATCCAAGCACTGCTCCCCAAGCAGCTTTTCTGCCTTTCCAGCCTGAAGATAATCTTCCGTGAATAAGCACTGCGTATAGAATCCACATAACCATAGACCAGATTTCCTTATGCCCCCATACCCAACTGCTACCAAAGATTTCTTTTGCTAGCAAGAATCCCAGAGCAATTCCTATTGTTACAAGTGGGAAACCTATTATAAGGCAAAGGTGATTTATTCGGTCAAGAGTTGTAAGAGATGGGAATTTTTCTAAGAAACTGCCAACATGTTTGGATTTAATCTGATTTTCTTGAAATATGTATAGGACCCCTGATATAAACGCAACTGTGAACAAAGCTTCACCTAATAGTATTAGCGCTATATGAATCAGTATCCACGGATTACTTAATGTAGGATTTTGCTCAATGATACCGTGAGGTATGATGACATGGGGGAGTGTCAAAATAAATGCAAGTGGAGCTGCAAATGCGCCGAGTAGGGAGGCTTTAAATTTAAATTGAGAAGCTATGTAAACAAGCGATATAAACCAGGCGAAAAGGTAAAGTGTAGTATCAAACCCCTGAGCTATTGAGTTTCCTTTGGTATATATGTAAATCAAACTTACAGTCTGTATGGCTGCGCCTGCAAAAATAAAATAGAAACCTAGCTTGGGTAAATTTTTACCCTCGGTCCAAAAATGGCTTCCATAAAAAATTGATGACAGAAAGTAACAAAGAACTACAATCCAATACCAGTCCATATCTATATTCTATTTATCATGCAGGTAAATACAATAAAAGCTCATAAATTGTTAGATTAAGGATCTGTTTTAGCTCTTAGAGCTGGTTTCCCTTTAGACTTTCAGTTTGGTAATACGTTGTTAGTGAGTCAATTAATTCGTCTAGTTCTCCACTCAAAATTGCATCAATTTTGTAGAGCGTAAGATTAATTCTATGATCTGTAATTCTGCCATCACGAAAATTATAAGTTCTTATCTTCTCACTTCTTTCACCACTTCCAACCTGAGTTTTTCTTTCATCTGCAAATTCGCTCTGTTTTTTCTCTTCTTCAATCTCAAAGAGTTTTGCTTTTAACATTCTCATCGCGTGCGCACGGTTTTTATGCTGAGATCTTTCATCCTGACACTGAACTACAATACCGGAAGGAAGATGGGTAATTCTTATTGCTGAGTCAGTTTTGTTAACATGCTGCCCACCAGGTCCAGAAGCTCTGTATGTGTCTACCTTTAAATCTTTCTCGTCAATTTCAATCTCTACATCGTCCGGCTCCGCTAGAATTGCTACAGTTGCTGTCGAAGTATGGATTCTGCCGCTCGTTTCAGTTGAAGGAACTCTCTGAACTCTATGCACTCCGCTTTCATATTTTAACTTGCTATATACATTCTTGCCTTCTATGGATGCTATTACTTCTTTTAGTCCGCCAATACCCGTTTCGCTAATATTCATTACCTTTACTTTCCATTTCTTCTCTTCTGCATAACGTGAGTACATTCTGAAAAGGGTGCCTGCGAATAATGCAGCTTCATCTCCTCCAGTCCCTGCTCTTATTTCAAGAAAGACATTTTTGCCGTCATTTGGGTCTTTAGGAATCAGTAGAACTTTTAATTCATCTTCCAGATTGTCCCGATCTATTACCAGTTGGTCAATCTCTTCTCGAGCAAGTTCCCCTAAATCTTTATCTTTTAAGAGAGCTTGATTATTTTCTATTTCTTCAATTGCATGTTTGTACTTGCGGTATATTCCTACTACTTCTTCAAGATCTGAAAGCTCTTTTGAATATTGATGAATATCCGAAGGAGTGATATCTGGTTTACTAAGATTTTGCTCGATTTCTAAATATTTTTTCTCGACATCCTCGAGCCTATTTAACATTGAGCCTTCTGCCATTTCGCCTTTTATCTTCACACATCTTGCAAAAATTTCAAGATAAGATTAAACTTGTTGTGGTAAAGCAATGGAAACAATGGATATTCTTGAAGATAAAATTAAGGAGGCTTTGTCTAGAAAGACAAAGTTAGAGGTAGAACATAGAAATCTTTCTGATGAAGTTCTGAAGCTTCGTGAAAGTATTGAAAAGCTAGAGAAGGAAAGAGATGACATGAAACTTAAGCTCGATAGGGTAATTGAAAAGGTGGAAATCTATTTAAGTAGGTCAGAGGCTTAGTGTGAAACGTCTGAAAATCAGGTTTTTTGATATTGACTATGTAATAAAAACAGATGCAGAAGAGGACTATGTCCAAAAGATAGCATCTTTTATTGAGGACAAAGTTAAAGAAATTTCAAAAGTTGAAAGTGCAATGATTGTGCCTCGCTCGTTTCTTTTGGCTATGCTCAAGATTACCGATGATTACTTCAGAGTAGAAAGAGATTTCGAGGAATTTAAAGATCGTGCTGAGGAAAGATCAAACAGATTGTTACAAATATTGGAAAACTCCTTTAAAGAAGACGAATCATTTAGTTCTGGTGACGGGACACGTAGAGAGGAAATCAGTAGAGAAGAAGTGGAAGACTCCTTCAAACATAGATGATAGTTGGAAAAATAAGTCGTTTCTCCCCTCTTTAAAAACAGGGAGTTTCAATATTAAATTAGAAAAAGACAGCATAAGGAATAGCGTTGCTAAGAAAAGGTTTGCGCTTTCAGATGCTGAGGTCAAACAAAAAAGTCTACTAATTTCAGATAATCTTCACAGTATAGAATCATTTAAACTTTCCAAAAGTATTGCTCTTTATTCCCCTATTCTAAGTGAAGTCAGAACCGAGTCGATATTTATAAATGCGATTCAAGCAGAGAAAGAAGTTTATTTCCCTAGAGTAAATGGCTCTTCTCTAGACTTCCATAGAGTTCATAATCTAAACCAGCTTAAAACTGGCAAGTTCGGCGTTTTAGAACCCGACGCTAGTTCGTTTAAGGCGCATATCAATGAGATAGATATCTTCATCATACCAGGGCTGGCTTTTGATATTTTTGGTAACAGACTGGGATATGGGAAGGGTTATTATGATAGAGCCTTAATTGATATTACAGAGGATAAGAAAATAGGCCTTTGTTATAGTTTCCAAATATTTGACTCCGTACCGGCTGATGAGAATGACCAGAAAGTCGGGACTATAATTACGGAGAAGGATATAGTTTTTTCTAGGAGAAATTTAGGAGGTAAATAACATGTCAGCGTGGATAGTTATTGTGGCGGCTGCTATATCTCTAGTTTTAGGTTTTGCTATTCATTACCTTTATAGACAAATTGAGTTAAAAAAGAATATAGGTATAAAAAAAGACGAAGCCGAGACTATTATAGAGCTTGCTAGAAAAGAAGCAGAAAAGATTAAAATTCAAGGCGAATTAAGAGCCAAGGAATTTCTCGAGAAAAGAAATGCAGAAATAGATCGTGATTCTCGAGAAAAACAAAAGGAGTTTTCTAAAGTAGAAAAGAGACTCCAAAAACGTGAAGAGACCCTTGATAATAAATTCGAATCATATGAGAAGAAAGAGAAAGAGGTTTCTAAGATAGAGACTGAAATGGCGCAAAAGGAAAAGGCGCTTGAAGAAAAAGAAAAGGAGCTTGATGCAGTTGTAGCTGAAGCTAAGAAAAAAATTGAAGAAATAGCTGGTATGACTCAGGAAGCTGCTAAGACTGAACTTGTCAATATTATTGAAGATGAGGGAAGGCACGAAGCTGCTAAAAAGTTAAAACAAATAGAAGACCAGCTTAATGAAGATGCAGAGCGAAAGGCCAAAGATATTATTGCTCTAGCTATAGGAAAATACGCTGGTGAATATACCAGTGAGAAGACAATCTCTGTAGTAAATCTGCCCAATGATGATATGAAGGGGCGAATAATTGGTCGTGAAGGGAGGAATATCCGCTCAATTGAAGCTAGAACCGGCGTTGATATTATTATTGATGATACACCTGAAACAGTAGTAGTATCCTCGCTTAATCCTGTCAGGAGAGAGGTTGCAAGGATATCCCTAGAAAAATTAATAGACGACGGCCGTATTCATCCCACCAGGATAGAAGAAATTGTTTCCGATGTGGAGAAACAAATTGAGCGAGAGATTCAAAAGTCAGGCGAAGAAGCTCTATTTGATCTTGGTATTGCAAGTATGCATCCAGAGCTTATAAAGCACGTCGGAAGATTAAAATATAGAACAAGTTATTCACAAAATATTCTTAATCACTCAATAGAAGTAGCCTTTATTTGCGGTATTCTAGCTGCTGAAATAGGTTTTGATATCAAGCTCGCAAAAAGAGGTGGCTTACTTCACGACATTGGTAAAGCGGTTGATCATGAGCTAGAAGGTTCACATGTTGATATAGGAGAGGATCTCGTAAGGAAGTACGGTGAATCTGATGAGATAATTCAAGCAGTTGCAGCCGCGCACGATCCTCAGCCGCAGTCTCTCTTAGCTATTCTTTGTCAGGCTGCAGATGCTATTTCCGCTGCGAGACCAGGCGCTAGAAGAGAAACCTATGAGGCCTATGTGAAGAGGATTGAGGATATAGAAAATATAGCGAGCTCTTTTAGAGGTGTTGAAAAATGCTATGCAATCCAAGCAGGTCGTGAAGTGCGCGTGATTGTAGAGAGCACTAAAGTAAATGACGAAGAGGGCGCTCTCCTTTCTCATGAAATAGCGCAGAAGATTGAAAAAGAAGTAGCTTATCCAGGGCAGGTTAAGATTACTGTTATTAGGGAAGTCAGGGCTACTGCAATTGCGAGTTAACTTTTTATACTAGACACTAAGCTTTGAAAAATCGGCAATTTTGAAAAACAGGTTCTTTATCTCAGCGAGCATAGAGAGCCTGTTTTCTTTTATCTTGGGATCTTTATCCATCACCATAACGTTATCAAAGAAATTATCAACAGGATCTTTTAGGTTCTTCATTAGTAAAAGAGAATCTAAGTATTTCTTCTCTACTATATGAGTTTCGACTTTATCACGAATTTTATTAAAGGAATCATTAAGGTGTTTTTCCGCTGATTCTACCAGATACTTATCTGATATTTCATTTCCAGTGTGATCTTTTACAATGTTCACAACACGTTTAAAAGCTACCCCAAGAGTTTCAAAGTCTGTTGCCTTACGGAACTCTGTGAGAGCTTCAATTTTTCTTTTTGAGTTTAAGATATCATCAAATTCAACCGAGATTACAGCTTCCACTACATCTTGTTCAAAACCTTCCGCAATCATTATGTGTCTAAATCTTTCAGTCATAAAGTTGATTATGTATTCTAGTGTTTCTTCAAATGATTTTGAAAATTTATCATCTGTCTGATTCATGATTAATTCAAGGCTAGTTTGGAACAATTCTTTTAAGCTGAAATGAAAATTCTTTTCGAGGGCAATATTTATAATTCCTATTGCCTGTCTTCTAAGCGCATAAGGGTCTGATGCCCCCGTTGGAATAAGGCCTGAAATAAAACAGGATGAAATGTTGTCGATTTTATCAACGATACTCAGGATAGAGCCATAGTCAGTCTCCGGCAAATCCCCGTCGCGGGTTGTGGGCATATAATGTTCTTCTATTGCTTTTGCTATCTCTTTTGTCTCTCCTGATAATTCAGCATAATATTTGCCCATAATTCCCTGAAGCTCAGGGAATTCAAAAACCATCTGGCTTGCCAAATCGGCTTTTGATAAAAATGCTGCTCTTACAATATGTCTCGTGTTGTTGTCGAAGCCTAGTGTGTTTCCTAATTCGTTTGCCAACATTTTAAGCCGCTCAGTTTTATCATAATAGGAGCCCACTTCTGAAAGAAAGACCATTCCTTTAAGGTCTTCGAGCATGTCCCACAGAGGGGCGCTTTTATCTTCATCAAAGAAGAACCTGGCGTCAGTGAATCTGGCTCTTATCACTCTTTCGTTTCCCTTGCTAACAACATTTGTATCTTTCACAGGAGTTCCACAAACAAAAACAAAGTGTGGAAGCAATTCTTCTTTGTTGGATTTTGAGAAAACCGGGAAATATTTCTGGTGGTTTTTCATTACACTTATTAATACTTCTTTTGGAAGAGATAAGAACTCTTCTTCAAAACCGCCTTTAAGAACAACAGGGATTTCGACTAGGTTAGTTACAGTTTCAAGAAGGTCTGGGTCTTCAGGTATGAATCCACCTATTTTATCGGCAAGCTCTGCAATACCGGCATCAATGCTATCTCTTCTCTTAGTCTGATCTAAAAGTACATAGCCTTCTTCCATACTTTTCAGATATTCATTCCAATTTGTTACTTTAAATGCTTTAGGATGCATAAATCTGTGGCCGTAACTTTTTGAGGAGCTTTTTATTCCTTCAAGTTCAAAAGAAATTGTCTTACCCCCAAATATTGAGAGTATCCATTTGAGTGGTCTTACAAAAGTTATGTCTCCATCTCCCCATTTCATAGATTTTCTGAATGGGAGTGATAATATTAAATTGGGAAGGATTTCTTTTAAAATTTTGCCGGTTTTTTGTCCCTTAATTTCTCTTTTTAATACGAGGAACTCTCCTCTGTCTCGTTTAACAGTGGTGAGCTTATTGATACCCACACCTTGAGCTTTAGCGAATCCAAGGGCTGGTTTTGTAGGTTTTCCATTTTCGTCAAACGCAATTTTTACAGGTGGTCCGTAAGCTTCTTCTGTTCTATCTTCTTGTTTTTCCGGAAGACCTTGAACTCTAAGGGTTAGCCTTCTAGGGGTTCCATAGCTATCAATGCTTTCATAGCTTAGGGAATTTTCCTCAAGTGCTTTTTTTGTAAGAGATGCGAGGTTATTGATCGTATCGTCTAGAAATCCGGCAGGTATCTCTTCTGTCCCGATTTCAAGTATTAGCTCTTTTGCCATGGATTCTTTTTCAACAGGGGAAATCCCATTTCCTCCCTTTCAAGTAAATAAGCCTCAGCGCACATTTTTGCGAGCGCTCTTACTCTTCCTATATACGAAGCGCGTTCTGCAACTCCTATTGCGCCTCGAGCATCGAGCAAGTTAAAAGTATGTGAGCATTTCAGGCAATAGTCATATGCGGGTAGGGGTAATCTTTTTTCTGCCAGGCTGGAACATTCCAGCTCAAACTTCTCAAAGAGATCTCTAAGCATTTCAGGATTGGATTCTTCAAAGTTGTATTTCGAAAATTCATATTCGTCTCTTTGGTGAATTTCACCATACGTTACACCTTTGGTCCATTCAAGGTCATATACACTTTCAACACCCTGTAAATACATTGCAATTCTTTCCGTACCGTAAGTTATTTCTCCTGAGACAGGTTTTAAATCAATTCCCCCGGCTTGTTGGAAATAGGTAAACTGCGTAATTTCCATGCCGTCCAGCCATACTTCCCATCCTAATCCCCAGGCTCCTAAGGTAGGGGATTCCCAGTCATCTTCTACAAACCTTATGTCATGCGCCAGAGGGTCGATGCCTAAATGCTTTAGGCTTTCCAGATATAAGTCTTGAATATCTATCGGCGAGGGTTTTAGAAGTACCTGGAATTGATAATAGTGCTGTAGTCTGTTGGGGTTGTCCCCGTATCTTCCGTCAGTTGGGCGTCTGGAGGGCTCAACATAAGCCACTTGCCAGGGTTCAGGACCAAGGCATCTGAGAAAAGTGGCGGGATGAAATGTTCCTGCGCCTTTTTCAAGGTCGTAGGGTTGCATAATAATGCACCCTTTTTTAGCCCAAAATTCTTGAAGTCCTAAAATTAGTTCTTGAAATGTCATATTAATATCGAAATAATTATCCTCTCAAAATATGAGGGAGAATAATACCATTATTAATCTTTTTTGGAAGCTAAGTTTTATATGGCAGGAATATTGATCATATCTCCATAATAAGCTCTCTCATAATATCCGCTGCAGATTTTACTTCTATTACAGCTCCAACGGACTCTCCAGCATAAAGTGCCATAGCTTCAATTTTCCCTGTAGTATCGATTGTAGGAAGCGCTATGCTTCCCTTTGGAACCGGTTTTTTTACCCCGGCCAGTTCTCTTTCTCCAACAATCTCACCCTCAAAGGAATTTACTTCATTGACGCATGTTTTGAGCACACGGTGGTGAGCATGGGGCCAACCAACTGAGAATGTCTCAGTAAGTACCGTATCCTCAGGCTTTGATTCTATGAGAGCCTTTACATATTTTGGATGTGCGCCTGACTCTTTAGCTGCGAGAAACCTTGTTCCGATTCGGACCGCTGAAGCGCCAGCTTTTAAAACTTCCGCTACATCTTCTGCTGTTCCAATTCCTCCTGCCGCTATAACTGGGATGTTTACAGAATTCAGAACTTCTGAAAGTAATGGTAAAAGTTTGATATTACCCCTGACATGTCCGCCGGACTCTGTGCCCTGTGCAACTATTAGATCACAGCCAGCTTTCTCTGCCTGGATAGCTTCTTTGACTGACCCTATTTGCCAGCATGCAAGCGCTCCGCTGTTGTGTACGATGTCATTTAAACCAGGATCCGGTTCTCCGTAGAAAAATTCTACAACTCTTGATTTTGAGGCGGCTATTTCTACACAATCTCTATCGAGAAAGGGCATAAGAAAATTAACACCGAAAGGCTGACTAGTCAGCTTTTTTAAATTATCTATATTATCGCATAGAAAATCAGGAGACATGTGTGTTCCTGAGGTCATCCCCATGCCACCTGAGTTTGAAACGGCAGCTGCGAGATCAATAGTATTAATCCCCGGCATCCCCGCAAGCTGTATAGGAATATCACATCCTACTAATTGAGTAAAAAGTGTTTTTGGCATAAGTCCTCAAAATTTAATATATTATCATGTTAGAGATATTCCTCTAATAGATTAAATCAGGTATGTTTCATTTTCTAAATGGGAAAGACCACTTATAAAAGCTCAGGCGTTGATATTGACGCCGGAAACCTATTTGTAGACCTCATAAAACCTCTTGCAAAATCCACTGCCAATAAACAGGTTTTGGGCAAGCTCGGGGGGTTTTCCGGTGCGTATGAGCTCCCTATTCAAAAATACAAGAAGCCTATACTGCTTGCAGCAGCAGATGGAGTGGGCACTAAGCTTAAGATCGCATTTATGACAGGCAAGTTTGATACTGTGGGTATTGATCTGGTTGCGATGAATGTAAACGATATAGTTACTTGCGGCGCTGAGCCTCTATTCTTTCTAGATTACATTGCAACATCAAAGCTGATCCCGGAAGATGGGGTGGATATAGTAAAGGGGATCGTAAAAGGCTGTAAGCAAGCGGGATGCGCACTCTTAGGCGGTGAGACTGCTGAGATGCCTGGATTTTATAGAAAGGACGAGTTTGATCTGGCGGGGTTTGTTGTTGGGATTGTAGATAAGGGTGAAGTCGTTGATGGTTCATCTATTAAACCTGGCGATGCGGTTATTGGTATTGCCTCTAGCGGGCTTCATTCTAATGGATATTCCCTTGCTAGAAAAGTTCTATTAGGAAAAAACAAATTTAGCCTTTCAGATAAGCCAAAGCCTCTAAGGCGATCATTGGCTAATGAACTGTTAGAGCCGACTAGAATATATGTAAAAACTCTTTTAGCTCTCATGAAAAGTTATGAAATAAAGGCAATGGCTCATATTACTGGTGGTGGTTTGTTAGAGAATATTCCTCGGGTACTTCCCAAAAATTGCGCTGTTGAAATAGACTCAACCACTTGGCAGATGCCTCCAATTATGAAGCTAATTATAGAACAAGGCCAAATAGATCAAGAAGAAATGTATAGGACTTTTAACTGTGGTGTTGGGATGGTCATTGTCGTAAATTCAAAAGATGTCGGAAAAGTGTTAAAAAGATTAGAAAAACTTAAAGAGAAAGCGTCTCTTATTGGAGAAGTAAGTAAAAAGAAGAAGCTGCAGGAACAAGTTGTTATACTATAGCTTTTACCTATCCTAAAAGATTCTCCTTCCAGTATATTCAAATGTTGCTCTTATATTTAATTTTTCGAGCCCTGCCCAGCTTGCCGGAAAAGGCGCAAAAGGAGCTGCAGCGTTAATTGCCCTTACTGCTTCATTATCAAGTCTTGCATAGCCTGAAGATGTAATCAATTGAACGCCTTCCAGGTAACCGTCACTTTTGATAGTAAACACAAGAAATAGTGTTCCGTGTTCTCCACGCTGTGCAGATGCCCTGGGATATGTCCAAACAGACTCAATCTGTCTCTTCATTTTAATAAAGTATGAAAGGTATTTGAACTCAGTTGTGCTGAGGTCTACGGTTTCTTCTTTCTTCTGGACATTTGGAACTCCTCTGAAATCTTGAGGATTTCTTTGGTTCTGAGGTAGGGTTTGGGGTTGAGGAGCTGAGCTAAAGAGTTGCTCTCTAGATAGGTTTGGTGTTTCTTTTTTAGTAGTTTTCTTTTCTTTTTTTAATTGTTTTTCAGGTAATGAGGCAACTTCCTTGTTCCTGGTTATATCCGATCTGGTCATTTGCTTTTTGGGCTCTTCTTGTGTTTTTTTCTCAACTTTTTTAGGCTGTTCTTTTGGCTTTACTGCTGGTTTAGGAACTGCTGGCGGTACAGGGGGGGTGCTTGCTGACTGCTTTGTGAAATTGTCTCTAGTTTTTTCTTCGAGTACTTCCCTGTTCCTCTCAGCCAACCTTTTAGTTACCTTAGGAGGCTTTGTTTCTTTTTCCTTAGGAACTGACAATTCTGTTATTTCGATAAATTCTGGCTGCTTCTTCTCTTCTTGGGCCAGTTTGTCCCTTAGGTTTAATATGTCTATTAGGTAAAGGTGAACAAAGAGCAGAATTAGGATAAAGATTACCGATGACCCAATAATGTAGGGCATAAGTTTATTTCTACGGCGCCTTTTCCTTCTTCTAATATATATATGCTTCACGATTTATAATTTTACCACTCAGCGCTTTTAAATACTATCAATTAATAATAGGTTCTTAATCAAAGTTCATAAACTGCTTTAAGATTGAGGAGTTCCATCCAGAAGGGCCTATTCCATCAGCATATATCAAATTTGATAACTTAATCTCTGGTTCATAGGAGCCATTGGGCTTCTGAACTATTATTGGAATGTCAACAGATTGGAGCATGGGTAGATCATTAAGACTGTCGCCAATTCCTACTGTTTTTATGTCATCGAATTCAGATTTATATATATTGGTCAGAATTATAACTGCTTTGCCTTTATCGTTTCTTCCAAGAATGTGGTGAAATCTTCCGCCCTTGGTATGCATATAACCTTTTAGATTAATTTCCTTCTCGATAGTTGCAATGTTTTTGTCTTCCTCTTGAATAACGAAAGGCTCGCTATAGTCTCTCTCCATTGCTAATTTAGCTATTTCTTCTTTTAGACCGGTTAATTCCTCAATTTCACTCAGTGACATTTCAGAGAATTTTCTTAGTTGTATTCCTGTATTATCTGATATTGATTTGAGTATATCAGAAAGCTCTTTCCTAGGAGTGCCAAGTTCTATGACTTTATATCCATCTATCTTCTTATCATAATCAAAATCTATAGAGAAATAATCCTCTGGGATGTATATCCCCCCACCGTTTTCCGATATAAAAGGGAAATTGTTATCTAGTAGTTTTCTATACAACTCGATTTCTTTACGAGTTTTGCTAGTGCATAAAATGAGCGGTATGTTCTTTGATCTAAGAAGATCGAGCGCCTCAGCGGCAGCTTGAAAAGAATAAGTTTCGTGATCAAGTAGTGTGCCGTCTAGATCAGAGAATATTACAAACTTAGGCATTATCTTCTTCGACTGCGAGTTCTAATTGATCCAGGAAATCAGGGATTGCTGATGTGACTCTGCTCCAGTTTGGAATTAATGGAGACCCAAGCGGATCTTCTAAGAACCTTTGGCTAGCTATTCTGATTCCTTGTACGAAAGTTTCAACAGCAAGTCCTTCAGCGTGTCTGTCAAAAAAGAGACCATTAATCGTTGCGTCGTCGTGATACATTTTGATTGTGTCCTGAGCTATTCGAAGATAAGTAACGTACAGGGTATTCAACAGACTCTCTGAAAATTGAACTCCTTCTGAAGATAAGGTTGTAAAAAGTGATATAGATATGTCTGTGCACATTTTAAGAAGTCCGCTATCAGCGTCGTGGGCTGATACGTCCTGGTGTTTGTGTTCATAATTATCTGCAAGGTCTACCTGGCAGATTCTTTTAAGTGAAACATTTCTAAACACCTCTGCAAGAGAGCCTACTTCAAGACCCCAGTCTGCCGGTATACGATTTATTCTAGCAAGATCTGTTTTCATTGAGAATTCGCCAGCTAGCGGATATCTGAAACTATCTAGGTAGACGAGAAATGGCAGGTGACCTACTATCTTTTTAAGCGCTCTTATAATCGGTGATATAAACAGCCTAGTTACTCTTCCGTATAGCCTATCAGTAACCCTTGGATAATATCCTTTACAAAACTCGTAATCCATATTGGGGTTTGCTAATGGGTAGCAAAGCCTTGCCAGTAGTTCTCTATTATACGTAAGAACGTCACAATCATGAAGCGCGATTACTTCACTTTCTTCCCTAGCTAGCACATAGCCATAGGCAATCCATGCTGCTCTTCCTTTTCCACGCTCCCCTACATCAAGACCGTTTTCTTTTAAGAGGTTAAAAAGGGATTGAATTCTTTCTCCGTCATCCCATATGAGTTTATAATTCTGTGGAAGTATTGAGAAATATTCCTGCGCGTGTTTAAATTCATCTTCGCTTGCTCTTCCAATGGTTACTATGATTTCATTTAAGTAAGTAACATCTTTAAGATGATTTAGTATGTTCTTAAGCGCTACTCTTTGCAGCTCTGAATATAGACACGGGAGCACAAGCGCAATAGGGCGGCTTTCAGAAAACTCGTTTAACTGTTCTTCAAGCTGCTCTACGTTGTCTTTTTTTAGCCTGTGTAGAGTTGATATTGTTTCTGTCTGATGGAAATCGCCCATATGTAATCCCTCTTTAATATATTAGCACACACGCTCTAGTCATTCTAATATTTTAACAGTAATTTAACAATGACAAAGCCTAATACTATCAGTATAAAGAAAAGCGTAAGTAATAGGTTAAAATATTTGTCGATTAAATTCCTTATCTTTTCGCCAAAGAAATAAATTAATCCGGCCTCAAGAAAGAACCTGGCGGACCGGCCAATTACAGAGGCGAGAACTAGGTAAAAAAAGTTTATATGAAACACACCTGCGCTAACTGTAAACACTTTATAAGGAATGGGTGTTATTGCTGCGCCTAAAACTGTAAGAAAAGCATTTTGTTTATATTGCTCCCCAACATAATCAAATACTTCAGGGCTAAATACATATGTGAAAAAGAATCCATTCATTAAATCCCACAGAGCCCACCCTATGAAATATCCGGTAATACCTCCTAAAACCGACATTGCTGAACAAACAAATGCGTACCAAAATGCTTTTTTGGGTTTGCCTAATGAAAGCGCCATTAAAAGCGGGTCGGGAGGAACTGGAAAAAAAGAAGATTCTGCAAATGAAAATACTGCTAGCGCCGGGACACCATATTTTGTATCTGCCCAGCTCAACACCCAGTTGTAAAGTCTTCTAAACATCACCTGGGTCCTTTATTAAATGAGACTGTAGAGTCTCAAGGAAATCGTGCCTTGTTAAATCCAGGGTTATTGGAGTGACCGATATATATCCCTCACGCACAGCAACAATGTCAGATTTTTCAATATGCAGGTACCCCAGCTCATCGCCGCCAATCCAATAGTATTTCTTTCCCCTCGGATCAACTTTTTCCACAATCGGCTCATCATACAGACGCTTTCCCTGTTTTGTAATCATGATCCCCTTGTGCTCGCTAAAGGGGGCATTAGGGATATTTACATTTAACAAAGTGTCTGTTGGCAGTCCTTTTTCCAGAATGTATTTTGAGATTAAATCAGCGTGGTGTAGAGCATGGTCAAAATTGAAATCACTTCTTCCTGCGAGTGAAATGGCTAGAGAAGGTATACCTAGTAGTGTCCCCTCCATAGCTGCGCTTACCGTACCAGAGTAAGTTATATCATCACCTACATTTTCACCTTTATTAATTCCGGAAACTACCAGATCAGGTTTTCTGTCTCTTAGGATCCCGTTGATAGCCAGGTTAACGCAATCTGTCGGTGTTCCGTCAACTGTATATACGTACTCTGTAATTTTATCTAAACGAAGGGGGCGGAATAAACTAAGAGAATGGCTAACTGCACTCTGATCCCTATCGGGCGCAACTACATATACCTCACCAAGCTTCTTAAGCGTCTCATGAAGTTTATGAATACCTTCTGAATTTATTCCGTCGTCGTTTGAGATTAGAATTCTTTTAGGCATAAGCTATTTTATTAGTAGAAAGGATTGCTATAACTAAGCAAAGAAAATACACGATTAAATCGTTACATTAAAGCAGAAAACGAAAATGGTCGGGGTGGCCGGACTTGAACCGGCGACCTCCGGTCCCCCAGACCGATGCGCTACCAGTCTGCGCTACACCCCGATTATATAATGCTCATAAGTATAAATGGAAATTGCTAAGGGTGGGGTAATTAGCCAAGTTCTTGTTTAATGGACTTAAGCTCGCCTAATATTTCGTGAAGTAAAACGTTTACCTTAGTGCTGACTCTCTTTTGGTTAGCTTCTTCTTTTAGTTTTTTCTTAGCGCCCGCAATTGTAAAGTTTTGCTCATAAAGCATGTTTTTAATCTTGATTACTGTGTGAATGGTATCCCTGTCGTATAACCTCTGGGATTTCCTTCTTATGGGATTAATTTCATCAAACTCACTTTCCCAGTACCTTAACACGTAGGGTTTGATGTTTGTGAAATCACTAACTTCCCCTATACGGAAGTATATTTTATCAGGTAATTGTATTTCTGCTTGCTGCCCAAACATATCTTAAAACTAGTATAATTTGTTTAAGAAGTCAAGTCTTTTAGAGAAAATACATAATTATTGCCGGAGCTTAGAGATGTACTTGTAAAATTGATGTATTAAGAGCTATCTAGGGACTAATGAAAGTTGATATAGTTTGCAACGCGTTTTTGGCAATAAGCTTTTTCTTCTCAGCCTTCCGCATTCTACCCTGTACTGCGGGAAATAAGCCGAAGTTGATATTCATTGGTTGAAAGTTTTTAACTTCTGTATCGGTTATATATGTAATGAGAGAGCCCAGGGCAGTTTCTCTGGGCGGCACAATCGGGGAATCACCGCTAATTACTTTAGCGGCATTAATTCCTGCTATGATTCCCATAGCCGCTGATTCTACATATCCTTCTACACCTAAAATTTGTCCTGCGAAAAAGAGCATATCGTTATCTTTTACCTGTAGGGTAGGGCGAATGAGCTTAGGAGAATTGATATAAGTGTTTCGGTGCATACTTCCGTATCTCATGAACTCAGCATTCTCTAGACCCGGAATCATCCTGAAGACCCTTCTTTGCTCCGGGTATTTAAGCTTTGTCTGAAACCCCACAATGTTGTACATGGAGGCTCCCTTGTTCTCACATCTAAGCTGAACTACCGCATATGGGATTACGCCTGTTCTAGGATCTTTAAGTCCAACAGGTTTAGCCGGGCCAAATCTTAAAGTGTCCTTACCCCTCTCTGCAATAACCTCTATCGGAAGACAGCTTTCGAAATAAAGCCCTTTTTCAAAATCACGCGTTTCGATTTTTTCAGATGTAAGAAGCTCGTCTATAAGCTCATAATATTGATCTTTATTGAGTGGACAATTTAAATAATCACCCTCTTCTTGGTCTCCATTCTCATATCTTGAAGCCTTATAGACAATTGAGTTGTCAATACTCTCAGCATCGATAATCGGAGAAATGGAATCGTAAAAGTAGAGATGGTCTGAGTCTGACAGTTGCTTTATGCTTTCTGATAAAGATTCTGAAGTTAGTGGCCCGCTTGCAATAATTAAAGGGGAATCCAAGTTCTCTGGTATTTCTTTAAATTCTTCTCTGACAAGATCTATAAGCGGATTGCTTTCGATTTTCTCAGTTATATACTCCGCAAATGTCAGACGGTCTACTGCGAGAGCCTTTCCTGCCGGAACGCGGTTATTATCAGCGGCTTCTATAATCAGTGACCCGAGCTGTCTCATCTCTTGTTTTAGAATGCCGCTCGCATTGTCTAAAGAATCTGACTTAAGTGAGTTGCTGCATACAAGCTCTCCTAGGTCATTAGAGTTATGGGCAGGGGATTTCACCTCCGGGCGCATCTCAATTAATTTAACTCTTATGCCGAGTCTAGATATTTGATATGCCGCTTCAGTACCTGCTAGACCTCCACCAACTACTGTTGCTCTCATTTCATTAGACATGGCGCATATTTTACCTGAATAAATTTCTGATTATTCCTAGTAGAAATGTTTTTGAATTTTACTCTCAAAATTCAGCAACCATGAATATTAATCCTTCGCTAAGTATGAGAGTAAAGATTTAGAAAGGGGCAATGCTGCTAATAACTACATCTTATATTTTCCGAAATCTCCTACGGGCATATCTTCTAGAAGTTTGTCGAGTTTTTCCTTGTCTTCATCAATTCCTATATTCTTTGACTTTTCTAAGACCTCTTCGTTTACAAAGATAGGTGAATCAGTTCTCAAGGCAATCGCGATCGCGTCGCTTGGTCTAGCGTCAAGTACGTATTCTTCAGTTTCTTTCTTTAAGTGCATCGATGCGTAGAAAGTATCGTTGCGAAGATCAGTGACTTCAATTTTTGAAACTAAAAATCCTAACTTTTCTATTAAATTCTTAACAAGATCATGTGTGATAGGTCTGATGCGCGGGGTCTTTTCAAGCTCCATTGCAATAGAGCTTGCTTCCATAAAGCCGATCCAAATGGGCAAGGTCTTTTCATTTGTAGAATCTTTTAAGATCACAATTGGTGTGTTTGTAAATGGATCAAGGGCTATGCCGGTCACTTTCATTTGTAAAAACATATACGACCTCCCGTCTAAATTATACTACTAATTCTCCTCTGAGAGAGTTCAAAAGACCCTCTGTAACTTTTACCTTGACTGTTTTTCCTACAAGATCTTTAGTGCCTTTAAAGTTTAAGATTCTGTTATGATCTGTTCTACCTGAAAAGAAATCCGGATCATTGCGGCTTTCACCTTCGACTAATACCTCTTCAATGTGACCAACCCTGCTTAGATTCTTACTTTCTGTAATATCTTTCTGAAACGCTTGAAGCTCGGATAACCTTGCGCTTGCGATATCTGCTTGCACTGTTTTTTCTTCAGCATATTCAGCGGCCACAGTCCCGGGGCGCGGCGAAAATTTAAACGAGTAAGAGCTTTCAAACTCTATTTCTTTCATAAGAGACATTGTTTCTTCAAAGTCCTGATGTGTTTCACCTGGAAAGCCAATAATAATGTCTGTGGATATAGTTATGTCGGGAACTGCGTCTTTTAGTCTCAATATAGTATCAACATACCACTCTCTTGTATATGTCCTCTTCATGTTGCTTAGGACTGTATTTGATCCGGATTGAACAGGAAGGTGCAGATGATGACAAACTTGTGGTACGTCCTTCATAGCATCAATCATTCTTTTGGTTATATCTCTTGGATAAGAAGTGGTAAAGCGTATTCTCTCAAGATCTTCTATATCTCCTGCAGCTCTAATTAAATCCCCAAATTTATAACCGTTCTCTTTCCAGGAGTTAACTGTCTGGCCAATAAAAGTTATTTCTCTAACCCCTTTGTTAACAAGGTTAGTAGTTTCTTTAAGTATGTCGTTTAGTGGTCTGTTTACTTCGTCACCTCTTACCTGGGGGACAATGCAATATGAGCATCTCTTGTTGCATCCCTGTTGAACAGATACAAAAGCAGTCACTCTCCCCTCTTTATGATAGGGTTCAACATCAAATAGTTCTTCAAGATCATATGAAGTTTCGACAGTTCTTCTCTTATCTCTTTCAATTTTGGAAATAATCTCGGGAAGTTTGGGGATTGCTCTCGTTCCAAGGACAAAGTCAAGGTGAGGGATTTTTTTTAAGAGCTTATTCCCATAAAGCTGGGCAACGCAACCGGAAATACCTACTATCGTATCAGGGTTGTTTGTCTTTATTGACTTATATTTCCCTAAACTGCTAAAGGCTTTTTGGTCCGCTTTTTCCCTGATTGCGCAGGTATTAACTATGATGATGTCTGCTTTCTTCGGATCATCTGTTGGTTCAGCGTCAATAGCATTCTTAATTCTGTCAGAATCGTACTCATTCATCTGACAGCCGTATGTTTCTATATATAATTTTTTGGTACCCATCTCTTAAACAATTTAACGCTGTGACATGCCTAAGTCAAGAAAACTTTAAGGTGATAATCTATATAAGGTACAGTAAAATATAACCCGTGAATAAAGGAGTAATTAAGTCTTTATGGGATTGACACAGTCTAAGGAATTTAGTACGATGGAAAAACACAAGTATCACAAAAATCCGGGAGGATAGGATATGAGTAAGGGTTCTTCAAATACGGGGCTATTCGGCTGGGTCAATGAAATCAACTCAGATCAGTGGAAAGCTTTCTATGCAGCGTTACTTGGCTGGACGCTTGATGCAATGGACCTTTTACTATTTGCTTTTGCCGTGGGGTCAATCGGCAAGGTGTTTAACCTTTCGGAGGCTTGGGTTGGCGCTTTATTTTCTGTGACTCTCTTTTCATCTGCTTTTGGCGGAGCCGCTTTTGGAATTATCTCTGACTACATAGGAAGGGTAAGAGCCCTTACTTATAGCATTTTGTTATATTCCTTGTTTACAGGATTGAGCGCCTTTTCTCCAAACGTAGCGTTCTTACTCGTTTGCCGACTTTTCTTAGGTATCGGTATGGGAGGAGAATGGGCATCGGGTGAGGTTCTAGTTGCTGAAAAGTGGCCCAAAGAACACAGGGGAAAAGTAATAGGTATGGTGCAAAGCGGTTGGGGAATAGGATATATCCTGGCTGCGATTCTCGCTACTTTAATTATTCCTAACTTGCAAGAGGGTGTTACTTATACGATACCAATATTAGGTATTCAAATGGACGGGATCGATTTAGGATGGAGAATTCTATTCTTAGTTGGGGTATTGCCTGCTTTCTTAGTTTTCTATATTAGGAGACATCTTGATGAGCCCGAGGTCTGGAAAAAGACCAAGGTTATGAGGGATGAGGGCAAGTTGAGCGAAAAGGGGCAGGGATTTACCCTAAAACAAATATTCGAACCTGATCTGCTGCGGTATACAATCACTGCAACTCTTCTGACTAGTTTATGTATGATCGCGTATTGGGGGCTGTATTTCTGGCTTCCGCAGTTTCTGGCAAGCGATAAGGGCGTAGGGCTTGATACTAAAGGTTTTATATGGATTATTCCTATTAATATTGGGGCTTTTATAGGATGTAATACATTTGGATTTATTAGCGACAAGATTGGCAGGCGGCCGGTTTTTGTAGCCTATCTTCTGATTATGGCCGTTCTTGTTTGGTTCTTTGGACATGCCACTACCCTAAAAGAAGTACTTATTTTAGGACCATTTATTGGCTTTTTTGGGACCGGTTTCTATTCAGGCTTTGGAGCTATTTTTTCTGAGATATTCCCTACTAGAGCCCGGGGTACAGCACAGGGGTTCTGTTATAATGTCGGTAGAGGCGTATCTGCTATCGCGCCCCCAATGATTGGTTATATAGTGAGCTTACATGGATTTGCTACTGGATTGGCAACTGTATCTATTTTTGCTATTGCGGCGGCTGTAGTAGTTATGACTCTACCTGAAACTAAGGGTAAGTCGCTGGATATGGAATAGCTAGTTACTTAGGAATAGTCGCAATTTATCGGTGTCATAACTCTTACTTCTTTGGTGCTTAAACTATCCGATCTTTCGGATTAATAAAATTACGCTTCTTGCTTGAAAACCGAACTGATGTGCTTAATAGCTAAGCACGCCCCTTTCCTGCATACCAGTAATATTGAACAATATTAAAGCACCTTACTTTCAAATTTTCATTGATAACTGCACATTACAACTATTTTTGTAATCCTTCTCTGACTTGGCATACCTTTTGCATTTTATAAATTGAAAAACCGATTTTTATATAGACCTTGCCAAAGGAGGAGTGCAGAGATGAAAGATTTTTTATATAGTTTTAAAGAAAAGCCCACAAAGGCTACCATTTTTACCATTTTGAGTTTGTTAGCTCTTGGAACTTACTCGGCATTTGCTCAAGAGGAGGCGGGTCCAACCGTTGCCGATGCTATTTTTACAGCTAACAACGTTTGGATGCTAGTTGCAACATTTCTAGTTTTTATTATGCATCTAGGATTTGCTTCACTCGAGTCCGGGCTTACCCGAGCTAAAAACACGACGAACATTCTGTTTAAAAATGTTTCAATCATTTCTATAGGTATTCTCACATACGCCATTGTTGGCTTTAACCTAATGTACCCCGGTGATTTTTCCATAGGACAGTTTTTCGGATTTGCAGGTTTTGGAATTGCAGCTCCTGAAGGTGCGGAAGGACTGATCGCATATGCTGACGGTGGGTATACGTATTGGACTGATTTTATATTCCAGGCAATGTTTGCTGCAACAGCCGCAACAATTGTTTCCGGCGCTGTGGCTGAAAGAATAAAGCTAAGCAGCTTTCTAGTTTTCGCTACAATATTTGTTGCAATAGTTTACACAATAGCAGGTTCTTGGAAGTGGGGTGGAGGATGGTTAGATGCTCTGGGCTTTTATGATTTTGCAGGCTCGACTTTGGTGCACAGCGTAGGAGGATGGGGCGCACTAATCGGAGCAATAATCCTTGGCCCGCGTCTTGGCAAATATACGAAATCAGGCTTAAAGCCTATCCCTGGTCATAGCCTTCCATTAGCGGCTGTTGGAATGTTTTTACTCTGGTTTGGATGGTATGGATTTAACGGCGGTTCTGTTCTTTCTGCTGATCCAGAGCTCATTTCACTAGTATTTGTGACTACATCACTTGCAGCAGCGGCTGGAGTAATCGGAGCGATGGTTTTATCCTGGATAGTGTTTAAGAAACCTGACCTTTCAATGATTTTAAACGGCTCACTTGCGGGTCTAGTAGGTATAACAGCAGGTGCTGATATTATGACTCCTATGAGCGCTGTAATAATCGGTTTTATCGCTGGGTTAATAGTGGTAGCTTCTGTTATTTTCTTTGACAAATACGCTAAGGTGGACGATCCAGTTGGTGCCATTTCAGTTCATCTTGTCTGCGGTATATGGGGCACGCTCGCAGTAGGTATCTTTGCTGCCGAATTCAGCTTAATCACTCAGCTTATTGGAGTTGTTGCTTATGGTGTATTCACGGTAGCTTGCGCTTTAATCCTGTTCTTAGCCATTAAGATGATTATGGGTCTTAGAGTCTCACAAGAAGAAGAATTAATGGGGCTTGATCTTGGTGAGCACGGAATGATGGCGTATCCAGACTTCCAGCAAATTGCTGAAGCGGGTGGTTCAACAATGAATATGCCTTCAGTAGATGATTACCCAGATGTGTCACCAGATTTAAGTGAAAACGAACAATAGACATAGATAAATAAAGACTCAAGGTTAGCTGCTCCCCAAAAACTGGGGGGCAGCTTAATAAAAGTAGTTAAATCCAATTCAAAGGAGGATAAGTCAGATATGAAAAGGTTAACAATCTTATTTTTTGTGTTAACGTTTTTACTGCCTTTAGGCGCACTATCATCCCATGCTCAGTCAAGTAGTCAGGAAATTGAGCAGCTGAAGCAGATGATAGAGCAGAATCGTCAGCAGAACGAAGCACTGATGTTGAAAATTCAGCAGATGGAGGCTGATAAAGCTGCAACGGAGGTGCAAGTTGAGGTGTTGACGACTAAGCAAGAGGATACAGACCTTAAAATTGATGGTTTCATGAGCTTTTTCGATGCCATTGATATTGGCTTTTATGTAGATACTACTTATCAATATGTCTTTGATCGTGGTTCTACAAGTGATCTACAGCTAAGGTCGTTATATCCAGATAATGAACAGTTTGCTATCAACGCTTTTACCATATCGGTATCTAAAACTCCGACTCTAGAGGGCGGAATTATGGACCTATTAGGATTCAGAGCTGATATCTTAATAGGTGAACAGGCTCCTCAACTCGCTTCAAATGGCTTAGAGAGTGATGTCATTGATCCATATCAAGCATACCTGCAGTTCTTGGCGCCTGTGGGTAACGGACTTAATGTATATGCAGGTAGGTTTGTAACACTTGCAGGATACGAAGTTATCGAAGCCAAAGATAATCCTAACATTACGCGTTCCATTCTGTTTGGGTTCGCTATACCTTTTACCCATACTGGTATAAGAACAGACTATTCAGCAGGACCATTTACCTTAACTGCCGGTCTTAACAACGGATGGGATCAGGTTAAAGATTTAAACGGTAACGTAACAATTGAGAGTCAGTTGGCATTTAGCCATTCAGGCGGCGCTATCAGTGATCTCTGGATCGGTATTACCGGTTATTTCGGTAGAGAACCTGGCGATATAGGTTTTGACGAAACCAATGGCTGGAGAGAGCTTATTACCGCTGTGGGTACTGTTACCTTCCATGACTGGCTAACATTCATTGTAGATGCCGATTTCGGATGGCAGCAGGATATTATTTTCAATGAACTAGGCTCAGAAGAAGGCGTATCTTGGTGGGGTATCGCTGGATATATCGTTGCTGATTTACATCCTGCTATAACTCTTTCTCTTAGGGGTGAATACTTCGATGACGAAGATGGATTCAGAACAGGCACAGCGCAGAAACTTTTTGAATTGACACCTACATTATCCGTTAAACCGTTTAAAGGCCTAATTGCCGGAAACAGATTCATTGACAACTTTGAGGCAAGAGCTGAATTTAGATGGGATCACTCAGATGAGAGGTTCTTTGAGACGGAAGATGGAGGATTTGAGAAAGATCAATACGGCGTAATGGGACAGCTGCTGTATTGGATTGAGTTATAAAAATCAAGAGATTAAAAAACACAAAGACTCTAATTTAATTAGAGTCTTTGTCTCTCCATATCTCCTTTGTGTGGGCGGGGGGAGGACGGTTCTTAGGGCTAAGGCTGTTCTCCCTTTTGTCTTTTTTGGGTAGTTGTAATGCCAGAAACAAAAAATAGTTCTATTTACTCTTGCGTGTAAAATTGTATTTAGGTAGAATAACATCCGCTTTTTAATGCAAACCCTAACTCTTAACAAACAATGCATTAATTTTACATAAAAAATCAGTATGCCCGGATAGCTCAGTCGGTAGAGCAGAGGATTGAAAATCCTCGTGTCGGCAGTTCGATTCTGTCTCCGGGCATAATGCTTTATTAAACTACTAATTCTTGCTTATCTATGTACCAAGCCCTTATTTATAACAAACATAATAGAGATAGAATAATTCTATAATGATTCACTTTTATTTCTTGAAATTATTATAAATTTTATCTCAAATAGTGTTGCTATTTGCTTGATTTATAATGTAAACTTAGACGTGATAGTTTTGTAAAGTGGGATTGGGAAATCCATAATAGCTGGAGGTATTAATATATGAGGTTCGGTGATTATTTAAAGAGCAAAAGGAAGCAGAGGAATATTACCCAAGAAGAGCTTGCTCGCAACCTTGAAGTATCAAGTGTTTTTGTACATCAGCTTGAGACAGGAAAAGTAGATGCCCCGTCGATAGATAGGTGTCATCAAATGGCTGTAATATTAGAAGTAGAGATTGAAGAATTATGGAATGTTGCCAAGAAGGAACGTCTTAAAAGATTTATGGACAAAGAAGATATTCAACAAGATAGCTTCGAAGTCCTTACAGATTCTGAAAAGGCTTTGATAAATCTTTATAGAAGTCTGGACAGTGATATGAGACGTGATTTTGGCGGTATGATATTTATGTTATTAAGACATACAAAAGATCAAGGCGTACAGGAGATACTCGAAGAGTTCATGAAAAAATGCGCTTAACGAATAATCTTTCATTTATCTTTAAAGCAATTGGTATAGAGATCTGTATTCTAGCTCTCATTGGATTGGTGTTCCTTTTTCAGTTCAACAGAGCAAAGACTGAATTCGTCTCTAAAACAAGGGCTATATCAGAAACTATTGGTGACCTTGCTATAGATTTTTACACCGAAGAAGGCATAGAACCCACCAGTGGAGATTTTTATATGTTCCTTGATAAGAGGCTCGGCAGAAAGAAACTCTTCAATACATTTGAGATATCTCCGAAGTTTTTCAGCGTGGTTTTTAATAACGAAGGGTTATTAACTGGCGACTATAATTTGGAGGGGGGTTACTCTGTCAGAGATCAGAACGGAATTTTATCTGTATTAGTGCCTTTTTCCGGAACTGATCAGAGTGAGCATTTAGGTATTGTTAAAATTGATTCTGATACTAGGGCCATCTTGAAGAAGGTTTTTGCGGATAATTATCTTCTATATGCAGCAATGTTAATCGTTCTCAATAACCAGGCCTTTATTTTCTATCTTCTAATGAGAAGAAAAAGAGAAGTTGTTTTTGAGAAGGGATACCTTAAAGAGCATTCAATTGGCGCCCTTAAGATCATGCATAAGGTGTTAGGTGATATAATTGAAGACCATCAGTCTGAATTTGAGCCCGACGATAACAAGAGAAAAGTACTAGATGAAGATAAGAATGTAATATCAATAGCTGATTTAGCGGATAAGAGGAAAGGATGAAGAAATATCTTTTAATAATATTCGCGCTTATGTTTTTTGCATGGGGATGCGACTCTCCTGGAGATGACGGAGTTGTCGGATTGGATGGTCCTATCTTAGAAAGCGTAGATAGTGATGGCATGCTGGAATTTAATGGCGCTGTAATTAATAATGGGGATAATCCTGTACAATCCGTATATGTTGTAATAGTGCTCAAAGATGAGAACGGAAATATTATCGAAGCCAATTCTATATCACTCTTCGAAGAGGGTAGCGATACTTTACTTTACCCTTTAGAGAGAGAGTTTTTTAATGTATCTGTAGCTACTGATCCTAATAGGGTTTTTTCTAAAGATGTCGAAATTTACTATGAAGATCCGCTTTAGTAAGCGACTTTTTTTCAATGTTTAACCCACCCGAATAATTTTCAGTTTTTCTAAAGAATCTTTTTCTCATCCAGTTTTCTAATAAACATTTTAGTTGCCAATTCTCTGGTGTACTACAATCGTTTGGTTAATCTAAGTTTTATTGATCTTTCCCAAATGTCTTAATCAGGAACCCATTCTTTGTCATTCTGAACCATGTCCTGAACTTGTTTCAGGATAGATTAAGGGTTTCATCTTTTAATCCTTCATTCCTAGCCCCTTTGATCGAACTCAGGACGAATCGCTTAAAATATATCCACATCCAGCATCATGCATTCTCCCTCTTTCCTAGCAAGTTCTTAATGGGGAGCAGTATACTGAGTTTGAAGAGTTTCTTTCTAGTAGTATCTCTTATAAAGATAAAAATTGAAGCTAACCAGCAATTAACAGATATACTTAAATGATAAATCTGGGTGAAATGGGTGTTGAGGTAGAGCAAAATTAAAAAGATCGGCGGCGAATAAACCTTATACTTAGAATGAGGAGCGGAGATTGTTATTAGGTAAAAGCAGTGTTTTGGGCATAGATATTGGCTCAAACTCAATTAAGCTTGTGGAGCTTGAAGAAATAGGAACCACTTATATTCTAAAGAATGTTGGAGAAACTCCTTTAGTTCAGGGGGCTATAATCAATAAAGTTATTGAGAATCCTGAAGCGGTTTCCTACACATTATCGAGATTGATTGATGATTTGGAGATTGAGGCCGATGATGCAGCGGTATCAATTTCAGGGGACCCTGTATTGTTGAGAAGGGTTAGTCTGCCTTACATGTCTGATGCAGAATTAAAAAAGTCTATTAAATGGGAAATAGAACAGTTTAGCTCTCAATCTGCTAAGGACTATACATATGATTATCAGGTTATAGCAGCAACAAACTCACAGGATAAGATTGATGTATTAATCGTAGCGGCTAATAAGAAGGTGACAAAGGATTATCTGTCAATAATTACAAATGTTGGGTTGAATCCTGTGATTATTGATCTTGATGTATTTTCACTAGAAAGTATGTATGAAATAAATTACCCTGAATCAGAAGGACTGCTAGCTTTAGTTAATATAGGAGCCTCCGTCACTAACATACTCATAATTGATAATGGGGAATCGGTATTTGCAAGGGATTTGCCTACTGGAGGGAGTCGTTTTACCGATTTGATTATGGAGGAGATGGACCTAACTTATGAAGAAGCGGAAGAAGTTAAACATAATCAAAGGGTAGAATTTGTCGATCCCGGGATAGAACTATTAGCGAACAATTTTATGAATTCTATATCCAATGAGATAAAACAAACACTCGACTTCTTTTCTTCAGCCCATTGTAATGAAAAGGTGAAGCGTATCATGATTGGGGGGGGAACAGCGAGTTTGCCCGGACTGAAAGATGCCCTATCTGAAATTACTGAATCCTATGTAGGCATTCTGAACCCATTTAGAAACATAGAGTATAGTAAAGAGGTTTTTGATTCTGAGTATATTAAAGACATATCACCAAAAATGATTGTGGCTACCGGTCTAGCTTTGAGAAAGCCTTAACAGATAAATTCTTTTCTTCAAATGAATTAAATCTTGAAATCCATAGCTCTATAGATATGAAGATAACCTTGATGAAAATTGAGGGAATGATATCCTAAATTCTCTGTATTAAATTCGAATAGATATATTTAATCGAAATAGGTTCTTAATTATGAAGTGTATATTGTGTGAAAAAAGAAAACCCAAGAGATATTGTCCGGCAAAAAGAACCTCAATTTGTCCTGTTTGCTGTGGAGAAAAAAGAGGTGTTGAGATTAACTGTCCACTGGATTGTCAATATTATGTAGAGGGCCAAAAACATCACCAGCAAAAGATGATGCAGCAGAGAATTAAGAAAGACGGGGCTAAAAGCTATGTTCGCAAAGCAGAGCTATATAAACACAACCCTGAGCTCTTTGCTCATCTGGAAAAGGGATTTGTGTCAATATTTAGGGCTGATAAGACTTTAACAAACAAGGATTTGGTTTCAGGATTAGATTTAGCATATAAGACTCTTGAAACAGAAAAGAAAGGAATAATATTTCAACATTTAAGTGGCAATAATTATGCAGATGAAATTTCAAATCATACTCTTGGCATAATTAGTGAATATAAAGACAGCCCTGAGGTGGGAGCGTATAGAATTACTCTTGATTTCGGGATCATGGTAGTAAAAGAGTTCTTAGATGAAGCTACTTTTTATATGGAAAACGATGTAAATCCTAAGAGTTATCTAATTCATCTAATGAGGTATTATCCGGAAGAGGAAGTTCCAGCTCAAGCTGAAAGTCAGTTAATAATAATGCCCTAGGATAACAGGGGGAACACGCTTATTTTTTAGAGCTGCTTGAAGGCACTGTATTGATAATAGCAGAAATAATAAAAGCAATCACTGCTACTATTCCAAGAATCTTAAAATAGCTCTCCCAGTTTATTGAGATCCCCAGGTATAAACCAATTCCTACAAAAGTAAACAGTATTAGGCAAATGAATATAGCGCCTGGAATATTTTTCTTTAACACCGAGATCGTTCCTCCTAATAAGAAAAATCTAATATCTGTAAGGCAAAGAAATTCTATCTGAATAACTATAAAGATTCAAATTTTACAATAATAATTTACATAAGTTACGAATCTTTCTTATAAAGCGATTGATTGAATTACATCTTAAATCACTGTAAACTTTGATATTAATAATTGTTTTGTCATTGATTATTGTTACTGCCTTACAATTTGTTCTTTGTGGCAGTTTTTTCTTCCGTGATTATTTATGAACATTCCCAAACCAAAAGAAATCATTAGATTGTTAAAGAGTTCGAATGGCCGTCCCATGAGATCTAAAGAGATTTCCAGACGCCTGGGTATGCCTAAGGAAGGACGAACCATATTAAAGAAAGTCCTCAGAAAGATGTTATCGCAAGGGAAAATATCCAGAGTTGATGGTGGTAAATATGCGGTTACAGAATATACAGGAGCTAAACCAAAAACCACTGAACATGAAAATAAGACGGAAAGGGTACCCACAAGCGCTAGAATTAAGGGTGTTGCAAAAGATGGCAGGATTATTGGTAAGTTTGTTAGAACAGGCAAAACTGGAAAAATTATTCCTCGAGACGGATTAATTCCTCACATACTTCTACATCCAGCAGATATGAAGGAACTCAGAAATCACTCTCTTGTAGTTGCTGAGCTACAAAACAAGATTTCCGCAACTGGAAGATTGAGAGGAAAAGTTATTGATGTTCTAGGTAAAGCTGGTGATATTGATACTGAGAAAAAAGGCCTCTTGATTGAATATGACTTAACTGAGGAGTTTCCAAGCAACACAAATACTGAATTAGATAAAATTCATGAGACTATTCCTAACCCCGAAATTAAAAGAAGGGTGGATTTAAGAAGTAGGACAATTTTCACTATAGACGGCGAAGATGCGAAAGATTTTGACGACGCTGTAGGTATAGAAAAAACCAAAAGTGGTTATAAGCTCTGGGTTTGTATAGCCGACGCTTCTTATTATGTAAGAATGGGTAGCGCTATTGATAATGAGGCTTTGACTAGAGGAACTAGCGTTTATTTGCCTGATCGGGTCATACCTATGCTGCCTGAAAAGCTATCAAATAATCTCTGTAGTCTTGTACCATACGAAGACCGTCTTACTAAAACTGCTGAGATGGATTTTACTGCTAAGGGAGAGATGGTGGGTGTTAAGATATATAATAGTGTGATAAATAGCTCTGCCCGTCTCACTTATACTCAAGTAGTAGAAGATCTTTCTACAAAAGGCACTATTACTAAAGAGCAAAAAGATATTGTTCCAGTACTGAAAAATATGAAAGATCTCTATGAAAAAATTAGAGAATTAAGAATAAAAAGCGGAAAACTCGATTTCGACATTCCTGAACCCAATCTTATAAGAGACGAGCTTGGAAGAGTAGTGGATGTTATTAAATCAAAACGAAACTTTGCTCATGAGATGATTGAGGAGTTTATGATTGCCGCAAATGTAGCGGTAGCATCACATTTGTGCGATGCTAAAGTGCCTTCTTTGTATCGAATTCATGAAACACCCGATGCCGACTCATTGGTAAAGCTTAAAGAAGGACTTAAAAAATTGGGGTATATGTTAACAGCAAGTGAAGATATAGATACTTTCGATCTTCAGAGGATAATTAATCAGTCCAAAGGGAAGAATGAAGAAGTGCCGGTTAATATGCTAATCCTTCGTTCCTTAAAGAGGGCTTTTTACTCCGTTTTAGATGAAGAGCATTTTGGACTCGCCCTTATTCATTATACTCATTTCACTTCTCCCATAAGGCGTTATCCGGATTTGATAGTTCACAGAATTCTAGATTCTTTGTTCTTAAAAAAGTCACCCCCTTATGATGAAAAAACCGTAGAGTGGATTGCTGAGCATTCTTCCAAAAGAGAAAGACTAGCTAATGAAGTAGAAAGAGAGGCTATGAGTATTGAAAGAACAGAATTGATGAAGCCTTATATCGGGGAAGAATTTGATGGAATAGTAATAAGTGTAATGCCTTTCGGTATGTTTATTGAAATTAAAGAAATGTTTGTTGAAGGGCTTGTGCCTAAAGATAGTATTCCCAATTGGAGAAACAGATGGTTTGATATAGGGCAAAAGTTAAAGGTCAAAGTAGTGGCTGCCAATCTTGAAAAGCGGGGTATTACACTTAACTTAGTTTCATGATTATCAGTTTTTGCTTTTATTGCCGATATGTTATCTAGTCCTTTGCTGTTCTTAGACAATGCCAAAGATACAATGGTTAATTCTTGTGAGGGTTGATTCTTATAGTCTTTAATGGCTTATGCCCATACGAACTATCAAACTGAATTAGAAATGGACCTAGAAGTATTAGATTTAAGCTTCACATAAGTCCTCATTATCTATTAATTCTTTTAGGTTAGGAAGTTCCTCTTTCCAAATAAAAACTAGTTCGTGATCTGTGCAATTAAGCCCAATAATCACTAACTTCATACTTTCTTTTCTTTTCTTCTAGCCCTGAGCGCGAATGCTAAAGCTACAGGTGCCAGTGGAATCATTAAGTTAGCCGCTGCAGTGCTTAACTGAACCGGATTTCCAGCCATAGCACAACCGTTGTTTGTGTTGCTTCCATTACCTACGCCAGTTGTAGGCGGATTAGTAGTAGGTGGGTTTGTGCTTGGTGGATTGGTTGGAGTTGGAGTAGGCGTTGCTGTTGGAGTAGCAGTAGCGGTTGGGGTAGGTGATGGAGTTGGGCCTGCAGCAAGCACTGACTGAACAGCTGCAAAAGCATTAATTCTTCCAAAACCAGATATGTTATCAAATCCAGGTTGACCAAGATCCACAGCCGTACTTGTTAACGCATTTTTTACTTCTATAACTTGTCTTTGGGTAATCGCAGGGTCTGCTGAAGATGAATTACTCTCAACAGAGTCTAATGCTTCAAGCACTAATGCTGCAACCGCGGCCGCATGTGGCGCAGCTGCAGAAGTTCCGAAAAAGGTAGCAAATCCGGGGGCTGTCGTTGAAACACCGTCAGGTGCTGCAATCTCTGGCTTCTGTCTTAACTCTGAAATAGCAGCTCTACTTGATAAAGCAGCATCTGAAGGTGAAATGATTGATACAGGTCCTTGTGAGCTAAATGATTCAATTGAATTCGGAGTCATCCAATCAAAAGCTGCAGTTGCTAATATTCCGGGCGCTGCAGGATGTCCATAAATGGCATCTTGTGGAACATTGTACTCTGTTAAAGCTCCGTCCAGATTAAAATGAATTTCCAGCGTTTGCGCTGCACCTGAATCTTTGAGTATTATAATGTCTACAAATTGTGAGCCGAAACCATCATTTTCCACAGCTACAAATTCAATGGGATCATCATTTCCGTTTTGAAGGTCATTACTAAAAGCCAAAACTGCTCCACCAATAGTCTCTACTATGAATAGATCATAATCATTAGACGAAGAGCCAAACGGGTCGCTCCACTGTAGAAAAAATGCGGCTATTCCTCCACCAGGTATTTCATAAGTCATACCTACATCGCCTCCACCTCCTGCCGCTGCTCCAAAATCGTGCAGGTCATCATCAGGATCAAGTCCCCCATCATCTAGATAAAAAGCTTGATAATGTCTCTGTGCGTCGTTTCCCGCGGCGGAGAAAAACAATATTCCGCTATCCACAGCATTTTGCGCAGCCTGAGCTAATTGCCCATCCTGAAAGTAAGGTTGTGTTAAGAACCCAACGTCATCTACTATTATATCAACTCCATTATTCATGAAAAATGTAATAGCATTCAGAAATTGCGCACTGGTAGGAAAAGCGGTATGAAAAGCAAGTTGTGCTCCCGGGGCTATATCATGAATAATCTCTAACATTGCGGTACCTTCGTCACCGTCTCCGGCATTTCCAACGTCAATCGAACCTGGCAGGTCACCCGTTGCTTGAGAAACGGCTATGCTGTCTACCCCGTCTGAGATAACTCCTATCTTAATACCTGATCCATCGACACCGAGAATATTTCTGGCATCATCTGATCCAAGAACTGCATCTCCCTCTGTTGTAACGAATCCAACTCTTGTGTGCGCATAACTAGGCGGAGTTACTTTTACTACAAATCCCATCTCAGCGGCAGATTCTAGGTTTTCATAAGGAAGCCAGCCCTGAACTATCTTGTACTCTTCATTCATATCTTCCATAATCAAACCTAGAGATTGAAGCTGCTCGAGGTTTTCATCGCTGACTTCATTGCAGTATAGGAAAACTTCTACATTTCCATTGTCATCTATTTTCATAAAGGGGCTTGATAAATCGCTTAGTTTCAAGCTCTGACCATTCTCTCTGCTCACAGCCATTTCAGATATCTCATTGATAATTCCCTTCAAGCTTGAATTTAACTTTGAGCTACCATCTAATTCTTTTGATTTAAATGATTTCAAACTCTGTTCTGCTGAAGAATAATAAGATGGCAAAAGATAGAAAATAGTAATAGCCATTATTATGACATTTATAGATAACCTGTTCATTTAATCCTCCTGGGGGTGGTTGCTATAATTAAATACTATAACCAATCTATACCTTGTAGGCAGAAATTATTGTTCATGACGATTAGTAACACTTAATTGCTTTATTAAAACTCTGCCATTATTTCTGTAGAAGCAACTAATTGTATGTTATTTGCTATCCAATAATAAAAACAAGATTAATTATTGGGGCAACTATATAGTCTTTCTATCAAACAGCCAAGATTTTATGGCGGAGGGAGTGGGATTCGAACCCACGAGAATCTTGCGACCCCACTGGTTTTCGAGACCAGCGCCTTCGTCCGCTCGGCCATCCCTCCCAGCTTATTATCCAGATAAACTACCGAACCATATATCTTAAGGCAATAAGCCATAAGTTATGGAGTCTGTGAAACTTTAATAAATAATGTAGACTTCTCATTGTGCATAAAGATTTTTTCTCTGAAAGCGTTAAATCAACCATAAAAAATATTATAGAAGAAGCCTCTGGAAATGAGGTTTTTTTTGTGGGTTCTTTTTCCCAGGACAAAGTAATTGAAGATGTGCAGGTGATTGCTCGGGGTAATGATTACTCAGTTCCAGCTGTTATCGAGTCTGCAAGCCCTGGAGATGTTGTAATACACAATCATCCCTCTGGCAACTTAACACCCTCTAATCAAGATATACAAATAGCATCTGTTTTCGGGAACCACGGCGTTGGATTTCTAATCGTCAATAATAATGTCTCTCAAGTTTACGTAGTTATAGAGCCTTTTTTTGAAAAGGAGATTGAGCTACTAGATTTAGATGAAACGAAAAAAGCTCTTCTCCCAGAGGGGAAAGTCGCAGAAATAATGGGAGATAATTATGAGCTTCGCGATGAACAGTTAGAAATGCTTGAATCCGTTACATCGTCATTTAATGAGAATTTGGTCTCACTTATTGAGGCAGGCACTGGGACAGGGAAGACACTTTCCTATCTAATCCCCGCTGTTAACTGGGCTTTAAAGAACGAAGAGCGAGTTGTTATATCGACCAACACAATTAATCTTCAGGAACAGCTTATAGACAAAGACATCCCTCTTCTCTATGACGCTTTTGATGATGACTTTAATTACTCTTTAGTAAAAGGTATGAGGAACTATCTCTGTCTATTGAGAACAGAAACGATACAGGAAGGGCTCTTTGAGATGGCGGATGACGATGAGGTTGGATCAATTGATGACATATTAAAATGGGCTAAAGTTACAGAGGACGGGTCACTATCTGATCTCAACTTTACGCCTCCTGAGAGTGTCTGGGAGAAAGTTTCAGCTGAAAGCGATAGCTGCCTCAGGGCAAGATGTCCTTACTATTCACGATGTTTCTTCTACAAATCCAGAAGAGAAATAGCTTCATCTCAGCTATTGATTGTTAATCACCACTTACTTTTTTCAGATCTTGCCATTAAGAGCGCCTCTGAGAGTAGTGACGCCGGGATCTTACCGCCATTTAAGAGGGTGATTTTTGATGAGGCGCACCATTTAAATGATGCCGCCACATCGCACTTCGGAATGAGGGCCACGAAATTCGGAATATTAAGAGTACTTAGAAGGCTTAAACGAAAAGGCAAAGGAGGGCAGGGTAAGGGGCTTATTTACTATACGGCTTCACTGGCTACTAAGCTAGTAAAAATATATAGGAAAGGAGTTGTAAATGATCTCCTAAGAAAAGTTGAGGATCTACTATCTACTAAAGTCGACACACTTGAACAGTATGTAGATGATGCATTTGATGCGCTATATATATTATGCCTTTCTATGAACCAGGAAAGAGAGAACGGCAAGGAAGAAATAAATCTTCGAATAACGGATGACATTCTTCAAATGGAAGGATGGGAAAATATTGATAAAAAGTTCTCTATTCTGAGAATAAGACTTAAAGAACTCCATGAAGAGATCAAAGCTATTACAGATATATTGATTGATTACGAAGTTGAGAGTGATATTGCCAAACTTATAGTAGAGTTCAAAGGAGTGAGCAATAAGCTTGATTACTACTCTGATGTTATCAGCACTTTTTTGAGCGCAGAAGATGATGGCTTTGTAAGGTGGGTAGAGGGAAGAATGGGTAGGGGGGGAATTCTCTCAGGGCTAGGCCTATCCCCACTTGATGTTTCTCCCACACTTAAAGAAAGGCTCTATTCAAAGTGCGATACAATAGTCATGACATCTGCTACCATGGCCGTGAATAAGAATTTTGGGTTCCTCAAATCTGCTCTCGGACTAGAGGATGAGCAAAGGGTTGATGAACTAATACTCCCTTCACCTTTTGATTATGAGGAACAGCTCTTATTGACCATCCCCGATGATATTCCTGAGCCTGGTAATGTTGGTTACGCTGAGGCTATTTCAGAATTAATAAGAGACGCCGTTAAGGCTTCAAATGGTAACGCTCTTATACTTTTCACATCCTATACTCTTCTCGAAACTGTTTATAGGAAGATCCACGAGGAGTTAGAGGATGAGGGTATTCTTACACTGAAACAAGGTGCATTCCCTAGAGCAAGGCTGCTTGATAAATTCCGAATCGAAGATAATTCCGTTCTCTTTGCAACCGATAGTTTCTGGGAGGGGGTTGATGTTCCTGGTGATGCCTTAAAACTGGTAATAATCACAAGGCTACCGTTTAGAGTACCTACAGAGCCAATAATTGAGGCCCGTGTTGAATATATGGAAAATCAGGGACTTAACTCATTTATGGATTATAGTGTCCCGGTAGCGGTTCTAAAATTTAAGCAGGGGTTTGGAAGACTTATAAGAACTAGGACTGACAAGGGCGCTGTGCTTGTACTGGATAAAAGGTTAATCAGTAAATTTTATGGTAAATTCTTTTTGAACTCGCTTCCCATAAGCGCAAGATTAGTAGATAGTTCAGAAAATGTTATTAACAACCTCAAACTCTTTATCGGATAATTCTAAGAGTTTAGCTTCTTAGCGATTTTTCTTACTAATAATCGCGGTGTAAATCGGTTTAAAAACGGCACAATTTGTTGTTTTAGTCCGGGGATTATTATAGTCTGCCCTTTCCTAAATCCTTCATAGCCTGCTTTAACAACGGGCGCCATTTCCATTAAACTCACTTTAAATAATAGAGAGTCTTCAAGGTCAGACTTCTCACCAAACTCTGTTTTAACTGGACCTGGGGCAAGGCATGAAATTTTGATATTTGGGTTTGATATCTCCTCAGCAAGAGCCTCAGTAAATGAGAGTACAAAAGCTTTAGTGGCAAAATAAACAGCTAGATTAGGTCCGGGCTGAAAACCTGCAAGTGAGCCAACATTCAATATTCCCCCATACCCTCTTTCTATAATTCCCGGAATAAAAAGTCTCGTAAGGTGTGTGAGCGCTACCAAATTTACCTGTATCATGTCCAGTTGTAGATCAGTATCGAGCTCTGCAATATGGCCTTTTGAACCAAAACCCGCATTGTTCACTACAACATCAATTTCAATCTTTTCTTTATTTAAGTGGTCGAATATTTCTTTAGGAGCAGTCCTTTTTGAAAGGTCTTTAGGAAGAACGTGCACTTCAATTCCATGTTCAGATTTTAAGTCCTGAGCCAATTCGATAAGTCTTTCCTCTCTGCGCGCCACAAGCACCAGATCAGATCCGTCGGCTGCGAAAAGCTTAGCAAGCTCCATTCCCAGTCCGGAGGATGCTCCCGTAATTAATACTGTTTCTTTAGCCATTTTGTTAATCCCCATTTATTAGTTGTTTACTAATTGTTTTACACCCTAGACTTTCTGATGTCAATCAACGCTAGAAGATGCTTATTTAATATTTTTCAAATAACCTGTTCCTCCAAGATTACTTATCTGCTCCCGTATCCATTGTTCTCTTCTCAATACATACTCCGAAGGTTTTACAGGCGACATAACTCTCGGATCAGGGAGTACGGCAGCTATAAGAGCCGCATCTACCATATCTAAGTTCTTGGCGGATCTTCCGAAATAAACTTGAGCCGCTTCATCCACCCCATATATCCCATTTCCAGTCTCTATAACGTTTAAATAGACTTCTAGGATTCTCTTCTTGCCCCATATTTTCTCGATCAGGACTGTGAAATATGCTTCTATGCCTTTTCTGATCCATGATCTTTCAGGCCAAAGGAACACATTTTTAGCTGTTTGCTGAGTGATTGTACTTGCCCCTCTTAGCCGACTACCCTCAAGTCTGTCATCTATTGCTTCTTCGATTGCGTGAAAATCAAAACCGTCATTAAACGGAAATGTTTGGTCTTCAGATGCGATCACAGCTATTTTCATATTATTTGAGATATCATCGTATTTTTTCCATTGGGTATTAATCAATCTCTGCCCACTGTCCTCTTCAAAAAAGCGTATTAGCATCAAAGGTGTGATCGGCGGATTTAAGAATTTATAGAGAGTAACCCAAGCTACGGATACTATGATTAATAAAAGTATCAGCTTCATGAAAAAGATTAAGATTTTTCGTAGCAGTTTCTTCATGGTTATACTAAAAATAAATTTGTTAGAATATTAACCAGATACAAGCGCTTTTAGTACAGTAATCTGATTTTATTTTTCAATATTATATCTGATACAGCCTAACAGAATTGACTCTTACCATGCTGTCATATAAGCTTCTAGATCAATATTTATAGATATTTAGGAGGATTCCATCTAGATGACAACACCGTCTCAGATTATACCTATTAACATCGAAGATGAAATGAAGGAGTCTTATCTCTCTTATTCGATGAGTGTTATTATTGGACGCGCTCTCCCGGATGTGAGAGACGGTCTAAAACCCGTGCATAGACGAATTCTTTTTGGTATGGATGAGGTCGGCAATCAGTGGAACAGGCCTTATAAAAAATCAGCCAGAATCGTGGGTGACGTGATGGGTAAATACCATCCTCACGGAGATGCGGCAATTTATGACACGCTTGTCAGAATGGCGCAGGATTTCTCCATGCGCTACACACTCGTAGATGGTCAGGGGAATTTCGGATCGGTTGACGGCGATCCTCCTGCGGCCATGAGATACACAGAGGTCAGGCTCGACAGAATCGCAACCGAGATGTTAGATGATCTCGAAAAAGAGACTGTAGATTTTGTCCCTAATTATGACGGCGGTGAACATGAGCCGCTGGTTCTTCCTTCAAAAATTCCCAATCTCCTCTTAAACGGTTCTTCAGGTATCGCTGTGGGTATGTCAACGAATATCCCACCCCATAACCTGACTGAATTAATCAACGCTGTCGTAGCTCAGGCTGCTAATCCTGAAATTACACTTGATGAATTAATGACGCACCTGCCTGGCCCGGACTTTCCAACTGGCGGCTTTATAACCGGCAAAAATCCAATTAGAGAAGCTTACGAAACCGGACGCGGAATTATAAAGCTCAGGGCTAAGGCCAAAATTGAAAAACAAAAGAAAGGCGATAGAGAAGTAATTATTGTGAATGAAATCCCCTATCAGGTTAATAAATCGAGACTAATTGAGCGAATAGCCGATCTTGTAAAAGATGACAAAATAAAAGGTATATCTGATATAAGAGATGAGTCCGATAGGGATGGTATAAGAATTGTTATAGATGTAAAACGCGGCGAGATTGCAGAGGTTGTATTAAACCAGCTCTTCAAACACACCCCGATGGATACATCCTTCGGCATAATTATGCTTGCGCTAGTAAGAAATCAACCACGTGTTCTGTCACTAAAAGCAGTAATAAACCACTTTTTAGAACATAGAAAAGAAGTAGTCACCAGAAGAACTCAGTTCGAATTGGCAAAAGCAGAGGCAAGACTTCATATATTAGAGGGTCTTAAGATAGCTCTAGATCATATTGATGAAGTTATTGCTTTAATTCGGAAATCCGATAACCCTCAGGTAGCAAAAGATGGGCTTATTCTAAAACTATCTCTAAGCACTATACAGGCTCAAGCTATCTTGGACATGCGTCTGCAAAGACTCACAGGTCTTGAGCGCGATAAGATACTTGAAGAGAGAAAAGAGCTAATTGCCACTGTAAAACGTTTAAAAGAGATTTTAGACCAAGAGAATCTCATTCTTGAGATAGTCACTGATGAGCTTGCAGAAATAAAAGACCGTTATGGTGACGTCAGGAAAACAGAAATCTTAGACAGCTCAGAGGAAATCTCAATAGAAGACCTTATAGCTGATGAAGACATGGTGGTTACGATTAGCCACGAGGGATATATAAAAACTACTTCCTTAAGCATTTACCGTAGTCAGAGAAGGGGTGGGAAGGGCAGAACCGGGATGAGTACAAAGGATATGGACTTTATTGAGACCCTTTTTATTGCCTCACAGCACAACTACGTCTTATTCTTCTCTAATCACGGTAAGTGTTACTGGCTCAAGGTGCATGAAATACCAGAAGCCGGTCCAACAGCAAGAGGAAAAGCATTAATAAATTTGCTGAACCTTGCTGAAGGAGAAAATATTGCAGCAGTGCTTCCGGTAATAGAGTTCAACCATGATCAATCTCTTATAATGGCAACTAAAAATGGTGTGGTTAAAAAGACAAAACTTAGCGCTTATTCTAAGCCCCGCATTGGAGGCATTATTGCTCTTAACATAAGGGACGATGATGAACTAATTGTAGCCAAGCTTACTAGCGGCCATGATGAGATATTAATTTCCTCACACTTTGGACAGGCAATAAGGTTTAAAGAAGAAGATGTGAGAGATATGGGTAGAACGGCCACTGGAGTGCGGGGTATTAAACTCGATAAAGGCGATAAGGTAGTAGGCCTTGAAGTAATTGAAAACCCAGAGGCTCAAATCCTAACAGTGACAGAGAAGGGGTATGGAAAGAGAACGCTTGTTTCTGAATATAGAATTACTGGAAGAGGCGGAAAGGGTGTTATTACGATCAAGACAACCGGCAAGAACGGCAGAGTGGTTGGTACTTTCCAGGTGACAAACGATACCCAAATCATGATGATTACAACACAGGGCGGAAAAGTGATCCGTATGAATGCTTCAGAAATAAGTATTTTTGGCAGAGGCACTCAGGGAGTTAGACTGATAGGCCTAGCTGATGACGAAAAAGTAGCTGCAGTAGCAAAAGTTGTTGAAAGAGAATAATGCTCTTAGATTGAACCTTCTTCTTTACTAAAGAGAGAGTTTCCCGCAAATGATTCGAGAGATTGAAAACATATTTCTTGATTTTCCTGGTTATGGGTGTTTTGCATGTGATCCTAGAAATAAACTAGGTCTCCGCCTAAAGTTTTTTGCTGATGACGCTAAAGGTGAAGTGTTCACAAAATACAGTCCGGAAGTTCATCTTGAGGGGTTTCCGGGAATTCTGCACGGTGGAATACAGTGCGCCCTAATTGATGAAGTCGCTTTTTGGACTATGTTTGATAAATATAAAAAGATAGCCCTCACATCTAAGCTTGATATGGAATTTTTAAGGCCTGTAGATGCATCGTCTGAGCTCACGATAAGAGGAAAGGTCACAGAAGATGAGGGACGAAAGATTAGAGTTGAAGTGAATCTATTAAATGATAAAAATAAGGTGTGCACAAGAAGTATCGTTGATTATACAATAACAAAAAAAGAAATGACATATAAGATTATGGGCAAAGAAAGGTTTACTGAAAAATTTCAGAAATATTTGGAAGACTAAAATGCTAAAACTATATGGCCACCAGCTTTCAGGTAATAGTTATAAATCAAGGCTAGCTTTAAATCAGCTCGGTGTTGAATATGAGAGAATAAATGTAGATGTTTTTAAAGGTGAGCAGAACGATCCTAAGTTTGCAGCTTTAAATCCCAATAAAAAAATACCAGTGTTGGTTGATGAAGATTTTGTGATGTGGGAGTCAAATGCAATTCTCTTCTATCTTGGCAAGAAATATTCCCCTAATCCTTTATACCCCGAAGATCCTAAGTCTCATGGCCTGGTTGCGCAGTGGCTCCTATTTGGAAAGACTTCGATTGATCCCCATCTGGCAATAGCAAGATATCTAACTCGATTTGTCTCCAGAGAGACGCAGGAAGAGCAAGATCTTGTAAAACACCGGGCTCATGGCATGATGACGCTTAAAATTCTGGATGATCACCTCAAAGATAATGAGTTTCTTGCAGGTAATTATTCTATAGCGGATATAGGATGCTATCCATATGTGTATTTAGCGCCAGAGGGCGAGATAGATATTGAAGGCTATTCTTCTGTAATGTCCTGGATTGAGCGTATTCAAGCTCAACCCGGATATATTTCTATGGAAGATTAATTGGGTAAGAAGTCGTAAAAGGATGGAGCGGGAAACGGGATTCGAACCCGCGACCTTCTCCTTGGCAAGGAGACGCTCTAGCCAGCTGAGCTATTCCCGCTTAGCAAGCCCATTAAAGATATCAAGCCCAAAGATTGTTGTCAAGAATTACCTAACTTATGCGCAATTAAGGTAAAATAATCTTCCAGAGGAAGAAAATGAGTAATGATCTCAGAAAATCTATAATATCTAAGGTTAACAGAGTCATCATTAAGATCGGAAGCAGTGTGCTTACCGATAAGAGCGGAAGCCTATCTGAAAGTATTTTTGAAAAACTGGCGCGAGAAATTTCAAAAATTAGAGAAAAGGATATTGAAGTAATTGTGGTTTCCTCAGGCGCTATAGCTTCAGGGATGAAAAAATTGGGTCTTACAGAAAGACCTACTGAAATATCTATGAAGCAGGCAATTGCCGCTTCAGGTCAAAGTACTCTTATATGGCATTATGAAAGGGCATTTTTGGAATTTAATCTAAATGTTGCACAAGTGCTTCTAACCTTAGATGGTCTTTCCGATAGAAAAAGGTTTCTAAACGCCCGAAAAACACTCAGCACGGTTCTCTCGATGGGAATAATTCCAATTATTAATGAGAATGATACTGTTGCTGTTGAGGAAATAATGCTTGGTGATAATGATAATCTGGCTGCTCATATTACCTCTTTGATTGAAGCTGACTTGCTTATTATGCTTACGGATATTGAAGGTCTTTATAACAAGGACCCGAAAACCAATAGTGATGCAGAATTAATATCTTTGATAGATCGCATAGGGCATGAGATCGAAAATACTGCAGGAGATACTTTTGGCAGGACAACTATTGGTGGAATGAAAACCAAGATTGAAGCGGCAAAAAAAGCTGCAGCATATGGAGTCCCCACAATAATAGCTAACGGTAATAACGGATCAACATTGGAAGAAATATTTGACGGAAAAGAAGTGGGAACGCTATTTCTACCTTCTGAGCAGAGTTTGAGCGGCAGAAAGCACTGGATTGCCTTTACACTTAAGTCAGCAGGAGAGATAGTGATAGATGGTGGCGCTAGAAAAGCTATAACTTCCTCAGGCAAGAGCTTGCTTCCATCTGGTATCAAAGATGTAAACGGCAGCTTTGGAGTAGGGGAGTCTGTGACATGTATTGATGAAAACGGGGAGAGTGTGGCAAGAGGTCTTACATCCTACAGCTCAGATGATATCAAGAGAATCATGGGTTCTAAAACTTCGGATATTGAACGCATTTTGGGTTACAAATACAGTGATGAAGTAATACATCGGGACGATCTTGCCATCATAAGTGAATAATAAATAATTAGATACTAACTATGAAGTCCAGGAAGCTCTTCTATTTAACGACATTCGTCATTATTGTTCTAATTTTAATTGCAATCTCATACTTTGCAGTTTCTCGTTATATCCATAAAATACCATCCGTGTCTCATGATGTTATAGTGGAAATACCCAAAGGCACCGGCCTTAAAGACATATCGTCTAAGCTAAAAGAATCAGGTGTCATTAAAAGTGACATGATTTTTATTTTATATGTAATGAATGAAGGCTGGCAGGATGAGTTAAAGGCAGGTGAGTACGAATTTAAGAAAAACGCTACAATTTCAGATGTGGTTGATCAGATTGTTGCAGGAGATGTTTTACTTTATCAAATTACAATACCTGAGGGATTAACAGTTAAAGAAATTGCCAAATTGCTCCATCAAAAAGGAGTGGTTACTGAGACCGCGTTTCTTGAGGAAGCTCAAAATCAAGAGCTAATCAAAGAGCTTCTTGGTCCCGGTGCGACAAGCTTAGAAGGATACCTATTTCCTGAAACCTACTCGTACTCAAAATCCCTAACCTCAAAAGAGTTAATTGTTTTAATGGTCGAAAGATTTAAAGCGGTTTATGGGCCACTTTCTCATTTGAGGAATAATATAAATCTTTCTGATAGAGAAATTTTGACTCTTGCCTCAATAATTGAAAAAGAAACCGGGGCTGGATTTGAACGCCCGCTAATATCAGCTGTATTTCAAAACAGGCTTAAAATAGGAATGAAACTAGATAGTGATCCCACTGTAATATACGGAATGGGCGAGAATTATAACGGGAACTTAAGGAGACGTCACTTGAGAGAACGCACTGAATATAACACTTATGTTATCAAAGGACTACCACCTGGTCCAATCGCTAATCCTGGAAAAGATTCTATTTTGGCGGTGCTAAATCCAGCAGATGTTAAATATCTTTATTTTGTTTCCAAAGGTGACGGGACCCATCATTTCTCACATAGCTATAGAGAACACCAAAGGGCAGTTTATAAGTATCAGAGGTAAAACTTGTCTTAAGCAAATACCTCGCTAAATGGATCGACTCTCGTTTGGTCTGCAACCGGTTTCAGAATTTTATTATCTTCTCTTTCTATCCTGATTAATCCATTTTTTCTTTTAGTCGCGATAAACTGAGTTCCGCTTGTTTCCCTTGAAATCTTTTCCAGAATCCTTGGATAGTTTTTAGATCCGATAAATATTGAATGGATACATACTCCTAGCCTCTTAGCGCCTAATCTTTCATTAATTACATCACAATCTCCCGATGTGGGAATACCGTCTGTTATAAAGAGGATATGCTTATTTCTAAGACCTCTACCTCTAAATTCAGAGATTGCGTCTTTAAGAGCGTCCTCATAATTTGTATTACCCGAACATTCGGTTTTCGAAGCTAGATCAAGCATCCAGTTATAGTCACGAGTAAAGAATTTAGAGTTTCTTTTATATTTGTAGGAGCGGTGATTAAATTCCACATATCCAACTCTCATTCTCTTTGATCTGGCTAATTCTACAACTCCTCTGACAACAGACGAAGACCATTCACTATAAACACCCATCATTGAAGTGCTTACATCGCGAAGTATTGCTATCTCGCCGCCCATCATTTCCTTTTCCCTTTTATGAACGCGGGGCAATGTGGGGGTAGTATTTTCAGTCCAGATTGTTGCCTCGAATGGATCGATATCTTCAATCTCATCGAAATGATTCATTCTTTTCCATGTTCTGGGCATTCCTCCCGGATGGGGAGCTCTGAGTGCAATGCTTCTCTGAAAGTTGCCTTCTAGAACCTTCATGATAATTCTTACATTGTCTGCGGAATCAGTGTTTTTCTTGCCGCCGATCCAGTAATCCTCTTCATCGCCTGGGTCTGGGGACTTGCTTGCAAATACTTTATTTGAGTTTGGGGGTTCTCTGTCTTCGTGCTCACCAAGGTCATCGCTTATATGGCCTTCTGGATCAGATGGAATGTCTTGAGCATCAGGAGGACTCATTTCGCTTTCTTTTTCTATATTATCTTTGAGTTCTTTTAGCGCTTCGAAAAAGGTTTTTCGGGCTTCTGTGAGCTCGTCATCCTGTGTTTCTTTTGTTGCCTCATCGTCGGGAATTTCCTGGTGCTGCTCTTCTTCATCGTCTCCCGGCGTATCCTGATTAAGCTCTGATGCCTGCTGTTCCTCATCTAGCTCATCTTGTCTGTCCCTGTCTTTTTTTTTTTAGAAGTTAGGTCCTCTAAAATTTGATCGAGCTGCTGAAATACTTCTTCAGGGATTCTAAAGGCAGTCATAAATTTTAGCGCGTTTAAGTCTTCAACAGTGCAATGCTCTCTGTCATGCAATAAAGCATGAGCTCTCATTATCTTGAGTGATTTAACAAAGAACGTCCTGTCTGATATTAGAGAGTTTGTTTCATTACATCCATAATCTTCTATTAGAGTCGCAACAAAATTAGCCAATGCTTCTTGAACATCTAGGGGTATTTCAACGCTGCCTAGTTTTTCATAATATTCATCAAAGACCTCTCTGCTTACCCTTGCAGGCACCTCATATTCGCTTGGTCTTTCACTATAAAGCTTAATAACCTCTCTTGCTTCTTCCCATTTTCTGCCGTAAGAAAGTCCTTGTGCATTAATCTGCAAAACAAATCTATCAAGGTTGGCCGGATCAAGAGGTTCATTGTAATACTCATCTGCAGTCGGATTACTAGTTCCAATTGCTGTTAAAAGAGGAATGTTTTCGTTAAAGAATTTTCTTTCATTAAGAATTCTGAGTAGTACGTTAAGTGATTCTCCCGGAGCTCTTGAAATATCATCAAGGAGACAAATTTCTGAAGTTAATATTCCACCTTTTACAACCTTTTGCTTAATTATTTCTCCATTATCAGTTGTCTCTTTTGAAATCACTAAGTCACCTATTAATTCAGATAACCTTGTGTCTCTATGGAGCTGGTAAAAAAAGAATCTGAGACTGGCAGCTGCAGATACAATTTCAGATAGCATAGTTTTTGCAGTGCCGGGAGGTCCCTCTACATATATATGTTCTCTTGCGATGATACCTAGTAGAAGGGATAACTTTACTTCTTCATGTCCCACTACCAATTTATCCATTTCTTCTTTGAGAACTACGAACGGATTTGAAGTTGTCATTATTGGGCCTAGCCTCCGTCTTAATCTATTCTAAAATAAGTTTGAATAATAAGTGTACATAAGGGGTGTTTTTTTGCAATATAATCCTTGCTCGACTTGATAACTATTCTGTTCAATTTCTTGATCATTTGGGCCTACTTTACTTTAGATAATCAATTGTGATAAGTTTACTAACTAAATTCCTGAGCGAAAAAATAAACACATGCAAATATTTATTACAGATATTCTTTCAGATATTAGTGGATACGTGTGGGGCTTGCCTCTTATTGTTCTCTTACTGGGAACTGGAATATATCTTACTGTGCTTTTGAGAGGTATACAGTTTCGGGCATTGTTGCCAGCGCTATACTTAGCTCTAATCAAAAGGGAAGAAGATGGGGATGCTGAAGGAGATATCTCACACTTTCAAGCTCTCATGACAGCTCTCTCCGCAACTGTTGGAGTAGGGAATATAGCTGGGGTTGCAACTGCAATTGCAGTTGGCGGCCCAGGTGCGCTATTATGGATGTGGGTAACCGGACTTTTGGGAATGGCTACTAAGTACTCAGAAGCGGTACTTGCAGTTAAATATAGAGAAGTAGATAAACTCGGAACGATGAGCGGCGGCCCAATGTACTATATTTCAAAAGGCCTTGGGCTCAAATGGCTCGGTATGCTCTTTGCTATTTTTGCCTCACTTGCAGCTTTTGGGATTGGTAATATGGTGCAGTCAAACTCAGTTGCCGATGCCCTGGGTGAGGCTTTTGGAATTCCGCTCTGGATTACCGGACTTGTCTTGTGTATAGCAACTGGATTAGTCATCGTAGGTGGAATTAAAAGCATAGCTAAAACTACAAGCTTGATAGTTCCGTTCATGATTATCCTATATATGCTTGGCGCTATTTTGACGTTGATAGTATTTTGGAAGAATATACCTCACGCATTTTATTTAATTTTCTACCATGCATTCACACCCACCGCCGCTGCTGGAGGTTTTTTGGGTGCAACAATAAGCCAGACTGTACGAATGGGAGTTGCCCGCGGCATATTCTCAAATGAATCCGGATTAGGTAGTTCCCCAATTGCAGCAGCTGCGGCTAAAACTAAAAACCCAGTTGCTCAGGGTCTTGTATCCATGACTCAAACATTTATTGATACAGTAGTTGTTTGCACATTCACGGGACTTGTAATTATCTCAAGCGGGATATGGTCGGACGGAGACACTGGAGCTAGGCTTTCTGCACGCGCATTCGATAGTGGACTCCCCCAACTTGGCGCTGATATCGTAGCAATTAGTCTTGCATTTTTTGCATATTCCACATTGTTGGGCTGGAGTTATTATGGTGAAAAATCTATTGAATATATTTTTAAAGAAAAAGCAGTTATGCCTTACAGAGTAGTGTTTACGCTTGTGGTGTTTGTAGGTGCCGTTGTTAAATTGGACCTGGTTTGGACTTTTGCAGATGTGATGAATGGACTTATGGCTTTTCCAAATCTGATCGGTCTTCTTGGGTTATCAAGGGTAGTTGCAGAGGAAACGAAAAAATATCTATCACTAGAAATGTCTAGAAAGTAAAAGTTTTTTTACGCATACTTCAAATCGAGCTTTTTGGCAAAATAGCGTATTTTAAAAGAATATTTGATATAATAATTTATTGAGGGGATAAAAATGATTAATTCAAAGGTGTCTAAAGCTCATACAAAGTTTTTTCTCGTTATAACAGCTGTAATTTTCATTGGTCTTTTTTCCTGTGGCAGTGATGAAGGGACCAATGATGACGAATGGAAATATGTAGGCGATGTCCGGGATGAGAAGGGCCAGAATGTGTCGGTATATATAGATTTAAAAGGTATGTACATTGAGGGCAATATCAGAAAATTCTGGATTAGATATTACGCAAAAAAAAGTGATACTCAGAGCCAAGAAAGATATATTAGGCAATTGGGGTTCTGGGAAGTAGATTGTAAGGACCGGACTCTTTATGTATTGGGAGAAGAATATTACGGTATTGACGGACAACTTCTGGGGAGAACAGAAGAAAGAGTCAAAGAGAATTATAAAAAAGAGACGCTTGGGGATAAGCTCGCTTCAGCAGCCTGCCGATACGCAGGTAGGAATTAATGTATGGTGGTATCCGGAATTAAAACCATTTCCCATATTGAAAATATGATTACTTCTTTTTCCGACAGCTCCGGGTTTTTTCCTTCAAGTGTATCTTGAGCATATTTATTGGCGAATTCGTTAAAATCATTTAATGAGATTTCAAACTCTTTGCTGTTATCGTGACTAATAACGTGAAAACCCTTATTTGTTTGCGTGGCTGTGAAACCATTTAATTGTCTATTCATTTTTGGTACTCCTTTTTCTTTTTCTTAAAATTCATGTAATTGTTTTCTTCTATATTCAATATAATCACTCAATTAAAGTTTTAAAGGGCAAATTTATTTCCGTTTAATATCTTTCTTGTCATAATACTTTAGATATTGCGAATCGTATTTTGATTTATCTCATCTGTTCTTAATATAGCTATACACTTACAGATTGGAGTACTATGATATGATCAGAAATCCTTACGTGTCAATCTATGCAAGAGTGTTTCTAGCTTCAAGCGTAATGCTGTATTTCTTCTTTTCCATCGGTTTCGACAACGTACTTGCAGATGAAGATATGTTTCGCGCTAACTTGAAGCGTACTGCAGAATATGAAACAGATGCTTTGAAAAGATTAAAAGGCATAAGATGGAAATTTAAAACCCATGGCAAGGTAAGATCTTCTCCTGTAATTTCTGAAAGTCTTTTATATTTCGGTAGCAATGATGGATTTTTGTATGCTCTGGATAAAAATAGTGGAAATGAGATATGGAAGTTTAAAACAAAAGGGGATATTTATTCATCCCCTGGAGTTAGCTCCGGAGTAGTTTACTTTGGAAGTAATGACGGAAATTTGTATGCATTAGACGCAGTGAATGGTGATTTGAAATGGAGTTATAAAACTGGTGGAGAGATTCAGTCTTCGCCAGCTATTGCTGGAGGTGCAGTTTATTTCGGGAGCCTCGACTCTTATATTTATGCTCTTGACTCCGCAAGCGGTAAATTGATATGGAAATTTAAAACCCAGAGGGGAATTACTTCATCCCCTGCCACCACAGATGAAGTCCTCTTTATTGGTAGCTTAGATACCAATCTCTATGCTCTTGATATAAAAAACGGGAAAGAGCTTTGGAGATTTAAAACTGAAGACATAGTTGTTTCAACACCTGCGGTATCTGACGGCAAGGTTTTTTTTGGTGTTCAGGATACACATTTATATGCTCTTAATATGAAGACTGGGGAACTCATTTGGGATAGTAAAACTGACGGCGGAATTCTTGACTGGGTCTACTCTTTTCCTGCTGCTAGCAAAAACGCGGTTTTTATAGGTGGAGTAGACAGCATGTACTCATTTAATAAGAAGACAGGTAAGCGTGAATGGCAATTTAAGACTGTCCGCGCCGTATCTTCACCTTCAATTGCAGGCTCAATTCTATATCTTGGCGGTAACGATAAAAAACTTTATGCGCTAGATGCGGTTACAGGGGAGGAGCTATGGAGGTTTGAAACCAAAGGCGAGATAGAAACTTCGCCAACCGTCAATAAAGCTGTAGTTTATTTTGGCAGCAATGATGGTTATTTATATGCTCTTGAGTGATTATTTTACAGTAAGTATCCTGCTTACTGCATTAACTAAATCATCTTCTACAAAGTCGGCATAGTCAGAATACGATTCTGATCCGGTTAGAACCTGAATGGTTCTAATGCCCGCTTTTTTCCCGGCAAGCATATCTATATATGAGTCCCCTATCATCCATGAACTTGGGGCTTCTATGTCGTATGAGTTGCGGATTGTATCAATCATTCCGGTTTTAGGCTTTCTGCATTCACAAATTATGTTGTAGGGATGTAGTGTTCCTCTGGGATTATGCGGACAGTATTCATACTCCGATATATGGACCCCATTTTCTTTTAGAATGATGTCTAAACATTTGTGAAGTTCCTCTACATCATCTTCTGTCAGATACCCCTTTGCGATTCTACCCTGGTTGGTTATTACAAATAACAAATAGTCTTGATCGATTAACTGCCTAAGGGCTTCAATGAAAGTGTCCGGTATATGGAAATCTTCTGCCCTATAAATATACTTTTCTCTGCCCTTGGGCATGAGTATGGTTTTATCCCTGTCGAGAAATACAGCTCTTGAACCCATAACGTCCTCTAAGATACACAGTGGATATAGAAAAAATCTAACTAAATAGGATAGACATTGCTAACTGGGTAAGTTAATACCTTTCAAGATAAATAGTCGTTTGTATTGATAGTTTATATTCGAGATGTTTTTACTATCTGTCTTTGAGCAGCTTGGCTTTAGCATCTTTTGGAAGATGTCTTTTTAAGTATTCAAGTACAGCTTCTCGTACTATTTGAGCAGGCTTCATGCGGAGATGCCACTGCGATTCGTGTAGCATTTCTACAAATTCTTGAGATGCTTTAACATATATTGCTTTGTCCAGAGTTTCTTTCTTTGGAGTATTCTTTTTTTTCGTTGCCATATGATATATACTACCTATCTTGTGTATGTTTTCAACATAAATTTATAGCTGTTTTATATAATTTTAGTTTCCTAAATCAAATTCCATAAATTTGACCCAGCAATCATGAAAAAGCTGTGCGTAAAATATAACTTATTAATCCATTAAGACGAAAGCATTTTTTCCCCTATCAATATTTCTTTGTTTCCTCACTATGTTCTGACAAAATTATGAGTATATTAAGTAGTGAGTATTAATCCTTAAATATCATCTATTGAACTAGTTTTAGAAAACGGCGGAGTTGATGAATACTAAGTCTGAAACATACCAACGTCTTTATGTCTCTGATATAAGCTGCGCTAGTTGTGTAAACACTATTGAAACAGCATTGAAATCTCTGCCGGGTGTTGAAGATGTAGAGGTCAATTTTGCTGATCGCACAGTAAACGTCTCAGGAGATGTAGCACAGGATGTTTTGATTAAGGCTATTGCCGAATCGGGCTATACAGCTTGCCTCGCTCAAGATAACGCTAAAGATGCCGATAAAGAAAATCAGGAACTAGCTCACTATAAAGAGCTGTTTAAGAAAACTATAGTTGCTGGTGTAATAAGTTTAATAATTGTTGCGGTCACAATGTTAGACCTAATTCCCGATTTGACTACATTTACAGGTCAGGTCTCTTGGGGGATCATATCACTTCTTTCTCTTTTTGTGCTTGTATATGCAGGAGGGCGATTTTTTACAGGCGCTCTTAAATCTTTTAAAAATCATAATGCTAATATGGATACCCTGGTCGCTCTAGGAACCGGCGTTGCGTGGTTGTATTCTACTTTTGTCGTCATCTACCCCGGCTCTGTTGCTGAAATCGCAAGGCATGTTTATTTTGATACCGCTACTTTAATTATTGCATTTATAAACCTTGGCTCAGCGCTTGAGATGAGGGCGCGCGGTAAGACTTCTGAAGCGATTAAGCGTCTGATCGGGCTTCAGCCCAAAACCGCAAGAATATTAAGAGAAGGCAATGAAATTGATATCCCCATAGAGCAGGTTCTTCTAGATGACGTTATACGAGTCAGGCCAGGGGAAAAAATACCGGTAGATGGTGAATTAACGGAAGGCACTTCCCATGTTGATGAATCTATGCTAACAGGTGAGCCTATACCTGTTAGTAAGAAAGTGGGAGATCAAGTAGTTGGCGGATCCGTGAACAAATCGGGCAGTTTTTTATTCAAAGCGACACACATTGGTAAAGACACAGCACTATCTCAAATAATAGATATGGTTCGAAAAGCTCAAAATACGAAGCCTGAAATAGGGCGTTTAGCTGACAAAGTGTCTTCTATCTTTGTCCCGACGGTAATGATAATTGCAGTTCTGACTATGCATATCTGGTTCAATTTCGGACCGACTCCCAAATTGACTTATATACTTGTCACTACTGTTGCTGTTCTGATAATTGCATGTCCATGCGCACTTGGTTTGGCAACTCCAATCTCAGTAATGGTGGGAGTCGGGAAAGCGGCAGAATATGGAGTTCTAATTAGAAAAGGAGACGCTCTTCAGAAGGCCGGTCAACTAACGACTGTTGTGTTAGATAAAACTGGGACTATAACTGAGGGAAAACCTGTTGTAACAGCGCTGGAACCTTCTGAGTCATCCAGTGAAGAGGAGTTATTAAAAATAGCCTCCAGCGTAGAAATAAATTCTGAACACCCTCTAGCTGAAGCGGTTGTTGAAGCTTCAAAGGAAAGAAATATAGAACTTTCGTCAATAGAATCATTTGAAGCTATTTCAGGTCACGGCGTAAAGGCGCTCTATCAGCAGAAAACAGTCCTTTTGGGTAACCGTAAGCTGATGGATGACAACGGTATAAATCTAGGGAAATTATCACAAAGATCAGATGACTTATCGAAATTGGGCCAGACAGTTATTTTTGTATCTTTAGACGCTCAGCCCCTGGGGTTAATATGTATATCAGATCCTATTAAAACAGACTCAAAGGACGCAATAGAACGGCTACAGGAGAAAGGTATTAAAGTTGTAATGCTGACTGGGGATAATCGAGCGACTGCCGAGACAGTAGCCAGCCTTGTTGGGGTCGATGATTTTATCGCAGAAGTTCTTCCTCAAGATAAGGCTAATCAAATAACTAAACTGCAGGAACAGGACGAAAAGGTTGCAATGGTAGGGGACGGGATAAATGACGCGCCTGCGCTTGCCGGAGCAGACGTGGGTTTTGCAATTGGTACTGGTACGGATGTTGCCATAGAAAGCGCAGATATCACTTTAATGCGAGGTTCATTGCATGGAGTTGCGGATGCTGTATCAATTTCAAAAGCAACGCTCAGAAATATTAAAGAAAATCTTATCGGCGCTTTTGGGTATAACACCTTAGCTATACCAATAGCGGCAGGAATACTTTATCCCTTCACTGGATTATTGCTGAGTCCGATAATTGCAGGCGCTGCCATGGCCCTTTCTTCTGTTACAGTAGTGACAAATGCTAATAGATTAAGGTGGTTTAAACCATAAAATGGGCATTTTGATAAACTTAATCGGAGTTTTTCTTATAGTTTTTATTATCTGGTGGTTCTGGCTGTATAAAAAGCAATCTGAAGCTACTATTGAGGGCAGCTCAATAGATATAATAGTTGATTCAGGAGTGTATGAACCATCTGTTATTCATGCCAAAGCAGGAGAAGAGATTACGCTCCGGTTTATCCGGAAAGACAGTAGCCCTTGTTCTGAGAAAGTGCTTTTTGGCGATCTTGATGTTAGTGCTGATCTTCCTCTGGGGACCCCGTATGACCTTACTTTTACACCTGAGAAAAAAGGTGAATTTGAATTTACCTGCCAGATGGCAATGTACCGAGGAAAACTAATAGTTGAATAGGGATCATTTCTACTTCTTAAAATTTAGCCCGAACTTAATTGCTTCTTGACTAAGAATTAATATTGACATTAAAAGCTATTCTATATAGCCTTGAATCGATTTTATAATTATTAAAAGTATAAATATCCAGGAGGCATTTTTATTATGGCAGAAGAAAGAACAGGAGTTGTAACTTTAAAAGGAAACCCGCTTACACTAATTGGACCTGAAATTAAAGTCGGCGATAAAGCACCTGATTTTTCAGCTTTAAAAGGTCTTGGAGCGCCTATTACACTTGCGGATTTAGAAGGAAAAGTGAAGGTCTTTAACGTAATTATTTCGGTTGATACCCCTGTATGCGATGTGCAGACCAAAAGGTTCAACGAAGAAGCGGCAAATCTCGGAGACGAGGTTGAGATTCTGACGCTAAGTATGGATTTGCCATTTGCTCTAGGACGATACTGTGCAGCAGAGGGTATTGATAAAGTTAAAACAGCATCAGACTACAAGGACGCTTCTTTTGGAGAGGCATACGGAGTTCTAATTAAAGAACATCGCCTGCTTGCAAGAGCCCTTTTTGTTGTGGATAAAGACGATGTTGTGAGACACGTTGAGTATGTTTCTGAAGTTGCTACAGAACCTGCATACGATCCTGCCATAGCAGCTGTAAAAGAATCCCTATAAAATAAATACCAAGTTAAGAAGCCCTTTAATCGGGGCTTCTTAATTCTGAAATTCCACCCTACCTATTGGAGTGTATCTTAGATTTTGTGTAAGTGGCAATTTAGGTTAAGTATAACTAATCCTTAACTATTCAACACAAAGAAGGCCCATGAAAGCGATTGTATACACTAAATACGGACCACCTGATGTTCTTCAACTCAAAGAGGTCGAAAAACCAGTTCCCAAGGATTATGAAGTACTGATAAGATTACATGCGACTACAGTAAATAGAACGGACTGCGCAACAATTAGAGCAAAACCATTTTTTATGAGAATAATTACAGGACTATTCAAGCCAAAAAAACAAATTCCCGGAACTGAATTTGCTGGAGAAATTGAAGCGGTTGGTAAAAGTGTATCGTCTCTAAAAGTAGGAGATAAAGTTTTTGGATTTGATGACGAAGGCTCAAGATCTCATGCCCAATACACGACAGTAAAAGAAGATAAAGTCATAATAATGCTAGACAATATATCGTATGAGCAGGCGGCAGCTAGTTCTGAAGGTGCGCATTATGCGTATAATTTTATCAATAAAGTGGATATTAAGAAAGGGCAAAATGTTCTCGTTAATGGAGCAACAGGAGCTATTGGCTCGGCTTGTGTTCAACTTCTAAAACATTTTGATGTTAATGTTGCTGCTGTGTGCGCTACGAAAAACATTGAGTTAGTCAAATCACTAGGAGCGGATAAAGTAATCGATTATACAAAAGAAGATTTTACAAAAGATGAGCAAAAATATGACTTTGTTTTCGATACTGTTGGCAAAAGTTCATTTTTTAAGTGCAAACATCTACTAAAACCGGGAGGCATTTATATTTCTTCAGACTTAGGCTATATGGCTCAAAATATTTTCTTGCCTCTTATAACATCGATTATAAAACCAATATTTGGAAACAAAAAAACTGTATTTCCAAATCCTACGGATATCAGAGGAAGTCTACTATTAATCAAAAGTCTCATAGAACAAGATAAATTCAAAGCATTAATAGATAGGGAATTTCCTCTAGAACAAATAGTCGAGGCATATAAGTACGTTGAAAAAGGACAAAAAACAGGAAATGTAGTCATAACTGTGGAGAATAACGACTAAACCTAACAAATTGGAGAAATAATTTTGAAAGCGGTTGTATACACAAAGTACGGTCCGCCGGATGTGCTTCAGCTCAAAGAGGTAGAAAAACCTACCCCCAAAGACGACGAAGTCCTGGTCAAGGTTCATGCAGTATCCGTCAATTCCTGGGACTTGGATCTGCTAGGAGGCAAGCCGTTAATTTTTCGCCCATTATGGGGTCTATTTAAACCAAAGTTCAAGATACTCGGCTCTGATATAGCAGGGCGGGTTGAAGCGGTTGGCAATAAAGTAAAGCAGTTTCAGTCAGGAGAAGAGGTATTTGGAGACATTTCCACCTCTGGCTGGTGCGGCTTTGCCGAATATGTATGCGTTCCAGAACATCTATTAGCGTTGAAATCAGCCAATATGACCTTTGATGAGGCGGCAGCCATACCGCAAGCGGGCCTCCTCGCCCTGCAGGGCCTTCGCGACAAAAAGCAGATTCACCCGGGGCATAAGGTTTTGATTAATGGCGCAGCGGGTGGAGTCGGTACGTTTGCTATTCAGATCGCCAAATTATTTGGGGCGGAAGTGACGGGTGTCGACCACACGGCGAAACTGGACATAATACGCTCGGTTGGTGCCGACCATTTCATTGACTACACCAATGAAGATTTCACCAAAAATGGGAAGCGGTATGACTTTATTCTTGATGTTGCTGCAAATCGTTCCATTTTTGATTACGCGCGTGCCTTAAGCTCCACAGGAATATTCGTTATGGTCGGCGGCACCATGCCGACAATGCTTCAGATTGTCTTACTAGGGTCGTTGATTTCAAAGATTGGGGAAAAGAAAATCGGGATCCTAGCGTGGCATCCAAGCACAAGCGATTTGGATCATATGAGAGAGCTTTTTGAGGCCGGCAAAGTCGTCCCTGTCATTGATAGACTATACCCGTTGGACGATGCTGCCGAAGCTCTTAGGTATCTTGGAGAAGGACACGCCAAAGGAAAAGTAATAATAACTTTAGAACATAACAACAAAACCTAACAAAGCGTTGCACCGGTCCGCTATTCCCCTGCGCTTCATATCGTCAGTTGAGCTTGGTCGTTCAGGATAAGAATCACTTACTCAAATTAGTTGACATACTTACCTAGTGCGGTATTTAAATCTTTATATCTTTGAAATGCATCTCAATGAATGTATTCTTATTATGGTTTTTTTGTAAATATCTTAGGGGGTCCAAATATGGGCATCGGAAACATGATCAACAGGCTTTTGAACAACGAGAGCAAAGATGAAAAAGATGAAAGGTTAAACATCTCAGAGCGGAGAGAAACACCCACTGCTTCTGAACAATCAGTTGTAGAAAAGACAGTTGATGAAGTAGCTGCAAAAGAAGGTTCCAAGCAAGCAAGCTCAGAGGCCCAAAGTAATAAAACTACGACTGAACCAAGAGGTGAATTAACCGAGGAAAAAGTTCTCGAGGTCTTAAGTGAGGTTTATGATCCCGAAATACCTATAGATATAGTCAATCTAGGGCTAATTTATGGAATCGAGATAGATGGCGCAAACGTTGTAATCACGATGACCATGACAGCTCCCGGCTGTCCTGCATCTACCCAAATTGCAGGTGAGTCAAAGCTTATGGTAGAAGAACTACCAAATGTTGATACTGTCGATATAGACATAGTCTGGGACCCGCCGTGGGATCCTAGCAAGATGAGCGAAGAAGCTCAAGAAAGCATGGGTATGATTTAGGCAATATACATTGCTGCAATTTGATTCTTCCTTATACTCAAAAATCATATTCTAGATCTTATAAAAATTGATAATAGGAGAGCTGTATAATGAATGAAATTCCTCAAGTTGGAGATCAAGCGCCTGGTTTTGAAGCGGAGACTTACGGCGGTGAAATCATTAAATTAAGTGACTATAAGGGAAAGAGTACAGTTGCGCTTTATTTCTATCCGAAAGATAATACTCCAGGCTGCACAAAAGAAGCCTGTTCTATGAGAGACGGTATGGATGAGCTTCTAAAATTAGGGGTTCAGGTCTTAGGCGTTAGCGCTGATGGAGTTGCAGCGCACGAGAATTTTAGAAATAAATTCGAACTTAATTTTCCTCTTCTTAGTGATAAGTCTAAAGATATTATCACCACCTACGGAGTTGAGAGCGATTACGGCTCTGCAAGAAGAGTCACTTTTCTCATTGATAAATCCGGAGTAATAAGAAATGTTTGGATGAAGGTCAAAACTGCTAGCCATTCCGAGGAAGTTCTGGATAAGGTAAAAGAACTCGGTTTATAGTAAATTACATCTCCTGGATTTACAGATTTGATCAAATTACTTATAATAGCTCTCAATTATGGACGAGTTTCCAAAGGGTATATTTATAACCGGTACTGATACCGGAGTTGGTAAGACTATCGTTACAGCTGCTATAGCTTGGAATTTAAAGCAAGCGGGCAAGAAAGTTGCTGTGATGAAACCAGTTCAGACCGGCACTATAATTAGTGGTCCTACGGACATCGAATTTGTTCAAAAGGTTTTAGGACCCGATTCTCCTCTCGATGTTTCATGTCCATATATGTTCCCCGATCCAGTTGCTCCCCTGGTTGCCTCCATGCTTGCAGGAGAACGTATTGATATAGAAAGGATTAAGGAATCTTATTCTGACCTCAGTGGACAAAATGAAACTGTTGTCGTGGAAGGAGCAGGCGGGATTCTCGTTCCTATTCTCGAAGATTATTTCATGTCAGATCTCGCATTGGATTTAAATATCCCTATTCTGATTGTTACGCGTCCGAATCTCGGAACATTAAATCATACTCTTTTAACGCTGGAATCTGCTAAAAGGAAGGGGCTCGAAATAGCAGGAATAGTTATTAGTAATTATCCCTGGGACCCGGGCATACCAGAGCAGACTAACCCTGAGCTTATTCTTAGTATGACAGGAGTAAACATATTGGGGGTGCTGCCACACGATAATTCAATATCTGTGGAAAAAGGCGATATTGGAAATTTAAGGGATTTAGCCAAGTCAGGATTATCTAAAGAGTTTGGCGGCACGTTTGATATAGGACAGTTTATATCTTCATTTGAGTAGATATTAACACTGAATTTTTATTAGAACTTCGCGCATATTTTGGCTAAATTAGTTAATAAATCATCTGTAATTATAAGAAAATCGCTTTAAAACTTGACAGATTTCTACGGCATGATATAAATACTAGGCGTTTAAGAATTAGAGATTAAATCTTTCCAAGCGGACGCATTCCAGAGCTAAGGAAAAAGGATGAAAAAAGGGATCAAAATACTTTCAGTACCTCTACTGTCTATCTTTATTCTTCTTGGTTTTTATTTCTACAATGCTGAAAGCAGTGACCAAGGTCCGGTTCAACCAATTCGTTTTAGTCACAAGATACACGTTGGCGAAGATCAGCTTCCTTGTGAATATTGTCATAGCTTTGTGGAAGTGTCGCCAAATCCGGGAATACCTTCTGTAAAAAAATGTATGGGCTGTCATCAGCATATTGTTGGCCGTGATATAGATTACGACTTTGACGGTACCACCATAAATATTAAAAACGAAATAAGTAAAGTCAGAGAATACTGGGCAAATAAAGAGCCAATTCCTTGGATCAAGGTCAACTCTCAACCTGGGTACCTGCATTTTACGCATAAGCGCCATATCCAACGCGGTTTTGAGTGCGCGCAGTGTCACGGTGATGTAGCTAGTATGGACCAGGTCTATCCCGCATACAGAATGAATATGGGATTTTGTATAACCTGTCATACTGAAAACGCTAAAGATCACGAAGAACTTACACACTTAAAGGATTGTTTGACCTGTCATTATTAAGTGGAGGATAAGATGTCCGAAGAGAAAAATGGTGGTATAAAAAGAAGGGATTTCCTTAAAATAATAGGTGTAGCCGGCGGTACGGCCGCTGTTGCTTCCTCATGCTCAGAGCCTGTCGAGCAGATTATCCCTTATGTAATTCCACCTGAAGGAATTATTCCTGGAGTCCCGAACTATTACGCAAGCACGTGTAGGGAATGCCCTGCGGGTTGCGGAATTATTGTAAAAAATCGCGAAGGAAGAGCTATAAAGATTGAGGGTAATCCTGAAAATCCTATTAATTCCGGAGCATCTTGCGCACGCGGACAGGCAGCGCTTCAAGGTCTTTATAATCCGGATCGTATAAGATCTCCACTTTCTAATTTCAATGCTGAGAAATTACAGCCAGTTGGATGGGAAGCCGCTGAAAAGACCTTAACTGAAAAAATAGAAGAGGTCAGAAAAAAAGGCAAAACCGGAAATATCGTATTTTTATCTAATAATATTACCGGAACTCTTGGCAATTTAGTTGACCAATGGATGGATGCATTGGGAGGCACACATATTCAATATGAAACCTATCCCCATGAGCCTCTTAAAGAAGCAAATAGGATCTCTTTCGGAATTGATAAGATTCCAACCTATCACATAGAAAAAACAGAGTATCTCCTTTCGTTTGGAGCTGACTTCATAGAAACATGGCTTTCTCCTGTTGAATATACAAAGCAGTTTAGCCAGATGCATAGCGTTAAAGACAAAACTGTAGGAAGGTTTGTACATGTTGAGCCTAGAGCTTCACTGACTGCTTCAAATGCCGATGAGTGGATTTCGATCAAACCTGGTACAGAAGCTATGCTTGCTCTTGGTATTGCAAATGAAATCGTAACCAGCGGTCAGTCACCTAATGGCGGCGGGGGATTAAGTGGGTTATTATCCCGGTTCTCTTCCGACAAAGTGTCTGAAATGACTGAAGTACCTAAAGAGACAATCGCTCAAATAGCCAAAGAATTTTCTTCAATGCAGCCAAGCCTGGCAATAGGAGGCGGTGTATCTGTAACCGGTACAAATGCAACTGAAACCTTAGTAGCGATAAATATACTCAACTATGTTGCAGGAAACATCGGAGAAACTGTTGATTTTGGCGATACATTATCAATTTCAACGGCCGATTCTTTCCAGGATATTACTTCTCTTGTAAGCTCCATGGAAAATGGCGATATTGATATACTCCTTATATACGATGTTAATCCGGTATTTACATTACCTAAACAATTAAACTTCAAAGATGCTCTCGGCAAGGTTCCGTTTGTGGTTAGTTTCTCAAGTTTCATGGATGAAACAACTGAGCTTGCTAATCTTATCCTTCCTAACAATACTCCAATTGAAAGTTGGGGAGATTACTCACCAAGAGAGAGCGTACACGGACTTATACAACCCGTAATGACTCCTGTTTTTAATACTAAAGGTACTGGAGACGTAATTTTATCAGTAAGCGGACAAGTTGAAGAGTTAAACGGCAAATTTACACAAACTACATTTTACGATTATTTACAGACTTCATGGAAAGAGATATGGGCTGGAGCCCCCGGAGCTGGTGATTTTGATACGTTCTGGAACGATTCTCTTGAAAAAGGCGGATATTATAAAGAATTGCCGCCTAGACAAGTTTCACTCTCATCTGGAGTTTCGAGTATAAGATTCACAGAACCTGAATTTATAGGCGAAGGGGATTTTTATTTTATGGCTTATCCTTCCTATAGATATTATGACGGCAGAGGGGCCAATAAGCCATGGCTTCAGGAGCTGCCAGAAGCGCTTACAACCGGCGTATGGAGCTCATGGGTTGAGGTGCATCCTGAGACGGCTAAAAAATTAGGCGTTAAATTAGGTGATTTTCTTTCTATTGAATCGCCTCAAGGCGTAATTGAAACACAAGTATATGTTTATCAGGGAATCAGACCTGACACCTTATCAGTAATGATAGGGCAGGGACATACAAGCTACGGCAGATACGCTAAAGACAGGGGAGTTAATCCCATAGATATCCTTCCTCTGACTACTGATGTTAAGTCTGGAGGCTTTGCTTGGCTATCAACAAAAGTCTCGGCTGCAAAAGTAAATAAACACGAACAATTTGTTCAAACTCAGTACACGACAACACAGCATGATAGAGATATTGCTCAGGCTATTAGCTTGACTGAGCTGGAAAAGGGTGTGCATCACGAAGAGCATGATGAACCTGATTTTTATCCGCCCAGAGAATATCATAAATATCGTTGGGGAATGGCAATTGATCTACAAAAATGCGTTGGCTGCGGATCATGCGTGACAGCATGTTATGCAGAAAATAACGTTGCTTTTGTAGGTAAAGATATGGTAGCTAAAAGACGTGATATGGCCTGGATTAGAATCGAAAGATACTTTGAAGAGGCTAATAATAGCGCTGGATTTCAAACCAGATTCCTACCAATGCTCTGTCAGCAGTGCGGAAACGCTCCTTGTGAGCCTGTATGCCCGGTATATGCAACTTACCATAACCCTGAAGGGCTAAATGGCATGGTTTATAACAGGTGCGTTGGAACAAGGTATTGCGCAAACAACTGCACCTATAAAGTTAGAAAATTCAACTGGTTTACATATAAATGGCCTGAACCGCTTAACTGGCAGCTAAACCCGGATGTTACGGTTAGAAGTAAGGGTGTCATGGAAAAATGTACATTCTGTGTTCAAAGAATTAATCATGCCAAGGACATTGCCAAAGACGAGGGCCGTGATGTTAGTGACGGTGAATTTAAAGTAGCATGCGAACAGGCATGTCCTGCTGAAGCGATAGTATTTGGCAATTTGGAAGATCATGAAAGTAAGGCTTCACAACTGTCACATGATGATAGAGGCTATCATGTTCTGGCAGCAGTGAATACTCAACCTGGGATTACATATCTAAAAAAAGTGACACAGGATAAGGCATAATGAGTGAGCAAAACACACTAACTTACGCAAGAGTAAACGATGATGTAATACGTATGCTCGACAAGCCCACATTTAAGTGGTGGGCGCTTTTCATACCTACACTTTTCTTTGTCGGATTCGGCTTATTTTGTTTTATCTACCAAGTTTATACAGGATTAGGAGTTGCAGGATACCGGCATCCTGTTTTTTGGGGTGTATATATAACCGATTTTGTATTCTGGGTTGGTATTGCTCACTCGGGAACTTTGATTTCAGCAATTCTTTTTCTATTTAGAGCAAACTTCCGAATGTCTATCTACAGAATAGCTGAAGGTATGACTGTATTTGCGGTTTTAACAGCTGGACTATTCCCTATAATTCACTTAGGAAGACCCTGGAATTTTTACTGGCTATTTCCTTACCCAAACCAGCGAGAGCTGTGGGTGAATTTTAAATCACCGCTACTCTGGGACGTATTTGCTGTCAGCACTTACCTTACCGTTAGCGCTCTTTTCTTCTTTATCGGAATGATTCCGGATATTGCAGCTATCAGAGACAGGGTTACTGAAGTTCCCAGGAAAATTATATACTCAGTACTTTCTTTAGGATGGAAAGGGTCTAACTGGGAGTGGTTACATTATTCAAGGGCATATCTTTTCTTTGCTGCTTTTGCAACCCCTCTAGTGCTTTCAGTACACAGTGTTGTATCCTGGGATTTTGCAATGTCCAACCTGCCCGGATGGCATACTACCATTTTTGCTCCATATTTTGTTGCCGGGGCTATTTTTTCAGGTCTTGGTATGGTTATCACGCTTACTGTGCCTATCAGAAAGATATTCCATTTAGAAGATTATATTACTCTTGATAACTATGACGGCATGGCAAAGCTTATTATGCTTACTTCGGGAATAGTCGGATACGCATACGGTATAGAATTCTTTATGGCATGGTACAGCGGTAGTCCTGCTGAGTGGGGTCAATTCTACTACAGAGCTACCGGCGAGTATGCACTTTTCTACTGGATTATGGTCGTATGTAACGTTATTATCCCGCTTCCATTGTGGTTTAAGAGTATTCGTAGGAATATTAAAATTCTTTTCATTATATCGATTTTCATTAATATAGGAATGTGGTTTGAAAGATTTAATATCATTGTTCTTTCCCTGTCGCACGGATTTGATCCTGCGGCATGGGGAATTTACAAACCTTCATGGGTAGAGGTTGGCATTACCGTAGGAAGTTTTGCTTGGTTCTTTATGTTCTTCCTAATTTTCCTAAAAACTCTTCCCTCGGTTTCTATAGCTGAAATGAAGGAATTATTGCCTGTACCTAGAAAGGAGGCAAAGACATAATGAGTGATAAACAAGGAGTTCTTGGAATATTCTCATATTTGGATGTAACAATTGAGACAGTAAAAAAACTAAGAGACGCCGGTTTTAATAATCTTAGAGTATTTTCTCCGTTCCCTAATCATGAGATCGAAGAGGTTATGGATGAGCCTGAGAGCATAGTGCGCTTTTTTACACTCGGCGGAGCAATGCTCGGCGCAGCCTGTGGAGTTGGTTTCACAGTGCTGATGTCTTCCGATTGGCCTATATCGGTAAGTGCAAAGCCAATAGTATCATTACCGCCATTCATGGTGATAATATTTGAACTTACGATATTAATGGGAGCTTTAGCTACTCTGCTTGGATTGCTTGTTAACTCCCGTTTGAGAAGAAATGCCCCTAGAACTATGTACGACACCAGATTCTCTGAGGATAAATTTGGAGTCATGATCACATGTGAAAAGGATAGTGTTAAAGATGCTGAGGAGATATTAACTTCTCAGGGCGCTGAAGATATTAAATTTGACAGTGTGTGAACGGTTTTTGACTATTAGGAGGTAAAACAGGATTGTTCTTAAAAAATAGGAAATATTATCTGCTTTTAATACCTGTTTTAAGTATAGTGGGTACATTGAAGGCTTTTTCCTTTCCATGGTCTTTTGATATGTGGATACAGCCTTCTATACTCCCATATGAGGAACCTGTGATTTATCCAGACCTTTCTGTTAGTACTACTGGGCTTAGAATAAAACCGCTTCCCAGAGAAGATTTTGAGAATATTACAATTAACCCTGTTCCCGCAACAGAGGAATCACTAGCAAATGGCGAGAAGTTATACAACAGATACTGTTTTGCTTGCCATGGAATGGAGGGATTGGGAGATGGACCTGTAATAAAAAGAGGTTTCTACCCATTGAACCTTACAACACCTGGCGTAATAGCAAGAACAGACGGATATATATACGCATACATAAGATATGGTGGCAAGGTTATGATGCCTAGCTATCGTGAAAGCATAACTTCAGAAGGCGCTTGGGATGTTGTGAATTACGTAAGAAAGCTGCAAGGAAATCCAGTGAAAGAGACAGCAGCAGATGAACCGCCTGCAAATACTGAAACCCCGGCAACTGAGGATACTGAACAGGAGAAAGCTGAGTAAGATGGATGATAAAATAAGAGATGATATATTAGCCAAAAGATCGCTGATCCCTAGTTGGTCTGTCTATTTATTTTTGATAATTGCAGTGATTGGCTTCGGCACTTTTGTTTATAAGATATCAGGGTCCAATCCTGAAACCGCATGGGAAATCTTCTTAATAAACTTTCTCTTCTGGACTGGTATCGCACAGGCTGGAATAATTTTCTCCTGTATTCTTCGTATAACTAACGCAAGATGGGCAAGGCCATTGCTTAGAATCGCGGAAGGTCTCGGAGCTTTTCTTCCTATTTCCTTTATCTTACTTCTAATTATTTTTGCAGGCCGGGACTATATACTCCCCTATGCAACTGAGCATTATCATCACCCAAAAGATGTTTGGCTTAATATGACTTTTGTAGTTGCTAGAAACGTAATAGGTTTTTTAATTCTACTCATACTTAGCGCGTTTTACCTATACTATTCTCTAAGACAGGATCTTGGAGGGGTAGGGGATAAATTAGGTGGTTTTGCAGGCTGGATTGCTTCTGGATGGTCTGGAGAAGATGAAAGAAAAGCAATTTGGAAAAAATTAGGGCAGTTTGCTCCTGCAGTAATTATTTTCTATGCTATAGCTTTTAGCTTTTTGGCATGGGATTTGATAATGTCACTTGATCCTCATTGGTTTAGCACTCTATTTGGTCCCTACTATTTTATGGGTAGTTTCTTAGGCGCTCTTGGTGCTACTATTGTTCTTTCGATAATGCTTAGAAGAAGGCTCGGTTTGGAGGAATATCTAGTGGATACTCACTATCACGATATGGGTAAGTTGCTGCAGGGTTTCTCGTTGTTCTGGGTCTATCTGTTTTTCTCCCAACTCTTGCCAATCTGGTATGCAAACATGCCTGAAGAAACAGCGTTTGTTATTAAGCGTGTACAGGAAGAACCTTTTCAGTCCTTAGCATGGGCAGTTTTAACATGCGTGTTTATCTTCCCGTTTCTTTCACTCATACCTAGAACTAATAAAATATTTAAACCGATTGTTGTATTCATTGCAGGAGTTTCTCTAACAGGATTGTGGCTGGATAAATTTGTGCTTGTAGTTCCTTCTTTATCCGATACGATAAATATAGGGATTACTCAAATACTTATAACCCTTGGTTTCTTAGGAGCCTTTGTTATGATGTTCCTATTATTCATAAGAGCATTTCCGTCAATACCTATGGGCGATCCATTCTTTGGCGGTAAGGCGAAAGGAGGACATTGATGGACGAAAAGCATCTTGATATGATAGCTCAGGGAGTTGTGGTAGGTTTTTGTCTGGGAATAGTAGGATTTCTATCTTTATTAGCAATTGTTGCGTTCCTAGGCCCTCAGATGGCGCCTTTGATGAATAAACTCCCTTGGTAACTATTATCTTATTTGAATCAGCTTTTATATTACCCTTCTAAGAATGACCTTGCGTACTATCTAACAAAGACATAATATTGGTAGTTTGAAAATCCCTCAGTTTAGTGTGAAAATGATAAGACATTAAATATAGTAATGAAGGAGATCATTATGCCAACGACTAAATCCACAACAAAGAAAACTAAAAGAAAAAGAGTTGTAAAGAAGAACCACGGCCTTGATATAAAGAATGTGGTTTATCTAAAGAAGAGTAAGGTTGCATACGTTACTATTAACCGCCCAGAGACTCGTAATGCGCTTAATACACAAACCAGAGAAGAACTTGCTATGGCTATCGAGGACGCCTGGCTTGATGATAAAATTGGTGTCATTGTTCTTACTGGAGCTGGGGGTAGAGCGTTTTCTGCCGGAGGTGATCTCTCATGGATAGTTGACCCTAAAAAGAAAGTCGATGCAAAGTTTATGCTTGTACATTACAGGCTGGCTACTGCAATGCGCTGTTGCGGTAAGCCTATAATAGCGAGGGTTGATGGTTATTGTGTTGGCGGCGGCAACGAACTTAACATGCTATGTGACCTAACTATAGCTTCAGACACATCAATATTTGCTCAGGCTGGTCCACTGGTTGGGAGCGCGCCGATTTGGTACGGTATGCAGCAGCTTCAGCATTCAGTAGGGGACAAGAAGGCAAGGGAGGTAGTATATCTTTGCGATCGTTACACTGCTGAGCAGGCTTCGGAAATGGGATGGGTAAATAAAGTAGTTCCGAAGGACAAATTAGATGAAGAAGTTGCGGCCTGGTGTAAGAGCCTGCTTCAAAAGAGCCCGCAATCTTTACGGATAGCAAAATTCCAGATCAATTTTGCATCCGATATGGCCCATCCGCAAATAACTCATGGTCTTGAGTTGGCAAGGTTCTTTATGAAAGCTCCAGAGATGGTAGAAGGCGCTAACGCCTTTTTAGAAAAGCGTAAACCTGATTTCTGGGGAGTAAAATAATCTATATAAACTTACAATTAGGAGTTTTTAATGTCAAAGGAAGCTGAGATTAACATTGTAGTAAAGCTGGATGATGAAAATGCGCCTGCTGAGATTTATTGGGGAGCTTCGGAGGCTGATTTCGAAGGCCTAAAACCTTGTGAATCACTCATGATTTCTATGTGGGATAAGGTTGAGAAAAATACTATGAGTATTGATCTCTGGACAAAGGAGATGGAAGTTGGGGAAATGAGTGCTCACTATTATTTTACTCTGATGAAAATGGCAGATACTTACCAAAGAGCAACTAAGAATAATGAACTCTCCGAGATGATTCGAGCCTTTGCGAAAGAGTTTGCTGTAAAAGTAGAAGAGTTAGCCAATAAATAAGTTTCCTTAGCTTTATGAAATTATAAAGCCGACATGACCTCTTTAGCAAAAAATTTAAGAGTGTCGGGGTTCATAATATCAGAGAAGAAAACCGTGTACTTAGTAATACCCTTTTTTTCGTTCTCTAATATCTTTTCTATACACTGCTCCGGCGTGCCTACTATCCCAAACTTGGAAATATCGCCAAAAAATCCATATCTCTTCTGACCTTTCTCAAGTTTTTCCGAAAGCTCGGCTTCATCTTTTGCTATCACACAGACTGTTTGCTGGGAAATTCCTATATCAT
>Ga0209633_10000204_pt1 | contig 72623 bp, 54 predicted proteins | sample Cruoilmetagenom1_FD_187290 | JGI IMG/M metagenome (GOLD analysis project Ga0209633, IMG submission 187290) | Oil polluted marine microbial communities from Coal Oil Point, Santa Barbara, California, USA - Sample 1 (SPAdes) (version 2) | ecosystem: Environmental > Aquatic > Marine > Oil seeps ... | reverse complement strand
GCGCTCTGGCAAGCAGATGGTATTACTGAAATACAAAGTGATCATTATACCTCTTCTTATGACGACGTAAACATAGGTGCTGTAAACCTAACACCTGGAAACACTTATTATATTTCTGTAGATACACACTCAGTAAGTTATAGAGGTACATTTACTTTATGCATACAAGATAACGTTGACTATGACTTTTATGAAGGTGCCATTGATGTGACCAGCATTATAAACAGTTGTTCTGCTGATGCAGCCTACACAACAACTGGTGCAACACCTGACAAAAATGAAGGTAGTAATTGGAACAACAATGGTCCTAAACATAATCGTTGGTTCAAATTTACTGCACCAGCAACTGGTGAAATCAATATTACCATTCATACAGGTGCTTCCAAAGGAAATCAGCGACGTACCCAATTGGCGCTCTGGCAAGCAGATGGTATTACTGAAATACAAAGTGATCATTATGTCTCTTCTTATGACGACGTAAACATAGGTGTTGTAAACCTAACGCCTGGAAATATCTATTATATTTCTGTAGATACACACTCAGTAAGTTATAGAGGTACATTTACTTTATGCATACAAGATAACGTTGACTATGACTTTTATGAAGGTGCTATTGATGTGACTAGCATTATAAACAGTTGTTCTGCTGATGCTGCCTATACAACAACTGGTGCAACGCCTGACCAAAATGAAGGTAGTAATTGGAACAACAATGGTCCTAAGTATAATCGTTGGTTCAAATTTACAGCACCTCCAACTGGTGAAATCAATATTACCATTCACACAGGTGCTTCCAAAGGAAATCAGCGACGTACTCAATTGGCGCTCTGGCAAGCAGATGGTATTACTGAAATACAAAGTGATCATTATACCTCTTCTTATGACGACGTAAACATAGGTGCTGTAAACCTAACACCTGGAAACACTTATTATATTTCTGTAGATACTTACTCATCAAGTTATAGAGGAACATTTACTTTATGTTTAGAAGACATTTATGGGCTTTCTAATTATGGTCCTGGTGGCGTAAGACAAGATTTAAGGTTATGGTTACGAGCAGACATAGGTACTAACACATCATCAGATGGAGTTACAATAAATTCTTGGATGGATCAAGGGAAGGCATCAGATGCATCGAGCTCGATTGGACAACAACCAATTTTTAAAAATAATAGTAATGATAATATCAATTATAATCCTATTTTAGATTTTTCTGGCAACAAATCAATGTATGGCAGATATGCAACTGGCTTTTTTAGTCAAGATGTTTTCGTAGTTGTGATTCCTAATGCTTCTACTGGAAGCACAACTCCAAAAATGACTATCTTATCAGGGGAAACGTCGTCTGGAAGTAGTAATGATATTACTGGAATTGGATTTGGAAATTATACAGGAGCAATTTCAAATGAAATTCTAACCTATGCTCAAGGTGATGACAGTTCTTATAGGATTTCTGAGGTGAGTACTTCTAAAACATATTCTAATATTGGAATTATCAATGCCAGAAACAATAGCTTTGGAAATGGAATGGAGCTTTTCTATAATACACTGCAAGTTGACAATGCTTCATCAGGAACTGGTTTTAATAACATTATTAGAGGACAATATTGGTTAGGAAAAAACAAATCTGACCTCCAAGGTAGTTTTAATGGAAGAATTGCAGAAATTATTACTTACGCATCGCTTCAAAATAACTTAGAACGTTCAAAAATAGAATCTTACTTAGCCATAAAATATGGAATCACATTAGGAGTCAATGGCACCAGTAAAAATTATGTAGATTCTAATAACACTATTATTTGGGATGCTTCTGCTAATTCAAGCTATAATTTTGATATTGCAGGTATTGGTAAAGATGACGGACTTGCGAGCTCTCTTCTCAATCAAAAACAATCGAAAAGTGTTAATCCTAGCACAGATATTACCATTGGATTAGGAACTATTGAATCAACTAACTCAGCAAATTTATCCGTATTCTCAAATAATAGAAGTTTTTTAATTTGGGGAAATAACAATGGTGTTTTAAATAATCCTGGAGCATCTGCAGATAGAGTTATTGATTTAGGATCTGGAATCCAAACCAACTTACGTCTCACAAACAAAAAGTGGAAAATAGTAGAAACAGGAGGAGATGTTAGTGATGTATTATTATCGATACCTTCTGCTTCACTTAGTGGTTTTTCATTAAACCCAGGTGAAGAATATATGTTAGTCGTTTCTACAACTGACACTTTTGCAAATACAGATATAATTGATGTAATTCCGTTGGAAGTTTCAGGTCAAAATCTACAAACTTGGTATGATTTTGATGGAACAAATTATTTTACTTTTGCTAAAAGCAGTTTAATAGAAAACGCATTTCAAACCCAAAATGGCAGTGGAGACTATTTAGTAAGTAATAATAAAATTAACTTAAATTCTTCTTTCTCTATTTCTTCATGGATTCGCAATGGGAATACATCTGGTAATCGGAGCTTTATAGCTAAAGGAACTGCATACGACTTTAAATTAAATTCTTCAAATAGAATACAAGTGTCTTGGAACAACACTATTAGAATTACATCAAACACGCGTATAACTGATGGTAAATGGCATCATATTGCTGTAACTTTTAACGGAGGTAATGCTACTTTATTAATAGATGGCGTTATAGACAGAATAGTAAATTCTTTACCAAACCCAGTGGCAACAAATCATAAATTTTCTATAGGAGCAATTTATTATAATAAGAATTCTATCTCAGATTATTTTGTTGGTGATATAGATGAAGTCCTTGTTTGGAACCGTGCATTAACTATAAGTCAAATACGCTATATTATGAATCAGGAAATTGAGAAATTTACCGATAACACTGCAAACGGAAAGATTTTACCTCATTCAATTTCTAAAAACGAAATACAAACCATTCCTTGGAATGATTTGAATGCTTATTTCGATTTAAATTCTATTTCAGGAACTTCTTTTATTGGAAAATCCGATAATAAAAACCTCTTGAGAATTAAATATAAAAACACCAATAAAGCTGTTTTAAATACTCAAACAGCACCATTACCATATCAAAGCACTTCAAACGGAATTTGGGCAAATAATTCAACTTGGTCAAATGGTATGTTGCAAACGCTTCCAAATAGCTTATCAATAGTAGATAATTCAACCCCTATAAATTGGAATATTGTTGAAACAAATCATAATATTGATACAGAAGGGAATAAATCTGTTTTAGGTTTACTTGTTAACAGCGGACAACTCAATGCAACCAACGATTCTAAAATAGAAGTTTCACATTATTTAAAATTAAATGGAAAAATAGATTTGGTTGGAAAATCGCAACTGGTTCAAACTTTAGGAAGTGATATTGATGCTACAAGTAGTGGCTCTTTAGAAAGAGATCAACAAGGCACAAAAAACATGTACAACTATAATTATTGGTCTTCACCTGTTGGAACAATAAATGCTGTTACAAACAACAACAACACCTACACTGTTGAAAATGTTTTAAAAGACGGTACAGATCCATCTAACCCACAGAATATTAATTGGACTGGAGGTTACGATGGTGCTTCTGGCACACCAATCAGTTTGGCGCGTTATTGGATTTACAAATTCCAAAACTTAAACGACAACTACGCTAATTGGGAACAGATTAATGAAACTGGATCTCTAAAGCCAGCCAATGGATTTACACTAAAAGGAAGCGGAGCTACAAGTGCTGATCAAAATTATACCTTTATTGGAAAACCGTATAATGGCTCTATTGAAATCCCAATTGCAGCCAACAACCTTAACTTGTCTGGTAATCCTTATGCTTCTGCCTTAGATGCAAACACTTTTATTTCAGACAATTTAAGCACTACAGATGGCACACTTTATTTCTGGGAACATTCACCAATGAATTCATCTCATTATGTATCAGATTACGAAGGTGGTTATTCAACACGAAATTTAACTGGTGGCTTAGGTCCTGTTATACCCTCTGGCATTGCAAGTCTAGGTGCCAGTTCAAGAATTCCTAACCGCTTTATTCCTGTTGGTCAAGGATTCTTTATTAACGGAAGTCCTATTGGAGGCAATATAAGTTTCAACAATAACCAACGCGCTTTTATTAAAGAAGATAATTCACAATCTGGTACACTTTTTAGGCAAAATTATAACGTTAATAACCAAGAGGATCAATTTACGGATGATAATTATGCGAAAATTAGATTAGGGTTTAATACGCCTAACAATTTTCACCGACAAATATTATTAGGATTTATGAATGAGTATGCCACTAATGGCATCGATGTTGGATATGACGCTTTGCTTTTTGATGATTTCACTAATGATATGTATTTTACAATTGATGATTCTAAATTTGTAATTCAAGGTGATGGCTACTTTAACACAGACAACAACTACCCTATTGGAGTGGTTTCTGAAGAAGAAGGTATCGCAAAATTCATATTGGATGACACGGAAAATTTTGATGAAAATCAACCTATTTATATACATGATGCTTTAACAGGATTATATCACAATATAAAAGTAACACCTCTGGAAATTATGCTTCCTGCAGGAACAATTGAAAATCGTTTTTCATTAAGGTTTAGTAATGAAACTCTTGGTATAGATGATGCAGAGTCACTTAATGCTCTAACAATTTTCTATAACAATAGTAATAATAACTTAACCCTATCAAATATTAAGCCTGAGACTACAGTTACGTCAGTTTCATTATTTAATATTTTAGGACAATCCTTACATACTTGGGAAATAAATAGCAATGAAGCCGAAATTTCAATTCCTGTAAAAAATGTTTCACTAGGCGTATATATCGTTAAAGTGAAAACTACGAATGGAACATTCAGTCAAAAGGTTATTATAAAGTAAAGTATTCTAACAAAAATAGCGCTTTAGATTACTAAAATGGTAATAGCAAATTGAAATTATAGAATGTTAAAATAAAGGTCGATTTTTGTAAAAATTGACCTTTATTTTTAGCTATTAATAAGCCTCATCATGAACATTAGCAATTGCTCTACCTGAAGGATCGTTCATGTTTTTAAATGCTTCATCCCATTCTAAGGCAATTGCAGTACTACAAGCTACACTTGCTTCTTGTGGCACACTTAAAGCTGCCGCATCGCTTGGAAAATGACCTTCAAAAATACTTCTATAATAATACTCTTCTTTGTTTAGAGGTGTATTAATTGGAAAACGAAAAGCTGCATTTGCTATTTGTTCGTCAGTTACTTCGGTTTCAACGAGCTCTTTCAACGTATCAATCCAGCTGTAACCTACTCCATCACTAAACTGTTCTTTCTGTCTCCAAGCTACGCTTTCAGGTATCATATCTTCAAATGCTTTACGAACCACCCATTTTTCCATGCGCTCTCCATTAATCATTTTATCTTGTGGATTAATGCGCATCGCAACATCCATAAATTCCTTATCTAAAAATGGTACACGACCTTCAATTCCCCAAGCCGCTAAACTTTTGTTTGCTCTAAGACAATCGTACATGTGTAACTTATCTAATTTACGAACCGTTTCTTCATGAAATTCTTTCGCATTTGGTGCTTTATGAAAGTACAAATAACCTCCAAAAATCTCATCAGCTCCTTCACCAGACAATACCATTTTAATTCCCATAGATTTAATAACTCTTGCCATTAAATACATTGGTGTAGATGAACGTATTGTAGTAATATCATAAGTTTCTATGTTATAAATAACATCTTTAATCGCATCTAAACCTTCTTGGATGGTGAACTTAATTTCGTGATGAACTGTACCAATATGATCTGCTACAACTTTTGCCGCAGCTAAATCTGGTGAACCTTCTAAACCTACAGAAAACGAGTGCAATTGTGGCCACCACGCTTTTTCTTTATCATCAGCCTCAATACGTCTTTCAGAATATTTTTTAGCAATAGCAGATGTTACTGAAGAATCTAAACCTCCAGATAATAATACACCATAAGGTACATCACTCATTAATTGTCTATGCACTGCATCTTCTAATGCTTGCTTTACTTCTGCTATACTTTCCCGATAGCTATCGGGATCGTTATCTTTTACGGCATCATAATCTGTCCAATCGCGTTTGTACCATTTTACAAACTTTCCATCTTTACTAGACATGTAATGTCCTGGAGGAAATAATTCAATTTTTGTACAAATACCCTCCAATGCTTTTAATTCAGAAGCAACATAAAATGTTCCGTTTTTGTCCCAACCTATATATAAAGGAATAATTCCCATGTGATCTCTAGCAATAAAATATTCATCCTTTTCGGTATCGTAAATAGCGAATCCAAAAATACCATTCATATCATCTACAAAGTCATGACCTTTTTCTTGGTATAAAGCTAAGATCACTTCACAATCACTTTGTGTTTGAAAATCATACTTGCCTTCAAATTGCTTGCGCAACTCTCTATGGTTATAGATTTCTCCATTGGCAGCTAAAATCAATTTCTTATCTGGACTTAACAAAGGTTGTTTTCCTGAAGCTGGATCTACAATCGCTAAACGCTCATGCGCCATTATTACTTTATCATCACTATAAATACCACTCCAGTCTGGACCACGATGACGAATTGTTTTTGCCATTTCTAAGACTTGAGGTCTTAAATCATCAGCCTTTGGTTTTATATCGAACGCACATACTATTCCGCACATAATTTTATCTTTTATTTGAATTAGGCTTCTTCGAGTTCAGCCTAACATTCTTATTATTACTAATTCTGAAGCAAATATGAGTTAAAACTTTCATATTATAAATACAAACGTAAATATTGATTTCATATTGAAACCATAAATATAGTATTAGCACATAAAAACAATCTTAAAGTCTAAAAATTGATAGTTTAACTTTTAATCTGTAAACTTTAGCATTTCTTTTCGACTATTGTATCTATCAAAAAACTAATTTTAACAAAAACAAATACACGTCATTTATTATGAAAAAATCAAATTTTATTACGGCAGTAGCTTTTGCACTTTTAACGTTATTATCATTTAATACACAAGCTCAAGAATTTAGTGGCTTAGACAAAAGCCCAATGGATGCGGCTTCTTACCCAAGTCATTACAAAGAATCTAATAAACTCGTAAAAATCACTTATAGTCGTCCACAACTAAAAGAGCGTTCGGTTGATAAGTTAGCTCCTAATGGAAAGGTATGGAGAGTAGGTGCTAATGAAGCTGCAGAACTAACGCTTTATAAAGACATGAAATTAGGAGGTTCAGTTGTCGCTGCTGGTACTTATACGTTTTATGTAATTCCAGGTGAGAAAGAATGGACAGCAATGATTAACACAGACTTAAACGTTTGGGGAAGTTATTTCTATGACGAGAAAAAAGATATAGCGCGTGTAACAGTGCCAGTAACAGAAGGCAAAGAATCGTTAGAAGCCTTTTCTATTGTATTTGATGAAGCTAATGAAGGTATAAATATGCATTTAGGTTGGGGAACTGTTAGAGTTGCAGTACTTTTTTCGATGTAAAAAATAGAATTAAGAAAATTAAAAAGTCCCGATACAGGTTTTATCCTCGGGACTTTTTTATTTGATTTTTTTGAGCAAATTAGAACTTTGAACCATGAACTTAAGGAATATTCAAATACTTATGTGTCTGCAATGACACTTTCCATTTTGGGTTAGCCATCACATAATCTACAATTTGTGGCATCATTTTATCGCGTTTACTCCACTCGGGTTGTAGATATAAAATGCAATCTCCATTTGTTTTCTCTGCTTGCTCTTCGGCAAACTTAAAGTCGTCTTTATTATAAATGATACACTTTAGCTCGTGTGCTTTATCATAGACTTCTTCAGTTGGTAATTTCATTTTCTTTGGAGAAAGACAAATCCAATCCCACTCACCAGATAATTTATAAGCACCAGACGTTTCAATGTGTGTTTGTACTCCTTTTGCTTTTAACTGTGCTGTTAACGGATTCATATCCCACATCAAAGGCTCTCCTCCTGTTACAACAATAATATCGCTATATTTTACGGCATTCTCAACTATTTTTGTAGTCTCCGTTGCAGGATGCAATTCTGGTAACCAGCTTTCTTTAACATCGCACCAATGACATCCTACATCACAACCACCAATTCTCACAAAATAGGCTGCTGTTCCTTTATGAAAGCCTTCACCTTGTATGGTATAAAACTCTTCCATTAAAGGTAATAAATGACCTTGGTCTATAAGTGCTTGTTTTTCTCTTCTCGTCATAGTTGGCAAATATATTAATTAGTTTTCAGTCTCAGTCTCAGTTTTCAGTAAACTCATAAAAAAGAGTTTCATACAATGGCACAAAGAATAAAATTCCAAAATGCTGTTTGCTAAAATCTCATAAAAAAAGTTCTCGCAAATCCGCTAAAACGCAAAGCTGTATATATATAAATCTTGGTTTGAAATCTATATGTATAGGAGCAAACTGAGTTTTGGAATTTAGTTTTTGAGATTTGGAATTTTATTCTTTAAGGTCTTGCGAGAAATTATAAAAAAAAGACTATGATTGAATATTGAGACCGAGCCATAAAACAATTTCATACTTGATGAAAATTACATTATTTTTATCCAAATTTTCTGACTAATGAAGAATTCTGAAGCTTTCGAAAAAGATATAAACGAAGGAAACACCTTTAAAGGTGACTATATTACCTTAGGATCTGCTATGCTCAATGGTGAAACAATTACAAATACCTTTGTAAATGTTCCACTTAAAACCATGAATAGGCATGGACTTATTGCTGGCGCAACTGGAACAGGAAAAACTAAAACATTACAAGTTTTAGCGGAGAATCTGTCTGAAAAAGGGATTCCTGTTTTACTCATGGACATTAAAGGAGATTTAAGTGGTTTGGCTAAACCGAGTCCTGGACACGCTAAGATTGATGAACGTCATGAAAAAATCGGCTTACCATTTGAGCCAAAAGCATTTCCTGTAGAAGTGATGACGTTATCTGAACAAGATGGAGTAAGATTAAGAGCTACGATTAGTGAATTTGGACCTGTTTTAATCTCAAGAATTTTAAATGTAACAGAGACTCAGGCTGGAATTATTTCTGTGATTTTTAAGTATTGCGACGATAACAAATTACCATTATTAGATCTTAAGGATTTTAAAAAAATTCTGCAATATGCTACTAATGAAGGCAAAAAAGAGTTTGAAGAATCTTATGGTAGGATTTCTACAGCTTCTACTGGAGCCATTCTCAGAAAACTAATTGAAATAGAACAACAAGGCGGAGATCTATTTTTTGGAGAAACCTCTTTTGATACGCAAGATTTACTACGAATAGATGAAAATGGTCGTGGCTATATTAATATTATAAGACTTACTGACATACAGGATAAACCGAAATTATTTTCGACATTTATGTTGAGTTTATTGGCTGAGATTTATTCGACTTTTCCAGAACAAGGAGATAGCGGTAGACCAGAATTAATACTATTTATTGACGAAGCGCATTTAATTTTTAATGAAGCTTCTGATGCCTTACTAAATCAGATTGAAAGTATTGTAAAATTGATTCGTAGTAAAGGTGTTGGACTTTATTTTGTAACTCAGAACCCAACTGATGTGCCAGAAGCAGTTTTAGGTCAATTAGGTTTAAAAGTGCAACATGCTTTGCGTGCATTTACGGCGAAAGATAGGAAAGCTATTAAGTTAACTGCTCAAAATTATCCTGATACTGAATACTACGACACTGCGGAAATTTTAACATCTTTAGGTATTGGTGAAGCCTTAGTTTCTGCCTTAGATGAAAAAGGAAAACCGACACCACTTGCAGCCACGATGATGCGTGCACCAATGAGTAGAATGGATATTTTAACTAAATCTGAACTTGGCAATTTATTATCCAAATCTGAGCTCGCTAGAAAATACAATAAAGAAATAGACAGAGAAAGTGCTTACGAAATGCTCAATGCTAAAATTGAAAAAGCCGAAGCTGAGGAAGTGAAACAAAAAGCAAAAGAGGAAAAAGAAGCTTTAAAACGTGCTGAAAGTAAAAGAAAATCTAGCTCAACTAGAAGGAAAAGTACAAGAATGAATCCTATTGTTAAAGTACTAACAAGTGCGACTGTAATCCGTGGCGTATTAGGAATATTAAGCAAAATGATTCGATAATTTTGAACCCAAATCTATATGAAAAATACCTTATGTATTATCTTAATCTGCACACTTTTAATTACAAGTTGTGCTAAAGACTCAGCACCAAACCCCTTTTTAATTGAAAAAGATCATATTGGGTTACTAACCGATTCTACTCAAGTAAAAGAATTAGGTGCAATTTTTAGCAATGATTCTGTAGTAAGATATATAGCAGGTGATGAATTTACTGGAGCTGTAAATACTATTGAAATATTTGAAAAAGGAGGCAAAAAACTATTAGATTTATCGCCTAGAGAAGCATTAGATTCTACTTCTGTAATTTCTAGTGTTCGTATTATTGATGAACGCTATAAGACAGAGAAGAATATTTCAACATTAAGCACGTTTAAAGATATTAATACCGCTTACAAAGTTTCAAAAGTTAATAATCTAATTAATGTTATTGTGGTTTCTGTAAATGAAATCAACGCCTCTTTTACTATTGACAAAAAAGAATTACCTGCAAGTATGCGCTTTGATATGGATATGAAAATAGATCCAATTCAAATTCCAGAAAAAGCTAAGATTAAATTTTTTATGGTTCATTGGTAATTGGTTGTTGATTGTTGGTTGTTGGTTGTTGGTTGTTGATTTAAATTAGCCTAATAAATATGCATAAAGTAAAAAAATATAAGATTCAAAACTCACCATTTATAGTTCCTACAGATGATGGTAAAATTATAAAAGAGCATTTTGGAAATGCCGCAGATGGTAATTCTGAAATCAGTATTGCTCACATGGTTGCTCCTGCTGGTTGGTCTGAACCTTTTCAAACTCCAGAATTTGATGAATACACCTTTATTATTAAGGGCAAAAAGCAGTTTATTATTGATGGAGAAACTATCATTTTAGAAGCAGGACAATCTATTAAAGTTGAAAAAAACACAAGACTTCAGTATTCTAATCCTTTCACAGAACCTTGCGAATATCTAGCCATTTGCTTACCAGCATTTTCAATTGAAGCCGTAAATAGAGAAGACGAATAGTATGAGTAAAATTGTTATTAAATCTATTGGAAGTGCGCTTAATGCAACGAGTTTAATTGCTTCTAAATATGCCTCTAAAAAAGCTATAAATTTATTTGCTTCACCAAGAAAAGGACGTTATCACGACGATCAAAAACGCATTATTGAATCTGCCTTTTTTGAAGAAATAAACTATAATAATCTTGATATCGCTACTTATCGTTGGGTTGGAAAAGGCAAAACTGTTTTACTAGTCCATGGTTGGGAAAGCAACACAGCACGTTGGGATTATATTTTGAAAGATTTAAAAGCACGAGACTATAATATTGTTGCTTTAGATGCTCCTGCTCACGGTCGTTCTGGCGGAAAACAATTTAATGCTGTTCTATATTCTGAATTTATAAATATAGTGGCTGAAAAATTTCAGCCAGACGTTTTAATTGGGCATTCAGTTGGTGGTATGGCAAGTGTTTTTTGCATGCATGAATACCAAATACCATCTGTAGAAAAAATGATTTTACTAGGAGCTCCTGCTCATTTTACTGGAGTTTTTGACAGATACAAATCCATGATGGGTTATAATAATAAGATTTCAAATGGTTTGGACTCTATTGTTTTAGAACGATTTAAAAAACCTGTTTCTTACTTTTCGGCCGCAGATTTTGCGGCATCGATTAAAGCTAAAGGTTTAATTATTCATGATAAAAATGACAGAATTATCCCTTACACAGATGCCCAATTGATTGCTAATCGTTATAAAAATTCTGAATTAATTTCTACCACAGGTTTTGGACATGGATTGAAGGATGAATCTTTGACTCCTCAGATTATTGGGTTTATTAATGACTAATCTTTATCTTACCTTTACACCATGTCAGAAAACCTAACACGTCTCAACAAATACCTCAGCGAAGCTGGCTACTGCTCGCGTAGAGCTGCAGACCGATTAATAGAAGCTGGCAGAGTAACCATTAATGATGTTGTGCCAGAAATGGGAACTAAAGTAGCATCAGAAGATGTGGTAAAAGTTGATGGCGAAATTATTGGAGAACGCCAACAAGACTTTGTGTATTTAGCTTTTAATAAACCTATTGGTATCGTTTGCACGACAGATACACGCGTTGAAAAAGATAATATCATTGATTTTATTAACTACCCAAAACGAATTTTCCCAATTGGTCGATTAGATAAACCTAGCGAAGGCTTAATTCTATTAACTGACGATGGTGATATTGTAAACAAAATTCTGAGAGCCAGTAACAATCACGAAAAGGAATATATAGTAACCGTTGACACTCCAATTTCTCAAACATTTATTGAGCGTATGGCTGGTGGCATATATATTGAAGATTTAGGCAAGCGCACAAAAAAATGTGAGGTTAAAAAAATAGATAGATTCACCTTTAGTATTATCCTAACACAAGGTCTTAATAGACAAATTCGTCGTATGTGCGAATACCTCAATTATGAAGTACAGACTTTAAAACGTGTTAGAATTATGAATATTAAACTCGATATGCCTTTAGGTAATTATAGAGAACTCACCAAAGAAGAGTTTAAAACCTTGAGCGAATTAATTAGCGAATCTAAAAAAACCTTCGAAGCCCAACAACATACTCCTCGTAAAGACAGACGTTAATTAAATCCTAATTAACAGACATATTGAGCTTATGATTTTTAATTTTAAGCAAATCAACTCAATATGAAATCAATAACTTATCTCATTCTACTATTTTCTATAGTGGGTTTTTCTCAAAACGATTATTCAGTTTCCGACACTAATCCTTTTGGATTACCAAATCCTGAGGCACCAGAACAAATTAAAGATTACGAAACTTTAATAGGTAAATGCAATTGCAAATCCGTTTCTAGAAAACAAGACCAAACTTGGGCAGATCCTGTAGATATGACTTGGGAATGGAAATATATTATGAATGGTTTAGCTTTACAAGACGAAACCATAAAAGCAGACGGCAAACATTCTGGTAGTATTAGACAATTTATTGCAGATAGTAGTAAATGGTATGTGCATTACTATTCGTCTGGCTCACCATCAACCAAATTACCAACTTGGGAAGGCTCTAAAACTGAAGACGGAAACATTGTTTTATATCGCGACAATACAGCTCCAAACGGAACAGAGGGTTATTATAGATTAACCTTTTATGATATTAGTGATTTGGGTTACAAATGGGTTGGTGAATGGACAGACAAAAGTGAAACTACAACTTTTGCAACTTGGAAAATTGATTGCAAACGAGACCTAAAAGCCAATTCAGATTTAGAAATTATCAATAAAAATATATCTGCATTCTCTAAAGCCTACATGGATGGAGATATTGAAGGTTTAGTAAATATGTACACAGAAGATGGAAAAATATTTCCTAACAACAGAAAAATTATGTCTGGCAAAACAGATTTATTGTCATATTGGGCTATTCCTGAAGGTGTGAAAATTCTTCATCATAAAGTGACACCTTCTGAAATTTATATTGAAAATAACATCGCCTACGATTATGGTTACTATGAAGGAAAAACATTTACCAAGGACAAAGAAGAAGTTTCATGGCAAGGTAAGTATATTATTATTTGGAAAAAGATTGATGGAGAGTGGAAAATATATCTTGATATTTGGAACAACGTAGCTGAGTAATTCTAATTTAAATCAGAATGAAGATAGGTTATCCCAATATCTTTTCTTAAAAACCTAATTACAAAAAAATCTTAAAGAAATGTTAAAGAATTACCATGCTAGCTCTGTAAAAATTACGTAATTTTCATATATTGCCATCCAAATTATTTTTATGCGGTTATTAACCAAGTTACTTATTGTTTGTTGTACTTTCTTTTATACTAATGGGCAATCAACTTTACCTAATATAGAAGTAACTGATAACCAAGGCCTAAACAATATTCTTGTAGATTGCGATTACCCTTTGGATGCGAATAGATGTTTTGTATTACAAGCTAATTATACTGTAATTAACGAAACAACATCTTATAATGTAAATACTATTCCTTTTACAAATTTATCAGGTCTAACAAATGAAACAATTGTTTCCATTTCTGGAGATGATAAATGGAGTTCTGCTTTACAACTTCCTTTTGATTTTTGTTTTTATAATGAAGGTCATAGCGAATTTCTTATTGGAGATAATGGTATTATTACTTTTAATACTGCTTTAGCACTAGGAGATAGTCCATATTTTGCTGGGACAATTCCAAATGCATCTATGCCTACAAATGCCATTTTTGGAGTATATCATGATTTAACAAATGACAATAATGTTTTTGGCTGTACAGACAATCCATTAACACCTCAAAACGAATGTGGTGAAATAAAAACCTATATTATTGGTACAGCACCTCAACGTGCTTTTGTTATTAGTTACGAAAATTTAAATCATTTTAATTGCGAAGTTAGTAGATCTACCTCTCAAATTGTGCTTTATGAGACATCCAATACTATAGATGTTTATGTTCAGGAAAAGCCAATAAATTGTGAAGCTGACCCAAATTTATATAGGAAAAATGCATTAATAGGAATTCAAAACATTGATGGAAGCGCAGCCACAACACCAGTAAATAGAAACACAAGTATTTGGAGCACTACAAATGAAGCATGGAGATTTACACCTAACGGAATTCCTTTAACCACTGTACAATGGACTGATGCTAATGGAACATTAATCGCTACAGGAGACGAAATTACAATTTGCCCTGAGCAATCAACTAATTATACTGCCACTGCAACTTACGATATTTGTATTGGTGGAGATGTAGTTTTAGAAGACACTATAAATATTGAAATAGATTTATCTTTCCCAGTTGCAATTGATAATGAACAAATAGTTTGCGATATAAACCAAATAGGAGAAGAGCAAATAGACTTAACAACATACCAACCTATAATGGTTGGCACTCAAACTGGGTTAGTTTTAAGCTATTATAATACGCTTGCAGATGCTCAATCTGATACAAACTTAATAGTAAGTCCTAATGTTTATTTACTAACCAACCCAACAGAAACTATATATGTAAGGTTGCAAAGAGGAATTGGATGTTTTGATATTGGAACTTTAACTATTAATTTAGAAGAATTAGCAACCTCTCAACTCACAGAGATAGCTTTGTGTGATGTAGCTAATGACAATTCAGAACTGGTTACATTTTCAAATTATACAGCTCAAATTATTGGTGTACAAACTGGTGTTAATATTTCGTATCATTTAACTCAGAATGATGCAGATAATAACATAAATCCTATATTAGATTTAATAACAGCAAATGGTGATTCTGTTTTTGTTAGGCTTTCATTACAACCAGACTCTACTTGTCCTAATGTAGTAGAAATACCTATTAATTTATTGCCAGTTCCTATTGTAGCACCAATAGAAGTTACACTCTGCTCTAACATTGCTATTTATGATTTAACACAACACGAAAGCGATATACAAACTAATAATATAGAAACTTTAAATTATACATACCACTTATACGAAGTTTGGGCTTTAAATAATATTAATCCTTTTGATCCTACAAGCACAACCAATCCTATTGACCCAGAATTTTATGTATTAAATTCTATAGCACAAATTTGGGTAAGATCTTATACTTCTAGCGGTTGCGTTGAAGTCTTTCCTATCAACTTTACATATATACAAGGTGTTGCTGTACAAAACGACACACAAGTAAGCTCTGGAACTATATTTGATTTAACCAATTCTATTGCAGATATGGTTGCCAATTTAACGGGTATTACGGTTCAATATTATGATTCGTTAATTGGAGCGCAAACACAAAACGTTAGTAACTTAATTGCTGATCCTGTAAATTTTGGAGTCACTAATCCAGACACTGAAGTATTTATTGTTTTTACAAACACAGCATCTGGTTGTGTAACCATTGGTACCATTGGATTAGAATCTGTAGGATTTGGTGGAGGAGGCGGAAATGGAGCTTTTCAGGTTTGTGATAGTGCCAACGACTCACAAGAAATGGTTACTTTAAGTGATTACGATGCTGGTTTAATTGCTGGTTATGATGATGAGCAATATATGGTTGTTTCATATCATATTTTACAAACAGACGCTAACAATAATCTTAACCCAATTACACAAATTAATATAACTGTACCTACCATAATTTATGCTAGGGTTTCATTAGTTTTTGAAGGCGTAGAACTCGATTTTAACGTTATTGAAATTGATTTGGATTTTCAAACAACAATACTACTAAACTCTATAACAGATGTTATTTGCGACGAGTTTGGGAATAATCAAGAAATTCTTGATATAACGCAATACGAAACTCAAATTACAACAGTAACAGGTGCTACATTTGAGTATCAATATACCAATGGAGCTACAATAAACAACCCAACTACATTTAATGTTATTGGACCAACTCAAATTATAAATGTATTAGTAACAACTCCCGATGGTTGTACTACAGAAACAACTATTATAATTACTTTCCACCTTTTAATTCCTACTACTAATACAGTAATTGAAGAGTGTGATGCCGATAATAATAATGAAGAGTTATTTAATTTAGATGATGCTTTACCTAATGTAAATATCAACTTTGCAAGTTATGTAAATAGCTATTATTTAACTGAAGTAGAAGCAGAAATTGGTGACATTAGTACCGCAATTACAAACCCAAACACTTATTTAGTAACAGTAAATACATCTGTTTATGTTCGCCTATTTAACAGTACTACAACTTGCTATGCAATAGCACAAATAGATTTAACAATTGTTCCTGTGCCTGAAATACTTATGGACTCAATGATTATTTGTGACTTTGAAAATGATGCAATTGAAAATAATTATGATTTAACACAGTTTAATACTAATATTTTAGGTGCTCAAACAGGTGTAAACTTAATGTATTACAATACTTTGGATGACGCAAACAATCAAGTTAATTCAATAACAACCACAAATATTACAAACAACACAACAGTGTATGTAAATCTTTCTGCTGCAGATGGTTGTATTATAACTGGCAGTATTACAATTAACTTACAAACTTCACCAATTGTAAACGATATCAATATTATTGTATGCGATAATTTTACAGATGGCCAAGAAACATACAATCTAACATTAAGCAATACAGACATAATTGCTGATACAGTAAATCATAGTTTTCAATATTATACATTGGAGGCAAATGCTGTAAATAATACAGGTGCAATTTCAAGTTCTTACTTAATAACAAGTGTGCCACAAACACTTTATGTAAGAGTAACAAATAATGTTACTGGCTGTTTTTCAATAGCCAACATGAGTTTAGATTTTACATTCCCTGTTACAGTTCAAGATACAGAGCTAACAGCCTGTGATGATGATTTTAACCTATCGGAAGAGTTTGATTTAACAACGGCAATACCAGATATGCTTGCAGATACAACTGGGCTTGATATTACATATTTCTCTGATGAAATTGGAGCACAAACAGCAAACGCAACTTTTCTTATTACAACTCCCCAAAATCATAATACAGCTTCAGAAACCGATACTGTTTTTGTTAGGTTCTTTGATCCTTTAACAGAATGTTTTTCCATTGGCAAAATTGTATTAAGAGTATTAGCAACACCAAAATTAATTGATGGTATATTTGAAATCTGTGATACAGATTTTGATAGTTTTTACACTCTAGATTTGGCAGATTTAAACCCAATAATAATTCAAAATCAAACCAATTTAATCTTTACATATTACACATCTCTTATTGACGCTGAGAACGAAACAGGAGAAATAAACACCATTACAAATTATGCCATACCAAATAATAATCACACCATTTTTATTCGCGTTTTAAATACATTTGGTTGTTGGTCTGTAGCATCTGTTAATATTATTATTAGAGCGTCTATTACTGTAGAAACCGTCACTGAAACTATGGAAGAATGTGATGATGATTTAAACGGATTTTCGTTTTTTGATTTAACCGCTTTCGAGAATCTATTTACCACAGAAACTGGCGCAGCATTTAGATATTTTAATACTGAAATGGATGCCAATTTAGAACAGAATGAAATACCTAACCCAACTGTTCATCAAAATACAAATCCTAATTCGCAAACTATTTTTGTTAGAGCATCATTATTAGATAAATGCGATGCAATTACCTCATTTGTAATTTCTACTATTCATATTACACCACCTACTTTATCAGAAGCAGTTTTTTGCTCGGGAACTTCTGTCACTCTAGATATTGGGAGTAATTATACAACCTATGATTGGAGTACTACAGAAACTACTCAAACCATTGAAGTATTTGTTGCTGGCACTTATTCTGTAACGCTAACAGATAGTGATGGTTGTATTGGAACTTTCAATGTGGTGGTAACAGAACTTCCACTCCCACAAGTTGTACCAACAAGTATAACAGAATGTGACTATGATGGTGTTGCAGATGGCTTAATGCAATTTAATCTCAACGATTATAACGATCAACTAACAGGAAATAACAACAATGTAACCACGCATTTTTTCTTATCTCAAAATGATTTAGATAATGATATAAACGAGCAAAATGCATTATTTACAAACACTACCAATCAGCAAATATTGTTTGTAAAAATAGTTGATAATACAACTGGTTGTTTTGATTTCACACAACTTACGCTTAATAGTAGCTTTGTAGTTCTTACACCAAATACATATGAAATTTGCGATACAGATTTTGATGGTAATTACACCTTTAATCTTGCCGAAATAAATTCATTAGTAGTTGCAAACATAACTAACCTATTGTTTGAATATTATACATCACAAACTGATGCCGAAAACCAAAACAATGCAATTTTTGGTGATTATACAATTCCTAATAATAACCATGATGTATTTGTTAGAGTGGAAAACACTTTAGGATGCGTTTATGTTACTACAGTTGAAATATTACATGAAGAAATCACTTCTGTTGAAGTCGTTACAGATATTCTTGAAGCATGCGATGATGATGAAAACAATTATACAACTTTCAATTTAACCGCTTTTCAAAATCTATTTACTACAGAAATTGGTGCAACATTTAGATATTACAATACGCAAGACGATGCCAAATTAGAACAAAACGAAATTCTAAACCCTACAAATCATCAAAATATAGCACCAAATACTCAAAGCATATTTGTTAGAGTATCAATAGCTGGAAAATGTGATAATATAACCTCGTTTACAATACAAACTATTCATATAATTCATCCTACACTTACTGAAGCAACTTTTTGTTCGGGAACATCTGTGTTTTTAGATATAGGTTCTGATTACCAATCGTATTTTTGGAGTACTGGTGAAATTACACAAACCATTGAGGTTTCTGTTGCAGAAACTTATTCTGTAACACTTGTAGATAGTAATGGCTGCACCAATACTTTTAGTGTTGAAGTAGTAGAATTACCATTGCCAGAAGCTTATAATTTTTCTGTTTTAGAGTGTGACAATTACGGTGTGTCAGATAACTTTATGCTCTTTGATTTAACAATTTATAACAATGACTTAACAGGAAACAACACTAATGTAAGCACACATTTTTACTTGTCACAAAACGATTTAGACAACAATCTAAATGAAATAAACACATCATTCGCTAATACAACTAATCCCCAAATACTATTTGTAAAAGTTCAGGATAATATAACTAATTGTTATAGCAGTTCTCAACTTACTTTAGAAGTCAGCTCCATAGATCCTAGATCTGCATTACTTGAATTATGTGATGAGTTAAATTCTGAAGATGGTATTAATACCTTCAATTTAACTATGGCTAATGCCCAAGTAACCCAAAGTTTACCAATAGATACAGAGGTTATTTATTATGAAACATTAAATGATGCTGAGTTGCAGCAAAATCAATTAAATACAAATTACACCAATACAAACCCATACATGCAAATAGTGTATGCAAGAGTAGAAAATGAAGATGGTTGTTTTGGGATTGATGAAGTTTTACTAATTGTGAACGATCTTCCAAATATTGAAACAACTGAAGAATTAATTTATTGTTTAAATAATTATCCCGAAACTATAGAATTAACAGGAGGTATTATCAACGATTCCCCAAGTAATTACTATTATTTATGGAATACTGGAGAAAACACTTCAACAATTCAAATAAACGAAATTGGAATTTATAGTGTAACGATTACTTCTACAGAAGGTTGTTCAAAAATAAGAGAGATTTCTGTATTACCTTCAAATACTGCCACAATAGAAAGCATAGATATTGATGATGCAATAGAAATCAACACTATAACAGTTTATGTTTCTGGAGAAGGCAATTATGAATATGCTCTTGATGATGAAAATAGCACCTATCAAGATAGCAATATTTTTACTAATGTACAAGGAGGTTTACACACTGTTTATGTAAGAGATAAAAATGAATGTGGTGTTATAAGCGAAGTAATTTCAGTTATTAGCATTCCAAAATTTTTCACTCCAAATAACGATAGAGCTAATGACACTTGGATACCTAAAGGACTTAATGCCGAGTTTCAGAATAACGTTTCAATATATATTTATGATCGTTATGGTAAGCTCTTAAAACAGTTAGATCCATTTGGTATTGGTTGGAATGGTATATATAATAATAATCTTATGCCAACAAGTGATTATTGGTACACAATAGAATTTATCGAAAATTTTAGTGGTAAACAAAGACTACTAAAAGGTCATTTTACTCTAAAACGATAATTTAAAGTAAGATGTCTATAATAATAATTAATAAAGACAATACGTAGTATATTACAGCAACATTAACTAACCTCTTTTAATATTAATAGCAATGAAAAAACTTTTACTCATTTTATTTACTGTTTTTTTAACAGTTTACTCACAAGCACAAGATCGCTTTACAACCTTTAATGCAGGCACTGACTTTTCTACAATCACAGTAGATGGTCTTAATAGTAGAGCTTGGGCAGGAACCCTACAAAATGGAGTTTTTAGACTTGATACTGATTCAGAAACTCTAGCAACAAACTTTACGTTATTTAATGGTAATGACCCTTCTGGTCCTGCTCTATCAAGTGTAAACGTTAAAAGTATTGCTGCAGACAAATTAGGAAATGTTTGGATAGGACATCAAGGTTTAAATTTTGTTGGATCCCAAGGTAGTATGGAGCGTATTAGCTCTAATTTAAATGTTAAACATTATAGACCAGAAACAAATTTTATTGGTGGAATAAGCTATAATAGAAATGATGGTCTAGGTACATTAAAAATAAATGCATTAACAGTAGATAAAAACAATACTGTTTGGGCTGCTCACCATTATAGGGATTTAACATCTAGTCCAAATTATTACTTAATGCCTGGTGTTTTAGCTTATAAAGAGTCTAATCAAACCAAATTTACAACTAAAGGTGCTTGGAAAAACCCATCTGGTACTGTTGCGACACAACCATCAGAACTACCATATCCTGCCTTTACATATAACCCTCCAGTTAGCCAAACTGCACAAGCAAGAGTTATGGATGCTATTTCTAGCGATGATACTTTAATTTGGCTAGCAGTTAGAGGCTACCTTGTTAAAGATAATGATAACGATGACTTCAACAACCCATATATACCAAATAGAATCTTAACATATAGATTAGATGGTACGTCATACACTCTAGGCACAGCACCTTATGGTGGTTTTTCATTCACAGATATGGGTTTCCCAGCAGGTGGTGTAATAAATAGTATTTGTGCAAATAACGAAAAAGGAACTTGGGCTTCAGTATCTGTTGCTGGTAGAGGTTTTTCGGTTTATAAAGCTGGTGTTTGGACACATATAAATAGTGATACTGTAGATTCTGATGGTGGTTTATTTTCTAATGTTCTGCCTACAGGCACCAAATTTAACAATAATGCCATGTGGCATGATAAAATAGGACGTGTATTTTTAGGAACTGATAAAGGCATTATTGTTTATAATGGCTTTGGTGATCCAACAAAAGTAAACTCTTATAGGTTATATAGTAAAACTGATTTTGGAGCAGCCTCAGGAAACACTTTAAATATTGTAGATAACACTATGTCGTCTAACATAATAAACGGAGGTTCTGCAAACCCAAATAATGAAGCAGAAAGCTGGGTAGCGACCAATAATGGTATCATGCGATTTTATTTACCAATAGAGAAAACTCAAATGTTTAATATTGAAGACTACTACAATACTGCTATTCCTGTTGATGCAGGTTACCCAGCTTGTATTATCCATAATGATGATGACAAACTAATTCCAGTTAAATACTTAGACAATAATTTAGGCAATCAATATCCAGAAACAGATGCATCTACCTTTCCTTCTGTAGCTGCCGATGGCACAAATGCAACATTATTTAGAATTCGTGATTTCGACCCAGAAGGGTTTTACGAACCTATTTCAAAATATAAATTTGTTGTTGGTCCAGGTATTGTAAGTGATATTAACGATCCAGATTATATTAAAAGATATGGAAAGTTTACTGTAAGAACTCTGTCTAGTTACCCTAATAACAGTGTTAGCTCGGTTAGTGATTTAAACACATTAGGTTATGTAGATATTATTTACACTCATCCAGAATTCATAGACCCTTCAGATTACGTTACAGATGAAGTTTTTGCTACTTTCGATTTTAAGATATATAGTATTGATGAAGTAACTGGTTTACCAAACGAAGTTTTTGACCACCCATTAAAAGTAGCAGTACCACCTGTTTTAATTGGTCATGGTGTATGGTCTGATGTTGGGTCTTTGTTAGCCATTGAGGAGTTTTTAGACAATCAAGGGTTTGGTAGTAACTCTTTAATAAAAGCATGGCGACCAGAAGGAGCTGGTGGAGTTGCAGAGAATACGTTTATGGAAGACGCAGGTGTCATACCACAATATATTAAAGACCTTAAAAGACAAGCCGCTATAACCGATAAGTTATCAGCAGGAAAAGTAAATGTAGTTGTGCACAGTCGAGGCGGATTATATACTAGAGGTTATATTGAAGAAATTAATCCTGTATTTCCTTACAAAGAAGATATTAATGCGTTAATTACACTTAACACACCACATTATGGTTCTCAAGGTGGTAATTTTGCAGTAGATAAAAGGCAAATACCTTATGGTGAAACACAAATAAACTCATTTATTGAAACGTTAACTGATATAACCGATATTCCACCAATAGTTTTAGATCCATTTCCTGTTAGTAAACTTGGGCAACTAGTTGCAGGTATCTCTGATGAAGAAAAAGTTTTAGTAAATGGTGCTTTTCATTTGTTAGTAGAAAATGATGCTATTTCTGGTGTTGAAGTACCTGAAGATCCTCAATTTATTTCAAAATTAAATAGTGATGTATATATTAGTAAATTAGCTGGTGTACCAATTCACACTATCTCTACCGAGTTCGATTTATGTAGTCTAAACCCAGTATTATGTAATAATAATCAAAATGTATTGTTAAATGGGCTTTCTAAAAGAATGAAAAGTTTATTTATTTTAACTAAACTATTTAACTTTGCTTCTAACACTCTACCTAATGGTATCAATGGTGTTGTACAGCATTTATATGATGGAGAAACTAATGATTTTATTGTCCCTTTAACTAGTATGCAGGCAAATTTAGGTGGTACAAATTATAATACAAACTTTCCATCAACTCCTGATCATAATTACCCTCATATTGATCTTCCGTTAAGTACAGCTGTAACTAAAGCTCCAGCTGTACTAAATCGTGTACTTGAATTATTTAAATTAGATGTAAACGATAATACATCTAATGGACAGTTTAAATTAGACGGTCTACAGCATCATAAATTGAATTACAATTTTATCCCCTTTTTAGATGCAGCTAGCAGAAACAGTAATACAATAACTTCTAAAATATTAATAAACCGTGATCCAGCAGTTTTTGACAATGTTTTTGAAGGCGATATACTAAACTACAAAGTATATATTGACGATGTGGATGAAGTTATGCTTACATACAGTTTTGAAAATGGAGTTAACAATTTAAGTATAGAAATAAAAGACAACTTAACTTTTGAAAACGATTTTAGTTTTCAAATTCCTGCGGGACAAAGTGGCGAATTAAAAATAACAGCTTATGGATTTAAAAATGGGCAAATAGGTTTTATACAGAACTCAGTAACTTTAAATATTGGCATTCCTATTGGCGTGGATTTACAAGGCATTAACTTTGAGCAAGACAGTCCATCAATTCTTAACCAAAGTAGTTTTAATTATAACGTAATAGGTTCGTTTAGTGATGGTATTGATAGAGTCATTAATGATTTTATAGATTTATCTTTTACAATTGAAGACACTTCTATCATTTCGCAAATTGACAATAGAACCATAAAAGGGGAAACTGTTGGGTCTACACTTTTAGCAGCTTCAATTAATGGCTTTGAAGATAGTATTTTAGTTAATGTACAAGAAAATCAAGCACTATACCAAACCATTTTAACAAGTTTTTATGGAGTACCAGAAACTAACAATACTAGTATAGATATTTTATGGGAAACATTACGAGAATATGAAAATGCTACTTTTGTTTTAGAATCTAGTTATAATACTCCAGATAATTTTACTGAAGTAGATCAACAACCTGGAAATGGTACTTTTAGTGATCCCGCTCAATTTAATTATATAGATTCTTCGTTTGGTAGTAATACTCTTATCTATTACAGACTAAAAATGATAGATACTTTTGGAGGAATTTCGTATAGTTCTGTTATAGAAATTGACCTTTCATCACTTTCTATAAATGATAACAATATTATTGATTTTGGATTAAAATTATACCCTAATCCTGTAAATACAAGTAATGTTACATTAAGTTTAAATTCTAACTTATTAGATGGGAATGCAAAATTAGAACTTTATAGTTTACAAGGTAAAAGAGTGTCTCTACAAACTTTAAATATAGCTCATGGTAATAATAGTTTCGATCTAAAATTATCTAAAGAATTGGCTAATGGTATTTATTTAGTGCGTATTACCACTAAAGGTTATGTAAAAACCGTAAAATTAGTAGTCGATAAATAGTACACAAATTAGATTTAAATAAAAAAAGCGTTTAAGTATTAATACTAGACGCTTTTTTTGCTTTTTCTTAAATTTCAATTAGACTATTTTATAAGAAGTATTACATATAGCTTTATGCTAAAATTATAGAAAACATGTGCAGAAGTGACCTATTGTTACTGAATTTTGAACAATAAGAAATACGTAAAACATTGTTTAGGATTATCTATTACGCAGCCTGTGTTGCTCTCTAGCTAATAATGTATTCTTTAAAAGCATTGCAATAGTCATTGGTCCTACTCCACCAGGAACTGGTGTAATAAAACTTGCTTTTTTACTTACGTTTTCAAAATCTACATCACCAGTAATGTAATAGCCTTTTTCAGAATCGTCTGGTACACGTGTAATGCCTACATCAATAATTACCACATCATCTTTTACCATTTCTGCTTTTAAGAATTTAGGAATACCCAAAGCCGAAATAATAATATCTGCTTGTGACGTAATCTGAGTAATATTCTTAGTATGACTATGAGTTAAGGTTACTGTAGAATTCCCAGGAAAACCTTTTCGTCCCATTAAAATACTCATAGGACGACCCACAATATGAGAACGACCAATAACTACTGTATGCTTTCCTTTAGTTTCTACACCATAACGGTCTAACAATTCTAATATACCAAAAGGTGTAGCAGGAATAAACGTTGACATATCTAATGCCATTTTCCCGAAGTTTGTAGGATGAAATCCATCGACATCTTTATCTGGGTTTACAGCCATCAATACTTTCTGAGTATTAATCTGAGGAGGCAATGGTAATTGAATTATAAAACCATCGATATCATCATTATTATTTAATTCTTCTATTTTATCTAAAAGCTCTATTTCACTAGTTGTATTAGATAGACGTACCATTGTGGATTCAAAACCTATACGCTCACAAGCTCTAACTTTACTTCCAACATAAGTTAAACTTGCTCCATCATTACCTACTATTACAGCTGCAAGATGAGGAACTTTCTCACCATTAGCTTTCATTTGCTTTACTTCTTCTGCAATTTCATTTTTAATATCGTTGCTTACTTTTTTCCCATCGAGAATAGTCATATTGTTGGTTGTATATCTTATTAATTCTTAAACAATCTATTTCATTCCTTTCATCGCTTGCATCATGCGTTTTCCGCCTCCACCTTGCATCATCTTCATCATTTTGCTCATCTGGGTAAACTGTTTTAATAATTGGTTGACCTCTTGTACAGATGTACCAGAACCTTTACCAATTCTTTTTTTACGACTTGCATTTATAACTGAAGGATTAGAACGCTCTTCTGGAGTCATAGAATGAATAATAGCTTCGATACCTTTAAAGGCATCATCATCAATGTCTACATCTTTCATCATTTTACCAGCACCAGGTATCATGCCTATTAAATCCTTCATGTTACCCATTTTTTTGATTTGCTGAATCTGTTTCAAGAAATCATCAAATCCAAACTGGTTTTTAGCAATCTTTTTCTGAAGTTTTCTTGCTTCCTCTTCATCAAACTGCTCTTGAGCACGTTCAACAAGAGAAACCACATCTCCCATTCCCAAAATACGATCTGCCATACGCGATGGATAGAACACATCTATCGCTTCCATCTTCTCACCTGTACCAATAAATTTAATTGGTTTATTAACTACAGATTTAATTGAAATTGCAGCACCACCTCTTGTATCACCATCTAATTTGGTAAGAATAACACCATCGAAATTTAAAATATCGTTGAATGCTTTTGCAGTATTCACAGCATCCTGACCTGTCATAGAATCCACAACAAACAAGGTTTCTTGTGGCTGAATTGCTTTATGAATATCCGAAATCTCGTTCATCATAGCTTCATCTACTGCTAAACGACCAGCAGTATCAATAATCACAACATTATGACCATTTGCTTTTGCATGTGCAATACCTGCTTGAGAAATCGCTACAGGATCATTATTTCCTCTATCACTAAATACCTCAACACCAATTTGATCTCCTACAACATGTAATTGATCTATCGCAGCAGGACGATACACATCACAAGCAACCAATAAAGGTTTCTTAGTTTTTTTATTTTTTAAATAATTAGCCAACTTACCAGAAAATGTGGTTTTACCAGAACCCTGAAGACCAGACATTAAAATAATCGTTGGAGTGCCAGAAAGATTTAAGCCTTCTGCATCGCCTCCCATCAATTCCGTTAATTCGTCTTTAACGATTTTTACCATTAACTGACCTGGTTGTAATGTTGTTAAAACATCTTGGCCAAGTGCTTTTTCTTTTACTCTATTAGTAAATTCTTTAGCAATCTTAAAGTTAACATCGGCATCTAAAAGCGCACGTCTTACTTCCTTAAGCGTCTCAGCAACATTTACTTCTGTAATGCTACCATGGCCTTTTAAAACATGTAACGCTTTATCTAACTTATCACTTAAATTATTGAACATATTTCTAGTATTCAGTTTGTAGTCTGCAAGAAAGCAGTCTGTATTATTTTATAAGGTGCAAATTTAAGAATTTAGAAGCGATAAACGAATGTGAAATATATAAATCTAATTAACAATAGTTGAGAATTTTATAATAGAAAAGAGCTGCCTAGCGGTAGACAACTCTTTTCAATGAACTTAACTTACTAAAATTAATAACCTCTAAAATGTTTTCTTTATTCACAAATTCTTTCTAAAACCATAATATCATCTCCTCTATGCAATTCTAATCTATCTTCTTCGCACTCAACAACTAACCACTCTCCTGTTATAGCTTGAATATTTGGACCAGCAACATTAGAAAATGTTACAATAACACCATCATTAGATTGTGATGTTGTCCAAATCGCATCTATTGTTAACGAATCTGTGTAAATAACAACTATTTGACTTGAAGCTTCAAAATCAAAGTTATATTCTATTAAGTTATCACTTCCGTTGTAGTTAACCACATTCCAAATACATTGTGTTAAAAAAGCATCAACTTCTACTTCTGTACAACCACTATTATTGGTGCAATCATTTACAATTAGTTCTATTTCAAAAATCTCATAAATGCTTGAATCACCAGCTAGTTCAACTCTTGCATAGATAGTTTGCGGATTAGATACATTTACAAAAGGAGATATTAGTGCATCTGTATCTGCTTCAGCATCAGAAATAAACATATGAAATGATATTCCTACATTATCCTCTGGACAATCATATATAGAAAATAAATCGAATGCAAAAAAACCATCTATTGTACCATCAACGTCACAAACCTCAATTGTTCTATCCTCAAAACATTCAAAATAATTACATTCTTCCGTATTTAGATAAATTGTAAAGACTTCAAAATTCCCACTATCTGCTTCAATTCTTAAATAAACTTGAGCTACTAACGTTCCGTATGCTTCTGTGTTTACAATTGCGTTTGTATTGTTTTGAGCATCAGCTAATGTTTCGTGAAATGATGGAATAAAAGACTCAGTACAATCTACTAAGCCAATTGTATTTGCGCTTAGGTTATAAACTGGAACATTATTTGGCTGAGCACATTCTACAATTTCAAAATCGTCAAAACAATCAAAAACTTCATCGTTACAAGTTTCAACTTCAATCTCTAATTCTTGTATCGCAAACGCTTCTGTAACCTCACTAAACACTCTTACATATATGATTTGCGTCTCTAATTCTAAAGGTGTTGTTAAGGTAATATTTAATAGATTTGTATTATTCACGGCATCTTGATATGTTGGATGCGATGACATTGCTAAAGGATATAAAGCAATGCATTCTTGAGATTGCTCAGATTCTGTTTCAAAAATAAATGTGGCAATTCCATCATTATCATTATCACATTCCTGAGACAAAACATATAAGCTATAACATTCTAAAAGCTCTTGATTATTAACTTCGCAATCTTGTTCTATAACTAACGTTTGGTTGCCTTTGATTAATACAATTCTATCGTCATCACATTCTATAATTAACCAATCTCCTTCAAGCGTATCTTGAAAAGCAGTTAACTCAGAAAAGTTTAAAACAATACCATCATCAGAGAAAGATAAGTTCCAATTACCACCAATTGCAGATGTTGCAACTCCTTCAGTAATCTGTATGTCTCCATTAGGATTAAATATCATTTGATGGTTAACAAAATTCCCTGTGCCATCTGTAAAATCCCAAGGACATTCTTGTAAAATAGCACTGATATCTGTAAGCGAACAACCTAAATCATCTTCACAATCTTGTTCAAAATATAATCCTGTTCCATCAACAGTTTGATGAATAAATTTTAATTCGTCATCATCACATTGTACAACTAGCCAATTTCCAAATTGCGCTTCGTAATAATAAAAAGAAGCAATATTTAACTCTAAACCTGCATCTGTTTCTGAGAGTTCCCAAGTTGTTGAATGAGGTTGATTAGTAATCCCTTCAATAATTAAACTCCCATTTTCGCTGAAAGTAAATGCATAAGGTCCATCTATATTATCGAAATCATTATTAGTATATAAATACACTTCCCAAGGACATTCTATTAAATTTAAAGCGACTTCTTCTTCAAGACAATCATCATTTTCATCTTCACAAAATTGTTCTGCTGCTTCAATTGCGTTTGCTAATTCTTCATTGGTATTAATCTCAATAGTATCGCCATTTGCATATTCTAATGTTACTGGGAAATTCAAACTAACAATTAGCGCATTTTCATCATTCTCTAATTCATCTAAGAACACATATAAAGCTTCATCATTTTCTATAACTACAGTATCTACAAGGTTAAATCCTGAATTAAAAACTGAAAACGTAATTGGATACACAAAATCTACGCATTCAATAACATCATCTTCATTTTCAACACATTGTTCAATAAAAATTTGAAGTTCTTCTTCATTTTCAATTACAATTTGACTGTAGTCATTAAAGATTATCGTAATCGGAAACACAAAATCTAAAACATCTTCATCAATATTAATATCATCTAACAAATCTTCTAGTTGTTCTAAATCTGCTTCAGTTTCAATAATAATAGTTACATCACTAACTTCTATAGTTACTGGTAATTCTACAGAAAAGCAATTAGCTTCATCTAAAATATCATCTACAGCGCCAAAGTTTGCCGTTGTTCTGCTCATAAGATTTGCCAATGCAGAATTAGGCACAATAGTTTCTTGCTCGTTTGGATTTTCAACTTGCGCAACCTCATCTTGACAAGCCGTAAAGTTCAAAAAGACAAAAAGTAAACAAACTAATAAGTAATTAAATTTGGTTTTCATGGTGTTGATGCTTTATCTATTTGTTATAAAACAGTTTAGGTTAAAAATATCCTACCTTAAATATCTGAAAATTTATTTCTACTTTGTGCCATCTTTAACTAGCTATGAGTAAACCATTACAAGAAAACATCTGCGAATCGCAATTATTTGAACGTTTATATAAAAAACACGCTAAAAACTTGCATGATTTTTTGTACTATAAGTTTGGTGAACATTTAAATCCGCAAGACAAAGCACAAGAAGCTTTTATAAAATTATGGCAGAATTGCACAAAAGTTACACCAGATAAAGCTAAAAGCTATTTATTTACAACGGCAAATAATTTAATGCTCAATGCTGTTGCTCACCAAAAAGTAGTTTTAAAATATAGTAAGCAACCTCAAAAACATAGCACAAATGAAACACCTGAGTTTGTGCTACAAGAAAAAGAATACCATCAAAAATTACAAAAAGCAATAAGTAACTTAACCGAAGCACAACGTGTTGCTTTTTTAATGAACAGAGTTGAAGGTAAACGTTTTAAGGAAATTGCAGAACTATTAGATATTTCCACAAAAGCAGTAGAAAAACGTATTTATGGAGCATTGAAGAAATTGCGAATGGAAATTGAAGAGCTTTAGTTTTAGTTTTAGTTTTGGTTTTGGTTTTGACTGAAGATTGAATACAATAAAGTGTAAAGTAAGAAAATTGGTGAATGGCAAAAAACAAAGAACTTGCAAAATAGAAATCTATCAAAAGGTCGCAAAGATTAAAATGCTGAACACGAATATTAATGGCCGAAAGAATATAATCTATACTCTAAACTTTGAACTAAAAACTTAAAACTTTGAATATCAAGAGTAGGAGTTTTTTAACCTAAGCTGTTATATAGTTGAATAGATATTATGAAACGAGCATATTGAAAGCTTAATAATCCAAAATAATGATTAATAGCGAACAACTTGTGACCATTAAAAAATAATATTTTAGACACATGAAACGAGAAGAACTCATAAAAAAATGGTTAGATAATAACCTAAATACTGAAGAGCAAATTGCTTTTGAGCAGCTAGAGGATTATAACGACTTGATTACAATGGATGTTGCTTTAAAGGATTTTAAAGCCCCTCAATTTTCTATTGACCAAAACTATCAGACTTTAAAACCAAATCTAAAATCAGAATCTACAAAAACGAATCATTGGTTAAAACCTTTGTTTAGAATTGCTGCAATTTTAACCATTGGATTAAGCATTTATTATTACACTACAACTTTAGATACCAAGGTCGGAACGCTCATTGCACAACAAACAACTATTGAATTACCAGATAACTCTACTGTTAACTTGAATGCCAATTCAACCATAACTTTTAATAAAAGTCACTGGAGTAATAATAGAGAAGTAAAGTTACAAGGTGAAGCCTTTTTTAAGGTTGCCAAAGGTCAGAAATTTGATGTAATTACAGACGACGGAATTGTTAGTGTTTTGGGTACACAATTTAATGTAAAACAACGCAAATCTTACTTTGAAGTCACTTGCTATGAAGGTTTAGTTGCTGTAACGCATAACAACAAAACAGTAAAATTAAAACCAGGACATACTTTTCAAATTATAGATGGGAAACTACTTGCAAATGAAAAAGAAAACGCTATGCAACCGCAATGGTTGCTTGGCGAAAGTAGCTTTAAAAGTGTGCCTTTAAAATATGTAATTGCTGAGCTTGAAAACCAGTACAAACAAAAAGTAATTACAGAAAACATTGATACCTCACGTCTATTCACAGGAAGTTTTACGCACAATAATTTAGATTTAGCATTAAAGTCTGTTACAATACCCTTAAATTTAAGCTACAGCAAATCAGAAAAATCTATTTTACTAAAGCGTGAATAAAAAATTACTCTGTATAATTTTCTACTTTTTAACAATTGCCTTTTGTAACCTTACATACTGTCAGGAACAACAGGAAAAACAACCGCTTGCCCAAATACTTTTAGAATTAGAAAAACAATACAATGTTAAATTTTCTTTTGAAACCAAAACCATAGAAGGTATTTCAATTTCTACGTTATATCCTGAATTGTCTTTAGAACAAGTTATCAATCAATTAAAACTTATCACAAATCTTAATTTTGAAGTTTTAAGTAATCGTTTTATTGCCATTACACCAAGGAATGCATTAGAACTTCAAAATACTGTTCAATACTTAGAAGAAGTTGTGGTTACCAATTACCTTACAAAAGGTATTTCTAAAACCAACAACGGAACCATTGAAGCAGATACTAAAACCTTCAATATTTTACCTGGTTTAATTGAGCCAGATGTATTGCAAATAGTGCAAAATTTACCTGGAATTATTAGTGTAGATGAGCGTATCTCTAACATTAATGTTCGTGGTGGCACAAACGATCAAAACCTTATTTTATATGAAGGAATTAGAATGTACCAATCTGGTCATTTTTTTGGATTAATTTCTGCGTTTAATCCTTATTTATCTAAAGGTGTTACGATTTCAAAAAACGGTACAAGTGCCAAATTTGGTAATGCTATATCAAGTACAATTGCTATAGAAAACACAGATGAATTAGATGGAAAATTTAAGGCAGGTTTAGGCGGAAATCTATTAAGTGCAGATGGTTTTGCAAAAATCCCATTATCCAAAAAAATGGAATTGCAAATAGCAGCAAGACGCTCTTATACAGATATCATAGTTTCTAAAACTTACGATGCATATTTTGATCGTATTTTTAGAGATTCTGAATTAAACACCTCAAACGCTGTTAATACGCAATTGGCACTAGATGAGCGTTTTTTGTTTTACGACTTTAACGCGAAGTTTTTATACAACATAGACGATGCGTCAAAGTTGAGAATTAATGTGATGAATATGTATAATGATTTGGAATACGATCAAGTTTTTACCACTACAGACAACAATTTTCAAGAGACTAAAAGCGAATTAAATCAAATAAGTTTTGGTGCAAGCGCAAACTATTCTAAACAATTGAAAGATGACATAAATGTATCCGCTCAAGTCTATTATTCTAACTACGACTTAGATGCTAAAAATAACAATGTTACCAATAATCAGTTTCTAGAACAAGAGAATAAAGTTGAAGATTTTGGTTTACGATTAGATGCGTCAAAATCTATAAACCCTAAATTAAAAGTAAATTTTGGTTACCAATTTAATGAAGTTGGTGTCACTAATTTTGAAAATGTAATTAACCCAAATTTCACCAGTTTAATAAAAGAAATTATAAGAACACATGCCATATTCGGAGAAGTTGAGCGTTACTCTAAATCTCGCAATTCCTATATACGTTTTGGTGCAAGAATTAGTTATTTAGACAAACTTAAAGAACTAATAATGGAGCCAAGGTTTGCATTTAACCAGAAACTTTCAGATGTCTTTAGATTAGAAATATTAGGAGAATTAAAAAACCAATCCCTTACGCAAGTTATAGATTTACAACAAGATTTTTTCGGTATTGAAAAACGACGTTGGCAACTAGCAAATGGAGAAAGTATTCCTCTTATTAAAAGTCAACAAATATCGCTTGGCATAAGCTACAATCACAACAATCTATTAATCTCTTTAGAAGCTTATTACAAAAATGTTGGTGATATTACGGCTCAAAGTCAAGGGTTTCAAAATCAATTTCAATTCTCTAATGATGTTGGTGCCTATACAGCAAAAGGATTTGATTTTCTTATTAACAAACGCTTTAGTGATTTTAGTACATGGTTAAGCTATACATTTAGTAAAAATGACTACACTTTTAATACACTTAATTCTTCAGAGTCATTTCCAAATACTTTAGATCTCACACATGTTGCCAATGCATCATTTACTTACAATCTTGATAATTTTAAAATTGGCTTAGGACTCAATTGGCATTCAGGGAGACCATACACATCTCCTTCAGATGTTCAAATTAACGGTAATTCTGTTATAGAATTCAATGCTCCAAACAGCTCTCGATTGGATGACTATTTCAGGACAGATATTTCTGCTATTTATAATTTTAATGTTTCAAAAGGTATAAAAGCTGAAATTGGAGCTTCAGTTTGGAACATCTTTAATCAAACCAATATTATTAACCGTTTTTTCACCTTAGATTCAGACGATTCAATTGTAGAAATTAATAATCGTTCTTTAAAATTTACACCAAATCTTAGTTTTAGACTCAATTTTTAGTTGTTAAAATAGTATTATTGTAATATCAACCAACGATAACTAATGCATACTAAACACAATATAAATTTCTTTACAACAATAGCTTTCGTCTTTTTTTATCAAAACTGTTTTGCACAAATAACAAACAGTAACAACAACACATCTGTATTTTTTATACCAGAAATTCTTATCGGAAAAACACTAGAAGCTAATACTGATTTTCCTGAAACCAAGCTTCAAAAAAATCTATTTTTAAGTATTGGACGTTACAATTTTGAACCTAATAAAGAATGGGCTGCAAGATTAAACTATCCTAAAACCGGAATATCTTTTGGTTATACAGATTTCGGAAATTCTGATAAAGTTGGCCGTGCTTATAGCATATTACCATTCATTGAATTTTCAGTTTTAAAAAAACAGATTAAAGGTTTAAACTTACAAATTGGCTTTGGTAGTTCTTACACAGATACGCAATATGATGTAATAACTAATGAATTTAACAGAGCAATAACCACAAAAATTAATTGGTCTTTTCGCTCTTTTCTTTATTATGATGTTTATAAAACAAACAGAATAGATTGGAGATTTGGATTAGGTTATTTACACCATTCTAATGGACATACCAACTTACCAAACCAAGGTTTAAATTCACTCTCAGCAAGTATTTCTGCTAAAATTGATAAGAAACAAAAAAGCATTTCAGATTTTAAAAAAACAACTTTCTCATCTAAATCTCAAAACTATGTGTCATTTAGATTTGGTTTAGGGCAAAACGTATTGTCTGAAAAGTTCAACACTAAGAAAGAAATATTTACTGTTTCTGCTTCAGCCGGAAAAATAATAAACAATACATTTAAATTTGGTGGTGGATTTTACTACAGATTTTACGAACATTACTATGATTATATAAAAAACAATGAAGCTTTAGTTGCAGAGCAAGTGCCACATTTTACAGAAAATCCTTTTGGTTATGCTACAAATTTTGGATTGTTTGCAACCTCAGAATTATTATTAGATCATATTGGTTTTGAGTTTCAACTTGGTCTAAACATTTACAAACCATTCTACAAAATAGATTGGCAACTTAACCAAGGTTATACTTATGAAAATGGAAATGGAGAATCCATAGAGGTTTTAGGAGAATTAGATTGGTACTATGAAATAAAACGAACCATTTCTGCAAGAATGGGATTAAAATATTATTTATGGTCTACCAATAAAGCACCAAAGCACAACGTTTTTCTTGGAGCGCATATCAATGCTAATCTTGGTCAGGCAGATTTTACAGAATTGAGCTTAGGCTATGTCTATCGTTTTAATTTGAAAGAAAAAAACATATAATTATGACACCACAAGAATTATACAAACTAAAATTCCCAATAGGTGAATTTATAAAACCTGAAGTTATAACAAAACAACATATTGAAGGTTGGGTTACCAACATTGAAGCCTTACCACAATCTATAATTTTAGTAACCAAAGGACTTAACGAAAAAGAACTCAATTACAAATACAGGCCAAATGGTTGGACAATTAAACAAGTTGTTCATCATTGTGCAGACAGCCACATAAATAGTCTTATAAGGTTTAAACTGGCATTAACAGAAAACAATCCAACCATTAGACCTTATTTTGAAGATCGTTTTGCAACACTGAATGATTACTCAGAATCTATTGATGCTCCTATTTCTATTCTTATTGGTGTACATAAAAAACTAGGTATTCTTCTTAAAAACCTTAGTCAAGAGGAATTGAAACGTGAATTTATTCATCCAGAGCATGGTAAGCGTTTTTCAATAGAAGAAACCATTGGTGTTTATGCTTGGCATAGCAATCATCATTTAGCGCATATTCAGCAGGCGTTAGAGTTTAAAGATCGGTTTTAATAAAGAAGAAACCCTGAAATAAATTCAGGGTTGTTATTGAGCTCATTATAAAAAAAACAGTTTGTTACTTTATTATGGTTTTCAGCTTGCTGTATTTTTTATTTCACGCTGCTTCTGTTTCTCAATACTTTTTCTAATTTTATTTATCGCAGATTCAATAGATTTATCTGGCTCTATAAAATTATATTTTCCCCAAAAATCAGGATCTGAAAATCCAGAAATGGCATCTGTAATAATTACTGTTGGTTTTAATCTGTCTTTATATTTAATTCTAATATCCGCAGTATTTACTTCCCAATCCGTTACAGCCATTTCACTCGCCAAAGTGTAAACCTTATTAAAAAGTTGGCGTTTTTTATTCACTTTAAACTTTAAGCTTAAATTAGAATAACTATAATACCACTTATTTCCTTTTTCTTTATAATCTACTTTATAAATGGCTTCCAAAGGATAAACCACAATATCACTAGGTTTTTTTCTTACCAACAAGTTTTTAGTTTTCTTTATATCACTTAAATCTAAAGCATAATTAGCACTTACCAATGCCAAAGACTGTACATCAATAAAAAGTTTACCATTATAATTTATTTTAAGTGCATTATTTTTTGGACTAAAATTAACGACATAAACCGTTCTATTATTTATGGTTGAAGGTTCATCAAAAACAAAATTGTATGTTTTAATACTTTCATCTGTAAAAATATATTCAGGATATTTCATAATATCTAAATACATTGTTGAAAATGGACCACCTTGCAACTTCACAGAAACAGTATCCAAACGTTTATAATCTGTACTTTTTCGAGATTTGCCAAGTTGAATAGCATCCTGTTGTTCAGACATATTGGGTTGTTTTAGAATATTAACAACAGCTTCTGTAAGCGACACATTTCTATTACGACGTTTAATAGTTTCTCTATAAAAAGCCGTCATATAAACAGATTCATCAACTACATTTTTACTTTTATCACTAAATACCTTTTTTACTAAACTTTCAGCATCTTTAAATGCCGAAATACTAACAGCAGACAATTTAGTAACTGCCATGAATAGTTCTATTTTATTATCGTTTTGGGTTAACGCAGATAAAGGAACAACATAAGTATTATAACCCAATAACGAAATTACAACTTTGGAATCTAAAAAGTTACGTGGTACTTTTAACGTAAATTCACCTTCAGAATTTGTAATCGTACTAATATTAGTTTCATTAATATTAAGACTGGCAGCTTCTAATATTTTATGAGTACGACCGTCAATTACTTTTCCGTTGTATTCCGTAAAATCAGTCTGAGCGTTTAATGAAAAGACTACTAATAACGTTGCAATAAATGTACTAGCATAAATTTTTAAAGTGTGAGATTTTTCCATAACAGTAGTTTTTAATGAGTATTTAACTCTCACTAAGATACTACAAAAGCATCAAAATCATTCCATTACAAAATGTTAAACTGTAAATAATAATTATTCTTCACTATTTTTTTGTTTCCGAAATGCCGAAGGGGTTTGATCGGTGAACTTCGTAAAAGCCTTATAAAACGTCACTTTATTATTAAAACCGCTTTCTAACGCAATCGCTTCGATCTTATAGTTATTATATTTTGAATCGTGAAGGTATTGTTTTGCGATTTCTATGCGATGCTTATTTACATAATCATTAAAGTTCTCAGAAATCAATTCTGAAAATGTTTGAGACACATGATGTTGTTTTTCATTTAAGAGATTACTTAAAGCTGAAATATTAAAACCACCATCTAAAAACACTTGGTCTTTTTTAAAGGCTTTTTTTATTTTTGATTGAATACGAAGCATATCTTTCTTATTCAGGTTAGAACCAAAATATTTCTTTTTTATCTGAAGTAAGAAATCAGGATTTTCGAACAAAAAATAGCCGACTCCAAAAATTAGAAGTGTAAGCATTAAATAATACGCTGCAAAATCTCTCCAGCCATTTGCAAAATGAGTTAAATATGAAATAAGAATTGCAGAGCAAACATAGGCAATTACTAAAAACAACGCATATTGAAAACGTTTTGCAGACAGTACCAATCGATTAAAATAAAGAAACAATGCGCAACCAATGGCATAAACCATCATCTGAAAAGCTAAAAGATAATTCCAGAACATTGTTCTTGTTATAAAATGTTCATTGATGTATTCTCCACGAACAGTTCCTTCCATTAACAACACATCTCCATAACCCATCCAAAAAACAACAATAGGAAGTAAATGCAATAGATCTAACCATTGTAACTTTTTTTTATCTGAAATAAGACATTGTAAATGAATAAACACCAAAGGTCCAAATAGAAAAGCCACTTCATAATAGAACCAGCTTTTAAACTCTGGATGTAAATTAACAAGCTCCCCAGAACCAAAAAGAAATAATAAAATATGAAAACCAACAAGTGCAATTAATAAAGATAACGTTAGACTTCTTAATTGTCTGGATTTAAAAAAAACACCTCCAGCTACAAAAAAAGCAACAAATACTTGTGCAAACAATATGTATCGAATGATGTTCAAAGTTTATAAATTGAGTTTATACAATTTATGCATTTTTTTGGTTATTCAAAATTATTGTTTAGAACGAGCCCAATTCCAAACCTTGAATTTTAAACTCTGAACTTTTTAAAACTACATACGTTCAGGAACTTCAATACCTAAAACTCGAAATGCATTCTTAATCGTTTGGCTAACAGATTTAGATAAAGCAACTCTAAAGTTCTTTTCGTTATCTGTATCTGCTCCAAGAATAGAAACATTTTGATAAAACGAATTAAAATCCTTTACCAAATCATAAGTATAATTAGCAATCAAAGCAGGACTGTGTTGTTCTGCTGCACTTTGTATCACTTCTGGAAACTGTTCTAATTGCTTGATGAGTTGTTTTTCTTTTTCGTGAAGAGACACTTCGTCGAAGTTTATGCTGAGCGCAGTCGAAGTGCTCAGTGCGACAGCATCGTCAACATTAGCTTTTCTTAAAATAGACTGAATTCGAGCATAGGTATATTGAATAAAAGGTCCAGTATTGCCTTGAAAATCGATAGATTCTTTAGGATCAAACAAAATTCGTTTTTTAGGATCTACTTTTAAGATGTAATATTTTAAAGCTCCTAAGCCAATAGTTTTGTAAAGTGCTTTCTTTTCGTCTTCAGAATAGTCTTCAAGCTTTCCTAATTCTTTAGAAATCTCTTCAGCTGTATCTGTCATTTCTTGGATTAAATCATCTGCATCTACAACTGTTCCTTCTCTACTTTTCATTTTACCGCTTGGTAAATCTACCATCCCATAACTTAAATGAAATAGATTTTTTGCCCAATAAAACCCTAATTTCTTTAAAATTAAAAACAGAACTTTAAAATGATAATCTTGCTCGTTACCAACCGTGTAAACCATTCCACCAACATCTGGATAATCTTTTATTCGCTGTATCGCTGTACCAATATCTTGGGTCATGTAAACCGCAGTGCCATCACTACGTAATACAATTTTCTGGTCTAATCCATCATCAGTTAAATCGCACCAAACTGAACCATCTTCTTTCTTTATAAAGACTCCTGTTTTTAAACCTTCGGCTACGAATTCTTTTCCTAATAAATAGGTATTACTTTCATAATAATAAGCATCAAAATCAACTCCAATATTTTTGTAGGTAACATCAAAACCATCATAAACCCATTGGTTCATTTTTTCCCAAAGTGCTACTACATCTTTATCTCCTGCTTCCCATTTAATGAGCATTTCTTGTGCTTCTAATAATAAAGGTGCATTCTTTTTTGCTTCTTTTTCAGATTGACCTTGAGCTACTAATTCTGCGATTTCTGCTTTATAAGCTTGGTCAAATTTTACATAATAATTTCCAACCAACTTATCACCTTTCAAATCCTCAGAAGGAGTTTCTTCCTGTCCAAATTTCTGATAAGCCAACATACTCTTACAAATATGAATGCCTCTATCGTTAATGATCTGCGTTTTGTAAACTTTTTTTCCTGATGCTTTTATAATTTCAGCAACACTGTAACCCAAAAGCACATTTCTTACATGTCCTAAGTGTAATGGTTTGTTGGTGTTTGGCGAAGAATATTCTACCATAACCGCTTTATCATCTTTTTGCTCTGCGAAACCAAACTTAGCATCTTCTTTTATAGATTGAAAGAAATCTAGATAATAAGAATCACTAATCTCAATATTTAAAAAGCCTTTAACCACGTTAAATCCTTTTACCAAATCTACATTATCCAGTAAGTATTGACCAACTTGATCTCCAATTACAGCAGGATTTCCTTTTACTACACGCAACATCGGAAACACAACAACCGTAATATCTCCAGCAAACTCTTTACGAGTAGCTTGAAATTCTACCAATTCTAATTCCGATTGAAACAACGCTTTTATTGCTGCTTTTACGTGTAATTCTAATGTATCTTGAAGCTTCATTTTCTACAATATTTTGTATTTTAAAACGTTGGCAAAGATAGCAGTTTTATTGTTTTATTGAGATTCTATAGAGACATAATTCCTTAACCATAGAACCTATTATAAAAGTTTAGAGTTCATAAGATAAAGTGTAGAATTATTATAATGAAAAATGTAAAGTCACATAGTGAATAATGAGAGAATTATTGCCTGTTATTTAGACTAAATGTTTTACCAATTTTAGACATAGATTCCGCTAACTAACTAAAAAACAACACACTAAATAAAACATGCCGTTCGTCGATGAAACAGTAATACTACCGTTAAATTTGCCGTTAATCGATATGTGATTTTTTTATAAAAATAAATTTAACCGTTCGTCTAATTTATTCGTATTAAAACCTAATTATTAGCATATTTGTATTCATAATAGCACTTTTGGTAGGCTATTAATCAATGTCCCAAAACATTAATGAGGCTTAATAATCAAACATTAACCACGTTGTTATTGTTTTGTGTTAACTTACTTTTTTCATCCCTCTCTAAAAGTTATTCGCACCAAAACAGCGCAATTCGTTTTAACGCTATAAAAAGATGAAACAGTTACTAACATTAGCTGTTTGTCTTATATCGTTTTCTATTTTTTCACAAAGTGAAAAAATAGATGAACTTACGGTAAAATTAGCATATCAAAACCCAGACTCTACTAAGGTGGATATGTCGCTAATACTCATAAACGAACTATACCAAATTGCCAATTACAACAAAGCTTTACTTTATGTTAACCAAACCTCAAAACTTGCTGAAGAATTAAATTACACAAAAGGACTTGCAGAAAGCAGTTATTATAGAGCGCTTATCTACACAGAACGCAACGACTATTTTAATGCTATAGATAACTATAACAAATCTAGAAATTTATATTTAAAAATTAGTGACACACTAGGTGTAGCTAAAGTGAGCAATAGCATTGGTCTTATTGAGATTAAACGCGGAAATTATGCTGTAGGATTACAAAACTCGTTATCTGCAATAGATATTTTTGAAAAGCAATACCTTAAAGATGAATTGAGCGCTGCATACAATAACCTTGCTGAAGCTTATTACAAGACTAATCAGATTGATAAAGCCATTGAATTTAATTTTAAAGCTTTAGAAGTTAGAAAGCAGATTAGTGACAAAAAAGGTATTAAAACCTCAACTAAAAATATTGCTGAACTATACTCTATATTAAAGGAGCATCGTAAATCTATTGAATATTACGAAAAAGCATTAGATATTTTAAATCCTAAAACCGATCAGGATTTACGAGGAGAAATACTTCCAAAATTAGGAAGCGAATATTTGCGCTTTAAAGAATATGACAAAGCCTCAGCGTATTTAGTTGAAGGCTTAAAATATAACAGAAAACAAAATAATAAAGAAGGTATTCTTCGCTCATTAAATGCTATCGGAAACTTAAACCTTCAAAAGAAAAAGGTAAAACTTGCAGAAAAGCAATTAAATGAAGCCTACGAGATTGCTCAGAAAACAGATAACAAAGCAGAACTTCTAGAAAATTATAAGCTTCATGTGGCTTTAGATTCTACACGAGGTTATTTTCAGAATGCATTCTTCTGGCAGAATAAATTCTATAAATTAAAAGACTCACTTTCACAAATTGACCAACCTGTGTTTCCGACAGATGTGAATCCTTTAGATTTAATTGAAAAGAATACGATAACTGAAGATAATTCTACTAAAACAAAAAAACAACCCACAACAAAATCGTCTTGGTTTAATAACCCATGGATTTTGTATGCTACACTCGCAGGTTTACTGCTTTTATTAGCTATACTAATTTATAGTCTTTTAAAAACAAAATCTCATAAAGAAGCATTAGATGCACAAAAAGACCTATTGGCTGAAGAAAAAATTAAAACGGAAGCTATTTTAGAACAAACACATCATTTAGAAGAAGTAAACCAAGTAAAGGATAAACTATTCTCTATTGTTTCACACGATTTAAAAGACTCAATTTCTTCTATAAAAGCCTTTTTAGATTTACTAAAAGAAGATAGTATTTCTAAAGATGAATTTTATGAATTGATTCCAGAATTAAGCGAAAATGCAAATAATGCAAACTCACTTTTATTCAATTTATTAAACTGGTCTAAATCGCAAATGCAGAATTTAGAGCCAAAACCTGAGTTATTTAATATTCAAGATGTGTTTCAAAATAAAATTGCATTAGTAGAGCAAAAAGTTGAAGACAAACGTATAGTACTAATTGATGAGTCTCAACGCGATTTTGTGTATGCAGATCGCAGTATGGTAGAAATTGTAATTCAAAATTTAATTACCAATGCCGTTAAGTTTAGCAGAACAGGAGATGTGATTACCATATCTAATACAGATGTTAACGGCAAAACCTTAATTTGTATAGAAGATACAGGTGTTGGTATAGCACAAGATAATATAGACAAATTGTTTGCTGCGCATAAAAACTTTACAACTGCTGGTACTAAAAACGAAAAAGGAACTGGTTTAGGTTTAACTATTGCTAAGGATTTAGTGGAACTGAACAACGGTAGAATTTGGGTAGAAAGCACTCAGAATGTTGGCAGTAAATTCTACGTTGAACTTCCTAAAGCGGAATCTAAAGCTTAATTTTTTTTAGCTTCTGAATTTCAAAATAAGCTATTTCACTAAGCTCCACAAAAAAGCACAAAGCAATTAAGAGAATCAACGACTAAACAACTTACGTTTTAGGCAAAAACACCTCAGCCATCATGCAGCGTGCACTTCCGCCACCACAAGTTTCAATGGTTTCTAATGAGCTAGAAATAATAGGGCAATGCTTTTCTATAGTTGTAATTTGATTTGGAGTTAAACTTTTATGTGCGGCTTCACTCATAATTAAATAACGTTGCTCATTGTTACCTCTTAGTTGTAACATATTTCCAGCAAATTGATGCATTTGGGTTTCAGAAATAGAAATAACGTCTTTACCATCTTGTTTTAAATGTTTTACCACATTTTTTCGCTCTTTTTTGTCGTCAATTGTATCTAAACAAATTACGGCAAATGTTTCAGCCAAACACATCATTACATTGGTATGATAAATTGGTAATCGCTTACCTTCTACTGTTTGGTTAGCTGTAAAAATTACTGGAGAATATTCAAAATCCTCACAGAACTCTATAAATAATTCTTCATCTGCTCTAGCAGACAATGCGCAATAGGCTTTTCTATTTTCGCGATCCATTAAAATACTTCCTGTACCTTCTAAAAAAACACCTTCGTGCTCAGCAGACGTATAATCTATTATGTTTTCAATTTTAAAACCTTCGTTTTCTAATCTAATAAAAACTTCATCTCTGCGTTCGCGTCTTCTATTTTCTGCAAACATTGGATATTTTGCAACATCTCCATTACTGTGAAAACTCACCCAATTATTCGGAAAAATTGAATCTGGCGTGTCATTTAATTTATCGTCTTCTTCAACAATAACATTAATACCAACTGCTTTTAGTTTTTCAACAAAAGCATCAAATTCTTCTTGGGCTTTTACATTGATTTCGGTATTCTTTAAATCTAAATCTTCCTGAAAATAATTATTGACAGCAGTTTGTTCATTCATCCTAAAATTTACAGGACGAATCATTAATATGGTATTAGTCGTTTGTTGCATTTGTTGTAATTTGAAAGTGTTACAAAATTAGTCTTTTTCTAATATCGAAATTAAACTTGAGCAAAGTTTATTTCTCTAAATTGATTAAGTTTGAGGTACAATCTAATTTATCATGAAAAAACTTTTACTTCTTTTTCTCATCATCGTTTCCTGTTCGGATAAAACCGAAAAATCAGATTCTAAAAAAGAAAAATCAAATATTGACTTTACAACCGTCTTCGAAACAAGTGAAGGGTTTGAAACTGCAACCTATAATGAAACCATTCAATATTATACAGATTTAGCAGATACATATTCTGAAATTTCAATCCAAGACATCGGAGAAACAGATTCAGGAGAACCACTACATATTGTGACTTTAAATATGAAAGGTTCTGGCAATAATTTTGAAAAGTTAAGACAAAATAACAGAATACTATTAATAAACAATGGTATTCATCCTGGAGAGTCCGATGGCATCGATGCAACTATGATGTTGTTTAGAGATTTGGCTCAAGGTAAAATTGATGCTCCTAAAAACACAGTTATAGTTACAATTCCTATTTATAATGTTGGCGGAAGTTTAAACCGAAATTCCACAACCAGAACCAACCAAAACGGCCCAAAAGAATATGGTTTTAGAGGTAATGCTAGAAACTATGATTTGAATCGTGATTTTATAAAATCAGATACCAAAAACGCCAAAACCTTTGCTGAAATTTTTCATTTGGTTCAGCCAGATGTTTTTATAGATAATCACGTAAGCAACGGAGCAGATTACCAATATACGTTGACACATTTATTTACGCAGCATAATAAATTAGGAGGACAGCTTGGCGAGTTTATGCATACCGAAATAATGCCAAAACTAGAGCAAAAACTGGAAAGTAAATCTTGGGATATTACACCTTATGTTAATCTGTTTAATCGCACACCAGATTCTGGATTTACGCAATTTTTAGATAGTCCAAGATATTCTACAGGTTACACAGCATTGTTTAACACCATAGGCATGATGATAGAAACACATATGCTAAAACCTTACAAACAACGTGTAGAAGGCACATACGAATTAATGATAAGCATGATTGAAATTACCGAAGAACAAGGCAATAAAATCACACAACTCAGAAAAAAACAAAACAAATTATGGTCAGAAGGACAAAGTTATCCTATTTCTTGGGAAGTTGACACTACAAAATCTTCTACACTAAAGTTTAAAGGCTACGAAGGCGAAATGATTTCGAGCGAACTCACAGGTGCAAAACGAATAAAATACGATAGATCTAAACCGTTTATAAAAGACATTACATATCAAAACTATTTTAAAGCAACAGATTCTATAACTATTCCAAAAGCTTACATCATTCCACAAGGTTGGCATAATGTGATGGCCTTATTAAAGTTGAATAACGTAAAATTAACACAGCTAAAAAACGACACTACACTAACGGTTGAATCTTACAAAATAGCAAACTACGAAACCAGAACATCTGCTTACGAAGGTCATTATCCACACTATAATACGAGCGTAAAATCTTCAGATGAAAAAGTAATTTTTAGAAAAGGAGATTATATAATTTCAACTGATCAAAAAGCGATGCGTTATTTACTAGAAACATTAGAACCTACGGCTCCAGATTCATTTTTTAACTGGAATTTCTTTGACACCATTCTACAACAAAAAGAAGGGTTTTCTCCTTACGTTTGGGAAGATAAAGCAAAACAACTTTTAAAAGAGAATCCAAAGCTTCAAATAGAATACAACATAAAAATTAGCTACAACGAAGATTTTGCTAATAATTGGTATGCACAATTAGATTGGCTGTATAAGCAGAGTAAACATTATGAAGCCGCTCATTTGACCTATCCTGTTTATCGTATGAAGTAACCATTTGACTTTTTTGAAATTTTGAGCTAACTTCGTTTAACGATTGTTAGGACGCATAAAAAACCACTCGAAAAAGTAAAAACCACATTAAGTACAAATAATATTAGTATGTTAAAGAATAATGAAGATTTACCAGTTAGATTTTGGGAGAAAAAAGAGCAACCTGAAACATTTATAGATAAGAGAGTATTTATAAAAATGAAAAGTTCTGAATTTAGAAAAATATATAATAAAATAATTAATCCCTTTTTAAGGAAACTAGGCTTCAAAACCGCAGGTTTTAAAGCACTTAAAGAAGACGAAACATTTTATTACTTAGCACTTTTTGAAACCGACAAATTTGGAGATGTTGGCTACTTTACTCTTTCTATTCATCCTAAAGGGTTACCAACAAAATGGCATAGTAAATGGGAAGAAAACCATACCAAACAAGTACATCAATACATTTTCAAAAAACTAGTTCACTTACCCAATGGTAATAAGGAATTTGATTTAGGAATTAACGTTGCAGAAGCTGAAGAAACGTGTGCTTTTTTGCTAAAAGCCATAGAAAACCAATATGACTCTTTAATTGAACCTTTTTCAAACTATCCAAAAAAAACTGTTAGCAATTACTTCCAATAATTTCTATAATAAATACCTTAATATTTATCAAAATTTTGGTTTGTCATTTAGTTTTGAACCTAAATATGAGGCTGCATTATGGATAGCTATAATTCAAGCCTCAAACAATTTTAATTGTAAAGATTTGGTTGAAATTGCAAAAAATGAAATTTTAATCCATGCTAAGACACATAAAATTGAAGTAGATAAAAACAATTACTATCCTAAAATTCTTGATAACATTGTAGATGGTCAACTATATTCTTAAATTAGAAAACAATAAAAAATACAAAATATCCTACACAATGATAAAAAGACAAGACTTGAGTGAATGTAGAGAAATTACTCAAATGGAATATGACGGATTTATTGAAAACTTGTCTCTATATAGACTTATTAACAAAGAGACCAGATAATCATGGTACTATAATGAATAGTGGCATAAGAGTTTTGGGTGTTACATTATATCTAACTTTAGAAAAAGAAAAAATAACGGATATAATTACATTTCAAAATGTATTGCGCCATGTTTAACTTTACTAAAGAATATTTCAGAAAAAGAAGAAGAATTATTTAATAAAAATTTAGAAACAGCTTTACTATTACATAAAGAATTTTGGTCATCAAATGTTAATGATAGATACTACGATTCCAAAGGATGGATATCATTACCAATCATAGCAGTTGCTTCAATAGCATTTGATAGAGGAATGAATGTGAACGGTAGAATAAGAATACGCTCCTTTATGGTTGATTCGAAAAGAATTTAAGTAAATTCTTAGTAAATAATAAATTAAAAAAATGGCAGTATTAGAGCAACAAATTCAAGACAAAATTGACAAACTATCTGAACAATCTTACGAGTTTTACGAGTCTGGTGATAAGGAAAAGTCATATCAATTAATGGAAGATGCTTGGAATAAATATCCAGAACCAAAAGAAAAATGGAATGAGAGCTTTAATACAGTTAGATATGCATTAGATGACCTTTTAAAAGATGGAGAAATTGAAAAAGCAAAAATTTGGTATAATAGGATGACAAAAATCCAAAAAAACTTAAATTTATGGGTTGGAATATATGAGTTTTATTCCGGAAAATATTTTTACAATAAACAAGAATATTCAAAAGCATTTAATTTCTTTAAAAAATCTGTTGAAATTAGAAAGGGACTAGATTATTTTATAGATCAAGAACCTAAGTATTTGAAATTTTTTCAAAACGAAATATTAACCTAACCGTTAAACAAACCTCAAACCAAAACCCTAATATTAGCATAACTATTCTCTAAAGCTTTTTGAGACGCCTTAGCATCTAACCATTCTACTTTGGTAATGCCTTCATTCTCTTGCGGAGAGAGTTTTCCTTTAAAATCGGTTTTCATTTCAAACCAGTTGGTGACCTTAATTTTATGCTTTCCGTTACGCTTAAAAATATGGTATGTGGTTGGTAACGGTTTAATGATTTTTAAACCTGAAACTCCTGTTTCCTCCTCTACTTCACGCATAGCAGTCACTTCAATGGTTTCTTTACGCTCTGCTTTTCCTTTTGGCAAATCCCATTTATTGTTTCTGTAAATAAAAAGAATTTCGTTTTTAGAATTATAGACTTTACCACCTCCTGCAACTACATTTGGCAAAAGTTTTAGAAATTTTTTTAGCAGTTTCTCCTCATTTTTATGAATTAAATGAACCGCTTCTAAATCTGTATTATTCAAGGTTTTTATCACCTTACCAATATTTACAGATTTTAAAAGATAGGATTTAAAGTTTGTTTCCTTCTCAATTTTGGAAGTTAAAATTATAGGTTTATCGCCAACATAAACTGTGTACATAGATTTGGTCTGTTACATCTTTTATAACGTAAAATTTTATAACGTAAAATTTTATAACGTAAAATTTTATAACGTAAAATTTTATAACGTAAAAGTATTATTTTTTATGAGAACCTATTTAAAATGAAATTTATTTTCGATTAAAATTTACAAACCTTTAAAATTTATTATTTTTGTATCATGATTTTTAACAAAGAAACCGCTAAAAAAACAGCCGAAGTTTTATTGCAAATTAATGCCATAAAACTACAACCTAACGATCCTTTTACTTGGGCTTCTGGCTGGAAATCACCAATTTATTGCGACAACAGAATTGTGCTTTCATTTCCGCTTATTAGGAATTATATTAGAGAAACCCTAGCCAAAAATATTGAGGAACTTTATGGTAAACCAGATGTCATAGCTGGTGTTGCAACAGGAGCTATTGGTATTGGTGCTTTAGTTGCAGACTACTTGAATTTGCCGTTTATTTATGTAAGACCAGAAGCAAAAAAACATGGTCGCCAAAATCAAATTGAAGGCTATATTGAAAAAGGACAAACCGTTGTCGTAGTTGAAGATTTAATTAGCACTGGTATGAGCAGTCTCAACGCAGTAAAAGCTTTAAACGAAGCAGAAGTTAATGTTAAGGGTATGGTTGCTATTTTTTCTTATGGTTTTGATGTTGCTTCTAAGAATTTTGAAGGTGCCAATGTAGAATTGCATACACTTGGTAATTACGAAAATTTGCTAGAACAAGCCGTAGAAACGTTTTATATAACCAAAGACCAGCAAGACATTTTAGCACAATGGAATGCCAATCCTAGCGAATGGAACGCTATTTGATATAGAATAGTGTGAAGTTGTTTAGCTGTTTGTTGTTAAGTCGGTTTTATAATGAAACATTCTCGTAACATATCAACTTAACGACTAAACAAAAAACAATAAAAATGGAGTCGCATAATTGTTAAGTATAAAGCATATTAATTATAATACATTTTATCGCAAAAAGCAACTTAACATCTAAACAACGAAAGACAAACAACAAAAACATGAATTTAGAATCACCAAAAGTAACCTTAGATAAATCAGCAGAAGAAGCCTTTAACTTTCTATTTGATGTTAAAAATTTTGAAAGTCTAATGCCAGAAAACATTAGCAAATTTGAAGTTTTAGAAAGCGATAAATTTCTATTTGCATTAAAAGGAATGCCAGAAATTATATTGAAGAAAAAAGAAGCAACTCCAAATAGCAAAGTCGTTTTAGGTGCTGCAGGCGGAAAATTAGACTTTGCATTAATCGCAGATATTACAGAAATTGAAGCCAACAAAACAGAAGTTAAATTAAATTTTGAAGGCGAGTTTAATGCTATGATGGCAATGATGATTAAAGGACCTATCAGTAAATTTATTGAGACTTTAGTTACTAATATGAAAACTGCGATTTAGTTTAAACTCAACAATTCTATATTTTTACTAAGATAGATTCAAAGTCTGTTGGCATTCGTGGAGTCAAAACAATATTTACATTTTAATTAGCGTACAGATTCGTGAAATTTGTGTCAAAATTTTAATATAATAATTTAATTTCTTTAAGATCAAAGGTTTTTATAATCTCATCTTCTATCCAAACTTGTAAGTGTCCATTTTCTGTGACACCTTTTATAATTCCAGAAAAGCTATTATTTTTAGAAGTTCTAAAAGTTGATGGCTTATTTTTTCTAAAAAGGAGACTTTCATATTCCAATTTTATTTTAGAATGCTTCTTAGATTCTAAGACATCAAAATAAAATTTCAACTGTTTTAATATTTCCGTGAGCACTTCATCTTTATTATAAAGCACACCAGATATCAAAGTCATTGAGGATGCTTGTGGTAAATTATCAAAAAATTTCTGATTCACATTAAGTCCAAATCCGATTATAGAACCTTGCAGACTATTGTTTTTTATGACATTCTCAATTAAAATACCGCATAATTTTGTGTCTGCTGACAAAATGTCGTTAGGCCATTTAATGCGCAATTGTGGTATTTTAAAAACACTTAATGCTTTATAAATTGCTAAAGAAACCGCCATACTAATATAAAATTGCTCATTAATGTTAAAGGAGGCTAATCTCTTAAACACACTTGCAGTAAGGTTTTTACCACTTTCCGCTTGCCATTTAGATCCCATTTGCCCTCTACCTTTAGTCTGTATTTCCGCAACGACAACCGTATAATCTTTAGGTAATGCAATAGTCGTTAAATCCTTTATATAAGTATTTGTTGAGTCAATGGCATTAAGTTTGATTATGTACATTAAATAGGCAATTTTATTTTATCATTTTCTTATGACATTTAGAGCTTAAAAGAACTAAAAAAATAATAACTTTGCACAAAATTAAGACAATTTAATGACGAAAGATAATACTAATGCGGATCAACTCATCACAACCATTGTTGGAGGCATTGAAGAAGTTAAAGGAAAAGATATTACAATTTTAGATTTAAGAGAAATAGAAAACACCGTTTGTGATTATTTTATTGTCTGTGAAGGTTCTTCAAATACACAAGTAAACGCTATCGTAGGTTCCATACAAAAGCAAGTTAGCAAAACACTTAAAGACAAACCTTGGCATATTGAAGGTACAGAAAATGCCGAATGGGTTTTAATGGATTACGTTAATGTTGTAGTACATGTATTTCAAAAACACATAAGAGAATATTACGATATTGAGAGTCTTTGGGGAGATGCAAAAACCACCCAAATAGAAACAAGTTACTAAAAATAACCTATAAAGATTACCGCATTCGCGGCAACAAGATGGCAAAAGACAATAAAAATTTAAACAAAAAACCGAAACTAAGTCCATATTGGATCTACGGAGCAATAATTGCTGTATTTCTTGCAATTCAAATATTTTCAGGCGGTTTTGGAGAGACTACAGGAAAACAAACTAATCCAACGGAATTCTTTAACTACTTGAAAAATGGTGAAGTTAAAAAAATAGAAATTATTAATAATCGTGAGGCAAGAGTCTATTTAACTAAAGAGGCTCAAGCTCTAGAAACCCATAAAGGCTCAAAACCAAAATCTATCCTTCCATCGGTAACTGCAGCACCAAATTATAAATTTGAATTTGGTGATTTAAAATTATTTCAAGAAGAAATAAATAAAATAAAAGCTGAAAACAATTTAGACGTTAATGTCGGATTTAAATCTGAGCATAATGTTTGGGGTGATTTTCTCTTAACCTTACTACCTTTTGTACTAATTATTGGTGTTTGGATATTCATTATGCGACGTATGTCTGGAGGTGGAGGCGGAGGAGCTGGTGGACAGATTTTTAATATCGGAAAATCTAAAGCTAAACTCTTTGATGAAAAAATAGATACTAAAACATCATTTAAGGATGTTGCTGGTTTAGAAGGAGCAAAAGAAGAAATTCAAGAAATTGTAGATTTCTTGAAATTTCCAGAAAAATATACTGCATTAGGTGGTAAAATTCCAAAAGGAGCTTTATTAGTAGGACCTCCAGGAACAGGTAAAACCTTATTAGCTAAAGCAGTTGCAGGCGAAGCAAAAGTGCCTTTCTTTTCATTATCTGGATCAGATTTTGTTGAGATGTTTGTTGGTGTTGGTGCATCACGAGTAAGAGACTTATTTAAGCAAGCCAAAGAAAAATCACCTTCAATTATTTTTATTGATGAGATTGATGCTATTGGTAGAGCAAGAGGAAAAAATAATATGTCTGGTTCTAACGATGAGCGAGAAAACACCTTAAATCAACTCTTAACCGAAATGGATGGTTTTGGCACTAATACAAATGTTATTGTATTGGCAGCAACCAACAGAGCTGATGTTTTGGATAGTGCATTAATGAGAGCTGGTCGTTTTGACCGTCAGATCTATGTAGATCTTCCAGATGTTAGAGAGCGTAAAGAAATTTTTGAAGTGCATTTACGTCCACTTAAAAAAGAAGAAACTCTAGATATTGATTTCTTGGCAAAACAAACACCAGGTTTTTCTGGTGCAGATATAGCCAATGTTTGTAATGAAGCAGCTTTAATTGCTGCAAGAAAAGGAAAAAAAGCTGTAAACAAGCAAGACTTCTTAGACGCTGTAGATAGAATTATTGGTGGTTTAGAAAAGAAAAATAAGATTATTACTCCATCAGAAAAGAGAGCTGTTGCTTTTCACGAAGCTGGTCACGCAACCGTTAGTTGGATGCTAGAGCATGCTGCTCCTTTAGTAAAAGTAACTATTGTACCAAGAGGACGTTCTTTAGGTGCTGCCTGGTATTTACCAGAAGAACGTTTAATTGTTAGACCAGAGCAAATGCTAGACGAAATGTGTGCTGCATTAGGTGGTAGAGCTGCTGAAAAAGTAATTTTCGATAAGATTTCTACAGGAGCTTTAAGTGACTTAGAAAAAGTAACCAAACAAGCTAGAGCTATGGTTACCGTTTATGGTTTGAGTGACAAAGTTGGTAATTTAACTTACTATGATTCTTCTGGACAATCTGAATATGGATTTACAAAACCATACAGTGAAAAAACAGCAGAATTGATTGATAAAGAGATTTCTGATATTATAGAAAAACAATATCAACGTGCCATAGAATTATTAAAAAACAATAAAGATAAGCTCACAGAATTAGCTGAAGTATTATTAGAGAAAGAGGTTATTTTTAAAGATAATCTTGAAAAGATTTTTGGACAACGGCCTTATGACAAGCCAGAAACTATTTCAGAAATTATATCTGAAGAAGAAGAGTAACCGCTAATCGCAATCATATAAAAAACTTAAATTGACCTAATGTTAATTTAAGTTTTTTTATATTTGAAAATCACATGAAAATCGGGATTAATCGCAACTATTGAATGAGCTTATTTCGTAAATTCTTCGGAAAAAAGTCTGAACAGACTGAAGAACACATACCAAATCAAGAGCGTGGCAAGTACATGCCAGAAGTTAAGCTACCTGTAGATGAGCGTTTTACCATTAACTTTAAAGCCAATGGTGGTAAATTTTTGTATTGTGAAAATTTTGCCGAAGTAAAGGAGAGTTTCAACGCTATCTTAAACGAAAATAATTGGCAGGATGATAAAGTTTTTCTCTTTGACCAACGTTTAACAGATTTGTTTAAAGGTTTTAACCTTAATAGCACCAAAAAACTTTCTGAAAGCACCTATTTTTTATCCACTTGTGAGTATTTAATTTCTGATGATGGTTCGTTATTAATTTCATCGAATCAAATTGCTGAAAAGAAATTAATAGAATTACCTGATCATTTTATTATATATGCCACAACAAGCCAGTTTGTTGAAACTATTGGTGAAGGTCTTAAAGGTATAAAAGCAAAAAGCAAGGCAAAAATACCAACAAACATTACCACAATTAAGCATTTTAAAACTGCTGATGATAAAGACTTCTTAACGTATGGCAGTAGTTCTAAAAACTTATATTTACTCTTATTAGAAGACTTATAATGAAAGAATTAGCTATAAGAGCCTTTTCTGGTTTTGTATATGTATTACTTCTCATAGGTTCACTTTATGTACAAGAAGCTTCCGTTATTTTAATTGGAGTATTTGGTGTAATTTCTCTATATGAATTTAGCAACCTCATAAAGCTTAAATCATTTATCCAATACCTTATATTTCTTATTATCTATGGAGGATTTTGGTATATGTGCGTGCAGAATTCTAATATAGTAGGTAGTGATGAAACTATTCAGATTTTATTGGTCATCACTATATTTGTGAATCTCATTTTAATTAAAGATCTATTTACTTCAAAGAAAATCCCACTTTTTGAATCTAAACGTTATATAGCAACCACATTCTATTTAACTAGTGGATTTGTGTTTATGCTTCTTATTGCCAACTTCGAAAATAAGTTTACTCCATTATTGTTATTAGGAGGTTTTATACTTATTTGGGTGAACGACAGTTTTGCTTATTTAGTTGGAAAGAATTTTGGGAAACAAAAATTATTTCCAAGTATATCGCCAAAGAAAACTGTTGAAGGCTTTTTAGGCGGTTTATTTTTTGCCTGTATATCTAGTTATTTTATTGCCACATATACAAACACTCTTGGGTTTACTCCTTGGCTAATACTAGCAATTATTGTTAGTGTTTTAGGTACTTTTGGAGATTTAATTGAATCTAAGTTTAAACGTCAGGCAGGCGTAAAAGACAGTGGAACTATAATGCCAGGTCATGGAGGACTGCTGGATAGATTAGATAGTATTATATTTGCCGCACCATTTATTTATTTATTTTTAAGAATTTTTAGCTATGTTTCATAAAGAAGGTCACAAAATTATATTTATTACCCTAGTAATTGTAGTAGGTTCGTTTTTTTTAATTGATGAATTTATTACTAACGAGTGGATTAGAAAAGGACTAATGTTGGCTGTTTTGGCATTCTTCATTCTGATTTTACAATTTTTCAGAAATCCAAAACGAAATACTCACATTAATGAAAAGCAAGCGCTTTCTCCTGTTGATGGAAAAGTTGTTGTTATTGAAGAAGTCTTAGAAAATGAAGTTTTTAAGGATAAGCGGATTCAGGTTTCTGTGTTCATGTCTCCTATTAACGTTCATGTAACACGTCATCCAATTGCAGGTAAAGTAACCTTTAGCAAGTATCATCCAGGAAAGTATTTAGTTGCATGGCATCCTAAAGCTAGTGAAGAAAACGAGCGTACTACGGTTGTTGTAGAAAATGACCATTTTGGGAAGGTATTGTATCGTCAAATTGCTGGAGCATTAGCTAGACGAATTGTTAACTATGCTAAAGTGGATACTAAAGTAGAACAAGGGTCGGATTCTGGATTTATAAAATTTGGATCGCGAGTAGATTTATTTCTACCTTTAGATTCAGATATTAAAGTTGAGCTTAATCAAGTAGTAAAAGGTGGTGAAAGTATCATTGCAGAAATGAAATGACATCAGAGGAATTAGACATAGAATTTATAGCAGCCGTAGATCGTGTAAACGATCATAACGAACCTTTTCCTGCTGATTTTTTATTACGTCTCTATGCCTTTTACAAAAAAGCAACTAATAATTATGGCAGACCAAGCAGTCGTAAACCTATAATTAATGCTTTTAAAACCAATGCTCTTTTTCAGGTAAAAAATATTAGTGAAGATGAAGCTAAACAAGAATATATTGATCTTGTAAATAATTACTTCTTGTATCGTAAGTAAAAAAACTAGTATTTTATTAAAAGGCAAAAGACTTGTCTGGTGTTTACTGACAATCATTAGGATTTCTATTGGAAAATATAAGGTTAATTGTTTGTGATTTTTCATGCAAGACGAATATAAATTGATTGCCCGTAAAATATCATAAATCCATAAATTGTTACCATATAGAGGTATTTTATTTCATTGCGAAAAACAAATATTTGTTTTTATTCTGCTAATATCAGCGAAATCTGCGGGACAATTCTCTATTGTGCTACTATTTATTTCTCGCTGATTACGCTGATATTCGCAGATTTTTATACTAGCATGACAAAAAACGGATATACAAAATATAAATATTGATCTCAAAACTACTGGTTTTTACACCAGTAGTTTTAAATATTCGTGTTGCACTTATTACTTGAGCTTAGAAAGACTTTTAAAGAAAATATAAAAGATATTTTATCATATAGATTCTATCAGTTTGTCAATTAGTTAAAATCTAGTCTTAATTCTAGGTTCTATCAGCGTAGCGGTCTATAATCTTTATTTAATCTCTAATCAATGGCATTGTAGAACATCTTAACAATCCTTCCTGTTTTGCTATTTCAGCATAAGGCACTTCTTCAACCGTAAAACCTTTTTCTCTTAACCATGCATTTAGTCTTGTAAAATTCTTTTCAGAAATAATAACGTCTTCAGAAATTGAAAACACGTTACTATTCATATTGTACATTTCTTCTTTTGTAATTTCGAATACATTCTCTTTACCAAAAAAATTCAACAACCATTCATATTCTTTTTCGACTAAAAATCCGTTTTTATGAAGTATAGCTTTATCGGTTCCAATAGGTTGAAAACAACAATCTAAGTGTAATGCATTCTCTTTTGGCTCTGTGTTAGACTTTCGTAATTCGAAAGCTTTAACAGTTTTATGAGGAAATAATTCTTGAATTGCAATTACAGCGTCCATATTAGTTCTAGCCGTTATATAATCTGAATAATCATCACCTGAATACGTGCCAATAAAAATATAATCGTTCCAAGGCATTACGTCACCACCTTCTACATGGCATTCTTCTGGTAATACAATAATATTCTCCTCTTCTATTTTATCAAGCACATGCTGTATGGCAGTATACTCACGTTCGCGATCTGGTAATATGTTTGCTTTTATCAGTTTATCTTCAATAACAAATGCGATATCTCTTGAAAATATTTGATTGTAATCTTCAATGACTTTTGGTCTATAAACAGTAACATCATATTTTTTAAATACATCTGCCACAGCATCTATTTCCTTTATCATATCATTTTCTTTTGGATACGTACCAGCTTTAATATGCTTTATGGATTTAGGATCGTAAGCGTCTTCAACTTTAGGAATTGGGCCATTATTTTTAGCTGTACCAAGGATAACGGCTTTAAGACGAGCAGTTTCGTTTTGTATGTTTAGTTTCATGTGTTTTTGTCAGTTGTTTTTTATGGTCATCCCGATAACTATCGGGACTGTTCGCTATTAATCATTCTCATAACTGAGAAAACTTTTTAACATGCTCGTTTCATATGCATGAAAATAGAAAAAGCTCCATAATACGTATGAAGCTTTTATAAAATTATTTCAATAAATTATCTTTTGTCAATAGTTTTAAATGGTCTGTATGTTTCACCAATGTACAATTGTCTTGGACGACCAATTGGTTCTTTGCGCAAACGCATTTCTCTCCATTGTGCAATCCAACCTGGTAAACGTCCCATAGCAAACATAACGGTGAACATTTCTACAGGTATTCCCATAGCTCTATAAATAATTCCAGAGTAGAAATCTACGTTTGGATATAATTTTCTATCTACAAAATATGGATCTTCTAATGCTTCTTTCGCTAAACCTTTAGCAATATCTAAAATAGGATCGTCTATTCCTAAATCTGCTAATACTTCGTCAGCTGCTTTCTTAATAATAAGTGCTCTTGGATCAAAGTTTTTATAAACTCTGTGACCAAAGCCCATTAAACGGAAAGGATCGTTTTTATCCTTAGCTTTCGCCATATACTTTTTAGTATCACCATCATCTGCTCTAATAGCTTCCAACATTTCTAAAACAGCTTGGTTAGCACCACCATGAAGTGGTCCCCAAAGTGCAGAAATACCAGAAGCAAGTGACACAAATAAACCTGCATGAGATGAACCTGCAATTCTCACGGTTGAAGTAGAACAGTTCTGCTCATGATCTGCATGTAAAATTAAAAGTTTGTCTAATGCATTTATTAAGATTGGATTTTGTTCATAATCGCTATTTGGACTTTTAAACATCATCTTTAATAAATTCTCTACATAGCCTAGATTTTTATCGCCATAATCTAAAGGTAAACCATGCTTTTTACGCATAGTCCAAGCTACCAATACTGGGAATTTTCCCAATATTCTTACTATAGCATTGTACATTTCCTCTTCTGACCTTACATCTACAGAAGAAGGATAAAATGCTGTTAGTGCACTAGTTAGTGATGACAACACTCCCATTGGGTGTGCAGATTTTGGAAATGCATCTAAAATTTTCTTAATATCATCATCTACAACAGAATGCGATTTAATATCTTCATCAAACTTTTCTAATTGTTCTTTTGTAGGTAATTCCCCAAATATTAATAAGTAAGCTACTTCCAAAAAATCAGCTTTTTCTGCCAATTCTTCAATAGAATAACCTCTATATCTTAAAATGCCTTTTTCACCATCTAGAAATGTAATAGCACTTTCACAACTACCTGTATTTTTATAACCTGGATCTATGGTAATAACTCCACCTGTTGCACTTCTTAAACTTTTAACATCTATAGCAACTTCATTCTCAGTTCCTTTTATAAGCGGGAACTCGTACTTTTCACCATTAATTTCTAATGTAGCTTTATCTGACATGTTTTCTTTTTGGGTTTTGTAATACCATTTCAACTTTTAAATAGCACTAATAAAATGGTATAAATTATAAGGACTGTAAATTTACGAAATATCAATCGATTTCGGAAGCAGATTTATAACGGTTTTAACAATTACGAATAGTTGTTTTTAATTGCTATAATTTTTCAACTTGAAATGTAAAAAATGACATTACTTTTGTACATAATTTGAAACATGAATAGATTTATCTTACTTATTATCTTGATTTTCGGTTTTAGTACCTCTTATGCGCAAATCGTTAATGTAGAATCGTTAAGACGCGTTTCTGACACATCTAAATGGTCTGGTGCAACAAACTTGGATATTGGGCTTATAAAAAACACAAAATCTATTTTTAAGATTACTAATAAAATTAGACTTCAATATAATACTGACAAGAATTTGTACTTATTTATAAACGATTTAAAACTCGAACAAATTGAGGACCATTCATTTGTAAATAAAGGCATTCAGCACATAAGATATAACAGAAAACTTATGGAACGAATAAAGCTTGAAGCGTTTGCACAAAGCCAATACGATGCTATTTCGGATATTAAATTTAGAGGATTATTAGGTATTGGACCTCGTTTTAAATTGTCTAAGAGTGATAATTATAGGTTTTATTTAGGTACACTTTTTATGTTTGAACACGAAGAAGCGTTAGACAATTCCATAGAAACATTAAGAGATTTTAGAGCAAGCACTTATTTTTCTTGTAGTTTATACCCTTTAGAAAATGTATCAATAGTAAGTACCACTTATTACCAACCTCTATTAAAACAGCTTTCTGATTTTAGAATTTCTAATGAAACGTCTATTGGTATTAAAGTGTTGAAAAACTTACTGTTTAAAACCACGTTTACTTATAACTTTGACGAAAGCCCTATTATTGGAATTCCTAAAACGCAATACGAGTTAACTAATGGTATTGTTTATACGTTTGATTGAAAAACAAGATATGAGACCGCTTGTGCCTCTGCTAAAGCTATAGCGACTCGCAGGTGCTTTTAGATTCTAGAACCTAGACCACATTGTAACTAACTGACAAAAAGCCAGTTAACTGTAGATAGCTACTAATTTCGGTTTAAAATTTCCCTAAACTGATAAAAGAAACGCTCAATTAATCTTAAATCTTCGGTTATAATTTCTGCGGAACCTCGCATTTCTTGTTTGAATTCTATTTCTTTATTGTACGACGTTATCATTCTCTCAGGTAGCGAAACATCAATATAATATAAACCATCTTTATCAGGAACTAGCGAAATATTTTTAACCGTTCCGTTTAATACACCAAATTCAGTGTCTGGATAGTTTTCTAATTTTATGTTTACATTTTGTCCAACTTTAATTTTACCAGAATTCTGTGCTGGTGTTTTTAGTTTTGCAATATATGACGTATTCTCATTTGGAATTATAGTAAATACCAAATCCCCTTGATTAACGGTTTGATTAGTGTCCCAATAATTTAAAAAAGAAACTTCACCATTAATATTTGAACTTAACACATATTGAAATTCCCAATCTTTAATGGCTTTTTTGAGTTGATTAAATGATTGAATTACATTTTTCAACAATGTCATCTCCTCTTTAATACGATTGATTTCTGTGCCTTTTGAAGTCATGTTAGCATTACTGATACCTTCTCTAATTTGGGAAATAGAAGCTTCAAAATTTTTGTAATTACGTTCAGCTTGTGCGTAATGCAATTGCTGATTCTCATATTCTTGCGCCGAAATCACTCCTTTTTCGAATAAGGTGGTTTGCCTGTTTAAATCTTTTAAATTGAATTCCAGCTCGGTTTTGTTCAGGTCTCGTTGCGATTTTAAACTTTGTAAACGTCTATTCAATTCTGAAATGGAATACCGATTTGCTAAAGCTTCATTAGAAAAAGGTTTTAATTCTATATTTAATTTATATTGAATGTAACTGTTCTCAAACAACGCAAATTGCGAATCAATGTTTCCTAGAAATAAAATAGGCAAACTATCTATTGGAAAGTGAAACGTTTTACTATTAACTGTTATCGTATCGATTACAGTTTTTAGTTTAAAGACATCTTGATAATTAGCTGTATTTTCTAATATGGCTAAGGGTTGGCTTTCTTTTACGCTATCATTATCTGAAACTAAAATAGTATTCAGTTTCCCTGTGATTTTTGCGTATTCCTTTTGTGGTGGGATTTGAGTGGTTACCAAAGCTTCGGAAACAATAATTTCTGGATATTTTACAACCCAAGAAATACCTAATATCATCAGAATTAAAAATAGGAACAATACATTTCCCCAACGTATCATCCAATGTGGTACTTTGGTTAGTATTTCTTGTACTTCTTCACTTCTGAGTTGTATGTTGTTTAGTTTGTTTTCCATAAGCCAGCTCTGATTGAGTGGTAATTTATATTTAATGCTTTTTTCAATTGGACTTCGACTGCGCTCAGCCTGACATATTGTATTTATTTAAAATTATAATAACTGTCACACTGAGCGCAGTTGAAGTGCTTTAGTACTTTACGAGTTAATATTTACCTAACTCAAAATCCCATTTTTTCATTTTCAGACCTTTTTGGTTTTTTTAAACATAAGAGGTCTAGTTACCAAGCTCCAACTGATTCTTAACCAAATGAAAATAATCCCCTTTTTGTTTCACTAAAGCCTCATGATTCCCAACTTCCACTATTTTTCCTTTATCTAAGACCACAATTTGATGTGCATTTTTTACCGTACTTAATCGGTGTGCAATAACCACAACTGTTTTATCTTCAAAAAAAGTATTGAGTTTTTCCATAATCACTTTTTCATTATTGGCATCTAAGGCACTTGTCGCTTCATCAAAAAACAAGAAATTTGGATTTTTATAAACTGCTCTGGCGATTAACAACCTCTGCTTTTGTCCTGTGCTGACCCCTACGCCTTCCATACCAATTTTGGTATTGTAGGATAATGGCAATGATTCTATAAACTCTTTAATATTGGCAACATCTACGGCATGTGCTAGTTTCTTTTTGTCCACATAATCTTCTCCAACGGCAATATTATTGGCAATAGTATCATTAAAAATGTAGCCTTCTTGCATCACGACTCCACACTCGTGTCTCCATGTTTTTTGTGATACGTTTTGTAAATCGTGATTACCAATTTTTATATGACCACTATTTGGATCATAGAATTTTAATAGCAATTTCATTAAGGTGGTTTTTCCACTTCCGCTGACACCAACAATTGCTGTTACTTTATTAGATGGAATTGTTAAATCTAATTCCTTTAGAACCATTTGGTCTGAACCTATATACCGAAACGATACTTTAGACAATTCTAAATTGGCATCTAAAGGAATGTCTGTAACCTTATCAGCATCTTGTTGTTCCTCATCTTCCTTATTATGGATTTCAGATAAGCGTTCTAAGGATATTTTGGCATCTTGGACTTCCCTAATAAAGTTGATGAGCTGTGCAATTGGCGAATTTAATTGCCCAACGATATAACTAATGGCTAACATCATACCCAAAGTAATCTCACCATCTATCACCAATTTTGCAGATAAAACGGTAATTAAAATATTTTTAACCTCGTTTATAAAACCAGAACCTACACCTTGGTATTGCTCTAAAGCCAAACCTTCAATGGAAACCTTAAACAAACGTGCTTGCACAAACTCCCAAGACCAACGTTTTTGTTTTTCTGCATTGTGCAGTTTAATTTCTTGCATGCCATTAATAAGCTCAATGACTTTACTTTGTTCTTTGCTCACTTCTGAAAAGCGTTTATAATCTAAATCTCTACGTTTTTTAAGAAAAACAATAATCCATAAAAAATATAGAAAACTGCCTAGCATAAATATCCCAAACAGTGTTAAATTATAATAGGCCAACACAAAACTGAAAACCAACAAATTAACCATTGAAAATAGTACATTCAAAGATGATGTGGTCAATATCTGCTCAATGCGGTTATGGTCATTGATGCGTTGTAGAATATCTCCTGTCATACGTGTGTCAAAAAACGCTATAGGCAAATTCATGAGCTTAATAAAGAAATCTGAAACCAAGGATATATTAATACGTGTACTGAGGTGCAACAATATCCAACTTCTTATCACGTCAATTGCCGTTCTACCAATAAATAGAGATAATTGAGCAAAGAGAATTAGGTATATAAAATGAATGTCTTGGTTTTTAATCCCAACATCTACTATGCTTTGAGTTAAAAATGGAAAGACAAGTTGTAATAAACTGGCAGCAATTAAACCAATGACTAATTGCCATAAAAAACGTTTGTATTGGAATGAATATTTTGATAGAAACTTAAAACCAAACTCCGTTTTGTCTTTATCAAACTCTGAGTTGTAGAATTTTGCGGTTGGCTCTAATAATAAGGCAATACCTTCTTCTGTTTGGTCATTGGCGTTGTTGCCTATCCAATGTTTAAGAAATTCATGTTTATTATATTTTATCAAACCGTGCGCTGGGTCTGAGGTGTAAAATATATCTGGATTACTGAGCGAAGCTCTTATTTTATATAAAACTATATAATGGTTATTATTCCAATGCAAAATACAAGGTAGTGGCACTTCTAATAAACGTTCTAAAGAAATTTTTACTCCTAGACTTCTGAATCCTAATTTCTCTGAGGCCTCGCTAAGACTTAGTAAACTACTGCCTTCACGAGTGGTCTCGCTAATTGCTCTTAGTTGTTGAATGGAAATAGTTTTCTTATAAAATTTGGCTATTATTTTAATGCAAGTTGGACCACAGTCTTTTTCATCAGACTGTTTATAATTCGTAAATCCTTTTGCCATTATTTATGAAATAATTAATATAAATCGTAATATTTGATAGCCTCTTGCTTTAATGGATTTTCACTCCATTCTTCCCATTTATTAGTATATGGGTTATATCCGCATTTCAGTGGTTTTGAATAATCATCATTTGGATTCTCTATAAATGCTCTACAATCTGTGCAGATGTATCTAAACTCACAATCTTTACATACATCTATATCGTCTTTACTGATATTCCATAGTTTTTTATGATTAGGATTTTGGATTACGTCTTTTATGTTAACATCCAAAATATTCCCAAAACTTTCATTTATAGCGGGACAATTTTTAATATTACCATTAATATCTATTGATAATTTGCAATTTAAACAAGAATTAAAAGATTGTGCTTCTAAGAACTTTGTAGGGTTATAATTAAAATATTTTGGATCAACCTTACCACAACTATTAAAAGATTTAATTATTTTTTTACTAAAATTCAATCTAAATAAAAGTCTTTTTGATAAAGGATAAGTTAAATCTTCATTTGAATTATGCAAAGTTATTTCCGTAATTCTAAAAAAATCCCTACTTAACTTCTCCATGAATTCTATAGAATACTCTTCAGAATATCTAAATGTAAGTTCTACAGAAGCAAAAATTGAGTCAGTAAAAAATTTCAAAATTTCTAAAAGTTCCTTAGGATTTAGTTTTTGATATGAGATTAAATGAATATTGTTACAACCTACATCTTGCAACTCATTTAAGATATCGTTAATGTAATTCTTACAACCATCTATTTCTATGATTGCATTACTGATTTTTTTTGGTGTGCGAAATTTTGTTTCATAATCTAAAAATCGTTCCCATTCGCAATAATCTAAATAAAAACCATATTCATTGGAAATCAAATGTTCTAAATAGCTTTGAAGGATTTTAACATTTTTTTTTGAATAATTTTTTGTGATTTCTTCAAATGAAACTTTGTCCGCTAACTTAGTGACTAGACTGGAAAGCTCATTCGGTAAGAATTCTAGCGCACCTCTCTCAAAATCTAATAATAGACTTCTATTAGCCCCTTTTGTAATAACACAAGAATTGTATAGTCTAAAATAAGTCATATATTTATACAAGTCTTGTAATATTCTTATAAAATGGTAAGACTTTTATATTTCCATTATGTCGCTTAGAATAGACTTTTTTGGCAATATTTTCATCATCATTATAATTTGGTAAAGGTTCTAACATTAAAGTACTGATAGACACTTTATTGTCATTAAAATCTATTTTTTCACGTAGTTTCATTAATTAAATATTTAGAGATATGTTGTTCCAAATTGTAATTACAAGGTGAAGATGTCATTGCAAATTGACCTATTGGATTAACTTCTAAAAAATATATTTGTTTTTTACTCTTGCTTACAATAAAATCAATTGATCCAGAATTTAAACCTATTTTTTCCATTAACAAATTTAATTTAGCTTCTAAATGTTTTGGAAGCAAATAACTGGCCTTTCGATTTGGTTTTGATTTATCATAATGCCTAAAGTCAATTTTCGTTTTTTGATTTTCTTGAGAAAAAATGGCCATTGACCAAAATCGTCTTTCTAAAAAGAATGTTCTTATTTCATAGGCCTTTTCAATTTTTTCTTGAAACAACGACGGAAAAAAGCTTTCTGGTAATTTGTTAATATTTTTTTTATTAATCTCAGTAGTATAAGAAAGATGTATTTCACCAGTTGCGATGTTCTCAAATACAGAAGAACCTGTAATACCTTTAGTTACTATCGCATGGTCACTATATAAACTTATTACATCATCTTTATTATCAATGACATAAGTTTTTGGTGTCAAAATATCTAATTCTTTAGCAAACTCTATAACCTCCAATTTATTAGGGTCACTCGAATAATAATTATTCAATTTTCTGACCCCAATTCCTTGATTTAGATGATGATTTAACACTTCAACCTCGTTTGAAAAATAAGAATGAAAAATATTGGTAAATTTTAAACTCCTATAAATTTGAAGTTTGCCTCGTCTATACCAAAATGTATCTATATTATTTAAAAGAATTTCTTTTTGATTTATCTTAATAAAAATGCCTTCTTTTTTAAATTTAAATTCGTACCTATCTTCTCGATTAATCCTAAGAAAATCAACATTTTCAGCCATTAGATAATCAATAACTTCATTTGTACTGAAGTCATTCTTTTCAGAAGCGATAAGAATCATATAAATTCAATAAAGCTATAGTTATAAAAATATATACAACTATAGCATTTTAATAAGATTAAAAAATTAATAGCTTAACTAAAGCATAGGTCCCGTTGGTGCACCAGGTGACGGAGCAGTCGATTGAGTTCCATGTTCTATCGTTTGGTATACGGGTCTGGTGTATACTTTACCTCCTTCAATCCAAATAACAGATGCATTAATTGGCATACCACTATCAGAATAAGCCCAACGCTCAGTATCTGAAGAGTAGCCGTATCCAGATGATTGATTTGTGTGATGGCTTTCATTATATGAAGTGCTTCCTCCAAAAACCATGTTTGACTGTGCTTTCGTTAAACAAGAATCATCATTTCTCTTTTTAAATTCTTTAATTGTAATCATACTATTTTAATTTTAAATTAATATTTAATTGGAAACTATAATTAATCTAGGATAGGCAAACCTACACTATATCTGTTTTTATTTACCTCTTCTTTGGTGTATTTTGAAGACACTCTATATTCTGAAACTAATTTATTTCTATATGTGTAACTCTCATAAATACTTAAGTATAGTTGAGGCAAAAACTCACCTTTAACAACAAAACTCTTCAATTTAGGTAATAAGTAACTAACCATTAATGAGTCATTAACATGTCTTAAAACACTAGAAAGAATTAATCTCTCTCTTTTCTTATTTAAAGATTCATTTCCTATAACGCTGGCATTTGGATAACCATACTTTTCGAAAATGTATTTTAGTTTAGTAAAATTAATACTATCTCTTTCTTCTAAGCTCTTCTTCATAATGTCAGTTTCATAGCTTCTGCCAGACTCTTGATCTCTTTTATTTATTTGGATAACCATATTCCTTAATCCTAAATTTATTGAAGAAACATATTCATTTCTTAAAACATCATAAACCTTTTTATCAATACCAGATTTCTCATATACTGTTTTCAAAATTTCGAAATCATCAATCCAAGCGTTACTGAATCCTAGTTTACTAATTAGGGTTTTCATAACCTTAAATCGAGAATAGCAACTATTAGATAATTCTGCTGATTTGATATAGTTAATGTAATCCTGAGCACTTAGACCAATTATTGGGTCAAACTCTTTATAAAGCTCATCATAAATTAAAAATGCTTGTGCATATTGTTCTTCCTTTACAAGTTTATTGGCTTTTGTCGCTTCTTGATAATATGGCAAATAATTTACCTCATTTTCAGCCTTGCTTTTTTTTTGAGCAAATACTATGGATATAAAAAAGGTAGTAAAAATTAAAACTAAATAAATTCTTTTTTTCATTTGCTATGATGATTTAAACAAAAATTGATATACTGTTACTAACAGTTATAAAAATCTGAAATGAAAATAAAACTTTTATTTTAAAAGTTAAAACTTTATCTCACAATCTCCAAACTATTTATTCCAACATATTAATTGTGCGAATAACCGATTATAGAATGTAGTCTCTTGCTTTTCTAGAATCCAAATATATAAAAACATTTCAATATAACGCATATATGCGTTTAGAAAATTTTCATTTAATCATCATTTTTAAAATGTGATTAACAGAAACACCCAATATATTAAGGAGTTCGGCGCACATCTTAAAACATTAAGAAAACAAAGAAATCTTACCCAAGAGCAGCTAGCTTACGACTGCGATATTCCTATATCTCAAATCGGTAGAATTGAGCGTGGAGAAGTTAATACTACTATAAGTACACTTTATTTACTCTCAAAAGCTTTAGAAATACCTACTTATGAGTTGTTGAAGTTTTAGTATAAACATACTTTTATAAGTTATTCGAATAAAAAAACCATCTAAAAATAATATTTCAGATGGTTTTGTATTTATTTGAAATGAAAGTTTTACTTCAATTTAAAAGCATTCTCTCCAGGGAAATAAGCAACACTGCCTAATTCTTCTTCAATACGTAATAACTGGTTGTATTTTGCCATACGATCACTACGCGATGCAGAACCTGTTTTAATTTGCCCACAGTTTAATGCTACTGCTAAATCTGCAATAGTATTATCTTCTGTTTCACCAGACCTATGAGACATTACAGAAGTGAAACCAGCATTATGTGCCATATTAACTGCCGCGATTGTTTCTGTTAATGTACCAATTTGATTCACTTTAATCAAAATTGAGTTCGCTATATCATTCTCTATACCTCTAGATAAACGCTCTACGTTAGTCACAAATAAATCGTCACCAACTAACTGTACTTTATCTCCTATTTGCTCTGTTAAGTATTTCCAACCTTCCCAATCGTTTTCATCCATACCATCTTCAATAGAAATGATTGGATACTTTTTAGATAGTTCAGCTAAATAATCGGCTTGCTCTTTGCTTGTTCTTACTTTTCCTGAGTCGCCTTCAAAAAGTGTGTAATCATACTTACCATCTTTGTAAAATTCTGCTGCAGCACAATCTAAAGCAATCATTACATCATCGCCTAATTTATAACCTGCGTTATCAACAGCTTTCTTTATGGTATCTAATGCATCTTCTGTACCGCCTTCTAAGTTTGGTGCAAAACCACCTTCATCACCAACAGCAGTACTTAAACCTCTATCGTGTAATACTTTTTTAAGGTTATGAAAAATCTCAGTTCCCATTTGCATAGCATGCGTAAAGTTTTTAGCTTTTACTGGCATTACCATAAATTCTTGAAATGCAATTGGAGCATCACTATGAGAACCTCCATTAATGATATTCATCATTGGTACAGGCAATGTATTTGCAGAAACACCACCAACATATCTGTATAAGGGCATACCTAATTCGTTAGCTGCTGCTTTAGCAACTGCTAAAGACACACCCAAAATAGCATTAGCTCCTAATTTTGATTTGTTTGGTGTACCATCTAAATCCATCATCATTTGATCAACAGCATTTTGTTCGAAAACAGAAACACCCAATAATTCTTGAGCAATTGTAGAATTTACATTTTCAACGGCCTTTAAAACGCCTTTTCCCATGTACTTATCTCCACCATCTCTTAATTCTACTGCTTCATGTTCACCTGTAGATGCACCAGAAGGCACTGCTGCTCTTCCTATAATGCCATTTTCTGTAGTTACATCAACTTCTACAGTTGGATTTCCTCTTGAATCAAAAATTTGTCTTGCGTGTACGTTGATTATAATGCTCATTATTTTTGGTTTTAGTTATCTATAATATTTAAAAATATAAAGGCTTTGAAACTGAAACAGCATTTTGAATACGATCAGTGCGACAAACCTCTACGGTTAGTATCAAATTTACGAAAATCTACAGCTTAAAACAGAACAAAAATCATATTTATGAATACTGTTTACGATAATGTTTTCGTAATTTAAAAAACGCAATAAAAGTTCATTTTTATTGCGTTTTATGTATTAATTATTTTTAATATTCTCTATAAATTGATCAAACAAATACAAAGAATCGTTTGGTCCAGGGCTCGCCTCTGGGTGATACTGGACTGAAAAACAGTTTTTATCTTTAAGCTTTATGCCTGCTACTGTATTGTCATTTAGATGCACATGTGTAATTTCAACATTAGCATTAGCTTCTGTTTCTTCTCTATTAATAGCAAAGCCATGATTTTGAGATGTGATTTCACCTTTACCTGTAACTAAGTTTTTAACCGGATGATTTATCCCTCTATGACCATTATGCATCTTGTAAGTTGAAATTCCATTTGCCAATGCAATCACTTGATGTCCTAAGCAAATACCGAATAGTGGTTTATTCTTAGCTATAATTTCCTTGGCTAAGGTTTGCGCTTCCACTAAAGGTTCTGGATCACCAGGTCCATTAGATAAAAAATAACCATCTGGATTAAAAGCTTCTAAATCCTCGAACTTAGTATTGTATGGAAACACTTTAACGTAAGCATCTCGTTTAACTAGGTTTCTGAGAATATTCTTTTTTATACCAATATCTAAAGCTGCAATTTTATAGGTTGCATTTTCATCACCAACAGAATAAGGCTCTTTTGTTGAAACTTTTGAAGCCAACTCTAAGCCTTTCATTGAAGGGCTTTCCGCTAGCTGTTTCTTTAAACCTTCTATATTATCAACTTCTGTTGTAATAACAGCGTTCATTGCTCCGTTGTCTCTAATGTAGCTTACTAAAGCTCTTGTATCTACATCTGCTATTGCTAAAGTATTGTGCTTTTCAAAGAATTCTTCTAAAGAACTATCCGCTGCTGGCCTGGAATAATTAAAACTAAAATTCTTACAGATTAAACCTGCTATTTTAACAGTCTCAGATTCTACTTCGTCTTCTTTTGTTCCGTAATTTCCAATATGCGCATTGGTTGTTACCATTAATTGACCATAATATGAAGGATCGGTAAATATTTCTTGGTAACCTGTTGTGCCAGTATTAAAACAGACCTCACCAAAAGCTGAACCTTCTTTACCAATAGACTTACCATGAAAAATTGTTCCGTCTGCTAAAAGGATGAGTGCTTTTTTTCTTTGTTTGTATTTCATGTTGGATAGTTGTTTAGTCTTTTGTTGTTTAGTTGTGAGACCTCAAAGGTTTTTGAAACCTTTGAGGTCTTTTACGTTAAGGATTGAACGTTTCGACTGCGCTCAACGCAGGCTATTTGTTTGAGCTCCTGCGAGGTTTTTAAAAACCTTGTAGGCATAAGCATAAAGTAACGCCAAAATTATCAATCTTATTATTTTACACTTCGACTACGCTCAGTGCAACGCAAAAATCCAAAAAAAAAGGATAAACTGAAACAGTCTATCCTTTATAGTTATCAATGCTTATTAACACTCGATAATCGAGATTTATATAATGCGAAAGCAAGTGTCAAATTTATTACTCTATTGAGTTCCAACCTTACTCGCATTTTTTTAGCATTTTTATTCTTCTTCGTTTGAAGCTTTAGTCTCCACTGGTGGAGTCGCAGCAGTTTTACTACCACCTCTTCTACTTCTACGTGTTGTTTTCTTAGGCGCTTTATCTGCATTGTAAAGTTCGTTATAATCAACTAACTCTATCATTGCCATATCAGCGTTATCACCTAATCTGTTTCCTAATTTGATGATACGTGTATATCCTCCTGGACGATCACCAATTTTAGGCGCAACATCTCTAAACAATTCTGCAACAAATTCCTTTTGTCTTAGCTTAGCCATAACGATACGTCTATTATGAGTTGTATCTGTTTTTGACTTTGTAATCATTGGTTCTACAAACTGCTTTAAAGCTTTCGCTTTAGCTACTGTTGTGTTAATACGCTTATGTTCAATTAATGAACAAGCCATATTAGCTAACATCGCCTTTCTGTGCGCTGTTTGTCTTCCTAAGTGATTGAATTTTTTTCCGTGTCTCATGACTTTTTAATTATCATCTTGCTACCTAATCTTGACATTTATCGTCAAGAGAGCAAAATATGATGGTTATTATTAATTTAGGATTGACGATTTTTGATATAAGATTGTTGAGTTATGATTTTAAAATCGTAATTCGTAAATCTACAATCGTTAATCTTTGTCTAATTTATATTTGCTTAAATCCATTCCGAAATTTAAACCTTTAACATTCACTAGTTCTTCTAGCTCTGTTAAAGACTTCTTACCGAAGTTTCTGAATTTCATTAAATCGTTTTTATTGAATGATACTAAATCACCTAAAGTATCTACTTCTGCAGCTTTTAAACAATTAAGCGCACGTACAGAAAGATCCATATCAACTAATTTAGTTTTCAATAGCTGTCTCATGTGAAGTGACTCTTCATCATAAGTTTCAGTCTGTGCAATTTCATCAGCTTCTAAAGTAATACGCTCATCTGAGAATAACATGAAGTGGTGAATTAATATTTTTGCTGCTTCAGTTAAAGCATCTTTAGGATTAATTGATCCGTCAGTTTGAATTTCGAAAACTAATTTTTCGTAATCCGTTTTTTGTTCTACACGGAAATTTTCAATACTATACTTTACATTCTTTATAGGTGTAAAAATTGAATCAGTAAAGATGGTTCCGATTGGTGCTGAAGCTTTCTTATTTTCTTCAGCTGGAACGTAACCTCTTCCTTTTTCAATAGTCAATTCCATATTGATGTTTACTTTAGGATCTAAGTTACAGATAACTAAATCTGCATTTAATACTTGGAAACCTGAAATAAATTTCTGAAAATCACCAGCTGTAATTTGATTCTGTCCTGAGATAGAAATCGTAACAGTTTCGTTATCAATTTCATCGATTTGACGCTTAAAGTTAACTTGCTTTAAGTTCAAAATCATTTCAGTAACATCTTCAACTACTCCAGAAATTGTAGAAAATTCGTGATCTACACCTTCTATTCTCACTGAAGTGATTGCAAAACCTTCTAAAGAAGATAACAAAACACGTCTTAAAGCATTTCCTACTGTTAATCCGTATCCTGGTTCTAAAGGTCTGAATTCAAATTTACCTTCGAAATCCGTAGAATCAATCATGATTACTTTATCGGGTTTCTGAAAATTTAATATTGCCATATTTTTCTCCGTTTTAATTGTTAATTAGTTGCGCGATTTATAAGTATGAAGAAGACAAATAAATCCTTTGGCTAACTACCAATATGATTAATATATTATTTAGAGTAAAGCTCAACGATTAATTGCTCGCTGATTTGTTCTGGAATCTGAATTCTAGCTGGTACAGCAACATAAGTTCCTTCCATTGACCCTGTATTCCATGTAATCCATTCAAAAACA